>Ga0137363_10001530_pt1 | contig 13374 bp, 7 predicted proteins | sample MadtaG_FD_104800 | JGI IMG/M metagenome (GOLD analysis project Ga0137363, IMG submission 104800) | Vadose zone soil microbial communities from Angelo Coast Range Reserve, California, USA - Mad1_115_16 metaG | ecosystem: Environmental > Terrestrial > Soil > Vadose zone | place: USA: California...
CGGTGTGGGAAACGCCAATTATTTACGCGCCGCACGATCCGCACACACTTTATTATGGTTCGCAATATTTGTTGAAGACCTCGGATGGAGCGCTGAACTGGGAGGTCATCAGTCCGGACCTGACGTCGTCGGCGCAGCATCCTGCCGAAGTGAAAAAGCCGGGCGCCGGCGGGCACGCGCCTGATCCCGATGAAGAAGAGTTCAATCACCCTGATGATAAAGACGCTGGCGAAAAAGACGCCGCGCAGTTCCCTGGAAGCGGCGCGATTCACAGCATTGCGCCGTCGCCGGTGGAAGCGGGAATGATCTGGGTAGGCACTTCGAACGGGTTGGTACAACTTTTGCGGGCCGGCAACTGGCGGGATGTAACGCCCCCGGACCTGCCAAAAGGAAGCGACATCCGGGTACTTGAAGCGTCGCCGCATGATGCTAATAGCGCGTACGCCGTAGTGCTGGTGCGGCGCGATCCGCATCCATATCTTTTTCGTACCCACGACGGGGGCAAAATCTGGACCAAGATTGTGACCGGACTTCCGGATGATTCACCGGCGGAAGGTTTACGCGAAGACATCAAGAGAAAAGGGCTGCTCTTTGCCGGAACGGAAACAGCTGCTTGGGTCTCGTTCGACGACGGAGATCACTGGCAGTCGCTGCAACTCAATATGCCCACGACCGACGTGACCGATTTCGCGGTGCACGGAGATGATCTGGTTGCCGCAACTTTTGGGCGCGGATTGTGGATCGTGGACGATATCTCTCCGCTGCGCGAATTGAACGCCAAGGGTTTGAATTCGCCGGTACACTTTTTCAGGCCGAAAACCGCAATGAGAGTGCGCTGGGATAACAATAACGAGACGCCGCTGGTGCCCGAATTCCCCGCGTCAGAAAATCCTCCTGACGGCGCGATTCTCTACTACTCGCTCAGAAATAACGTGCAGAGCGAAATGACGCTTGATGTGCTCGATGCGAAAGGGCATCGCGTTCGCCATTATTCGAGCAAGATCGCGCCTTCGAAGTTGCCCGTTGGCAATGCGCCGGATTATTGGTTTGCTCCTGCGGCGGTGCTCGATACCACGAAGGGCTTACATCGCTTTGTGTGGGATATGCGTACCGAAGATCCGCTGACGCTCACGTACGGATACTTCGGCGGAAAACTCGACTACATCGAATACACGTTGCCGGATCACGCGGTGCCGGGGCAGACGCCGCGCCAGCAGCCGCCAGGAGCGTTGCTGCCGCCAGGAATGTACGAAGCGGTGCTCACGGTGGATGGCAAACAGTACCGGCAGAAATTTGACGTGGTGCTCGATCCGCGGGTTCAAGCGTCTTCTTCGGACCTGACAGAGCAGTGGAATCTTGCGCACACGATCAGTTCAGCGATGGAGACGAGCTACAACGCTTACAACGAATATTCCGCGCTGCAGACGGCGATCGCGCTGCAGCAGGCGGCATTGAAGGATAATCCGCACGCCAAAGAAGTGCTGGAGGCACTTACAAAATTGCAAAAAGCCGCTAGCGATGTGGCGGAAGGGAAGCGCGAGGCGCCCGGCATCGGTCCGATGAATCGCGATATCTCGCGCTATTTTGTGATGATTGAGTCAGCGGACGCGCGGCCGGCGGCTTCGGCGCAAAGAGTTTCCCACGAAGCATGCCTAACGTTGCAGAAACATCTGGCGACGTGGCGGCAGATCAATGAAGAAAATATTCCGGCCGTCAACAAACAACTACAAGATATTCATCTTTCACCGTTGCCTACGGCTGGTCGCACGCCGAATCTGGTGTGCGAGTGAAATCAGCCCGGGGCCATGCCAGACCCCATAAGTAAGTGGTTAATACGAAGTACTATGGGGGAGGTGGTACAGAGGTTCCTGTAGTACTTTTTTCCCCGTACCTGCATCTTCCTGTTGTCGCGCTAACTCCGTGTCGCTTACAATTCGATTGCCCAAGCACTATCCCTTCAGGTGTTCTGTGACTACTACAGGTACAACTACGATTTATGAGCACATGTTCCGCTCCTTCGGGCTGCGAGAAAATCCATTTCCCGTATCGCCGGACCCGCGTTTCTTATTTTCGGGACCGTCCTACGAAACCGCGCTGGCCGAATTGATGTTTGGAATTGAAGCACATCGCGGATTGCTGGTGCTAACCGGGGAAGCGGGTACCGGAAAAACGACGCTGATGCGTCACTTCCTGCAATGGCTTAAAGACCGGCATTTTTCGAGTTCTTATATTTTCCACACGCACCTTGATCCGGCGGATTTGTTCGAATTTATCCTGCGTGATTTTGGCGTTCAGATGGAATCGACCAAGAAAAGTGATCTTTTGGCGACGCTGCACCGTTGGCTGCACACGCGTCAGGCGGAAGGCGATTCACCGGTAATCATTATCGATGAGGCGCAGGCTTTGTCGCTGCGTACCTTAAGTGAATTGAATTTGCTGCTGAATCTGGAAAATATTCGAGGCAAGCTGGTGCAGATCGTGCTTGCGGGCCAGCCGGAGCTGGAAGAAAAATTGCGCCGTCCGGAATTGCGCGCGCTGCGGCAACGCATTATGGTGCGTTGCAGGCTGCCCCTTTTGTCGCTGGAGGAAACGCAAGAATACATTGCGTCGCGGTTGCTCGGCGCCGGCGGTTCCGGCGCGCAAACCTTCCCCGCGGAAACCGTGCAGACGATTTATTCGTACGCGCGAGGGATACCGCGTCTGGTCAATCTGTTGTGCGAACAGGCGTTGATCGGCGCGTATGCGGACCGGAGCACGATTGTGTCCTCGGCGAATGTTCGCAGAGTGGCGGCTGAATTCGATCTGGTCGGCGAACCGTTCCGGGCTACTAGCCTGGACGCTAAGTTTACGCCGAGATTTTCCGCGAATGTTTCGCCGGCTTCCGAATCGATTGCATACCCGGACGCGCCGGCCGCTACTGAAGTTCCGTCGAGTGTCGAAATTCCTGCCATCGAGAAAACGATGGCTGCTGCCGCAACGGAAGCCGTTGCTCCGATCGCGCCGGTACGCCATTCCGCGCCAATTGCAGAGTCCATACCGGTGCAGTCGGCCGTTGATTCTGTTGTCCTGGGCGAACAGAAAACCGCAATGCGGCCACAGCCGCGTGAACAGGAATCTTCAGCGGCAAAGCCAACTCCCGCCGAGCCGGTGCTCGATCCGGTTGTTCTGTCTGAGGACAAAACGCCGGCTCAGTCGGCGCTCGAGACTCCAGAACTCGAAACGGTGGTCGCGGCTATGCGAAGCGAGCCAGCGCCACCCGCAGTTGCAACAGATCCCGCGCCGGCGCCACACGAAGAACACACGCTACACATTGTTCCGCCACGCGATAAGGGTCAGCCCGCGCGGGAGCATACGTGGCGCAAACACCGTGGCGAAAGCGCGTTTGCAGTTTACTGGCGCGATGTGGCCGTATCATTCGTGCGTGATTGGCGGGCCTTCTTTGCGTCTTTTGCGCCGCAGGTCAGTGCGTTTGCTGGAAATGTTCCGCACCGCGCGGACTCGCTTCGCCGGAAGGTGATCGCGCCATTGCGCACGTGGTTGCGCACGCCGATAAATACCGGTCGTCAGCGCGAATCCGATTCGACTCCGCCTCGCTCACACGTGGACAAGCCCTGACGCTAGGGTCTGCGGAATTCGAGCAAATTGCCGCGAAGTTCTCCAGCCGGAGGGCGCAAAAAATCCCCAGGCTAAAAGCCTTTCGGTCTTTCCGGCGCCACTGCAAAACTTTTCTCTAAAGCCAACCCAGCTTCGGCCAGCGTTCCTTCTTCGAATAATTTTCCGATGAGCGTCACTCCGTGCGTCACGCGCCGCGCTGGAGAAAATGTTGCCAGCGGATGGGCCGGATCGGGCGCCCAATCCCTGCGCGCCTGCGTCACTTCCACGAAACCCGCGCGCAGCGTCAGCGATGGATGCCCGGTGAAATTGCTAATCGTGAGCATTTCGTCGCGCAGCGACGGCACCAGCAGCAAATCCACACCGGAAAAAATCCGCGCCATTTCTTGCGCCACTTTTCTGCGCATTCGATCTGCTTGTACGAAGTCCACCGCCGACAAAAATCGCGCTTGCCGGAACAAGTTTGGCCAGGAATCGTACGTCTGCATTTTCAATTGGTCAACGTCGTGGCGCAAGGTTAATTCCTCAAACGCGGCGGCGCCTTCGGCGAATAAGATCAATTGCAGCGAATCGTAGGGCCAATCCGGCAAAGACACCTCTACCGGAATCATACCCACCTTCTTCACTGTCTCCAGCGCGGCACGGTCCACCTCCGTCGCGGGATTCTCTTTCATCCAGGCAGGGAAGTAGCCGACGCGCAAGTTCTTCACGCTGCGGCTGGCATCGAAATCCAATTTGCCGGGTATGCTGTTCACGTCTCCCGCGTCCGGCCCGGAGATCGCCTGCAGCACCAGCAACGCGTCCTCGACGCCGCGCGTCATGGGGCCAAGCTTGTCCAGCGACCAGCACAGCGTCATCGCGCCAGTACGCGGCACCCGTCCATACGTGGGCCGCAGGCCAGTGACGCCGCAACGCATGCTCGGTGACACGATGCTTCCGCCGGTTTCGCTGCCAATCGAAAAACCGACCAGACCCGCGGCGGTCGCCGCTCCTGGCCCGGCACTCGATCCCGACGCGCCTTCTTCCAGCAGCCACGGATTCATGGTCTGGCCGCCGAACCAGATGTCGTTCAGCGCCAATGCTCCGAGGCTAAGCTTCGCGACCAGCACCGCGCCTGCTTCGTTTAATTTCCGTACCACTGCGGCATCTTCCTTCGGCACGCGATTTCGAAATGGCTCAGCGCCGTAGGTCGTGGCAATGCCTGCGGTATCCAGCAGATCCTTCCCGCCCCAGGGAATTCCGTGCAGCGGCCCGCGATATTTTCCGGCCGCGATTTCCGCGTCGGCTTTTTTCGCTTGTGTCAGTGCGTGCTCTCGGGTCAGCGTAATCACGCAACGCAAAGTCGGATTGAATTCCTCAAGTCGCTGCAAATAAATACTTGTGAGCCGTTCTGACGTGATTTTTTTCCATTCAATCCATCGAGAAAGTTGCGTCACCGTCGAATAGGCAATGTCCGCGTCATTCGAAGGCAGCGGGCCAACTGCAAAACTGCTTCTTACGATCCGAGTGCGCTCCGGCCCGGCCTTTGCTCCCGGCAGCACCGGATCCCACCGCGACCATGGCGCCAACCCAGTTTGCAATTCCATCCGGCGCGGTCCCACCCGCCGTTGGTACAGAGGCGCCATATTTACGCGCCACGTTTTTGCCGCCTGCGCGACGTCGGCGCTCTTGAACTCGACCTGCACCAGCTTTTCCGCCTGTATAAATGTTTCCAGCGAAACTTCCGGGCCTACCGGCTTTGCCGTTCCAAAGGCGGGCGGCATTCCGGCCGGTTCCTGAGCCGGTAGCTGCGTGGGATTTTGTGGCGCGATTGCCGCCGCAATGCCGCTTTCCGCTGAGCTTGCTATTCCTTCAGCGCCCACTGCTGCACCAAGCAAACCTACTCCCGATGCCGCCAAAAATTCCCGCCGCGTTTTCACTTTTGCTCCTCCGGTCATTTAGTGTACGCGTATCCGGCCTTTCCTTGGGGCTGAGGTGAAACGCAAATGATCTTCGCCGCATCCACTTATGGCTGCTTCAGAGCACTTTATGCGGTAGAGGGCATCCCCACGTAAAAGGAGTGCATCCCATCTGAGCAACATGCCTACTCAAACTGCTGCGCCTGGTGCGCCGATAACAGTAGCAACCGCATCGAAGTATCGAGACTACATTAGCCTGCAGCGGTTGACACTGCTCAAGTCAGACTAGAATCTTGTAAGAAATTGTAAGCGGTTTGCGCGAGCGAAATGACCCGCAATTTACATTTGCGCGGGAAAGGCGGGAATAAAATTATCTTCAGCGTGAATGGGCCAGACTGCAAAACGTCAAAAGGCGGGCGAGAGGTTGCTTCACGAGAATGTACGGATGTATTTGTCGTCGGCGGCGGTCCGGCCGGGCTGGCCGCCGCCATAGCCGCTCGGCAAAAGGGGTTTAGCGTCATCGTAGCTGACGGCTCCGTTCCCCCCATCGATAAATCTTGCGGAGAAGGCTTGCTGCCGGACACCTTAGCCGTGCTGGAATCTCTCGGCGTGAAGTTTGCGCGCGGTGCGGGGCAAGGCTTTCGCGGCATCACTTTTATTCAAAACGGCTTACAAGTTTCCGCAGATTTCCCGCGCGGGCAGGGAATTGGTTTGCGCCGTCCACTGCTACATGAACGTCTGGTCGCCCGAGCGGAAGAATGTGGCGTGCAGTTTCTCTGGAAGACGACGGTTACCGGCATCATTTCTGGCAGTGGCGCCGGCAGCGTACAACTTCCAGAACGAAACATACGTGCTAGATGGATCGTTGGCGCGGACGGACAAGGCTCGCGCGTTCGCCGTTGGGTTGGCTTGGAATCCATCAGTCGCGTCCGGCACCGTTATGCGAGCCGTCGCCATTTCCGCGTCAAGCCCTGGTCGAGCTGCATGGAAATCCATTGGGCCGGCAAAACTCAGGCGTACGTGACTCCGATCGGCGAGGAGGAAGTTTGCGTGGTGGTGATGGCGGAGACGCCCGCGCACGGATTATTTAAAGCAGAGCTCCATGAAATGCCCGCACTTCGAGAAAAACTCCTCGGTGCGTCGCTTAGCAGCAGGGAACGCGGCGCTGTCACCGCCATGCGCACACTGCGCCAGGTACAGAAAAACAACGTTGCGTTACTCGGCGACGCTTCGGGCGGCGTGGATGCCATCACCGGAGAAGGGCTGCGTTTGGCGTTCCGGCAGGCGCTGGTGCTGGCCGATGCCATGGCAGCAAATGATCTGACGCAATACCAGCGCGCTCATCGCAAGCTTGCCCGCCGTCCGATGCTCATGGGCAATCTGATGCTTTGCCTTGGCCGCAATCCGCGTATTCGCGCACGAGTGCTTCGCGCGATGCATGACAATCCAAAGCTCCTTGCGCGGTTGCTGGCGACACACGTAGGAGACGGAAGTCCGGCCCACCTGGTGGCCACCGGAGCGCGGCTTGGTTTGCGACTTCTCGCTAGTTAAAAATAGCCTGGGAACCTTCATGACTAGCATAAGAGCACGCACGCTCGCGGCAGCAGTTCTATTAACCAGTGGCCTTGCGATTTTTCTTTGCGCAGCTGCGGCCCCTCCTCGCCTTCAACCCACGCTTGCTTCCGCATCGCAGGTCGCGCTAACGCTCGACCCGGCGCAATCCAAAGTTCGCTATACCGTTGACACCACTCTGCACACTGTCCACGGCACTTTTAATCTGAAGAGCGGATCCATCCATTTTGATCCAGGCACGGGACAAGCCGGCGGCGAAATCGTAGTCTTCGCAACCAGCGGCGAAAGTGGAAACGATTCGCGCGACAAGCGCATGCACCAAGAGATTTTGGAAACCGCAAAATATCCCGAAGTGGTTTTTCACCCGACGCAAGTCGAGGGCAACGTCGCTCCGTCCGGTCCATCGGACGTGAAGCTTCACGGCATCTTCTCCATTCACGGAGCGGACCACGAATTGACAGCACTGGTTCATGCGGAATTAGCGGGAGCTCATTGGACAGCAACTGGTAAATTCGAAGTGCCCTATGTAACCTGGGGAATCAAGGACCCCAGCAATTTTTTCTTGAAGGTAAAACACGTTGTGAACGTGGAATTGGAAATGTCCGGAGCGACGAAACCGACGGAGGTCACTCCCTAGCAATTGCCGAAGGCCTCAAACGGCGCCGGGGCGTGCCTTCTGCGACCATGCCTGAGACGGAGCTGCCGACTGGTTGGTTCCTCACCACGTCGTCAGGGGGCAGGGTCAATCTGCGCGTGTCCGGTTCGGGACGTTCGTTCATAGCAATTATTGTCCTGGCTTTGGCTGCATACACAGCATGGAACACCGCGATGCGCTGGCCAGGCTTGTCTTCGAGCTCAGCTCAAATGAGATTCGCCATATTGGCCGGATTTGCGCTATTGGAGATTTGGTGTGCATTCGGCGATGAAGTATGGTGCCTGCAGCAGTTGACTCAGTTTATTTCTTTGCGCACCGGTTGGCGCGTTGGCATGCGCTAGCCATCGAATCGGAAGCTGATTCTAAGACCTGACTGAAAACCAGGACCGGAGTGGAGAATCACCGAACGATCACTTCGCTTGGCCTGGAGGGCAGACTGAACTTCGCGCCCCGCTCCTGATTCGCTTGCAAGGTCGCGGCGAGATTCAACTCAGCAATCGGAATCTTTCGCGTCCACGAACCGGTGCTCCAGTAGTCCGTCTTGATACTTATAGTTGTGCCAACAATCGTGTATTTCGCCACTTCTTCCTGATGCCCGTCGCGAAACACAAGCACTGCGGGCGGAAGTTCGCTGGGTGCCTGCGCGCGAAGGGAAGCAACAGTTCCTTTGGCCTGCGCTGCTTCCGATGGCGGCGCACCGGATTCTCCTGCGATCTCCATCGGTCCATAGCTTGTAAGTCGCACCCAATGGTCTCCGCGCAATTCCACCACCAAGGATTCAGGAGGCTTCGGCTGGTTTGCTGGCGAAGCTGGCGCGGCAGATTGTGCGCGGAACGGCGGCGGAGGCGCCTCGCCGACTTGGTCCTGAGAATCGTAATCCGGGTAGTAGTCTGAATCGTAGTAAGTATCGTAGTAAGGATAGTAGTTTGGCGCGAACCCCGAACCGGCAAAAGCCCGTCGTCCGTGGCGCATTCGGACAAAAGGACGTCCCATCGCACGGCCCCGCGAAACGTGAGCCGCACCTCGGCCTGCGGGAGCGAAGCCACGCCCGCCATGGCCCTGACCTCGCGCCGGCGATGCAAGCAACGTCATCCCCACCAGGCCGAGCGACAACGCAGACAACGCAATCGTCTGATACCTCATGACCTCATCGCCTCTGCTATCGAGACGCTAGCGCGTCGCTTCTTGCAAAACTGCGCATAGTCTTAAGCTAGTCTCAAGCGCTGCCGCAGTCAAGCATCGGTCCAGTAGTTTGCTCAGTTTTCATGATCCATACGCCGCCCTGGGATTTGTTGGTTTATGTCCCGATTTTCGCTGTTCGCGCCACTGAATTCCCCGCCCTTGTTGTGCAGTAGGTTCAATTTGGATCGATGCCTTATACACCCATTAACCCACTAAATCGCTAAACCGGGAGCAAGAGCCATTTGATCTATGACGGCCGCGGCGTTCCATTGGCAATCGAATTGCCACGACTCAGCCCGGGCGTTGCCGCTGCTTGATGCCATTCCGCCGCTGCAAGGCGTGATCGGCCGCGCTCTCGTCCCGATTGCATACTGAGAGATCGGGGCCTACGACGCAGAGAAAATCCGCCGTGTCGCGTGCACGTCACGCCGCTACTTGGAATGCGCAATACCGAAAACGGCAGCGGTTGGGGACGATGGCGCTGGGTTCTCAATTTTCTCATTTGCGGCTTGTCGGTTTGGAAGGCGGGAAGTGGCCCTGTAGGAAATTCCATCAGATCAGAGCGCGAGCGAGAGAAGCGCCTTGTGCATATCTGCTCTTTTCTCATACCGTAGGCGAAGACGACGGCAACGGTTCAAACACGCAAGGTACGTTCTAGTTGAGGCCCGAATTGCTCAAATTGCTCGAGCAGCCATCCACAGTTGTTCGCAGAACTCACACGTGCGCAGGTTCGCCGTTCGCACGCCTTTTGCCTCCGTGCTGAGGAAACGGCGATCAGCCAGAAGAGCGCCAAGTCCGCATCTCTCAGATCTCCGCAGTCGACGCGACTTGGGAAATGCGATGTACAGCGACCGGCGCTAGTGACTTGCGACAGGTTGGAAGAAGTTCACCAGCACCCGCTGGGCAACGTGTTGACCCAGCAACAATCCCTGCTGAACGGAATGGTGATAGTGGAAGCCTGCATAAATGCGAGCGTACTCTACCTCTTTTTCAAGTTCTTTCGTGTTGTTGAATGTGTGCACGTGCGCTGGGTTGAAAACAGTGCTGCTGACTGTGAAGTTCACGTTAGGAGTCCCAAAATAACCCTTTAGGATAGTCGCGACCGCTCCCGTAAGACACGCGTGCCCGGCGGGGTATTCCGGGTGATTGGGGGTGACGCCAAGCGGCATCCACGTCGAGTCGGGAACCGTAGCGGAATTTCCGTCAATGCCGCCGTTTTGAATAGCCGTTACCGGACGCCAGAAACTGAAGTGGTACTTGGCGTTATAACAGCCGATGAAGGAGTCGGCGACGGCAGTCCACAACATGGCGAATAGGCGCGCCGTATCGGACGTGTTGAGCGCGTGTCCCGCTGCTAGCGCACGAAACGCTCGTGCGTATTGCTTTGAGGTTTGCTCGGTCCAGAACAAACCAATCTCAGTCTGCTGGTCCGTTCTCACGGTGCTGTTGACTGCGCCTAGGGCCTTAACCTGGTTGTAATCGTCTGCCCACTGAGCGCTTGTCAGGGCGGGGGGAGGTTCATCTGGAAGGAATTGCGAAGCGCTGCTCATGGTGAAAGGGACCATCTGGCCGGCCCAAGGAGTTAGTGGCAAAAGGTGCGCCGGTGGGGTCGGAATCCAAACTCCGGCTGTTGGTCCAGCTGGAAAGGTGTAAGGCACATTCGCACCGAGACCGTCGCCCGCTCGCATAGCTCTGATTGAATCGGCTGACGCCTTTCCAACCATGACTCCATCATCCTTTGTTTGGCCATTCGGTATGACGGCAAGAGCCGCCATGTACTGCATAGTCAGCGCATCGTATTGGCCCGGAAAATAGGAAATGAGCGTGTTATAAGCCGCCGCGATGACTGCTGCATCGACCGATGCTCCCGTTGGTGCGGGGATTTCTGCGCCGTAGGGCTGAAAGCGATGGTCGATCGCGTTCACGGCGTCATAGATGGCTAGGTGCATGTAAGCCAGATAGACGCTCGTACCACCGGAAGTATTTGAACCTGGAGATATCGTCTGATCTCCATTGAGCGCCGCGGTAACGGCAATTGCGTTCCAGTCAATTACCGCATTTTGTGCCGCGGCCACGCCACAAAGCATGAGGACGAGCGAGAACAAAGCGACCGTCCGAAATCCAAAATGCTTGAAGCCGAGAGATTTACGAGAATTTTCCATGGGGGGTCTCCCTTAAGGTTTTCTGTTTCGCGAACCAGCCGCAAACTCTTCGCTCTGCACCCTGAGGTCGCGGCATCGCAGCCCACTGTTGGCCAAAACGCGGCAAACCGGCAATGCACGCGACGTCAAACTAAGGCCGGAAAAAAGTCATCCGGCAAAGCTGTGAAGACACAAGAGATACCGACGCGTCAGTTTTCCGTGCCATTTCGTTGAAGGACAACTAGAGAAGTGATAAGCTTCGCGCCATTCCCACCGAGCATTGCCTGGAGCACGGCTTGCCGCGTTTCGTCCGCTTCGAAGGCTACCAAGTTGACCTGCAGACAGGTGAACTGCGGAAGAACGGCACCAAGGTCCGGCTCTCCGGCCAGCCTTTTCAAATCTTGGCGTTGCTCTTGGAGAAACCCGGAGAACTGATTACTCGCGAGGAATTGCGCTCCAGGCTCTGGCCAGACGAGGTTTTCGTTGATTTCGACCACAGCCTCAACGCGGCTGTGAACAAACTGCGTGAGGCACTGTGCGATTCGACCAACGAGGCACGCTTTGTTGAGACTCTCCCCAAGCGCGGCTACCGCTTCATCGGTCCGATCGAATTGCGGGACAGACCTGCTGCCCGGCAAGTCGCCGCGATATTGTCCGAGCCGCCTGCGGCCCCTCAGCGTAAAGGGCTGAACCGACCACACATCACGCGAAAGTACGCGGTCGCCCTAATCGCCATCTTGCTCGCGGGTCTGCTCACAGGCTTGTACGTGCATTCGAGACCCGGCCGCCCTCCGGCCAGCAGCGTCGTTCCTCTTATTCAGTCCGTGGCAGTTCTGCCGTTAGTCAACCTCACTGGCAGTCCTGACCAGGAGTACTTCGCGGATGCTATGACAGAAGCTCTCACCACCGAACTCAGCAAACTCAGCACTCTGCGCGTGATCTCGCGCACTTCGGCCATGCGATACAAGCAAACCAAGAAGAGTGTCCCTGAGATTGCGCGTGAGTTGAACGTAGACGCAGTGGTCGAGGGCGCGGTCCAGCGCTCGGGAGATCGTGTGGCAATCACCGCGCAGCTTGTCTATGCCCCGGCGGACCGGCATTTGTGGGCACAGTCGTACGAGCACGACTTGCGCGACGTCTTGTCGATGCAGCGCGAAGTAGCCGAACAGATTGCGTATGAAGTTCAGGCGAAGATCCTTCCTCATGAGTCCCGGGCTACCGCCCACAAAGTAAATCCCGAGGCCTATGAGGACTACCTGTTGGGGCGCTACGCTTGGGAGACCAGGTCGAAGGATGGTTTGTTTCGAGCGCTAACTTACTTTCAAAGAGCTCTCGACAAGGATCCAAATTTTGCCTTGGCTTATGCCGGAGAGGCTGAGGCTTACATACCTCTCGCGGGCACGGGCCTTGTGCCACCGCGCGAGTACTTCGAGAAAGCCACGATAGCAGCCACCAAGGCAATAGCCCTCGACGATAGCCTGGCGGAAGCTCACAGTGCGCTCGGTGCGGTTCTCGGCAATCAGTACCGCTGGCACGATTCAGAACGGGAATTCAAGAGAGCCATAGAGCTTAATCCCAATTACGCCACCGCACACCTCTGGTATGGATTCATGCTGGAAGCCCTTGGACAGCAGTCTGCCAACCTGGCCGAAAGAAAACTCGCACACCAACTTGACCCTTTGAATTTCACCGCCAGCGGGGCTGTAGGGGACGCCTACTTCTACCTCGGCCAGTACGATCAAGCGATCGCCGAGTACAAGCGAGCCTTGGAGTTGAATCCCGATTTTTCTGTGACGCGTAGGAATCTGGGAGTGGCTTACGAGGCGAAAGGAATGTACCCGGAGGCTATCGCCGAATACACCAAGGCGGGCACGCTTCCCCACCTGGGACACGCTTATGCGCTTTCCGGCAACACCGCCAAGGCCCGCGCGATTCTAAAGAAACTCGACGACGAATCTAAAACTCAATATGTATCGCCAGTTTCGCAGGCGATTGTCCTGGCCGGCTTGGGTGAGAACGAAGAGGCAATCTCGTGGCTGGAAAAAGCCGAACGCGAAAATGCTGCCCTGCATCACCTTAACGTGGATCCCGCGTTCGCACCGCTCCGCTCGAGCCCGCGGTTTCAACAGATTGTGCGAAAGATCGGATTCGCCCCGTAAAGACTATCGATTGATCGAACGGTAGACGGTTCAACCACAGAGTTCATGGAGGAAAACGCACCGTCCTGATCTCTCCGTGCTCGCCATGTCTCTGTGGTTGAACGGCTCGTCCTGAACGTTGGGCAAGGATCTTTGGAAGTCTTCGCAGCGCGTGC
>Ga0137363_10001533_pt1 | contig 13370 bp, 14 predicted proteins | sample MadtaG_FD_104800 | JGI IMG/M metagenome (GOLD analysis project Ga0137363, IMG submission 104800) | Vadose zone soil microbial communities from Angelo Coast Range Reserve, California, USA - Mad1_115_16 metaG | ecosystem: Environmental > Terrestrial > Soil > Vadose zone | place: USA: California...
ACCGCGAGGTGCCGTTCGAGTGGTGCGTTCCCGCAGGCACGATCCCGAGTTGTTCCCCGAAGTCCGGCAAGCGCTCGAGGTGCTGGTCCCAAAAAAGCTGCGCAAACGGATCACGCCGCAGGCTTCGATCCTGGCCGACCTAGGGCTGGATTCGCTCAAGGTCGTGGAGCTGACCACGCTCCTCGAGAAGCAGCTCGGGCGTCCGGTCTTCCTGCCCGAATGGATCGCCAGCGTCGAGGACCCCGCCGATCTGACGGTGGAATCGCTGGCGCGCTTCCTCGCCGAACAGCGATGACCGCCGGCTGCGCCGCCGCGCTGCGGGGCGGGATCCTCTACCTGACCCTCGACAGCCCAGGCTCGTCGGTGAACGTGGTGACGCCGGCCTTGGCCGCGGAGCTCGAAGCCCGGCTGGCGCGCGGTCTGGCCGCGGGCGCGCGCGCCGTGGTCCTCCAGAGCGCCAAACGGGGCAGCTTCGTCAACGGCGCCTCGCTCCTTTTGGCCGCCTCCACGCGGCCCGACGCTCCCGGCGCGCAGAGAGCGTACGGGTTGCGGCGCGCCTACGCCGCCCTGGCCGCCGCGCCGGTTCCCACCATCGCCGTCGTGGAGGGGAACTGCTACGGCTGCGGGCTGGAGCTGGCGCTCACCTGCGATTACCGGATCGCGCGCGACAGCTACGACACGCACTTCTACATGACGGAGCTGCGCGACTACGCCATCGTTCCCTTCTTCGGCGGCACGCAGCGGCTCCCGCCGCTGCTCGGGCTTCGGACGGCGATGGACGTCCTGGCCGGTGAGCGCGTCGATGCCCGGCGTGCGTTGCGGATCGGCCTGGTCGATCGCCTGGCGCCCATCTCTGGCGTGAAGAAGGAGCTGCGTTCGCTCCTCTCTTCGCTGCGCGCGCGGAAGTGGCCGAAGCGCCCTCCCGGGCATTCGCGCGCCTCTCCGGCGCCGGATTTCGCCCGCCTTCCCGGACCGGAACGGCCCTTGGCGGCGGAGTACCTGCGCCTCGCCGGGCTCCCGTTCACGCGCGGGTACCGGCTGGAGGAGGGGCTGCGGGCGGAGAACGAGAGCTTCTGGCGGACCGTCGCCACCGACGAGGCGCGGCACGCGATGTCGTTCTTCTTCGTGCGGCAGTCGGCGAAGGCGCACGCGATCGGCAGCGCCTCGTACGCGCGGCCCGAGCGGGTGGCGCTGAGCATCCGCGGGAATGGTCCTGCGCTGCGCAAGCTCGCGCGGATCCTCTCCACGCGCCGCCTGCCGGGGGTCGAGTTGAAGGCGGCCGGCACGCTGGCATTCGCCGCTCGACCGGTCCGTGGCGCCTTCACCTGCATCCTGGGGGCGGGTCCCCGCCCCGGCGGCGATTGCGCGGCGCTCCTCCCTCTGCCGGGCGAGGCGGTTCCGCTGATCGAGCTGGTTCCCGCCGGAGACGAGATGCCCTGGCGCCGGGGCGCTGTGCTGTTCCAGGTGCTGGAGCAGGCCGGCTTCGCGCCCGTGGTCACCCGCGCGAGGGACCGCTTCGTCAGCGAGCGGCTGATCGACGCCTTCCGGAGTGCCGTCGGGTCCCTGCCGGCACGGCAGGACCTGCTCGACTTCGGGTACCGGGTGCCACGGCCCCTCGCGCGGACGCTCGGCGCGGGCGGCGCGGGGAGCGGAATCGCCGAGCAAGTCTCGGCCGCGCTGGCGAAGGAATGCGTTCGCGCCCTCGACGAGGGCGCCCTGTCCCATCGATCGCAGGCGGACCTGCTCGTCCATCTCTTGTTCGGTTTTCCAGTCGGCCGCGGCGGAGTCTTGCGCCACGTCGCCGGCGGGGACTCGGCAGCGGCCGCCGGCGCCGCCCGGGTCCTCGGCCGCCTTCAGCGCTGAGCGGCGCGGCGCCGGGCCACGAAGCGGAGGACTGCCTTGCGCGCGGCGCCGACCAGGCGGACCGGGAGCATCGCCCGGAGCGCCTCCGCGCCGGCGAGCTCGCCGCTGAGGTAGCGATCGCGGGCGTCGCGGCGCATCAGCTTGCCGCTCGACGTCCGGGACAGCGAGCCGGGCTTGAGCAGGCGGACGTCCGCCGGCACGAGACCGATCTGTTCGGCGACTTCCGTCCGGACCCGCTCGGCGAGATCCTCCAGCTCACCCGGCGTTCGCGGCTGCACTTCCGCCACCACCACCAAGGACTCCGTGCCCAGCTCCTGGTCGGGGATGCCGAATGCCACCGACCGGCCTGACCGCACGCCGTCCACCGCCTCCGCTACCCGCTCGATGTCCGAGGGCGAATACGAGCGGCCGGCGACGATCACCAGGTCCTTCAGGCGGTCGACGACGTAGAGCTCGCCGTCGGCGAGGTATCCCACGTCGCCGGTTCGCAACGAGGTTCGGCGCTCGGGCACCGGCTGGTGATGCTCGAAGTACCAGGGCGAGATGCTGGGACCGCGCACCCAGATCTGCCCGAGTCTCCGCTCGGGCAGCTGGACATGGTCGGGTCCCACGATGGTGATCTCGTGGCCGTCGATCGCCCTCCCGACGGAGACCAGCGGCAGCGTGCCTGGTCCGGGCGGCGCCGGGACCGCGCGGCCCTCGGCCAGCTCCTGGCGGAGGACGTTGTCGATCTTCAGCCCGCGCCCGAGCGGCGGGAAGGCGACCGAGAGCGTCGACTCCGCCAGGCCGTAGACGGGGAAGTAGCTGGTCCGCTTGAAGCCGCAGGGCGCGAGCCGGCGGCAGAACTCGTCGGCGATGACCGGATCCACCGGCTCGGCGCCGTTGATGGCTGCGCGCAGCGTGGAGAGATCGAGGCCCTTCAAGTCGTCGTCCGTCACCTTGCGGGCCACGAGTCCGTAAGCGAAGTTCGGCGCCACGGTCAACGTGGCCCGGGCCTCCGAGACCGCTTGCATCCAGCTCGCCGGCCGCAGCATGAACTCCAGCGGCGAGAGCAGCCAGCAGGCGGCGCCGTGCGCGATCGGCGCCAGCAGTCCGCCGATCAAGCCCATGTCGTGATACAGCGGCAGCCAGGAGACCACGCGGTCGCTCTCGCCGAGGTCCAATCCTTTCGCCATCGCGTCCACGTTCGCCGCGAGGTTCGCCGCGGTGATCACCACCCCTCGCGGAGTGCCGGTGCTGCCCGAGGTGTACTGGATGACCGCAGGCTCGTCCCTGGAGGCCGGGTCGGGATGCGGCGCCGCGCCGTCCGGCTCCAGCGCGCGGGGCTCGATCAGCGGCATCTTGGGATCGAGCAGGCCGGAGTCGCGCAGGTAGGCGGCCGTCCGCCGATCGGCGAAGACCGCCGACGGCGCCGCGTCTCGGACGACGCTGACCAGCCGCTTCACGAACGCCGCCGGCCGGGCGAATCCTTCCAGCGAGGGCAGGGGGACCGGCACCGCGCCGATCAACGAGGCGCCGAGGAACCCGTAGAGGAACGAGTGTCCGGTCGGGACGCACAACAGCACGCGGTCGCCGCGCCGCAGGCGCTTGTGCTGCAAGGCCGCGGCGCAGGTCCAGGCGCCCCGGAGCCACTCGCCCATCGTCAGCTGCTCGTCGCGGAAGGTTCCGCGCGCGGCGCTGCGCAGGATGTGGACGGCGACGCGTCCGGGGTCTTTTCCCCCGAGCGAGAGCAGGCGCGCGACGATGGAATCATCCATCCGCGATCAGCCCTTTCACCAACCCTTTTCCCAGGCGGCGGCGCAGCCGCGCGGCGGGGAAGCCGCAGCGCTCGAGCTGCTCCGGCACCACGGTGCGGTAGCGGTGCAGGACGCCCATGCGCTCCAGGCGAGCGAGCGCGTGGCGGCGCATCTGCCGCGCCGGCAACCCGAGCTCGTCCCAGACGGGCCTGGCGAGCAAGGCGGCGACGCTGGCCCGGATGCTCTCGAAGACGATGTCCTCCATCTCCGGGGCGACCCTGCTGGAGATGACCTTCTTCAGCGGCTCGCGCAGCTCCTGGCTGTAGGCGAGGTGGCGGCCTTCGTCCTTGAGATTGACGCGCAGGACGGCCGCCAGCAGCGGCTCGCGCGCCTTGGTGAGCAGCGTGGCCACCATGGAAGCGGCATTCCACTCCAGAAGGACCTGGCCGACCAGCACTTTCAGCTCGGCGAAGTCGCAGGCCTCGATGGCGTCCAGCGAGGCGCGGAGCTCCGGGCAGGGCGGGTAGAGCGCCCCGGCCTTGTCCGAGAGGTATCGCCGCAAGGCGAGGAAGTGCTTCGCTTCCTCCGCCGCCATCACGGCGAGGAACTCGCGGTGCGCCGGCCGCTCGTGCGCCGTCAGGACCAGCACCTGGGCGATGAGGTGCTCTCCGCTGCGCTCGCCGGCGAGCAGGTTGGAGAGGTGGAAGCAGGTCTCGTGGAAGTCGAAGGTCCGGCGCTCGACCTCGCTCATCGCCCGGTACTCGCGCAGCCCCGAGGCGAAGAAGCTCTCGGGAAAGACGTTGCGCTCCGGGTCCACCTCCAGGTGCCAGGGCAGCTCCTCGAAGGCCCATGCGTTGCGCAGGGCCGATTCCACCAGGGCCTGGACGCCGCTCACATCGCCCCCGACTGCAGCGAGACCGCGACCGTGGTGCCGCGCCCCGGTTCGCTCTCCACCCGGACGGTGCCGTGCTGCGCGGCCACCAGCTCCTGCACGATGGAGAGACCGAGGCCGGTCCCGGTCCCCGGCGGCTTGGTGGTGAAGAACGGCTCGAAGATCTTGGAGAGGTTCTCCTTGGGGATGCCGCAGCCGTTGTCGGCCACCGAGATCTCCACCTTGTCGCCGGTGCGCGTCGCCGCGATGCGCACCTCGCCGGTCTCCGGGTCCACCGCCTGGACCGCGTTGTGGACGATGTTCAGGATCACCTGGAAGAGGTCCTGCGCGTTGGCGCGCACCACCTCGCCGTCCACCTCCTGCAGGATGCGGACGCCCTTGGGCGTGTTGGGCGCGACCATCTTCACGGCCAGCGGAATCACTTCCGCCAGCTTGACGATGGCGGAGGGGTCGTCGTTCTGCTTGCGGCCGAAGAGGAGCAGCTGGCGGGTGACGGCGGTGATCCGCTCCACGCTCTCGTCGATGTCCGCGAGCAGCGGCCCGGCCCCGTCGAGCTGCCCGGTCCGCCTGCGCAAGAGGGTGAGGTTTCCCCGCAGGAAGTGGATGGGGTTGTTCAGCTCGTGGGCGACGCCGGCGATCATGCGGCCCAGCGCCACCATCTTCTCGCTCTGCACCAGGGTGGACTCGGCCTTCTTCAGCTGCTCCAGCGCCTCCCGCAGCTGCCGCTGTTGCGCGCGCAGGCGCAGGTGCAGCTCGATGCGCGCGTGCAGCTCCTGGATGTCGAACGGCTTGTGGACGTAGTCGTCGGCGCCCGCCTCGAAGCCCGCCAGCTTCGCCTCCACTTCCTCGCGCGCGGAGAGGAGCAGGACCGGCACCTCGGCCGTCGGCGGCGCCGCCCGGATCTTGCGGGCGAGCGCGATGCCGTCCAGCCCCGGCATCATGATGTCCGACACGATCAACTCGGGCGGGTCGGCGACGATCGCGTCCACCGCCTTGGTGCTCTCCTGGAAGGGGATGACGCGATACCAGCGGCCCAGCTCCTGGGAGAGATAGGCCAGCAGCTCCGGATTGTCCTCCACCACGGCGACGCGATTGCCCGAGACGCCGGTGGGGACCGGCGCGATCGAGACGGCGGGCTCCAGCTTGACCCGGGAGACTTCCGGCGCGCTGGACTGCGTCGCGGGGGCGCCGGCGGCGATGCGGGGCACGGCGGAGAGGTGGACGACGAAGGTGGAGCCGCGGTCGGGCTCGCTCTGGACGGTGATCCGGCCCCCGTGGAGCATCACCAGCTGCTTGACGATGCTGAGGCCGATGCCCGTTCCCTGCGCCCTGCGGTTGGCCGAGGCTTCCACCTGGACGAACCGGTCGAAGATGCGGTCCACGTCCTGGGGGGCGATGCCGATGCCCTCGTCGGTGACGCTGAGCCAGATGCCTTCCCGGTCGCTCCCTACCGCCAGCGTCACCGTGCCGCCGTGGCGAGAGAACTTGCAGGCGTTGGAGACCAGGTTCAGCAGGATGCGGTCGAGATGCCGTTCGTCGCCGCTCCAGATGTAGGGGCCGCCGGCCTCCAGCTCCACGGCCAGCTTCAGATCCAACGACTGCGCGTAGGCCTCGGCTTCCTGGGTCACCCGGGCCACCGCGGCCCCGACGTCCACCGGCACCGGGTCGATGCGCGGCTCGCCCGATTCGAGCTTGGCCAGGAGCAGCAGATCGTTGATCAGCTGCAGGAGCCGGGTGGCATTGCGGTGGATGGTGTCCACGAACGCGCGCTGGCCGGGCTCCAGCCCGCCGTGCGACTCGCGGGAGAGGGAGGCGGCGGGCGCGAGGATGAGCGTGAGCGGCGTGCGCAGCTCGTGGCTCACGTTGGCGAAGAACTCGCTCTTCAATCGGTCCAGCTCCCGCAGGCGCTCGTTGGCCTTCTCCAGGTCGATGCGCAGCCGCATCTCCCGCATCAGCAGATTCGTCACCAGCCGGTTGGCGATGCAGGCGATCACCGCCGAGTCGACCAGCAGCATCAGATTCGAGGCGAAATGCTTCGACCCGAGCGGCTCCTGGGCGGCGAGCGCCACCACCAGGTAGCCGATGGGCAAGAGCGCGGTGGTGCCGATCACCCAGGGCAGGGGAGCGGGGAAGAGGATCGCGATGCCGAACGAGATCAGGTAATAGGGGAAGAGGAAGTCGCTCTGCGGTCCGCCGGTGAGCCAGAGGTTGGCCGCTTCGGCGAAGTTGCAGAGCACCCCGGCGAGGATGGCGAAGGGCAGCCAGGGATAGCGGTCGAAGGAGTAGCGTTGGAGTGCGAAGAGCAGCAGCAGGATCAGCGCATCGGAGACGGCCGCCGCCACGATGCCCTGGGGGAGCTTGTGGGGATAGTACGCGGCGTCGTAAGCGATGATGGTGAAGGGGATGATCACCGCCGCCATCCAGCCGGACACGATGGTCCGCGACGCGAGCGTGCGGATCAGCTCGGCGGCGACGCGCGGATCGGGGCGTGGGGCCACCGCGACGCGGGCCGCAGCGACCGCGCTGGACAGCGCGTGGGCACGTTTCCCCCAACCCATGATCCGAAAAGATATCGGTCCCTTGGGTCGCGATCAATGATGAGGTAAGATTCGAGCCGTGCCGGAAGCCTCCTACCGTCTGCTCGTCGTCGACGATGAGCCACTCGCCCTGAACCTGGCCCGGCGTGTGTTCGAGACCGAGTCCGACATCGCCCTTCATTCGGCTACATCCGCGGTCCGTGCGCTGGAAATGGCGATGATCCACGACATCGACCTCGTGATCACCGATCAGCGCATGCCGGAGATGACCGGCTTGCAATTCCTGGCCCGGGTGCGGGAGGTCCGGCCCCGGGCGCTGCGGGTGCTGCTCACCGCCTTCCCCGACACCTCGGTGGCGTTGAAGGCGATCAACGAAGGCCTCCTCTACCGCTTCATCCTCAAGCCCTGGGAACCGGAGGACATGCGGGTGACCGTGCGGCGCGCGCTGGAGACCAAGCGCCTGGCCGACGAGCACGACCGGCTGGTCAGCCAGTTGAAGACCAGCTACCAGGAGCTGGTCGAGTCCGAGCACATGGCCGCGCTGGGGCGGCTCTCCGCGGGCCTGGGGCATGAGCTCCGGAACGCCGTCGATCCGCTGCTGGCGGCGGTCGGTTCCCTCGAGGTCGGCCTCGGGCGCCTGCTGGAAGCGGCCCGCGCCGCCAACCGGGCCGTCCAGCGCGAGTTCGGCGGCGACGAGCTGGCCCGCCTCAAGGAGTACCTGGTCCGCGCGACGCCGGACATGGCCGGCGCCGTGGAGGACTCGGTGGCCGCCGTCCGCACCGCGGGGGCGCAGCTCGAGGCGCTGGCCCGCGGGATCCAGAGCTACACGGCGGCCGTGGAGCCGGAGCCGTTCGACATCAACCAGGCGGTGCTCTCCGCCATGCAGCTGCTCTCGCATCGGCTGCGCGACTCGGTCAAGCTGGAGCGCGATCTCAAGGCGGTGCCGCTGGTCCGCTGCCGCGGGCCGGAGATCACCCAGGTAGTGCTGAACCTGCTCGGGAACGCCGCGGACGCCGTGCAGAAGGTGCCCGAGCCCGCCATCCAGGTGCGGACGTGGCATGAAGGTTCCACCGTCCGCCTGGAGATCGCGGACAACGGATCGGGTCTCGACCCCACCGTCACGCAGAAGGTCTTCAAGCCGTTCACCTCGGAGCAGCCGGTGGGCAAGGGACGCGATCTGGGTCTCAGCGTCTGCAAGAGCATCGTGGAGAGCCACGGCGGAACCATCGAGGCGACCGCGGTCAACCCCCGCGGGACCCGCTTCACCGTGATGCTGCCGGCGATCGCCGCGGCCTGAACGGGATCGCGGGAGCGCGGCCGGCGAGGATCCCTTCGGCGCGGCGGCGGACGGCGGGGCCCATCTCGGGGTGCGTGAGCACGTAGAATTCGCCGGCGCGCACGGCGCGCACGGTCCGCTCCGCCACCGTCTCCGGTGACAGCCCTTGCTTGATCAGCGTCCGCACGATCGGGTCCGCGTCGGGATTCGCTTCGACGAGCCGGGTGGCGACCCATCCGGGGCACAGCACCGACACGCCGATGGGCGCGCCTTTCAAGGCCAGGTCCTGCACCAGCGCTTCCGAGAGCGCCACCACGGCGTGCTTGGTGGCGCTGTACGGGCCCGCTTGCGGAGGGGTGACCAGCCCGGCCATCGAAGCCGTGTTCACCACGTGGGCCGCGCCGCCTTGCGCGATCATGCGCGGCACGAACGCCAGGCAGCCGTGGATCGCGCCCCAGAGATTGACGGCGACCACCCGGCGCCAGCGCGCCAGGGGGATCTCCCAGAACGTGCCGTACCCGGCCACTCCGGCGTTGTTGCAGAGCAGATGCACCGCGCCGAACCGCGAGTACGCGGCGGCGGCGAGCGCCTCGACCTGGGAGCTGCGGGACACGTCGGTGGGCACCGCCAGCGAGCCGGGGAGGGCGGAAGCGACTTCCTTCAGCCGGCGGCGATCGACGTCCGCGAGGACCAGGCGCATGCCCTCGCGAGCGAGCCGCAGCGCCAGCGCATGGCCGATCCCGCTCGCGGCGCCAGTGACGACCGCTGTCTTCCCGCGGAGCGAACGCACCGCGAGAGTCTACTCGCCGGAGTCGCCCGGGTCGAAGAAGACGCTGTCGACGGCGAGGCGCGAATGATCGACGATGGCGAGGGAGCGGCCCTTGCCGTCCCTGGCGCCCCCGGTGCCCGCCGGATGGAGGGGGCAGACCTGTCCGGCGACGCTGCCGTTGAAGCCGATCAGCTGGGCCGTGCCGTTGACGTTGGCGAAGACCCCGGCGCCTTGCGAGGTCAATGTACCGGCTGTCCTGCCGAACCACTGGGTCCCACCGGTCACTTGCTGGGTCTCGATGAACGCGCCGTTCGCGCCGTCAAACATGCCGGAGTCGGTCACGCTCAAGCTGCCGGTGTTCGTCGTGTAGACGACCACGCCCGTGTAGAACATCACGTTCGAAGCCGGGTCGGGTTGCTGCGACGTCATCGCGGTGAACTCGAAGGTGCCCGCCAGCCGGCCAGACGCGACGGCTCCGCTGGTGCAGAAACCGACCGGACTGGTGCAACCGTCGATGAACAGGGAGCTGCTCAGCGGAGAATCGACGGCGTTGCACTGGTCCGCGCCCGCGCTGCAAGACGCAAACGCCGCGAGCGCAAGGATGGGCAGACCCGCGGAAAGGAGTCGCATGGTTGCTCCGGTGGAAAGGAGTCGCATGGTTGCTCCCTCGACCGGACGTACCGTGTCCGTCGGGTGCTGCGTCAAGCGGCAGAGGTGGGCGGCTGTAACTTTGCGCGCCCGCACCGCGACCCGTCAGCCGCGGCGGACGTCTCTCTCGCACCCAGCGCGGGTCGGCTAACGATCGTCGTCGTCGACGTCGTCGTCCTTCGCGTCGCGGCCGTCATGGCGACGCGGTGGGCAGATTTTGCCGTCGACGGAGCCCTTGAAGCCGATCAGCTGCGTCAAGCCGCCGATGACGGCGAAGATTCCGTCTCCTTGCGAGGTCAGGGTGCCGTTGAAGCCCTTGAGGTTCTTCGTTCCCTCGGTGACCTTCTGGACCTCCATGAAAGCGCCGTTGTTCGCGTTGAACATCCCGGAGTCCCTCACGGTCACCGTACCCTTCTTCGTCGTGTACACGACGGTGCCCGTGTAGAACATCACGGGCGAGGCTGGGTTGGGTTGCTCCGCTGTGAGCGCCGTGAATTCGAAGCTGCCGGCCAGCGGCCCGGACGCGACCGTTCCCCTGGTGCAGAAACCCACCGGGCTCGCGCAGCCTTCGACGAACAGGCCGCTGACGAGGTTGGCATCGACCGTCTTGCACTGTTTCGCGCTCGCGCTGGCGGACATGACCAGGGCGAGGGCGACCGTCGGCAGACTGGTTGGAAGGAGTCGCATCAGTTGCTCCCTTGAGCGTGGAGGTACCCGGTTGGACGGGTATTACGTCAAGCGACAGAGGTGGGCTGGTGTAATATTACATGAGTACGGCAGCGCGTCATGACGGGCCGCGTCGCGTCATGATCGGCGGACGGCTTCCACCACCCCCACCATGAGGGGGACGAGGAGGACGCCGAGGCCCAAGGCGGCTGCGCCATGCCAGCCCCACCGCGCGTAGGCCGCTCCCGTGGCGCTGATCCCCGTCGCCCCACCGAGGTAGTAGAAGAGCACGTACAGGGAGTTCGCCTTGCCGCGGCTTCCGGTGAGCCTGGCGTTCAGGGATCCCACGGCGGCCGCGTGCATGGTGAAGAAGGCCGCGCAGGTCAGCGCGAGGCTCGCCGCGATCACCGGCAGTGAAGGGATCAGGGTGAGACCGATGGCCAGGGCGAACGCTACCGCACCGGCGATCAAGGTGGCGCCGGCGCCGAACAAGTTCGTCAGCCTCCCCGCAAACGGACCGGCCGGGATCCCCATCAGGTACGCCAGATAGACCAGCGTGATCATCCGGACCGAGGCCGAGATGGGCGGTCCGGAAAGGTAGAACGGGACGTAGTTGAAGACGGCCGAGAAGACGAAGAACGCCGAGAACGCGACGGAGAGCATCCGCAGCAGCTCCGGCCGCGAGAGGAGGCGGACGAATCCCTCGCTGGGCTCCGTGGGCTTCGCCGTGGAGACCGGCCTCGAGGGAAGCCAGCGCATCGCTGCCGCCACCGAGCCGGCCACCGCGGCGGCGGCGGCGACGAAGGCCAGCCTCCAATGCTCCGCCGGGAAGATGAATCCGCCGAGGAGTCGGCCACCCATGCCGCCGGTGACCGTGGCGGAGACGTACCAGCCCATCACCACGTTCAGCCGCCTCGGTGGGAGCGTGCGGGAGAGATACGCCGCGAGGCACGTGCTGAGGGACGGGACGAAGAGACCCTGGAGGAAGCGCGCGCCGATGAGGACGCCCATCGAATGCGTCAGCGCGCAGGTCACGCTGGCCAGGGCGACCACCGCCCCGCCACCCGCGACGATGGGGCGGATGGGGAAGCGATCCGCGATCACTCCGAACGGCAGGTTGGCGAGGGCGATCCCGAGCACCACCGCGGAGATGGTGAGGGAAGCGACGGCCGGGGTGACGCCGAGCTCCTCGGTGAGGATCGGCAGGACCGGCTGGGTGACGTAGACGGTGAGGAAGGTGGCCGCGACCAGCGCGAACACGACCGCCTGGATTCCGCGCTCGCCTTCCGGCGCTTCCAGCCGGGATCCGGCGACCATCCGGCTCCGCGGTCAGGTGTAATCGCGCCGGATCACCTCGCCCGGACGCGCGGGATCGCGCAGCAAGGAGAGCGCGTCCATCAGGATCCACTTCTGCAGGGCCTCGTCGTTGGGACGCCCCAGCGAGTGGCCGGCGACGAACCCGCGCGGGTACAACGCCCGCGGCGGCCGGGCCTGCGCGGTCTCCTCCGGCTCGACGGTGATGAGCACGGTGGGAATCCCCAGCATCTCGATGGACCGCTGCACCGTGACCACGGTGCGGTGGCAGAGGCGTCAGCCGCCGGTGAGCAGGACCGCATCGGGCCGCGCCGCCGATACGGCCCGCGCGAGCTGCGGGATGGTGGTCTCGCGCAGCTCGCGCAGGGCCTGGGAGTATCCCATCGAGAAGTGCTCGGCCGTCATTCCGGCGATGCGGCCTTCCCGCGCCAGCGCCGCCAGCCGGTCGACGGGAAAGACGCAGTTCAGATCGCGATCGACGCAGGCGTGGTCGTAGTGCGCGTCGTCGTAGGCCAGATCGGCGGTGGTCAGGCCCCCGTCGATCCTCCGGAACGTGTTGTCGCCTTCCACGTTGAAGGGCGTGTCCGTCTTCGCCCGCACGGAAGCGGTGGTCACCAGGCAGATGAGCGACTCCTCCAGCGTCTTGCCGAAGGGCGTGAAAGGGACGCAGTAGCGCGACAGCTCGAGCGGCTTCTCCATCTTCACCTCAGCTTGTCGAGCGCCTCCATGATCTTGTCGGTCGGCGGCGGCTCCGAGATGTCGTGGATGTCGATGTACCGGATGATGCCCTGGCGGTCGACCACGAAGATCGCCCGCTCGGCCCGGCCTTCGCCCCGCAGCACGCCGTATTGGACGCAGGCGTAGCCGTAGGGCCAGTTGTCGCTGAGCAGCGGATAGGAGAGCCCGCCCATCGACTTCGCCCATGCCTCGTTGCTGAAGACCTGATCGGTGGAGATGCCCAGGACCTGGGCATTGCGCCGCTCGAACTCGGAGAGATCCTCCTCGTACGAGGGCATCTGGACCGTTCAAACCGGCGTGAACGCCGCCGGGTAGAAGGCCAGCACCACGTTCTTCTTGCCGCGGTAGTCGCTCAGGCGGACCCGCTTGCGCGGCCCGCCCTTTCCTGCCGTGTCGCCGGTGGCGTCCAGCTCGAAGTCGGGAGCCTCCTCGCCGACCTTGAGCCGCCACACCGGCCTCTTGGGTTGTGCCATGGCATCTCCGATGCGCCTCAGCGCGCGCTTCCTTATGCCGACGATCGGCGAAGGGCGCCACCGGGAACGTACGTAGGGTCCCGGGGACGCGGCGGGATGTCCTCGGCGAGACAGGCGCGCGGACGCCCGCTCAGGCCCATTCGATCTTGTAGCGCGCCTCCCCGCGGCGGTCGTCGCAGCGGATGTCCTCGGGCTGCGAGACCGTCCCCCTTACTCCGCAGAGCTCGAAGACGTAGCTGAGGTTGCCGCGGGTGACGTCGAAGAGCGCCGCCGGCACGTGGGGCCCCTCGGCCCGCGCCCGCACGAGCCCTGACTTGGGCCCGGTCGCCTCGTACTCGAACGCCATCCCCTTCAGGACCATCGAGTAGAAGCGCTCCAGGTTCTGGAACACCGTGGCCGGCGTGTTGCCGAACAGCGAGGTGGCCATCTTCAGCACCGGCTGGATGACCGATCCGCCC
>Ga0137363_10001536_pt1 | contig 13363 bp, 10 predicted proteins | sample MadtaG_FD_104800 | JGI IMG/M metagenome (GOLD analysis project Ga0137363, IMG submission 104800) | Vadose zone soil microbial communities from Angelo Coast Range Reserve, California, USA - Mad1_115_16 metaG | ecosystem: Environmental > Terrestrial > Soil > Vadose zone | place: USA: California...
ATCTCCAGATTGGTGGCAGATTGCGCTTTCCATTGGGATTATGGTGGCCACCATTTATGGCATGGTCCTGCTTTGCGGCCGGATTTACCGTGTCGGCATCCTGATGTACGGCAAGAAACCAAATCTGCAAGAAATCATGAAGTGGATCAGGTACGCATAACCATGTAACGCGGCCAACAGCTCTTTATTCTTCCCTGCGGCCAAGTTTCCGCGCATGAACCGGCTTCCGCCGGTCAATTTCTGCGCGCGCTTGTTTTTGCCTGAGCGGCACAGAAACAGTTTTATACAATCAAAGCGTGACCGATCTGGCCCAAGCCGAGAGAAAGAGCGAGAGTTCTACTGATGCACGCTCTTTTTCTTTTGGTGATCGCGTGAAGCTCTGGTTGATCTCCTGGGCCGGATACCTCTTTATACGCATCGTCGGCTCCACGTTGCGTTACACAATCATTGCCGAACCCGGCTGTATCTCCGACGAGTATGGCTCCGCGCCGCCATCCATCTGGTGTTTCTGGCATCGTTGCGTCATTCCGTCGGCCCATCGCTTTCGCCGGAAGAAAATTGCTGTTATGACCAGCCTCAGCTTTGACGGCGAATATATAGCCCGCATCATTCAGAGATTGGGCTTTATTCCCGTGCGTGGATCGAGTTCGCGCGGCGCCGTCGGCGCGCTGATCGGCATGATCCAGGAGTTGGAGCAGGGCCATACCGTCGTGTTTACGGTTGATGGTCCGCGCGGCCCTCGTTACGTGGCCAAACCCGGCCCCATCATGTTGGCCAAGAAAACCGGCGCGCCCATCAGTTGCTTTTACATAGCGGTGCAACGCGCCTGGATCCTCAATTCCTGGGACCGAATGATTGTCCCCAAGCCCTTCTCGCGTGTGGTGCTGTATGGCAGCAACCCGATGTACGTTCCGCGTGACGCTACTGATCAACAAATGTCGGTCCTCCACCAGCAGATGCAGGAAACTCTGGAAAGGTGCCGTTTGAAGGCGGAAGAGCAATTGCCGGATGGTCCCAGAGTTTAATTGGTTGAAAATCCGTCGCTACATTTTCGTAAGTCAGAAAATCCGGCAGGTAAAAGTTGCTGTGGAGCTAGTGGAATCACGCGGTCTGTAGTCATTTAAGAAAAGTAAGGCGCCATTCTTCGTATAATCATCGCGTGGAAGTTTCCGGACGTATTCTCGCTATTGACTATGGCAGCCGCCGCATGGGGCTGGCCGTCTCTGATGCATTGGGCATCACCGCCCAGGGCCTGGAGACCTTGCAGCGCAAGAACAACCGCGCAGATTTCGGCCGGCTGGAAAGAACCATCCGCGAATATCAGGTGCGGGAGATTGTTCTGGGCAACCCGCTGCGCATGAGCGGGCAGGAAGGCGCACAATCACAAAAAGTGGCCGAGTTTGCGGAACAACTCCGGCAAAAATTCAAGTTGCCGGTCCAGCTCTGGGATGAAAGGCTGACTTCCGCTGAGGCCAACCGGCTGCTGCGTGAAGCCGAAGTGAGCACACAGAAGCGTGCCCAGGCCGTGGACCGCATGGCCGCGGTGCTTATCCTGCAATCGTTCATGCAAGCGAGAAGCATTCACTAAATTTTTACTCCCTCCACGGCAACAGCTCTGTTAAATTTAAGAATTGCGAATTCTACGTCCATCTTTCCTATTGCGGCTTGCCGGGGCTGCGTTTTCATGCGCGATGCTGTTAGCGCAGGGTTACGCGCAGGATGTCACGAGCGAAGAATCTCCGTCGACCACAGTATTTCCGCACTCCGCCACCGCGCCCTGGTGGGTTTCCGGCCAGGTCAACCTGATATCACAGGCGCATCCGAACTTTCATGCGCTCTACTCTGGCTTGAACAGCCTTTCGCCAAGCTCCGAACACGCCACCTCACGCGTGCTCACCTTGTACACCGGCTACCAGTTTTCCAGGCATACCGAGGTAATCTTCAATCTGGAGAGCGCCGGCGGCAAGGGCCTCTCGAACGCTCTGGGGCTGGCCGGGTTCACGAACGTGGATGTAGTCAGGAACCCGGCGCTGGGACAAGCACCTTATGTCGCCCGCGCCATGGTGCATCACGTATTTGCGCTGGGCCAGAAAGAAACAGCAGAAGATGCGCAGCGAACGCCAACGTCTCTGCTGACCAAGCTGCCAGAGCGCCGTTTCGAGCTGCGCGCCGGCAAAATGAGCATGGCGGACTACTTTGACGCCAGCGCCGTGGGCAGTGACAGCCATCTGCAATTTCTCAATTGGACGGCGGTGAACAACGGGGCCTATGACTATGCCGCGGACACTCGCGGCTTTACGGTTGCCGCCATGGCCGAATATGAGGACCGCAACTGGGGCGTGCGCTTCGGTGAAGCCTTAATGCCGAAGGTGGCCAATGGGGCCACGCTCGACTATGACGTGTTGCGCGCCCACGCAGAAAACATTGAATTTGAGTTCAGGCCCGAGTTGCAAAAAGGAAAGCACACCGTGCTCCGGCTGCTCAGTTTTGTGAACCACGCCAATATGGGCAGCTACCGTGAGGCCATCCAGGCATTTCTGGCCGGGACCGATTCTAAGCCCACCATTGTGGCGCACCGCAGGCAAGGGCGCATCAAGTACGGATTTGGCCTGAACACCGAACAAGAGCTGACTAAAACCGTACGCATTTTTGGACGTCTGGGATGGAATGAAGGTCAGAATGAAAGCTACGTCTATACCGAGGTTGACATGGCCGAAGAGGTGGGTGCGGACTGGCGACTGGAGCGCTGGCGGCGGCCAAACGACAAACTGGGACTGGCGTTCATGTCAAACGGGATTTCACGGCTCCATCAGCTTTATCTCAAGCTGGGAGGCAATGGCTTCCTGCTGGGTGATGGCCGGTTGACCTACGGGCGCGAAGACATTCTGGAAAGCTACTATACGGCCCACCTTTGGCGGGGTGTTTATATGTCTCCGGGAATTCAATGGGTCACCCATCCCGGATACAACAAAGACCGCGGCCCGGTCATTGTCCCCGGTCTCAGATTGCATCTGGAACTCTGAAATGCTCAGCCAGAACGCATCTTTTACAACTCGACGCTTCTGATTCTCTTCCAAACTCTTAAGAAGGCCGGCAGTTCATTGTCCATTCGTGACGCGCGTGCCCATTGTTGTCTGTGGAGGAGCTCGGGGTCGACCTTAGAATAGAAGAATAGACGAGCCGGCATGGTGAGATTTTTATTTAAAGCGACTGTGATTGTGGTGCTGGCCGCCGCTGCTTTCCTGGCCTATGGAGTCTTGTTGCCCGCGGGGCCCACGCAGGAAAAACTGGTGCAGCTGAAGCCCGGTTCGTCCGCGCACCGCATCGCATCTGACCTGCAGGGCGCGGGTGTGATTCGCAGCCAGTATGCTTTCCTGCTCTGGCATTATTTGCATGGACGCAGACCGCTCAAAGCCGGAGAGTATGCCTTTTCTCATCGCGCCAATATGCGCGAAGTTTATGAGCGCGTCGCTCGCGGTGACATTTTCTTCCACACTCTGGTGGTGCCGGAAGGCTATAACATATTTGACATCGCCAACGCCATTGAAGAAGCCGGACTGGGCAAACATGAAGATTTTCTGAAAATTGCACGCACAGACACTGCCTTGATACGTGATCTGGACCCACAAGCGCCGGGCCTGGAAGGCTATCTGTTTCCGGACACATACCACTTTACCCGCACACAGTCACTGCATGACATGGCCGCGGCCATGGTGCGCCGCTTCCGCCAGGAAGCCAGGGAAGCCGGGCTCCGCCAGAACATCCATGAAATTGTGACCATGGCCAGCATTGTGGAAAAAGAGACCGGCGCGGCGGAAGAGCGTCCGGAGGTTGCCAGCGTGTTCTATAACCGGCTGAATAAACATATGGTGCTGGCAACCGATCCTTCCGTTATTTATGCAGCCCTGTTAAATCACCGCTATAACGGGGTAATCCACCAGTCCGATCTGCACTTCGATTCGCCTTACAACACCTACCGGAGCGCCGGCCTGCCGCCCGGGCCGATCTCCAATCCTGGAAGGGCATCATTGCAGGCCGCCCTGCGCCCGGCGGATACCGATTACCTGTATTTTGTGAGTGATAATCAGGGCCATCACCGGTTTGCCCGCACTGACGCTGAGCATGCCGTCAACGTGCAAGCCTATCGCCGGGCCGTAGCCCAGGCGGCAAACCGCTAAAAGTCCCACCGCCGGCTCGTGTGATGTCTCAACACTCTGCCGCTGCCTGGCCATCCGCACAGAGGCTCCGCCTCCGATATACTGAACTTGCATCACAATTAGTGAGAACTGCCTAACCAGGTGTCTTTTTATTTGCGAAAATTAGCCCTCATTTCACTTTTAGCAATCTTACCGCTTGCGGGTTGCGGGTTCCGCTCGTCCCATCCGGTAAAGATGCGCACCAGCACGGCCCTGCTTAAGGAAGCCACCGTGGAACAACTGGTGGAAAACATCAACAACAACGCGGGAAGACTGACCACGTTAAAAGCGACCGTTGATATTGACAGCTCAGTCCTGGAGCAAAAGAAGGACAAGGTAACCGACAATCCGCAGGTGGCGGGTTATATTCTGGTACGCAAGCCGGAGATGCTGCGCATGCGCGTGCTTGTCCCGGTGGTGCGCAACACCATGGTGGACATGGTCAGCAATGGACAAACCTTCGCGCTGGCCATCCCGCCACGCAGCAAGTTCTTTGTGGGCTCGAACCGGCAACCGTCCAAGCCATCGCCACAGGCGCTGGAAAACCTTCGTCCGCAGCATATCTCTGACGCGCTGCTGCTCAAGCCTGTGGATCCGGAAAAAGAGATCGCCGTCCTGGAGAACACAACCGAGATTGTGAAGGACCCCAAGAGCCACAAGGATGCGGAGCAGAGCGCCTATGCAGTCGTCGTGATTGATAAAGATGCCACCGGCTATTACCTCTCGCGCCGGGTCATCTTCAGCCGCACGGATCTTTTGCCCCACGAGCAGTACCTCTATGACCGCCGGGGCGGTCTGGCCACGTATGCTCACTACGAAAATTACTCCGACTACAATGGCATTCAATTCCCGGGTATTGTTTCCATTCAGCGGCCCAATGAGGGCTACGCGATCACTATCTCCATGGTCAAAGTAGACATGAATGCACCGCTCACGGATGAGCAGTTTGTTCTGACACAGCCTCCCGGATCGCAATTGATCAACCTGGACACGCGCTCTGCCGCCTCTACTGTGCCGGAAACGGAGAACAAGAAGCCGCACTAGCGCGAGTTCATCATCGCTCGTCAGGTTGAACGCGCGGCATCCTTTGGAACACACCCAATGAATAAAATGATTGTGGCCAACCTGGTGCACCGCCCCATCCGCTCCCTGATCAGCATTCTTGCCGTGGCGGTGGAAGTCACGCTCATTTTGCTGATTGTTGGCTTGGCACTGGGCATTCTGGATGACAACAAAGTCCGGCAGAAGGGCACCGGCGCCGACATTCTGGTGCGCCCTCCCGGCTCGGCCAATTTTTCTGCTTTCAGCAGCGCTCCTGTTTCCGTAAAAGTTGCGGACGTCCTGGGCCGCCAGCCGCACGTAACCGCCGTGGCGCCCATTGTGATGCAGACCACCAACAACATTGAGATCCTGAATGGAATCGATCTCACTACATTTGAAGAGCTCGGCGGGCCGATGCGTTACCTGGAGGGCGGCCCTTTCCAGGGACCGTATGACATGATTGTGGACGACTTTCTTGCGTCCAGTGAGAAGCTGCATCCCGGAAAAATCGTCAAGAGCCTGAACCACGATTTCCGCATTGTGGGCATTATTCCGAATGGGCGCGGCGCCCGGCGCTATGTGCCCATCAAAACACTGCAAGAGCTGATCGGAATGGAAAACAAGGCCTCAGTGTTTTATGTGAAGCTTGACGATCCGCATAATGACACTCTGGTGGCGCAGCAGATTAAATCCATTCCCGGCATGGAAAGCTACAACGTCATGACCATCAGCGAGTGGCTGGCCGTCATGTCGGTCGATCACATTCCCGGCCTTTCCATCTTCATCAAGGTCGTGATCGGCATTGCCATGGTCATCGGCTTTATCGTGATCTTCCAGTCCATGTATACCGCGGTCATGGAGCGCACGCGGGAGATCGGCATCCTGAAGTCGCTGGGGGCTTCCAAATCTTATGTGGTGCGCGTCATCCTGCGGGAAACGCTGCTGCTGGCGATGGCGGGGATTCTTGTGGGATTCATCATCAGCATGGCTGGACGCGCCGGAATTGTGCATTCATTCCCGACCTTGCGGGTCCTGCCGATTACATTGAAATGGGCGCTCTACGCCACTCTGATTGCCGTTGGTGGAGCAATGCTGGGCGCGATCTATCCTGCATTTAAGGCCGCGCAGAAAGATCCCATCGACGCGCTGGCGTACGAATAAGCATTCGTTGTTTGCTGAGCAAATTGAAGCCGGTTTGCCACTTTCACGCAAACACGGAGTAAAGGCCGCGGTTCAACCAGCAGACGGTTGTGGGTAAGTGGGTGGAGCAGGCCTTTCAGGCCTGCGATAAGTTGCTATAGATTTGTTTGGCTTCAGCCACTGAGGCTCCAAGGTAAACCACTCTGAACCCGTTCCCGCAGAGGCTAAAGCCGGTCTCTGCAAAACTGCCTGCCGCAGGCATAAATGCCTGCTCCACCCTCTTGAAGATGAATAGCCCTACGTGTTAATGCGAAATTCACGCACATCCCGTTCCTCGCTTTGAAGATGGTGAGCAAACGGGAGTTGCTATGGGCCTGTAACTCGTCCAACAGACGATGGAGTGGTTGCATGGTGGGTTCATCGAAAATGCAGACTTGTCAAATGAATCCAGATACTTGTGGACGCGGCAAAGGCTGTATTCAGACTGCCTAGCAGAGTGTAGATGGAGACTGTATGAGGGTTAAATCAGTTCCACCCAGGATTCGTCTCTGTTGTGGTGATTTTGGTTAGAGGCGCGTTCGTGGTCTAACACGGGAGCTTCCAGTTGATTTTGATACCGCTCTAGCGGAAGTATGTAGCGAAAACATAGCAAAAGAATCTATTCTTTATAATTATTAAGAGCATACAAGGAATCAGAAATGCCAAAGATCATCTCCGAAAAACCCCAATTGCCTACTCTATGGGTTGATACAGCAGTCGGCATAAAGCTGGCGAAGGTGCAAGAGGGTGAGGCTGTCCAGGAGATTGAAAAACGCCGAATGGTCAAGCTCAAGGAGTTGGTGGTTAAGCTCGGGCGAAGCTGCAAGCTCCTCTGCCCAGAAGGAGACCAGGAATGGGAGTATTGGGGAGAGCGACTTGATGAGAATATATCCAAGGAATTTGCTGCGCTTTCTCGAGGTATTCGGATACTACCTCGGCAGGCCGTACATGATTCTCAAGTATTCATTGCGATGAGAGCTCACTTAATGCGTGACAGGGAGTTTAGGCTGCTATCAGAAATTTACTTTCGCAGCGACCCTATCCAGCAACTCCACAAAATTAGCCAACAGAGGATTTTTGTCACAGCTCACGGGCTTCCACAGATGCTGCTAGAAATGGGAAATGATTCAAGGGAGGAAATGTACAAACACGCGGAGCAGGTGAGATGTAAGAATATTACAAGAAACAGAACCTATGCGGAGCAGCTTGCGCTTGAGCAACGGTCATTTGTTGACGCGATGGTTGACTTCGCTAGATCATTTCGAAGTAGATTGCCTGTAGGCGATATCAAGCAGTGGGAGTTTTGGGCAGCTCAGGGATATGAAGGTTATTTCCGCGAATGGTATCGCCTGACCAATAGGCTGGCCGACTGGGATGGACTGTGCAACTTCTTTGTTTCGGATTATTTTTATGAGCTTCCTGTGGTAAAGATTACTTCTCAACTGCATGCAAAACTGGTTACAGATAACCGACTGATCGAGCACGGGGATTCGATGGATGTGAAGCATCTCTCACTGGCTATTTCAATGGCGCATTTTGTCTTGACTGACCGCAAGATGGCAAACCGTATCATAGAATTGGGAATCGATAAGCAATGGGATACCAAGGTCTTTTCCGAATCAACAATTGATGGTTTATTTGCAGAGCTCGAGAAAATATGAAACATTTCCGCTGTTGAAACAGCGGGCTACTACGATTCGTCCCGCTGCGCGAGACTGTAATGTCGCAAAGATGCAGGAATCCTGATTCTTGGCGTTTGTCTTGTATGACGTAGCCGAGCGTTTGCCGTTATCCCAGATATCCCAAGAAATCTTTCGGCAAGCCCTTATCGAACCCCGGAAATACTCTGGCCACCTCTTTGTTGCCGAGATGATTGGCCACGGCTTCACTCAGCACTTGGCGGAAGTCCGTGGTCACGGCCAGGTCGCGGCCTTCATAGAGTTGTCCCGGTTGCAGACCGGGCCAGCGGCCATAGACCCGGCCGCCTTTCACTGGACCGCCAAGAACAAACATCACGTTCGCGTGTCCATGGTCGGTACCGCGATTGCCGTTTTCGCGCGCCGTGCGGCCAAACTCTGACATGGTGACGATGACCGTGCTCTCAGCCAGGTCGCCCAGGTCTATCCAAAGCGCGGCAATGGACTGGGAAAACTCGCGCGTAAGATTGGCGATCTGCCCCTGCACGCTGCCTTCATTCACATGGTGGTCCCAGCCGCCGATGTCGGCGAAAGCAACTTCCACGCCCAGGTTGGCCTTGATCAGCTGGGCCACCTGGCGAAGGCTGTCGCCAAAGCGTCCACGCGGATAATCAGCTCCGGCCGCCGGCGTGTATTTCTCCGGATCGGCGGAGCGCAGCATCTTTACTGCTTCAAAGGTTTCATTGCCGGTGCCATGAAGAACGCTGTCAACGGACTGCTCATACATGGCCTCAAAGGTATTGCTGGCCAGGCTGGGCTTGGGGCCGCGTCCGCCCACGGTAAAAGCGCGAATGTTGTCCATGGCGACTGCCGGCACTGGTCCGGCAAGTGTACGCGGCAATGCGCCGCCCATGGCCACGGCGCGGAAGGGTGAAGCGTCCGGCTCTTTCACTCCGGCCACGGCGCGATTCAACCAGCCATCTTCCGTCGACTTCACGCCCGGCGTGCCGGACTCCATGTAATCCTGTGCGTCAAAGTGTGAGCGCGTGTTGTCGGGCGAGCCAGCGGCGTGCACAATCGCCAGATGTTTCTGGTCCCACAGAGGCTTGAATGCCGTCATTGCGGGATGCAATCCAAAGAACCCATCAAGATCAATGGCGCTTTCCTGGCCATTGCGCGGGCGAGGAATGGAGATGCTGGGACGCATGGCGTAATAAGCCTGCTCGCCATGCGGGACCACAATATTCAACCCGTCAGCTGCGCCGCGCTGAAAAAGTACGATGAGCCGTTTCTTGCCGGGAGCGGCCGTTTCCGCGGCGTAGACTGCCCTGGTTAAAAAACTGGGGACAATGCTGGTCCCCACAATGGCCAGCGCGCCGTTCTTCAGAAAAACTCTGCGAGTGATCGACATACAATCTTCCTTCTACCTTTTTTGGAACTCTGGAGAGCCCATAATCAATCCGGCAATCGCGCCGTAATTTGGCGTCTTGTTTGCGTCATCGAGCTTGCGCTGTGAAATCTGGGGATCGCTCAACTGTTTTTCCATGACCGCATGTGTTTGCGCTGAAACATCGCCAGCCAGGATGTCCTGTTCCAGAGCCGCCAGCGCACCTTCGGCGTCAGCTGGCCCGGAGCCGTGCAGCAGCGCCTGCGGATTCACAGAAGTTCCGGGCAGCTTGCCGGAGCCAAGCTGCAAGGCAAAGTTCATGCGGTTCAGCAGCGCGGAAGAGTTTACCCAGGTCTCGGCCTTCATGGAATACCCGGTAGGCGGCTGCATGCCGTAAAGCGGCATGCCCATGCGGTTGAGCGTTCCCACCAGAGGCAAGGCATTCTGAATGTCGGCTCCGGAGACCCGCGCGGCGGAGACAACAAATTCGAACGGCGTCTTCATCTTGGCGCGATAGGCGTCCCCAGCCCAGAATTCAGGAGAACGGAAAAGGGTCCGCAGCACTTCGCGGATGTCGCCGTCTTTTTTCTGGAAGGTTTCTGCCATGCGGGCCACCAGGCTGTCCGGAGGATTGTCCGAAACAAAGCGTATGGCCAGCTTGCGGGAAATGAATTTGGCCGTAGAAGGATGGTGCGCCAGGATGTCCAGCATCTCCAGGCCTTCCTTCTCTCCATGCTCGCCGATCTTGCGGCCCAGGATGTACTTGGGGCCGGGTTCATGCGCGCGCTCATTGAACTTAAAGCTTCCGCCCAGCTGTGGCTGCTCTATGCTCCAGCCGGTAAGCACTTTGGCCAGCTCCGTAACATCTTTCTGGGAATAGCCGCCATCCACGCCGAGCGTATGGAGTTCCATGATCTCGCGCGCATAGTTTTCATTCAGTCCGTTGCGGTTCTTGGCCTGTTGTGGGCGGGGACGCGGAAAACGAGCGTTGCGCCCTGGCCTGCGCTGTGGGCCATACAGCGCCAACTCTGAGTCAGGTCCCACACTTTGCCAGTTATCCAGATAAAAAAGCATGGCCGGGCTTTTGGCGGTTGCGGCCAGGATGTCCTTGAATTTTCCCAGAGCACGCGGACGAATTACATCCCGCTCATAGGAGTTGATCATGTAGCGGTCCGGCCCTTTGCCGATAAAAACATTGAAGTGATTGAACCAGAAGTCGGTCATGACCTCTTCCAGCTGCCGGTCACTGTAGATGGCGCGCAGCAGCTTGGCCTGGGCAAGTTCACCGCCGACCACGGCCTGCGGCTGCACAATGGCTTCAATGGTCTCGCGCTGCTCGGGCCGCATGCCATCGATCAGTTGCATGGCTTTCTCGCCTTTATACGTGCGGGCCAGATCGAGCCTTTCTTCCGGGGACATTTTCAAGATCGTCTTGTAGCGCTCCTCAGGAGGCTGCTGCAACAACAGATCGCTGCTCAGGTCGGCATACATGGCATCTTCGCGCTGCTTCTGTTGCTTGCGCTGCCCGGGCGTCATGGACGCATCGTTGGCATCAGGCCGCATGCCGGGGGCCATGTCTTGCATGCTTGTTGAATCCTGGCTGGCGGCGGAAGGCGCAGGAGTAGAAGACGCAACGGCGTCCTGCTTCTTCTGCTGGCGCTCCTGATACTGCGCCATGCGCGACTCATAAATGGCGCGCTTTCCTGGATCGTGGGGCATGGACCTGCGGCCGTTTTCGATCGCCTTCAGCACCTGTGGTGGCGGAAAATTCTCCACCATCTCTTTTGAACTCATCTTCAATGTAAGAAACGGAGCCACACGGGCCTCTACGGCGCTGTCGTCAATTTTTTCAGGATGCAGTTGCTGATCAAGCCATTTATCCAGCCCCAGAGCGCGGACGCGCTCCACATCGCCGGGGCGCACTCCGAAGGTGAACCGGTTGAGTGCGTGGACAATTTTCTTATCGTCAACAATAGGCGGGACAGGCTGCCGGCTTTCCATGGACGCGGCTGACCCGGCGCCGGCATTGGCCTTGGATTTCTTGTCCCCGGCAGCCAGCAAAACGGCGGCAAAGCAAACAAGGCCCATCAGGATCAGTGGCTTACGCGTGGCGGACATAGACACTCCAGGAACGCTCCAGTCTGGGGATACTAACCCGAAGTTACATAAAAGTTGTGGAGAAAGCGAGATTACGAGAGAGTGACCCGGCCGCGCGTCATGCGGCGATTGAGCTCGGAAACCATGTGGTCAATATCGGTGGGCGAAATGTTGCAAGCCACGCCGGAATCGAGAAACATCTTTCTGGTCTTGTCCGGGGCCGTGGACCATGGGCGGGGAGGGGAGACGCGGCTGCCGGCATCGCGGCGCAACTGTACCAGCAGGGCGTGCACCACCTCGCCATCCAGCTTGGCCGGCGCCAGCCAGCTCAGCTGAGCAGCGGCCTCGCCAAGGGTGAGCTTTTTACGATACGGCCGGTCACTGAGCATGGCGTCAAAGGTATCTGCCACGGCCACGATCTTCACCGGCATGGAAACTTCATCATTGTGCAAATGGTCAGGATAGCCTGAGCCATCGGCCCGCTCATGGTGTGAGCGCACAACTTCAGGAATTTTGGGCCAGGGGAACTGTACTGCAGAGACGATGCGATGGCCCTGTACAGTGTGCTGGGCCATTTCCAGAAATTCTCCGGGTTCCAGAGCTCCTGGTTTGCTGAAGAGATGCTTATCCACCGTGACCATCCCGATGTTGTGCAGGTATCCGGCGGCGCGCATCTCATGGACCTCGGAAGCGCTCATGCCCATGGATTCCGCTATGCCGGCGGCGTAACGGCCCACGCGCAGCGAGTGGCCCTGCATCTGTATGGACTTCACGTCAATGGTGGCGGCAAAGGCGGCCAGCGCTTCGTCCCAAAAAGAGTGCATGGAAGCAATCAGCTTCAGGTTGTCCGCGGTGCGCTCTTCCAGTGACATCATAAGCTGGTGGTTGTGGATGGCCAGTGCAATGAATGGCGCCAGATCACCAATCTGCTTCAGGACCTCCGGCGTATACTCGAGGCCTTCTTCTCTTTCGCCCAGCAACAGTGCCCCGATCAGCTTGCCATGCACGCGCAGCGGCGCGATGCAGCGGAACCACACGCTGGAAATATTGCCGGTGGAACTCAGGAAAGTGTCACAGCGCTCGCGACAGATGCGCTGCGGTCCCGGCGTATTGGTTAGAGCATGCACATGTTTGGGCAACAGCGGGAAAACGGCGGTCTGAGGGAAAACGACGAAACCCTGGGCGGCAATGGACGCCAGCATGGCCGGTTTTTCCTGAAAACGAAAGAGCGCGCCTGAAGTGGCGCGAGTGGCGGCCAGCACCACTTCCAGCGCGCCAATGGCGGTCTGGGCAAGGTCTCGCTCACCCGTTAGTACGGGACCCAGTTCAGCCAGCACCTGGGAGGCGGGCAACGGCGGCCTGCTTGTAAAAAAAGGGTCGGCCAATTTTTTTGTAGCGGCGCAAATTCCAGAGCACCCAAGGGTAACAGCTTAGTTCTCTCTAAGGAAAGGCTCGGTACCCCGGTGGGTAACAGATAAGAATCTTGCTGGACAGGCGCAAAGGTAGGGCGGGTTTCGTTATTGCAATCGAGCGCAAGGACCGTCCATCTTTTCTGACAGAGATAGAAGAAGGCCTAGAAATACTTCGTGAGGTCCACAAACCTCTCCACCGTCAACAGGCGGGACCCGTTAGGCGCGGAATTCACGGTCTCATGTTCCAGAATCCATGTGTTGTCGTGGGGCACAAAAACGGCGTTGATGCCCGCGGCCAGGGCGGGATTAATGTCTGACTTGGGGCTATTGCCGACCATCCATGTAGATTCCGGTTCTAACCGGTACTTGGCAACGATCTGCTGATACGTGAGAGTGTTTTTTTCCGCAACAATC
>Ga0137363_10001538_pt1 | contig 13361 bp, 10 predicted proteins | sample MadtaG_FD_104800 | JGI IMG/M metagenome (GOLD analysis project Ga0137363, IMG submission 104800) | Vadose zone soil microbial communities from Angelo Coast Range Reserve, California, USA - Mad1_115_16 metaG | ecosystem: Environmental > Terrestrial > Soil > Vadose zone | place: USA: California...
GAAGCGCGGATCGCGGAGAAACAGGGCCACGTCGTCGTAGCGGGTCAGCACCCACATACCCATCGGGCTCTGGTGCACGGGATCCTCGGTTCTCAGCCGGCGGTAGAGAGGATACGGATCGTCGATGACTTCGGGGAGGATGGGGTTAAACTGTACAGGCTCGCGGGTGTCCATCATGGAGCCTTCGAGGAATCCCCTTTGGTGAGGAAGGCGAGGAATCCTCGCGGGTCGACGAGGTCGCGCGTATAGCGCAGGTTGTCTCCTGTCCCGGCATGGGTCTGCCAGAGAAATCCACTGTAGGCGGCGAGCGCAACGGCCATGCCCACCCCGATGGCCACGGGCGCCGGGACACTGGCCGCCGAAAGGCTCGCGCGAACCGCCTCGTTGACGGCAATCAGAAGCGCGAAGCCGCCCAGATAGGCCCCGGTAAACCATTGAAAGCCGATGCCGGCGAGCTCTCGCGTCCAGCGGATGAAGACCCAGCACGGGAAGAGCACGAGGAGCAGGCGCACTGCCGCCGCCCCTGTGCCGCCCCAGACGGGGACGAGCACCACCATCGCAACCAGATAGACGGCCAGCCTCACGAAGACGACCGGCACCAGTCGCGCGTGCTGGTCCATGGCGTAGAGGATGAACTGATAGGGATTGAACGCCGCCTGGGCGAGGGCTGCCAGCACGAAGATCATGAGCGGATGGACGGCGGAGAAAAATTGCTCGCCGTAGATGAGCGTGACGATGGGCTGGCGCAAGGCCCAGAGCCCAAAAGCCGCGAGCACCGCCACGAAGAGGAGCCGATCCATCGCGGAGGCGAACACTCGCCGGGTCTCGGCCGCCATCTCGCCCCCCGGAGCGGCGAAAAGCCGGGAGAGCCTCGAGAGAAGGAGCTGGAAGGGATACGCGTTGATCGTCCCCAGTACTTCCCAGAGGGCTCGCGCCGCCTGATAGTAGCCCGCCGCCGTCAGGCCCGCCCAGCGCGCCACGAGTATCCGGTCGAGCGAATCCTGGAGTACGCCGATGGGGCTCGTGATGAGGAGGGGGCGCGCGTAGCGCCAGTAGGACTTGAGGGTCGCGCGATCGGGGCGGCGAAGCGTGATCCCGCGCCGCCCAATGAGGATGTACGCGCCGACGAGGATCTCCGCGAATCCCTCCACGAGGAACGCGGCGGCCACCCACCGGATGTCCGGCGCCCACACGAGCACGGCGGCCGTGGCAGCGAGGCGCAGCCCTTTGCCCGCCATCTGCATGGAGGCGTGCGCGACAGCCCACTCGCGCCCCACGAAGGCCACGCTCAGGCTCGTCGAGATGTTCACCAGGAGCTGGGCGACCAGTACGAAGAGCACGACGGATAGAGGAACGCCCGCGGGGATCACCAGCGATCCCCAGCGTGACGCCGTCAGCAGCAGCACAAGGGCCGTGGCCTGTATGACGAGCTGGAGCGCGGCCATGGTCCCGACGCAGCGCCCAAGGTCCGCACCCTCCGCCACACGCTTCTGGTGCGCCTGCGCAAAGCCGGGCAAGAGGAGCGCGGTCAGCACACCGACCAGGCCCACGCTGAAGCCCAGGATACCGAGAGCCTCGGGCCCGAGGCGCCGAGCGACGAGGATGGTGGTGAGGGCGCCGAAGCCGCTCGCCACCGAAGTGCCGGCGAAGAGCACGACGGACTTTCTTCCAAGATCGCCCCCGGCGCTCACGTCGCCGATTCTATCCGAAGGTGCGGAGCTTTCCCTCGAAGTCTTGACAGCCGCGAGATTCGCAGGATACGGTGACGCAGCATGAATCTCTACGATGACTTTCAGCCCGACCTGCCGTCCCTCTTGAAGCAACAGGACGCGAAGCTCCCGATGGCCGATCCCACCGCCTGCAGCGGAGAGGGGCTCGGTGCCTTCGGCGGAATCATGAGCCGGCTCCGTCTGTACGCGCTCGGCGCGCTCGTCAGCCTCGGCCTACAGCGGCGCCTGGTCTATGCGAATCTTCGCCTCTGCTGGTTCCACGAGTTCCAGCGCTACTGGGTGGAGGAGCTGGGCAACCGGCCTCTCCACCCTCATGACTTCTACTTCCTCGCCGGTGTCTATCGCCAGCGACTCCAGACGATCTATTTCGAGCACATCGAGAACGCGGCGCTCGCCTCCGATGACAAGCACCTCGAGGCGTGGCGGGACCCTCGCACCGTGCACCATCTCTTCGCCCATACATTCCGTCTCGCGCTGTCTCCGCTCCGCGTGCACCCGTTCATTCGTTGGATTTCACGTGGCAGTCGCGTCGTCGAGTACGGCTGCGGCGCCGCCCCCATGCTGACGGGCCTGGCCCGGCACTACCGCCACCTGAACCTCCAGCTCGTGGGCGCCGACATCCCGCACCTGCTCTTCCACTACGCGAGGTGGAAGTTCCGGCATGACCGCTTCGTGACCATGGTCCCAATCGCCCCGGACGACGACGCGCCCCTCGCGGGCCTCTTCGACGCCGTTCTCTGCCTCGAGACTTTCGAGCACTTGCCGCGGCCCCTGGCCGTGGCGCAGCATTTCCATCGTGTTCTGAAGCCGGGCGGCCATCTCGTCTTCGACTACATTCGCTCCAACGCCACCGGCCTCGATACGGCGGCCGCTCTTCGCGACCGCATACCTACCATCGAGTTCATCTTGGGGAACTTCGACGTCGTCCAGGGACGCGTCACCGCGGACGGTGCCCACGTCGAGCCCGCCGTCCTCCGGAAGCGCTAAATTCCCGATGTCGACACGCTTCTGGCCGTGGCTGGCCCCCGCGGGAGCGCTCTTCCTCCTCCAGGGCGTCCGAATGGCATGGCAGATGCCTACATGGCCCGACGAGAGCGCCTACCTCCATCTCGGCTACCTCGCCGCCACGCACCGGATCACTCTGTTTCAGGACGAGATGCTGGGCTCGCGTATGCCACTGCCGTTCTACGTCATCGGCATGTCTCAGGTCCTGTGGGGCAGAGACCTCTTCACCGCGCGTCTGTTCTCCCTGGCCTTCGGTCTGGTGGCGCTCCTCCTCGTCGCGATTATCGCCCGGCGCGTGGGCGGAAATCTTGCGGGGATACTCGGGGCGCTCTTCCTCGCCAGCAACGGCGTCCTCGTCGGGTATTTCGCCACCGCGACCTACCATGCACTCTCCGCGGCCATCCTCATGCTCGGCCTTACCTTCATCGTGGGGGTTCAGAAGCGCTCGGCGAACGTCGTGGGGGTCGCCATCCTGTCGGTGCTTTTCCTCGTGCGCACGAACTTGTGGACCATTCCGCCGGCCGTCGTGGTCGCCCTGGCCCTCCAAGCTCGCAGTGTCCCGTATGCCATCACCCTCATCGCGACCGCTCTGATCGTTCCCGTCACTTTCTTCGCCTCGGACATACACCATCTGAAGGTACTGGCCTATGTGCCGGTGATCGGCGGTTGGGTTCGCCCCTTGGGCTTCCAGTCGACCCTAGAGCTGACCGCCTTTGACGCACAGATCCGCGGGAACTGGCGGATGGCCATAGTTCGAACCATTCGAATGTACGAAACGTGGTTCGCCGCTGCCGCGGTCCTCTGCGTCGCTCAGCTCACGGGCGTCCGGTCGAGGGCATCCGAGCCCGCCGGTCGCAACTGCGACGCTACCGTGGCCCTGCTCGCCTTGTTCATCTACGTGGCGTTGAGCCAAGTCGTCGTCTTTGCCAATCGCCTCCCTCAATTCCCCGCCTATTTTCCGTCCTGGGCACCGCTGGCGGCGGTTCTGCTGGGTATCGGCTTTGCCCGATTGCTCGGAGATCCGCATCAAGCTCCCTGGAGACGCCGTCTCGTTCTGAGCACCGTGGTTCTCGTCGTTCTCTATCCGGCCATTGTCGTTCGCCATCCGCTGCTCCCCGTACCGCCCGTCCATCCATCGGCGATGGTGCAGCTCCGGCTCGCGGCCAGGCACTTCGAGCGCCTCATACCCCCAGGCTCCCGGGTCTTCCTGTGGGGCAACTCGCTCCCGTTGTACCTGGCCAAGAGCGATCCCTATCTCCAGCAGATCTACTCGGATGAGCTTCTGGCCGCGGTGGAGGATACGGAGGCCATCCGGCGAAATGGCCTGTGGGGCATGAGGGACATCGAGCGATGGCTGTCCACAGACGCGGGGTACGTGGTCCTGGACCCGCGGCTGCTCGAGACGGGCCTGGCCACGCGCGGCCAACAGATCCGACTCATACGCAGCCTTCTCGAGAAACACTTCGAGAGAGTAGGCCGCGTGGACGACTATCAGTGGTTTCCCTACGACGTGTACCGCCGAAGGATCTAGTGCGCGGGTCGCTCGAATGAAACGCTTGCCGTCGATGCGACCGCTCGCGCTCGCTGACCGTCTCCGAATCGCCTGCGCCGCGGCGTCCTTCCTGGCCGCAGCTCTCCTGCCCGTGCTCGCCAGAGCCGCTGCGCCCCAGCTGACCGTCGTCGCCCCTCCGACCGAGGCCCCGCGGGCCTCGAGCTTCTGGCTCCGGGTCAGGATCACGAATGGCGGCGCGGAAGCCCTGCGCCCATGCAACACGGCAGAGGACGCGCCGCCGCCCGACACGCCATGCTTTGCCGTCGCCTACCGACGCGACAAGCGCCCGCCCCAGCTCAGGTTCTCCCGAGTGGAGACAGCACCCGTCCTCGCGCAGGGCGGCTTCGTGCCACCGGGAGAGACCATGGAGCGTCTCGTCCGTATTCCTACCGCCTCGAAGGGGAGAGAGCAGAGCATCTTCGTCTACTTGGTCACCGGTGCGGGTGGGCGCTTCGAGTGGACCGAGGTCCCGCTCCGACTCCGCCTCGGGCCCGCTCCCACCTCCGTCAGGCGTACGGTGTGGCTCGCGTGGTCGCTCCTGGGTTTGTATCTCGTGCTCACCGGCTGGCTCATCAGCAGGGTGACGCGACCGCGGAGCGCATCGAAGGCGTGATTTTCATCCTCTCGCTGATCCCCCTCGCTCTCGGTTACCTCCTCGTGAATCGAGTCCTCGGAGAGCGCGAGGGCCATCTGTGCATCCCGCTCTCCTACGCCCTCGGCTTGTCATGCTTCCTTTTCGGAGTCAACGCCTTCTTCCATGTGCTGACGCTACGGGGCGCGGTCCTCGCTACCCTCGGCCTCATGGCGCTGGCTGCCGTCGTGCTCTGGCCCCTCAAGGCGCGGCGGCCTGTCTGGCTCCGGCTCGGTCGGCTCGAGGCGGCCCTCCTGATCGCGCTCACGTTGACCGCTTTCTTCCGCGCGCTCTTCTGGCAGATGAAGCATTCCGACGACGATTTCTGGGCCCATGCCTCACTGATGGCGCTCTACCTGCGCGACATCTATCCCCCCCGGAATCCGTTCTACCCGGATCAGCCCTACCTGGGCCATTACGGCCGCGACCTCAGCCTCTCCGCGCTCTCCGTGCTCTGGGGGGAGCGGTTCTTCGCCGTCCAGTACGTCGTGACTGCCCTCAATCACTCGATGACCGTGCTCCTTGCCTACTTCGCTTCGCGCCGCTTCCTGCGCAGCACGAGGCAGGCGCTGCTCGCGGTCATTCTTGCCTTCGTGGGCCTCAACCCCTTTCGCCATCGGAGTCTGCTCGACGTCTTCACCAACAACAATACGTTCGTTCATCTGCTCCTTTTCCTCAACGCCTATCTCTTCCTCCTCGCCCTCCGCCGGCCGCGGGTGGGGACGGCGATGCTGAGCGCGCTCTGCCTCGCCACGTACAGCATCGTCTACACCACGCACCACGGTGTCCTGCTCGTGGCCTTCCCGCTCCTGGCCGCCGCCCTGATCATGTGGAGCAGGCATGGGCGGGCTCTCCGGGCCGTGACCGCCGCCGCCATCCTGATCGGTTCCCTCGGGATCAGCCTCGTTCACGGCGGTACACTCTCGGACGTCGGCCATCGCTACCTCTTCAGCGCAAAGCCGCGCGTCGACGCTCCGCGGGAAGAGGCCTTCCTCAATCAGCAGGTCGACATTCAATTTCCCAAAAGGAGAATCGGCTTCACGGCGTTCGACGGCACCCCCTTCTCGCTGTTCAGTCTTCGATTCCTCGAGGAGGCCGGTCTCGCCGTCGCGTTCCTCCCCGCGACCCTGGTGATCCTTTTCTGCACGCGTCGATACTGGGCGCTCCTGTTGGCCCTCATCGCCGTGGTGGCCGTGATCACGCCGGCGACCGTGCGCTTCGGTCTCTATGAGAACGATACCTATCGCTTCCTCTTCCTGGGGGGGCTCGGTTCAGCGATGGCGCTCGGAGCCGTACTCGGCATGGGGCTCGATCGACTCGCGTCGAACCATGGAGTGCTGCCATGGGCTCGGGCCATCCTCGCGATATTTCTCGTGTTCACCTGCTTTGGCTCTGTAGTGGGCACGGTGACCGCGTTCGCCGACGTCGCGCGCCGGGCCGAACTGTATCCGTGGAGCGCCGCAGAGTGGGCGTGCAATGGTATCCACCGAGATGCCTGCGATCCCCTGGACGTGCGGGCGGCGATCGCCATGCGCCCGATGATCCGCGCGGGGGAGTCGATTCTCACGAACATCCACGATGACCATGACCGGGAGTTCATCGCTCACGGCGTCATCAGCGCCTTCGCGCGGGCCTTCGTGAGCGGACACGGCATCCGCGTCGTGAGAGACTCTGCCGCGGCCACGGGGCGTGATATCCGCGAGCAGGCGGGGTATCGAGCCATTGCCTTCTGGTCCACGGGCGCCACGGGCCTGCTCGATGATCTCCGCGTCGATTGGCTCCTGGTTGACCCCTCCCGACTCACGAACCACGTTCGTGACGCCCTGGCGCACAGTCCACGGCTCCGCCTCGTGCATCGCGAAGAGGATGCGGCACGCGGGGCCGTCCGCGACGTGTACCGCGTCGAGCACCCGAAGCACGTCGAGACTCCGCCGCTGACTGCCGCGGTCACGGTCGTGGCGGTCGAATTCCCCTCTCAGATGGGGAGAGCCTGGTTCGCGGAGATTCCCTTCGCCGTCACGGTTCGGGACCCGGCCTTCAGCGGAAAGATGCGTATCGGCACACGCGTTAGCGCGGGAGCCCAGATCGTGAATGCCGGTGACCGAGTGGCGGGCGTCGTGGAGCTGGCCCCGGCCGGACTCGGCCGCTGGAGCGGAAAGTTCCCCTTCGTGTCGCCCTTCGAGCCAGGCGAATACGATGTGGAAATTACTGCCGGGCCTGCTGAGACGCCACTGCCCGGTCCCGACGGAAACCCGGTCAGGCTCAAGCTCAAGGTGATGTAGGGCCCGGTTATACTCGGCAGAATGAGACATACCGTCCGCCTCCTCCTGGTTGTCACGCTGCTGGCGCTCCCCCTCTCATCCCAAGCCGCTGATTCCTCGCCCGTCGAGCTCACCGTCCTGACCGCACCCAAGGAGGTCCCCGGCTTCTCCAGCTTCTACGTCCGCCTCCGGCTCGTGAATACCGGCTCTCGCCCCCTCCGCGGCTGTCTCATCGAGCTGAGCCGTCTGGTCTCCACGGAGCCCTGCGTCTTCCTCGGCTATCGCTTCTGGAAACCCCCCACCCGCTTCAAGGTCGACAGCGTCGATCCCCTCCCGTTCCTCCAGCACTCAGACATTCTCGGTCCCGGCGAGCGCCTCGAGCGCAGTGTGCGCCTGGTCAGCCCACGCCAGGGCCGCACCGGCACCCTGCACCTCTACGCCGTCAGCGGCCGCCCCGACGCGCTCACGTGGGTCCACCAGCCCGTCCCCATCACCGTCGGCCCCGCCCCCTTCGAGGTCCGCCGGCGGGAGATCGTCACCCTCGCCTTGGTTGGTGTGTACGTGCTCGGTGTCGCCTGGGCCCTGCTCCGGCTCGCCTTGGCCCTCTCTCGCGCCTGGAGACGCCCGTGTTCCTCCTAACCCTCATCCCCCTCGTCTGGGGCTACCTCCTCGCTGCCCGCCTCCTGCGCGAGTCGCAGCGCTGGCTCCGCTGGAGCCTCGCCTATGCCCTCGGCCTGCTGTCCTTCCTCGCCGGGGTCAATGCCCTCTTCCACTTTCTGCCCCTTCGCCCCGCCGTCTATCTCAGCTTGGTCCTGCTCGTGCTGGGATCGGCCCTGCTACTCCGTCTCCCCGGTCTGCGGACCCCCCCCTCGCCTCTCGGCCGTGTCGAAGGCCCCATCCTCGCCCTCCTCGCCCTCACCGCCTTCTTTGAAGCCCTCTTCTGGCAAATGCAGTGGTCTGACGATGACTACTTCCTCCACGCGCCTCTCATGGCACTGGCGCTGCGGGACGTCTTTCCCACCCAGAACCCTTTCCTTCCGGACCTCCCGCTGATCGGCCACTATGGACGAGATCTCGCGATCGCAGCGCTCAGCGTCCTGTTCGGCGAGCACTTCCTGGCCGTCCAGTACTTTGTCACCGCGGCCAACCAGGCCGCCGCCGTCCTCGTCGTCCATGGCACGGCGCGGCGCTTTCTCCGCAGCCCCACCCAGGCTCTCTGGGCGGTACTCTTCGCCTTCGCCGGCGTCAACTACGGCAGCCGCAGAGGCTTGATTGAAACCTTTCAGAACAACAACTCGTTCGCCTTCCTCTTCCTCTTCGTCAGCCTCTACCTCCTCCTTACCGCCTTCACGCGCCGCTCCGTCACCGTGACCGTCCTCGCCGGGCTGGCCTTCGGCACCTTCGCGCTCATCTATGAGACCTCCTACGGCCTGCTCGCCATCGCCTTCGCCGCCTTCCCCTTCGTGCTCTGCGCCCTGCGGCGGCGCTGGCGGCTCCGGTACTTCACGGTCACTGCGGGACTCCTGCTCCTCTCAGTCGCCCTCGCCCTCGTCCAGGGAGGTACGCTCACCGAGCTGCCCAGACGGTACCTCGCCGGTGAGAAGGCCGATATTGCAAAGAGCGTGGACGAGCGTCGTATGACACACGAGGTCCGCATACGCATCCCCAAACCGGGCTTCACCATCACGTCCCCCTTCACCGCGGAAGAGTATCCGCTCTGGAGCTGGCGCCTCGAAGAGGATGGGGGAATGTTCATCAGCGTGCTGCCTCTCACGGCGCTCCTGATGCTCTGGCTGCGCAAGCCGTGGGGCATCTTGATCGGCGGTCTCTCCGTGGTCGCGATCCTCATTCCGGCAGGTATTGACTTCCCCGGCCTCAATTCAGAGTCACTCCGCTTCGTGCTGGTGGGCGGCGTGGGGGCTGCCATGCTCTTCGGCGTCGCCTCGGGAATGACCTGGGACGTCGTCCGTCGGCGCGGGCCGTGGACGCGCTGGATCGTAGCCGTGGGCTTGGCGGGCGTTGCCGCCCTGTCTTTCTGGCCGTCGGCCAAGTTCGGATTCCGCGTGATCAAGAATACTGCGCAATACCCCCGGGATCACTATCTGGTCGGTGAAGAATGGGGATGCTCGCCCGTGCAACCGCGCCGGCCCTGCGAGCCGATCGACGTCTCCGCGGCCGTCGCGCTCCGGTCAATCGTCCAAAAAGGTGATCGGGTCCTGGCCGACTTCCGAGGCGACTATGTAACTAGCGTCATGCAAGCAGAGGCAACCTTCATGACGTTTGCCAGAGCGTTCCTTGCCGGCCCTGGCGTCAGGGCTCTCCGAGACGGCACGCATTCTCAGGATTCTCCCTCCTGGGAGGGCGAAGGATTCCGAGCCCGGGTCTTCCTCGAGACGGGGGAGGCCAGCGTCCTGGACGACTTGGGTGTCCACTACGTGTACCTGAATCCCGAAAAGCTCGCACTTGACGTCTACCGCCGGATTCAGGAGAACCCACGGCTTGAGCGCGTGCTGCATCTCGAGACAGCGGATGGGGCGGCCGTTCGGGAAGCCTATCGGCTCAAGCTGGCTCAGGCCACTCCAGTCTGGATCCCGCCCCAAGCTTTCCGAGTGGTCTCGGCCGAGCCGCCGGCCCGTTTGGAGGCTCGTCGCGCCTACCAGGTCCCACTCGTGCTCTCCGGCCAAGTCGAACCAAGCGATGGGGCGCTCCGAGTGTCGTATGACATCCGCTTCCCGGACGATCGGCTCGTCACGCAGAATGACGAAGTCCGGCTCCCGGTCAGCCTCCATCCTGCTGGCCCAGGGCGATGGATCGGCACGCTCTGGCTCGCGACGCCGTGGGAGGCGGGCGAGTACAACGTCCGGCTCTACGGATGGGACGGCGACACACGGTTGCCCCTGCAACGCGCTGACGGCCAACCGGCCGTCCTCCGCGTGAGGGTGGACGAGTAGTGGACCTGGTTGGCGGCACGGCGATTGCTGTCGCCGTGCTGCTAGCACTCCCCCTCTCGTCCCAGGCCACTGATCCTCCGCCCCTCGAGCTGACCGTCCTGACAACGCCCAAGCAGGTCCCCGGCTTCTCCACCTTCTACGTCCGCCTCCGGCTCGCAAATACCAGCTCTCGCTGGCTCGCCCTGGGTCTCTCTCGCGCCTGGAGGCGCCCGTGTTCCTCCTAACCCTCATCCCCCTCGCCTGGGGCTACCTCCTCGCTACCCGCCTCCTGCGCGAGTCGCAGCGCTGGCTCCGCTGGAGCCTCGCCTATGCCCTCGGCCTGCTGTCCTTCCTCGCCGGGGTCAATGCCCTCTTTCACTTTCTGCCCCTCCGCCCCTCCGTCTATCTGACCCTCGCCCTCCTCGCCGCCGGCTCGGCGCTCCTCCTCACAACTGCGCCACTTCGCACGGCCAGCCGCCCCCTCGGCCCCTTCGCTGGCCCCATCCTGGCCATCCTGGCCCTCACGGCCTTCTTCGAAGCCCTCTTCTGGCAAATGCAGTGGTCCGACGATGATTTCTACGGCCATGCACCCCTCATGGCGCTCTTTCTCCGTAACGTCTTCCCTCCGCAAAATCCCTATTTCCCGACGCTGCCGTTTGGTCACTATGGGCGCGACCTGGCGATCGCGGCCCTCAGCGTCCTGGTCGGCGAGCGCTTCCTGGCCGTCCAGTACTTTGTCACCGCCGCCAATCAGGCCGCCGCCGTCTTCATCGTCCACGGCACCGCGCGGCGCTTCCTCCGCAGCCAGAGCCAGGCCCTCTGGGCGGTGCTCTTCGCCTTTGCGGGCGTGAATTTCGTTGGTCGACGAGGGCTGCTTGAAACGTTTCAGAACAACAACGCCTTCGCCTTCTTGTTCCTCTTCGTCAGCCTCTACCTTTTCCTCACCGCCCTCACGCGCCGCTCCGTCACCCTGACCATCCTGAGTGGACTGGCTTTCGGCACCTTCGCTCTCATCTACGAAACCTCCTACGGCCTCCTCGTCATCGCCTTCGCCGCCTTCCCCGTCGTGCTCTGCGCCCTGCGACGGCGCTGGCGGCTCCAGTACTTTACGATCACCGCGGGGATCCTGCTCCTTTCGGCTGTCCTCGCCCTGGTCCAGGGAGGTACGCTCTCGGAACTGGCCAAGCGACGCGTCTCCGGGCGAAGCGCCGAAATTGCCCAGAGCGCTGAAGAGCGTCACGGCGCTCACGATCCGAGGATTCGGATCCCCAAGCCGGGCTTTACCATCACTGCCGGGCTTACGGGAGAGGAGCATCCGCTCTGGAGCTGGCACATCGTGGAGGGCGCTGGGGCCTTCGTACCCCTTCTGCCGCTCACGGCATTCCTCATGGGGTGGCGGCGGAAACCTTGGGGCCTTCTAGTCGGCAGTCTCTCCGCGGCGGCCGTCCTGGTCCCAGCAGGCGTGGATTTCGGAAGCCTCAATTCCGAATCTCTTCGTTTCCTAATCGTGGGAGGGGTCGGGGCCGCCATGCTCTTCGGCGTCAGCTTGGGAATTGCATGGGATCTGGCGAGCCGACGCGGCCAGTGGACACGGTGGGTCGTGGTCGCGGGACTGGTCTGCGTAGCCGGTGTGGCATTTTGGCCCTCGACCAGAGTCGCTTTCGAGGTGATTAGGCGTGCAGTGCGATACCCTCGAGAACATTACTTGGTTGCCGAGGAGTGGGGATGCGCAAGGGCACTGAGAGGGCGATATTGCGAGCCGATCGACGTCTCTGCTGCCGTTTTGCTCCGCCCGGTAATCCGAAAGGGTGAGCGCGTCTTGGTGGACTTCAGGCACGACGATGCCGCCATCCTGATGTCCGCTCAGGGTATCTTCAGCACCATCGCCAGGGCTGCGCTTGCGGGCGCCACGCTAAGGGCCCTCCCTGAGGGCAACGTGTCGCGGATGGTCCCCTTCGTCGATGGGGAAGGCTTCCGGGCTCGTGCGTTCTTCGCGACCGGGGAGGTCGGCCTGCTCGACGATTTGGGCGCGAGTTACGTGTACCTGAACCCGGAGGCCGCTGCACCAGACGTTTACCGCCGGATCCAGCAGGATCCACGGCTGGAGCGCGTCCTGCATCTCGAGTGGCCGGGAGGGGGCGCTGTCCGGGAGGCCTATCGGGTCAAGCCGGCCATGACTGCCCTCGCATCGATCGCTCCGGAGGGGCTCTCCGTAATATCAGTGGAGCCGCCCCCGCGCATGTTGGCGGGTCGTGTCTATCCAGTCCGCCTTGTACTGTCCGGAACAGGCAGACAGGGGCGAACAGCCGTGCGGTTGTCCTATGAGATCCGCCATCCGGACGGCAAGCTTGAAACATGGACGGACGAAGTCCGGCTCCCAGTTGACCTCCAGCCCGCAGGTCCGGACCACTGGATCGGGACGTTGTGGCTCGCAACTCCTTTGGAGATGGGCGATCACGATGTGTCCATCTACGGCTGGGACGGAAACATGCGGGTGCCCCTTCGTGGCGCTGGCGGCCGTCCGGTCGTCATTCGCGTGAGAGTGGAGTAGGACAAAATCTCAATCAGTTCGTCCGTTACGTACCGAGCGCGCCGCCGAGCGCTACCGCGAAGATCTTGCGGAGCATTTTGGTTAGTCGTTTAAGAACCCTTCTCGACCAGTGGTCGCTATACGGCGACCGCGTACATTGGAACCCCTCACAGCACGTCATGGCTCGTCTCGCCAATATGGTTCGCCTGGTACGGTCCAAAGAACGCGGGAGGGAAGCCATAGCGGCCTCCTATGAGATTCGCGAACCAAACGGCCGGTCTGCGACAGGCGACGACCATTTCGCCTAGAAGTCATTTCAAAACCCAAACAAGACCTCGTCAGCCTGCTCGGAAGCCCATAAAGCAAGGGTTTTCGACCCGCGGATCGTTCTGGGCCGAGGCTTTGAAATGAGTTCTAGAGGACCACGCTATCCTGCTAAGCGAATCAAGACTCTACGCGTGAACGGTGATATCGAAAGTATTTGAAGAGGGGGATTGAAAGCTTCAGAATCTCCTCCTCCAGGAAGAACGGCTCGCTCACCTGTCAGTTTTCTGAATCATTCCGCCGGCCGGTTTTCAGATTCATGCCGCCAGCCCACGGACGCGTCCGGTTCGTGTTTACGCCATCACGAGGCTCTGGGCAAGGCCGCTGTGCACGTGACGACCTGGAGGGCGAGGGCCTGAGCGCCCCCAGGCGCCGCGATCTGGTGCGAGGCCATAGCC
>Ga0137363_10001540_pt1 | contig 13349 bp, 12 predicted proteins | sample MadtaG_FD_104800 | JGI IMG/M metagenome (GOLD analysis project Ga0137363, IMG submission 104800) | Vadose zone soil microbial communities from Angelo Coast Range Reserve, California, USA - Mad1_115_16 metaG | ecosystem: Environmental > Terrestrial > Soil > Vadose zone | place: USA: California...
GAAACAGCGTGGAGGCGATTGCGGGAGCTTCAAATTCTCACTCCCACCGAACCAGGTAGTGACCTCTTCTTCATGGCTGAACCAGTGGCGCGAATGCTGAACTATTTGTTCAATGAGGCAAATCCTGCTACGCCGGAGATAATTCGCGGTTACGTAGCGTCACTCGAAGCTGCTAATAGACAACTCACCCGTGCGTTGGACGACGAAGATGTCCAGCGCGTGAGTTTAGCCTTCGAAGAAATTAGCCAGACATTGCGTCGAATCCACGCCGACCTGAATGAGACGCAAAATGCAATTCTAGCTGAGGTCACGCGCTACAAGACGGAACGCGCCCGTGTGTCAGTGAGGGAAAAGTATAGGCGGATTGTCTACTGGATGGAGCGTTATGTCGAACCCATGATTGAAGTAGTCCGCGCTGATGGGCCGCTGCGCTCTGCATTTGATGAGACGGAAAGGCTGCTCCATCGCGCCAGGGAAGAGGCGTTGCTCAACGATCACCCGGCGCTGACACGTAACCTTCGGTTTCTTCGAGTGGTGAGCGCATACGCGCTCCGCGTCTTCACGCAATGTCGGAAGGAAATTCAGCCGCTATACGAATCGCTGCGCCGTTCGAGCTTCATTGCGGAAGGCGCTTCTTGGGCGATAGAGCAGTTACAGGCGGCAGGCCTGGCGAGATGGGGAGACGAGTATCTCGTCGGAGTCGCCTCTTGGCGATATCAGAACGTGCCGAGTGACGCGGCGATTGTGGCGACTCTGCGACGTGTCATCGAACATCCGCCCGAATCGCCGCCTGTGTTGGAACTTATGACAGAAGAAGAAACTCCCGATGCACTGGTTCGCCTCATATGGTTGGAGTCATTGCCAAGCCTGGTGACTAACAATTTACCTGTGCAGGATCTATTGGGCTGGATTGTAGAGACTTTTTCAGGACGGAACATTTCCGATGTACTCGCTGGTTTCAGCGCTTTGGTGTTTCACAACGGCTTCCGTGCTACCTTCACTGATCGAGAATTGCAGACCTACGTTATCGCTGGCGACGAGATCACGGCTTCGCCCGTGAAATTGACCTCGACATGAGCACGCTTCCACATTTGACGAACATCTTCGACCGACTAAGGCGGGGCTACCATCTAGGCCCAGATGATGAGCCTGCGTTTTCCGTGCTTTGCGACCGGTTTGACGAATATGCCGCTTACTTCGCAGCAATCGGCATTACGCTGGTCCGCCATGAGCGCGAATTTTTCTACTTCAACGCGGAAACCCAGGACACGGTGCCGGATACGCTACCTCGCATCGCTGTGTTTTCCTATATTATGGTTGATCATGCAGCGAATCAGGGTCGTGCTATTGATGAATTTATTTTCGGCCACAACTTTTTGGTGACGGCCTTACCGCATTTCACGCTCGACCGCTATACGGCGCTACTAAGACAGGTGGAAGTGCATGATTTGAGTGATCTAGAGAACGTACTGAATCACATGGAGCGAATTGGATGGGTCAAATGGTTGACGGACGACGAATTCCGATTTCTCCGCCCGTTCCACCGCGTGTTTAGCAAGTGTATCGAACTAGCGCAGGCGGCCCAAAAACCTTCGGTCGGGGACTCTGATTCATCAAGCGCAATTTCGGAGGGTCGCGTTAATCGTGACTCATAGGTTCCAATGCCCACTGGCCCACAGCGACTCATTCTTATCCGCTCGGGTTGCTACGAATACGCCGACATCGAGCTGAGCGGTGCGCTGCAAATTGTCGGGCCGAATAATATTGGGAAAACTGCCCTAATCAACGCGCTTCAGTTTCTCTACCTGGACGACCGCCGCCACATGGATTTTGGCTCATACACAGCGGAGCAGACTCGCGAGTTCTACTTCCTCAATCAATACAGCTATATCCTATTCGAATGCCTTGGGGCGACAGGCAAGTGCGTTATTGGCTGGCGCGGACAGAGTAAGGCCAGCGGTGGCGAGCCAGAACGATTTTTCCATGTGGGTCCCTTCGATCCGTCTGATTTTCTTGACGGAAGGAATCAAGTTCGCGAGCCACGTGACGTGAGCGCCCGGCTCGCCTTAAAGCGCTTTCGTTCAATCAAAAGTGCGCAAGAACACAAGGAATTATTGTTGCCCACCGTCAACGGGGATGGAGTAGGCATTGGGGTGGTCGCGTTGCGTGACGGTGATAAGTATCACCGCTTTCGCGAGACATTAAAAAACCTACTCGCCTTGAGCGCCATCTCGCAGGAACAGATGCGTGACCGCCTGCTGATGTTGGCTGACATCCCGCCCGACCGTACTGCGTTCGACACGCGCGAACTGTTCGGTGACGATTATGATCGCATCCGCAATCGGCGCGAGCAGTTACTGAAATTCAAGAAGAACCAGGAACTGGTCGAAAAGCTCGTTGGCAGATTTAACGAGCGCGAAACCGTTCGTGGCGAATTGGTCTGGCGTTGGACCGACTTGCGAGCGAAGTGCAAACACTTCGAAAAGGATAATAAGGAAGCGCTGGCGGAGCTTCTGGAAGCGAGGGCCGAGCAGGACAAGAAGATACAGAAACTCGAAACGGAATTGGCCGAACGACGCAAGGATTCAGTGGAGTTTTCACAACAAAAAGGCCAATTGCTTGCGCCGCTTCAGACCATCGAGGCTCAAGACATTGAATTCAAAGAGTTTCTCGAGGAATTCGAACGGGCCGCGCTTAACAATCTGAAACAGGAGATTCGGGGACTCGAATTCCAGCTTGCTGGTGCGGAAGGTGAATCGCGCGAGAGGGCCAAGCGCAATTTCGACGCTCTCGCCGACCGGGTAAAACAGAAGAAGGAAGCTCTAGCTCGTTTTGACCATCTGGCGGTCACGGCTCTCCGTCAGCATTTTACAGACGAGGAGCTAAATACCATTTTTCGCTTACTCAATCGCGAACTGTTGGAAATACCTGTGGGAGAGGGGGGCGTCACGACCTCCAGGCAGGATGAATTGCTTAGAAGGCTGCGTGATCTGCTGGCTCAGGTTCGAAACGGAGTATATCGGGATAGTGTCGTCTCGTTTCCCCTGCCCAAGACTGGAGAGCCGCTGAGCGGACTTGAAAACGCAAATACCGCTCGCGATCAACTGCTTGAATACGAGGCCGACCTCAAACGATGGGAGAGAATCCTTGCTGCTGTTGAACAGCGCGAGCAACTTGAGTCCCGATGCAAAGTCAAACGTGCTGAAGTTGAAGCGCTAGAAAAACGGCTGTTTCGATTCGAGGAGTATCAGAAAGCCAAAGCAGATGAGGCCCGCTTGCGTGCCGATCTAAGGCAAGTTGAAGCTCGCATCGCAGCCACAAATGAAGACATTAGCGATCTTGGCTCTCGGCTCAAACTTGCCGAAAAGGCTAAATCCGAAGTGGAATCCGCGACTAAGAAACACACTGACGATTCCGCTAGAGTCTTCAGCGCCTTCGGGCAATGTATCTTTCCTGACTTCTCGACTCAGCCGCTTGGAGCGGTAGACAACCCCGGAGATTTTGATGCCGCTATTGCACTGTTTCTCAAACAGCAAGACAAACAAGGCAAGCTGACCGATGAAGTTGCGAGTCTTATTATGAAGACCGAGCTGTGCTTCGGCGACGTGTTTCGTGGCGCTAATGAATACGAAACAACCGCCGCTCTGCAGGGGGAGCTGGAGGCGCTCGTCGAAAAAGAAGAAGCCTTGGCGCGTGACTGGAACGCTCACATCCACGGGTTGAAAGCGACTTTTGATCATGTTTTGAAGAACCTTGATGACGTACGCAGCGCCGCTGCTAAAATTAATCGTGCGTTCGCAAAGATTCAAGTCTCGAATCTAAAAGCCGTGAAGTTGGAAGTCGTCGAGCAAAGTGATTTGGTAAGTTGGATCAAACGCCTCGCCGCATTCGAGCCGGGCGGATTATTTGATGCCGACCCCCAGCAGGAGTCCGCAGTCGCTAACTTCCGCCGCAAGATTCAGGACAATCCTGTAATTCGTTTCACGAACTTGTTCACGCTCAGTTTCACCGTGGTTGGTGCGGACGACCAGCGGCACACTTACCATGATTTCCGGCAAATCGAGTCACACGGGACCACCATAACCCTTAAAGTGCTGTTCAATCTACTTTTGTTGAAGGACCAGCTGCGGCGCGATGATTGTGCCGTTCCGTTCTTCTTAGACGAAATTCAAACACTCGATCCGGCCAACAGACGCGCGATACTCCGCACAGCAAAACAATTAGGTTTTATCGCCATCACCGCAGCGCCCGAGGCTGTCAGCGACGTGGACGCCCTTTACTTCCTGCAGCCGCACAACGGGCGTATTGTCGTGCGAAACAAACATCGGGTGACTGTCAAGCGGGCTGTTCCAGTAGAAAACTGATGAAGCTCCAGGCTCAAGCTCGAACCAAATTGCACAACTTGGCTGAAAGTGGATCGCTGCCAGAGAGTCAATGTGGTCGGGCATTTCTAAAACTTCTCGTTCCCTTGCTTGACAGCGGAGTGGTTCGATGGGAACGATTTGGCGGGGGCCGCCGATTGATTGTGCACGACCCCGTCACATTGAGGACCTTTTCCAAACAACGGTTTCCCGACGTAGTGTTGCTGAGCGACGCTGAAAGCCGCGTTGCCAGCGTGGGCCGCTTCCGCGATACAAAGGCGATAACCAACAACGCAGGTGAAATCATTTCCCTTCGCGTGTGGCGAAATGATGCCTTGTTGAAGGATGGCAAACCCTGTGACGCGGCGGCACTCACAGGCCAACACGGCGTTTTTTCATTTCTGTTTACGCGGAATTGCCTTTACGCCTTAAGTGGCTCGTGCGCCCTAACAGAGAACCCGGCAGTGTTTGTGGCTGCGGAGCGACTCAATCTCGGCGTGGGTGCCGTGATTTACGGGCACGGGCGGATTTCCAGCCGCGTCTTGGACTGGCTGGTTCGAACAACGAATTCCGAGTTCAGTCTGCTGCATTTGCCGGACTACGATCCCTCCGGGCTGTCCGAATTTCAACGTCTCCACGCGCGTCTCGGAAACCGAGTCGCGCTCTATTTGCCTAGCGAAATTGAAGCGCGATTCGTTCGGTTCTCAAACCCAGAATTACTCGCAAAAGCCAACAGCCAAGCGATGCTTGCGCAACTGCGTCGCTCAGAATCGGCCGCCGTTCGCCGTGTGGTCGAAATGATTGACCGTTACAATGCTGGACTCGAACAGGAAGCCCTGTTGATTCAAGCCTGACTTCAGTTTTCTCTCAGCAGCAACGCAAACCATTCGTCCTATTCCGCCAGTCAGTCTTTCCAGCAGTCCTGATCCAACCGCCCTCGGATTTGGCCCCGCTCAAAGCGATAGCTGTTTCCGCTCTCGACCGCGTAGAACTGAGATATGCGAATCGGAATCTACGCTCGGGTCAGTACGAAGGATCAAAGCTGCGAGTTGCAAGCGCGATCTGCGGGCCTACTGCGCGGCTCGGGGATTTGACCTCGTCCGCGAATACGTTGACGTGGGCCAGTTGGGCGCGAAGGACTCACGCCCCGACCTTAATAAACTGATGGACGATGCCCGCAAGCGGCAGTTCGACGCAATCGTGGTATGGCGCTTTGATCGGTTCGCTCGTTCCACCAAGCACCGCCTCTTGGCGTTGGAGGAATTTCGGTCGCTCGGCGTCCAATTCAACAGCTACCAGGAGAACATGGACACCAGCAGTCCGCGGCAACCTTTTGGCCGCCCGCATATATGTACTCGTTCGTGGGATTCGCCGGAGCGACACCGTTGTAATACTCCGCGAGCTCCAGCGAGCCGGAATAAACGAAAACGACGTTGGTCGTGGGGCTGGTGCAATTCGGGACGCACTTCTGAACGCGAAGACCGTTGCCGTCGTAAACGTACGTGCCGGAAGAACTGCTGTTGGTAGCGCTGACAGTATGGTTCTCGGCGTCGTAGACGAGGGTGTTGAGGCCGTCGTAGGTCATGTTGCCGCTGGAATCATCGGTGTCGTCTTTCGGGGGGCGGCGGTCATCGTGCCCAGGATTTTGGGTATCGCTCGAGCCGAAAACTATATGATTCAGCTTAGAGGTCATGGTTCAACCGCACTTCTCTCGACGTCTTCGCCCGGCTCCCCGCCAATCTAAGTAGCCCTTCCAACGTCGTCTCTCTCGAAAGCAAGAATTTGAGAATGTTGAGGTTGTTGAACTCGCAGGTTTCGAACACGCTTGCCAGTACGAGGTACTCCTGCAGGCTCCGCTCCGTAAAGCAACCATCGGCTGTCTGCGGTACTTGGCGAATCGTTTGATGGCATGCTCGGCGTTGGTAGGGGTTCACTCCATGAAAGCCGTTGCCGCGCGACAACTGCAAAGCGGGGATTGCTGCGCAGCACACGCATGCCATAACGGATGTCTGTAGGTTCGTCTCTCAACCGCCCGTTCTAACCCCAGGAATTTTCGGGGGCATTAAGGGGGCACTAAGAATTCCCTCTCTTTCCTTTCAATACCTTTGAAGGCCAGGCTGCACCGCAAAACTCCTTTGTTTCCATATCGCTGGTAGATTCGAATCCCATCGGCTCCACCAACTTTCAAAGGTCCGATAGCAAAAACTTCAAGGGGCACTAAGGGGCATAAACGAGCACACGGCTGGTTCTGCATTCTCGCGCGAGCACTTGGAAATCTTTCTCGATCAGGCAGCTTTGCGTATGTAGAGTCGGCTGACGGGCGCATCTTTTTCGAGCGACAGATGCGTGCGGCATCGTTCGTGGTATTCGAAATAATCCTGCAGGATCCGGCGTAACCCGGCCTGATGGAAAACAATGACATGATCCAAGCACTCCCGTCGAATGGACCCGATCAAGCGCTCCGCGTAGGCGTTTTGCCAGGGTGATCGCGGCGCAGTCAAGACTTCCCGAATACCCATCCCTTTCGCGGTGTCACAGAACTTCTCCCCGCAAATCCCGTCGCGGTCGCGCAACAAGTAACGCGGCGCGTTGTCCCACGGGAATGCTTCCAAGAGTTGTCGGGCTGTCCATTCTGCTGTCGGGTTAGAGCTCACACCGAAATGAATCGGACGTCTGCGGTCATGAGAATCACGAAGACGAATAGGAACTGAAAGGCAATCGTTGGGACGACGAAGAAATCGGCAGAAACCAAGTCCTTGGCATGATTCTTGAGAACGGTTCGCCACGTCTGGGGGGATGGCTTCGTTGCCGGACCATGTATTTGGCGACAGTGGCCTGCGACACCTCGATTCCAATCTTCAGCAATTCCCCGTGAATGCGCGGAGCTCCCCAGCGAGGGTTGGCGAGGCTCATTTGCCGAATCAGACTCCGAACTTCCGAAGGTACAGACGGGCGACCTTCGCAACGCCGACTCTTCCATCTCCAATAGAAGCGAAACCCCTTGCGATGCCAGGCGATGACGGTTTCCGGTTTGACAATGAGCAGTGCCGATCGCCAATAGTTCCACAACCGTGAGAGCCATACCCACAGGACTCGATCAGCCCAATAGAGGCGGAGCTTGTGAAGACGGCTCGAACGCTGCAGGACCAAGAGCTGATGCCGGAGAGCAAGAATCTCTGCTTGCAGAGCGGCGCGGGCTCGGTGACAATCTCGGAGAGAAAAAAGTAGAGTCAGAATGGCTTGAGAAGGCTACACGTCGCGGCCCTGCAAATGCAACGATTTCAATGTGAACGGACTTTTTGGTAGGACAGTAGGCTTCGGCCCAAAACTCCGTACCCATGTTTGGCTTGCCGGCCTCATCGTCTGCTTCGAGTAGTGGCTGTAGCTTTGGCGCCGTCAGGATCACGGTCGCAATGTCACCACTACCTGGCAGCATTTTCCAGCAACATGATTCCGTTCATCCCTCGTTCAACAATTGAGCGAAGCGCCGTCTCAGTGAATTACGGCATTTTTCCCTCGGGTACTCTGCTCTGAGGAATTCGCTTTAACGACTTTCAGGAATCGCACTCGGCCAAATTATGAACTTCACCGGATTGTCAGCAGCCGGCGTCGAGATTAGTTTTCCAGCGACGCGCTAGGAAGCGCACTTCAGTCTCCTGAAGTGAACCAGCCATCTAACGATGTCCGGTTATTCCCGTTCGTTTGCCACATGTGCGTCAGATGCCAATTCAAGGAGGATTGCATGCATCGAACTATATCTCTCGGGCGCTGCACCATCGCGGTCACTCTCGCGACAATTCTGCTGACAGGGCCCGCGGCCGGCCTTGCACAGCTTCCATTGCCACCTCTGCCGCTGCCATCTCCGACATCGGCCACATCATCATCGCTTGTCGGAAGCGCCAGCGCGGCACGAGTATCCGTTCTTGGAATTCTCGGCACGGCAATGACAACTGCACTCGCGGATACCGGGACACTCACAAGCGCTAACAACGCCCTGGATGCTTCCATGATCGCGGGCGGTATCCCCTCGACGCTTAGTGCGGAAACCCTGAGCGCCTCCACAATCAGTTGGCCCAATCAGGTTGACTCCCAAGCCTCACTGGGCAACTTGAGCATGACCGTAGCAGGCGTTGGCATCACCGCCGACTTCGTAATGGCGCAGGCCTCTCAAGTGTTGGGCACTCCCGGCAGCGGCAGTTCGTCCCTCACCAATCTTGTGATTAACGGGACTCCGATCGCCGTCAGTGGGGCGCCGAACCAGGCCATCTCCATTCCCGGCGGCCAGGTCATTATCAACCAGCAGACGATTTCATCAACCGGCGCCGCCGCAGTGAATGCCCTGCATGTCGTTGTTTCCGGCGTTGCCGACGTAGTGATCGCGGACGCGACCGCGGGTATCTCTTAGCCTCACGACCAGTGAGCCAGTTATTGAGAGGAGAAAGCACAAATGAACGAAAGAGCAAAAAGAATCTGTAAGCTGGCATCCGGCCTCGCGGCAGGGGCGCTCGTGGTACTTGCGGCAGTGCTCGTCGTCGGGACCGCCACCGCGCCTCACGCCAAGGCCTGGGAAACGCTGCCCCCGTGCGACTTTCTGACCGGCGGCGGATGGATCGTGCACGACGGGGCCAAGGCAAACTTCGCCATCGGAGGAGGGTGCAAGCACGGTTCGCCGACCTGGGGCCACTTGGAGTACATCGATCACGGTACCGGTCTAAACGTTCATTGGACCAGCATTACGGGGTACTTCTTTTGGGACGATGGCAGCAACAGCACGGACCCGAAGACGCATCAGCCCACCGGTACCCGGAAGATCTGTGGCACGGCCAGGACGAACCAGTTCGGTGACGTAAACTTTGCTGTTCGCGCCAGGGACGCGGGAGAACCCGGTATTAACGACCAGTTCGACATCCGCTTGACCGATTCCAACGGCGCAGTTGTCTACGACACGACCTCCGAGTGCACTTTCCACTATTTGGGTTCGTATGCTCCGTGCTCCGCGCCCGGAGACGGCGGGGGCGGAAACATCCAGTTGCATAAGCCCAATCCGTCAACCTCGGGGAGCTTCGGCGGTTCGTGCCCCGCGTTTCCTGGGTTTTAGGTCATGTCGTGACTGCCGTCCGCGGCTCCTGGAGTACACCAGCGCAACTGCGCTCGTGGCTTTTCAGGAGCCGAGGGCGACAGTCACTTTCCCGAATCCTCGTGGCTGGCCCTATTTTTGACACATGCAGACATATCAATGCGGCTGGCGATTGATACTTATTTCGGGTTGCACACTCGGTTGCATACTCGCTGCCGACTGCCGCTAAAATTCGGTACAACCTCGGGGTAATTAGAGAGCGGAGATTTCGTTCGTGATTCGTGTAAGCGACACCAGCAAAGCACTTAATAGCTTCTAGTGTTTTTCCGACCCCACTTTGCAAGCAGGTGGTCGCCGGTTCGATCGCGGCCACGTCCACCACTTATCTCTCTTGAATCAGCCATTCGCAGCGATTTCCGAAACCGCTTCGTTTTCGATTTTCGGTCCATTCGGTTCAACGACGACATTTTGCGTACCGCGTTCGATCAATGCTCAGAGTGTTGGGTCCGGGTACGGCAGCGGTGCGATATACATGCCGTACAACAAGCTGAAGATGGCAGTATTTGCGCCAATACCCAAAGTAAGAATAAAGACAGCTACTACAGCGAAGCCGGGGCGCTTAGAAACACTCCTGACTGTGTACCTGAAATCGCGAACGATACTCGCAAGCATAATCACGCGATCTCGAAGTGTGCCGTACCCAAGCGCCAATCACTCTAGATAGGCGGCCCCATATTCATATTCCTGCAGACCATTGACCGCTGTCTTCCGCGAACTTACTATCCTTGCGGACGCGTAAATGTTGGGAGACTTGGAAGTGTAGGGAACCGCTATTTCTACGCGTGATTCCTCTGGGTACTCGGCAACACTGTAAAAGCTCAAGCCTCCACGCGCCAAGTCTTTCACGACCACAACTTCGTTTCCACGACCGGGACGCCGCACGCACCCAACGGCCTCCAATTGAATACGACCGTGGGACCGTCGGTTTTGCGTGCCCGGGGCCACAGTTGCAGTAGGCCCTGCGAAGGTACGGCCATTCGGGCGGTTCCAAATGGTGAAGCCACCGCAATGCTTGCACATCCGAGAGATGCAGTGGTGGTAGAGGAAGAGGTCAGCCTCAAATTCGCCGAGGTAAGCTACCTCCGTTCGGTCGCAGTCCACACATCTCAGAAAGGCCCGCAGAACCGGCTTGTCCATGCCGGCAACGGCAGGAAATACCACACTCCAGAGGTTTACAGCGGCAGGGTCGAGGATCGTCACCCCAAACACACAGCCCTCGGATTCCTCCGCAACACGACCTACGACTTGGGCGGTCGCCTCTTTGCCAACTCCGTCAAGTCGCTGGACTTTGATGATCTCGCCAGTGAATAGCTCCCTGCTCACCTTGATGGTAGCGCCTTGCCGACTGATATCTACTGTCTGCCCATCCTCGAAGAAATCTTTACCGTTTCCGCGAACACCTGAGACACGAATGGGAAAGGTCAAAACAACACGATCGCTTTGGCGGTGATTTTTCTCCAGAGCGCGAGAAAGGGCATGCTCTGCTCGGCCACTGCGCTCGCTGGACTCGTTGCTGTGATTGTTGGCCGTAGTGTAATACCGCGAACGGAGGAACTAAGCGAACCCCCAGTTCTTCATCCCGGCTGAACAACAAAGTCTGGTCTCACTGGCACCGCCACGGCAATCGGGTGAAACATGGATTTAGGAGTGGTGATTCCACTTATGGCCTGTTACATGACCTTCGTAAGTTGTGGATTCCAAGGGACCACAATTGGGTTGCGTAACAGTGGGGTGAACCCCTAAGTTGGCACAGTTTTTTTGGACACAGCTTCCGCTTTCGTAAAACCGTTCTTGCATCTCCTAGCAGGAAGGGGCCTGGGGAAGGCCACAGGTTCGGCATCACATCAGATCCAAGGCGCACTCGCCAGAAACGTGAAATCAAAAACGTGGGGCTATCCCGTCATCGCTCTGGGATTTACTCGGCCGCATCCAGACTCTCTTGCGGCTCAAGAAATACATGGATGAACAGGCGAGGTCCGTGGTGTTTTCGCTGGCGCGGAGCGTGGACTCGAAACAAAACTTGAGGAATGGCCACTCGGAGCGTCTGGTGGCATATGCGGAGCAATTGGGAGAAAGCCTCGGTCTTCGAGAAGAAGACCTGCACGAACTCCGCATCGCCCGTTGGCTTCACGACATAGGGAAAATTAACGTGCCAGAAAGCATTCTTCTTAAACCCGGGCCTCTGGACGCGGAAGAAAGAAGAATCATGCAAGAGCATCCGATTATTGGGGAAAAAATCTGCGCGCCTCTCAAGTCGCTTCGCCGCATCCTCCCAGTGATACGCCATCACCATGAAAAAATGGACGGCAGTGGGTACCCGGATGGCCTTCGCGGGGAAGCCATTCCGCTGAAAGCGAAAATTCTACAGATCGCGGATATCTACGATGCACTGACTACCAATCGTCCTTACCGGGGAGCTCTCCCTCCCGAGGAAGCGTTGCAGATTCTCTTCAGCGAAGCACAGAACGGCTGGCTCGATACTTCCGTGGTATTGAAGTTTTCGCGAATCTGCAGAGATGGCGAACACTTCCCAGTGACGGAAAGAACGATGCTAGTGTAGTGTCCAAAAAATAACTGGACAACTCAGTGTTTCGCCTTTCGCAGACGCGGTAGAGTGCAACCCGGCTGAATCGTTTCCAAGGTCTGCCGACAGCGCGATAGCTTCGCTACGATGGATTCCACAGTGGCAGTCCAGACAAAAGGCTTCGGGTTCTCGTTCCAGGCGGCCAGGAACTCCGTGATCGCCTTCTCGAGATCTTCCAGGCTGCCGAAGGAGCCGCGGCGGATTCGCTTGCTGGTTAATTCGCCAAACCAGCGCTCCACCAGATTTAGCCAACTGGAACTGGTGGGCACAAAGTGCGAGATAAAACGAGGGTGGCGCTTCATCCAGGCTTGGACGCGGGGATGCTTGTGGGTGCCATAGTTGTCCAGCACCAGATGCAAGGGAATCTCTCCCGGGAACTCTTGCTCGAGGCGGCGTAGAAACTTCAGGAACTCTTGGTGGCGATGTCGTTCGTAACACTGTCCGATCACCCGTCCTTGCAAAACTTCCAGAGCGGCAAACAAAGAAGTCGTTCCGTTCCGCTTATAGTCATGGGTCATGGTTCCGCAACGCCCTTTTTTCAAGGGCAGGCCCGGTTGCGTGCGATCCAGCGCTTGAATTTGGCTCTTTTCATCCACGCAGAGCACCATCGCCTGTTGTGGAGGATTCACATACAGGCCCACGACGTCGGTCAATTTCTCGAGAAACTTCGCATCCCGCGACAGCTTGAAGGTTTTGACTCGATGCGGTTTCAAATTGTGACTCTGCCAGATATTGTTGATGGTGGACTTGCTGACTCCCTGGCGAGCGGCCATGAGCCGGCAACTCCACTGGGTCATGCCCTTGGGTTTGCTGCGGAGCGTGGCATCCACAATCGACCGGATCTTCTCCGGCCCATAAGTTGGTTTGCGACCTCGTCCCGGCGCCACTTCCCACAAACTATCCAGGCCCTCCTGCGCAAAGCGCGCCCGCCACAGGGTGACCGTCTTGCGATTCACCTGCAAGCGTTGAGCGATGGCATTGTCGGATTGCCCTTCGGCGGCCGCCAGCACAATCTGACTTCGCAAGGCCACCTGCTGCGGTGTGCCGAAGGCAGCCAGCCACTGTCGTAGTTGCTGTCCGTCAGCATCTGGAAGGTCCAAGGCTGGTGTGGGTCGCGGCACCACCACATCATAATAGAGCATGGTTCGCTTGTCCAGCTATTTGCTGGACACTACACTAGCCTGAGTTTCCGGGTTAGCCGTTGTAAGTAGTTTATCTGCATGTTCTCCTGCGAGTTAGACCACCAAGCGGGGCAGTGAAATCGCCA
>Ga0137363_10001553_pt1 | contig 13303 bp, 7 predicted proteins | sample MadtaG_FD_104800 | JGI IMG/M metagenome (GOLD analysis project Ga0137363, IMG submission 104800) | Vadose zone soil microbial communities from Angelo Coast Range Reserve, California, USA - Mad1_115_16 metaG | ecosystem: Environmental > Terrestrial > Soil > Vadose zone | place: USA: California...
AGCTCCAGATTCGGTTTGGGTAAATCTTGACGACTGCAGGCAAGTCCTCTATTGATCTGGCAGTCAAACACATGGGGCGTAACATTCTCTGCTGGAAGAGGATCCAGGCTTTTGTAAAAGATGGTCCCGACGCGGTGCCTCGAACCGCTGTGCCGCTTACGGGGAGGAGTAGGACGATGTTTGGAGAAGAAGGAGTGAGGCTTTCCGAGATGCATAGTCCGAGTGATGCTCAGTCGCCAGCCGCGACCCAGCTCGCCAGCGATCGTCTGAGCAAAGCGATTGCCGAAGCAGTCGACTGGTTGCTTCAGCGGCAGGATCCGGAAGGATTTTGGGTTGGAATGCTGGAATCGAATTCCTGTATGGAAGCGCAGTGGATCCTGGCGATGCATTTTCTGGGTATTAAGGATGACAGAAAGCTCGACGGCATGGTGGCCTCGATTCTTAACGAACAGCGTGTCGACGGATCGTGGGAGGTCTATCACAACGCGCCCGCGGGTGATATCAATACCACCGTGGAGTGTTATGCAGCTCTCCGAGCCGCGGGTTTTTCCGCAGACGAGGAACCGATTTCTCGTGCGCGCGAGTGGCTCCTTGAGCGTGGCGGGCTAAGTCAGACACGCGTTTTCACACGTTACTGGCTCGCGCTTATCGGCGAATGGCCATGGCAAGATACGCCCACATTACCGCCGGAGCTGATCTGCACGCCGCTCTGGTTTCCATTTAACATCTACCACTTCGCCTCATGGGCGCGCGCAACCATTATTCCATTGAGCGTTTTGTCCGCTCGGCGCCCGGTAAGGATTCTTCCGCCTGAATCGCGCCTGGATGAGTTATATCCGGAGACACGCGATGCTTTTAATTATCGCCTGACTCCGAAGAAACGTTTCTTTTCATGGGAAGGCTTTTTCCTGATGGCCGACCGGTTGTTGAGCAGATATGTCGAGTTCCCCATACGACCGGGAAGAGAATTGGCGATTCGGCTCTGTATCGAGTGGATCGTCAAGCATCAGGATGCTGACGGTGCGTGGGGCGGCATTCAGCCCCCGTGGATCTATTCTCTGATGGCTCTGCATACGGAAGGGTATGGTGTGGGCCATCCGGTTGTGGCGAAAGGCATCAAGGCTCTAGATGCCCACTGGTCGTACGAACGCAATGGTGGACTTTATATCCAGGCGAGCGAATCGCCTATCTGGGACACCGTACTGACGCTTCAATCGTTTCTGGATAGTGGAAGGTCTCCAGCCAATTGCGCTGCGATGGTTCGTGCGGTGAATTGGCTCGTGCAGAAGCAGGTCACCGCTCCCGGAGACTGGCAGGTCAAAGTTTCATCGGTCTCGCCGGGTGGGTGGTCATTTGAGCGGGCGAACGATTCGTATCCGGACGTTGACGACACAGCGGTCGCGGTATTGGTGCTGGCGAGGGCACGGGGCGCGCTTGAGGACGGGACCTCTATCGATCATGCAATCAAGCGGGCGGTGCGATGGATCCTGGCGCTGCAATGTTCCAATGGCGGATGGGCTTCCTTCGATAGAGACAACACGAATTCATTGCTGGCCAAGCTTCCATTCTGTGATTTTGGCGAGGTGCTTGATCCGCCAACCGTCGATGTGACAGCGCACGTCGTCGAAGCGCTGGCCCATTTCGGGTGGACGGTTCGGGACACACCGGTTGCGCGCGCTCTGGCGTTTATCAAAGCCGCTCAGGAAGAGGATGGAAGCTGGTTCGGCCGTTGGGGAGTAAACCACATTTACGGAACTGCCGCGGTTCTGCCGGCGCTTGCTGCAATAGGTGAAAACATGGCCGCGGACTATGTTTTGCGGGCCTGCGACTGGATCGCGGAACACCAGAATGCCGACGGCGGATGGGGCGAGACGCCCGCATCGTATGTGGATACATCCCTCCGCGGAATCGGGGACAGCACGGCGTCGCAGACGGCCTGGGCCTTGATGGCGCTTCTGGCGACTCGCGCTTCTCGCTACAATTCTGTTTTTCATGCGGGCGTGGGGTATTTGCTGCGCAGTCAATATGACGGCACCTGGCACGAGCCCCAGTACACTGGTACAGGCTTTCCAGGGTACGGAGTGGGTTCGCGGCTGCAGGAGGATGTCCATGAGCGCACCGTATCCATTCGCCAGGGGCTGGAGGTCAGCAGGGGATTCATGATCAATTACAATCTGTACCGGCACTATTTTCCACTCATGGCGTTAAGCCGAGCTCGCGAGCTTTTTGAATCCCAGCATCGAGAGAGCGCCAGCGAGCTGGGAACAACGACGCGATTGCGACCCATGCCAGCACAGGCAATTGTGAAACGGGGAACTCCAGGTCTGCGGCGGGCGGGTTCCAAGGGAAGGATCGTTGCACGCAGGTTGATTCGCAAGACTGCAAAGATCTTGTCGGCTGTATCGGAGCGACGAGAATACCTCATCGCGCAGAGGGTGCAAACGTCCCGAAGGTCGTAGCCTGGAAATCTCACGAGCCAGAGCGCTCGTGAGATTTCCAGGCTCAGGAAGCGGCTCGGAATGAAACGGGACCTAAAATCAGACCGGAACGAAGTGAACTCTTTCTTCTCCGGTTTTGTGAGCGATGCAGGCTCACGCAGAGGCCTCGGAGGAGCGCAACGGTAAGAACGGGAAAATTCGATTTCTGCGATCAATCCGTATAGGGTCCAAAGGGCCAGGGTGATTCGAAGCCGCGCGAGTACGGGTTGTAGGTCTCGGTTCCAATCCGTGCATTCCCACTATCCGGCGTAGTTAGCTTGCTTTCTATCCTGCTTTCCAGATCGCCGCGATTTGAAGCGCAACCGTTGAAGGCCAGCAGGACGGCCGCACCAAGGAAAGCAAATGATCGGTAGCAAAGAATTCGCATGGTGTTCGGTGGAACCGTTCGCTCGCGGACGAACAATGCACGCGCAGTTCCAAGTGCGCAACCTTAATACTGCCATTTCCAGCCCGGAGGGGGTCATGTCTCAATATTCAACATTGGCGCGCAACGGACCGGGGAGAAGAAGAGAAGACCTCGCGCAGAGGACGCCAAGGAACGCAGGGATGAGCGATACGGTTGAGAGCCCTACGGCACCGAATAAACCAATTTTCCTTGAATCCCACCGGCTTCGAGCATCTCGTGGCCCTTGCGAATGGTCTCCGCGGAAAGGTTGCCAATCTTTCTGACGCCGACGGGCCAGAGACGCTGGGCTTCGTAAAGGTAGGTTAAATCATGAAGTTCCTGTGTATAGCGAGCCCATGTCTCTCTTGGGCCTGCCAAACCTCGTGCCCCCAGCCACAGGAAATGGAGAGTGGCCGATCGCCAGAAAAGCGGACTGGCGTTCCAATCCCAAAGAGGAATCGAAAACGAATCATGTTCTTCGACGACTGAAACAATATCCCCGTCGAAGTCGACCAATTCAAAAGAGAGGCGTTTCAATTCGCCGCCCACAAAATCGAGGACCTTATCGAACAGGCGGCCATCATTTGCCGCGATCGCCTCTTCCGTCAATTGTTTCAAATCTTTTGCCTGGTAATCGATCACCTGACGATGAGCCAGTCGCAGTTCGTTTACAAGAAAGGCACGGCTTGCATCTCTCCCTGATGTGGTTACCACTCTTTCGATGCCGATCATTCCCAAGATCTGTATCGCAGCCGAGCCAAGCCCTCCGGCGCCGCCGGCCACAAAAACTGAATTATTCCCGGTGGGCCTGGCTTTCAGACGGATTGCCTGGTTTGCCGTGAGCCCTACCACCGGCACTGAAGCAGCGTCCTCAAACGATAAATTTCGGGGTTTTACCGTCGCAAACTCGTGCGGTACACAGACGTATTCCGCATAAGAACCGTTGCTGCATGGTCCTCCGAGATAAGTCCAAACTTCATCCCCTTTGCGGATTCTGTTCACTTCCGTTCCAACTTCCTCAACCACGCCGGCTCCGTCGTGACCCAACACCATCGGGAGAATTCCTCCGAACCGACCTTGGCGGATCTTGTAATCAATGGGATTGATGGATCCTGCGTGAAGCCGTATCAGCACTTCACCCGGGCGCGGTTGCGGCTTATCCCGCTCCTCTTCGTGCAATTTGTCAGGACCACCGAAAGCGTCGATCGCGATTACCTTCATATAAGGGGATGGGAGGTTTGGAGTTCGGAGTTTGGAGTTCGGGGTTTGGAGTTCGGTTCGGGACTACAAATCATAAGGAGCTTCAAAAGGAAATCTCAAGGGTTCGCCAGCCAGAAATTCCGTATTCTGCAACCTGAACTGGCTCTCAGAACCATGACTTCAATCGTGGATAGAGGTCCGTGAACCGCGCGTAACTTTCATCGTACCGAGGTTCCGGCTTCGGCTCTGTCACCGCATCGAATACCGGCGCCAGACCTCGGATCTCCTCGTAACCATTGTAGATTCCAGCGCCGATACCGGCAATCAGCGCTGCGCCAACCCCGGCTCGTTCAGCGGAGTTCTCATCTTTTCCCTGGAATAGAGGGCGGGCTAAAATATCGGCCAGAATCCGGCGCCAAAGCGGGCTTCCCAGGCCGTTCCCGGAGGCTACGAGTCCCGGTAGCGACGCGCCACAGCTTTCCATGGATTCGATGATTTGGCGCAGCGCAAAGGCTACTCCCTCCAAAAGCGCACGAACCATGTGGCCCGGGCCATGCCTCAGGGTCAAACCTGTAAAGCTGCCTTTGGCTCGGGAATCCATGATCGGAGAACGTTCTCCTACAATGTAAGGAAGAAATGTCAGCCCTTCTGAACCGGGCTCAACTTCCTGAGCGAGGTTATCCAGGTCCGCATAGGAAAAACGGTCACCACCCAGAATCGATCTGAGCCACCGCAGCGCCATTCCGGCCGAAAGCATTGCACCGAGGAGATACCATCGGTCGGGAGGTGCGTGGCAGAATGTATGCAATCGAAGCTTTTGATCGACAAGGGGTTCAGCGAGTGGCACAAAGACCTGACCGCCGGTCCCGACCGTCACCGAACCTCGAGGTGGATCGATCAACCCATTACCGACAGCCTGGGCGGGCTGATCTGCGCACCCGGTTACGACCGGTATGCCAGGGGTAATGCCTAACTGGCCGGCTGCTTCAGGCGTGAGCCGGCCAACAACCTCGCTTGAGTTTGTAATTTGCGGAAAGATGGATTTTGGAAGCTTGAGCCGCGCGATAGGCTCATCGGCCCACTCTTTGCGCCGGATATCGAATAGGCCGGTCGCCGATGCGTCGCTTGGATCGCTTCCGAGCTCTCCTGTGAGCATGAGCCGAATATAATCCTTTGGCATCAACAGCGTGGATGCACGTTCAAGCAAAGCCGGTTGATGGCGCTGGATCCAGTATAAGGTTGACACGAGAAATCCAGCTGCCGGAGCGGTCCCGCTTCTAACCATATCGGCTCCAAGAAGCTCCTCGAGTTCCGGTAGTAAATCGGCGCTCCGCTGGTCTGCCCAAATGATCGCCGGCTGGATGGGCGTCTTTTGGGCCCCGATCAAAACGAAACCATGCATCTGTCCGGAAAAGCCAATGGCCGAGATCTCCGGGCTGCCGGCTTTTTCAAGGGCTTCACGGGCAGCGCGCACGCTCGCTTGCCACCAGTCGACCGGCTCCTGTTCGGCAAATCCGATTGATGGAGTGTAGATAGGGTACTCGGCATTCCCTACACCGAGAAGTCTCGCGTTGGTCGCGACTACCGCGACTTTTACACTCGAGGTTCCGAGATCGATGCCGAGTAGAGAGCTCATTTGATTCAGAATACAGAATTCAGAATACAGAGGTCGCCAACGACAAGAACGTTCAGCCTTGGAGGGCTGCTGTAGCCCCTTTGCAGCCGTAATTTAGCGAGGTGCACATGATTCGATGCGCCAGCGTCTCGGTATCCGAATTCCTAATTCATGACTTCTGTATTCTGTATTCTGACTCCTAACTTCTGACTCCTGGCTATGCTTTCTCCGTTATAGGCTGATGTTCAACCGGGAAATTAACGGAACGCGCCAGAAAACAGAGTTCATGGGCCCGTTTATGCAACCCATCGGCGCGTTCCGGTGAATCGGCCACTTTCACGGTGGGATGAAGTGTTACATTCGTGAACCGTCCTCCCTCGGCGGGTTCAATCATGGTCCCTTCCGCGTGATCTTCGTAGGAAACCACAACGATTCCGGCGTCGGCACAGAGGTGCAGATACCAGAGCATGTGGCAACTGGACAAAGCCGCAACAAAGAGTTCCTCAGGATTGTATCGAGTCGGATCTCCTCGAAAGGCCGGATCGGACGAACCCGGAACCACCGGCTTTTGGCCGCTGCGTATTTCGTGGGCCCGTTCGTACCCGTTGTAATTGCGGGTGCCTTGCCCGGTATTCCCTGTCCATACCACGGCGACCGAATAGTGATGTTTACGTTCCACGGTTGGAATATGTCGAACTCTTCCTGTATGTAATTCCAATTCTATGCGCTGGCTTCTTTTTTTCGCATTGATCCACCTCGCGCCAGCAGGATCCGCCGCGCTGGCAGGATCTGAAGGAGCTCGGGATACAGCGCGGCTGCAGATCGGTGGAGGCACAATCGATATAGCGTTCACGTCACGCCCCGCGGAGTCGTTGCGAGGGATGATACTGAATTGGATAGCGACAGCGGCGCGTTCTGTCTCGACGTACTATGAGAGATTTCCAGTGCGGCACGTGGATATAGCGGTTGAAATTCACGACGGGCGCGGAATCAATTCAGGCCGGGCTTTTGGTTGGGAGCATGCGCACATCGAGATCGCGGTAGGGCGATCGACTTCCGCGCCCGAATTTTCGGACGACTGGACGATCACACATGAAATGGTGCATTTGGCATTTCCGTCCGTGCCGCAAAGACATCATTGGATCGAAGAGGGTTTGGCGACCTATGTTGAACCGATCGCGCGCGCCCGGGCCGGTAATCTTACTCAGGAAAAAATCTGGGGCGATATGGTTGAAGGGATGCCTCAAGGTTTGCCCAAAACGGGGGATCGCGGTCTGGATTTCACCCATACATGGGGCAGAACGTACTGGGGCGGGGCGCTCTTTTGTCTCCTCGCAGATGTCGAGATTCGAAAGAGAACAGGCAATCGGATGGGACTTGAGGGTGGGCTTCGCGGAATTTTGAAATCGGGGGGGAGTATCGAAGTTGAGTGGCCGCTGAATCGCGCGCTGAGAGCGGCGGATCAGGCAACAGGCGTTCCAGTTCTCCAAGAGATGTACGACAAGACGAGTGCTACCCCGGTAGCTCCTGATCTCGATAAGCTGTGGAAAGATCTCGGGATCATATATGACCGAGACAAGGTGACGTTCGATGATTCGGCGCCGCTTGCCGCGGTGCGCAAAGCGATCGGCGGCGGGTAGCGGAGTTGCAGCAGTTGCAGGTCTTCAGGGGCGGCTGGATCCAACGAATGCGATACTGTATGCGCATTTCTAGCGAGGCCACCCCTCAGAGCGGCGAGATCTAGGGTAGGATGGTCGGGTTGGGAGTGGCGTCGGTCGGGTGAAGTGGCCTCGCTCCTGCGGGACCGAAATCTTGTTAAAGGTCCGGGTCATTGCCCGCGTGGGATCAGCATATTGCGTTTGGTGTTTGATTCTTACGGGCATCTACAAATGGTGTGAGAATCGGGGCACCTTTAGGTTCCTCGGTCCCGCTTATAGAATCCTTGAAAAGCAAAACCACCTCATGATTAACGTGTGGACACAGAAAAAACTTGACTCATCTGCAACCAGTTTTGCTTTTCAAGGATTCTCGCCAGCCGTGAGAATGCGGTCTAGGTCTGCTGCGGTCTACTGTGCTACACTCAGTGGAAACGGACGGCGTGAGGATCAAGTCGATTCGGCTCAATGTTTAAATCGGTATGGACGCAAAAACCTTGCTTATCGTTGATGACGTGCCCGTGAACGTGGATGTCGTGCTTGGGTTTTTGAGCGGCGCTGGGTATCGGGTTCTTGTTTCGGACAGTGGCAAGCGCGCCCTGGAGCAGCTCGCTCTGGCTCTTCCCGATATCATCTTGCTCGACTTAATGATGCCGGGAATGGCCGGGCTTGAAACGTGCAATCGGATCAAGGCGAATCCCGCGTGGAGCCATATCCCGGTCATCATGATGACTGCTGCTGACGAGTTGGGCAAAAAGTTGGCTGCTTTTCGTGCAGGTGCGGTTGATTTTGTAACAAAGCCCGTTCAGCCCGAAGAGGTACAGGCCCGGGTCCAGACGCATCTTCGAATACGCGAGCTCCAAGCAAAACTAGAGCAGAAAAACAGAGAGCTTGCTGAGGAGATCGAGCTTCGTCTCGATGCGGAAAAACAGCTGGAAACTTCGTTGGAACAAGCTCTGCTTGTTACAAACCGGCAGGGCCAGATTCTTTTCGCGACCGGACAGGCGCGGATCTTACTGAACACATTTTTTTCAGCAACAGCGGACAAGTACCTCCCGAAAGATCTCAGCACTTGGTTAAATGGTCCCGAAAGTCAAAAACCGCAGCTGATCTCGCATCGCAAGCGAGGCGAAATCGAGATTGCTCATTTTGCGTTATCGAAAAGCGGCAATCTGTCGTTGCTGCGCATTGAGCATCGCAACGGCGACAATGGCCCAAAAGCTTTGCTGGCACTGGGAGTAACCGCGAGAGAAGCCGAAGTGCTCTATTGGATGGCAGAAGGCAAAACCAATCCGGAAATTGCCATTATAATCGATGCATCGCTAAACACAGTAAAAAAACACGCAATCAATCTGTTCGCGAAACTCGGCGTTGAAACCCGGACTGCCGCGGCGCGACTGGCATTGGGAGTCTTAACACCACCGGCGAAAGAGGTGTAAACGGAAAGGAGTTTTGTCCTTTAGAATGGATATCTGCAGGGATGCTCCATTCGGGTGATATTCTTTGCTGACCGGTTCGCTAACGTACAATGATATGTGTGGGCTATCCTTCCCGAGGATACGATCTAGTAATCGATACATCTATTTTTTCATCCTTTTAGCTGCAATTCTCCCGAGCGTTGCGGGCGCGGGACCCGAAGAGTCTATTGAGCTGGGTCGCCCTTTATACCGGTTTTTCAGCACTCGAGAATATCTGGCGGACAATCAGAATTGGAACGCTGTTCAGGATCGACAGGGGTTACTCCTATTCGGAAACGACAATCTGGTCTTGCAATACGATGGCCAGCGCTGGGAACGAATTCCTGTCCCGGGAGGATTGGCCATCCAGGGGTTAGCCGGTGACGGCGACGGAGAAATCTGGGTAGGAGGCGTAGGTCAGCTGGGCCAATTAGTGCATCAAGGCGACCGATATACGTTTCTAACTGCCAACGGGGAGAAGGGCCTTCCGGCGAATTTCGGCGAAGTTGCGCAGATTGTTCCGGGCGGTGGGGCTGATTTTGTCCGAAGCGAAAAGGCGCTTCTCGTGCACGAAGGAGACGCGTGGACGTCCATGGCCTGGCCGCATGGCGATGGGTTTAATTACATGCTTTCCGCGGTCGGCAAAAGGGTTTTTGTACACTGTAGGAACGACCCGCTCTATGAGATTGTTGGCGGACGCTTTGTTCCCATCGCCGATGACACTGAGTTGCGATCCACGATTGTGTTTCAGGTACTCGAGCCCAAGCCGGGCTTGGTTCTGCTGCTGACTAAAGACAACGGTATTTTTCGGCTTTCGCAAAATCGGATCGCCCCATTTCCTACAGAGGTCGATCCTCTCCTGACTCGATTCTCCCTCCAGGGGGCAAGTGCGGTGCCCGGACCATACATCGCCGTCGCCATCGAGCAGCACGGTGTCGCTTTGCTCGATTGCCAAGGGAAACTCCGCTGCGCGCTATTCCAGGACAACGGCTTGCCGGATCCGAATATTCTGAACCTGGCCCCTGATCGTTCTGGTGGGCTGTGGATCTGCGGAAACGTTGGTCTTACCCGCCTCGAGATGGACCCTGGGATCAGTTTCTTTGACATGCAGACGGGGCTTCCCCGATCCGAGATATTTGAGCTTACAAGGTTTCGCGGCGATTTATACGCCGCCACTTGGGATGGTCTATATTCACTGAAGAAGGCAGTCCCTGAGTCCTTGCCCGCTCGATTCCGAAAAATTCCCGGTGTTACAAGTCCGATCTATGGATTGGCGGAGGTCGGCGGCGAACTTCTTGCAGGGGGACGGAAAGGTCTCTTCAGCTTTGATGGTTCAGAACTAAGACCCGTTTCGGTTCCGATCGATCGGGTCTATGCGCTTCAACCTTCCCGAGTGATTCCTGGTCGAGTCTATGTCGCGTCCAACGATGGGTTGGTCGCGATTTCCCGCTCTGGCGCAGGCTGGCGCTTAGATGGGATATTAAGCGAACTCGGGGGTGGTGTGAATGGGATTGTCGAGAGTGATGCAACCGAATTGTTCGTTTCGACAATCAAACGCGGTTTTTTCAGAGTCACGCTGAAACCTGATTCGCCAAGCATCTTTGTGGGCGCAAACGTTTTCAGCCTCGCACATGCTAAAAATGCATCGAGGGTCAGTGAGGCGGATTTGCTGATCCTTCTGGATGGAAAACCGGCTTTCGTAACCGACAAGGGCATTTCCCGGTATGAAGCCGATCTGGATCAATTTGTTTTTGTTCGACAATACGAGTCAGTTTTCCGCGACTATGTCCCGGGAAGGGCAATCGTGCATCGTGCGGAAATGAAGCATCTCTGGACCACCGTGGTCCCTCGACGATCTCCCGAAGAGGGGGTGCAAGGGTCGAAGATTGTAGGACTCGATTCAAGCGGACATTTCATTGTTCTTCCCGCTGTCATTGCCAGAACGATTGGTGATCCTACAACGATAAGAGAAGAAGATATCGGCGGATCCACCGTCCTTTGGATTGCCGGCACATATGGGATTGCGCGGATAGATACGGCTGAACTTCGACCGCCGGTGACGAAGTTCAGCGTATTTGCGAGAGAGGTGGCCACAGTTTCGGGAACGCCTCTATCTATTCCAGTCGAAGGCAAAACACTGAAATTGCCGTTCGGTCTTCGAGATATTCGGATCAGATTCGCCGATGATCGATTTGCGTGCTCCGAGCAAATTCGCTATCGGTTGCGGCTGGAAGGACGGGAGAAGAACTGGAGCGCGCCGCTTACCGACCCGGTTTGGCGTTCAGGCTCGCTGAACGAAGGGCACTATCTGCTGCATGCTGTTGCGGAAGACGGGGACGGTATAAAGAGCGACGAAACCACTTTGGCAATCGAGATTCTGCCGCCTTGGTATCGAACCTGGTGGATGTACGCTATCTACGCCGCGTTGTGCGTGCTTTGCGTCTTCGGCTTTGTGCGTTTGCGGGTGTTGCGGTTGCGTGTGAGGGAAAAGGAGTTGGTCGCAATAGTCACCGAGCGTACAAAGGAACTCGAAGAGAGCCAAGCGAGGCTGGTTGAGGCCAAGGAGGCAGCCGAAGCGGCTAACCGCGCCAAAAGTAGCTTTCTCGCAAACGTCAGCCATGAGCTGCGAACGCCGTTAAACTCCATTCTAGGTTACACGCAACTCATGCTGCGCGACCAAAACCAACCCGAAGAAAAACGCCGACGCCTGACAACGGTTCTTTCAAGTGGGGAGCACCTCTTAAATATGATCAATGAGATACTTGATCTGGCCAAAGTGGAGTCGGGGACGATCACCATTAACGCCCAGCCGGTGCAGCTCAAGCCGCTACTGAATAACCTCGCCGATGAGTTCCAACTCCGGGCAAACCAGAAACAACTTCGCTTCACGTATTCGTCTGATCATTCCGTTCAGGAATGGATTTCGACCGATCCAATCCGCCTGAAACAGGTGCTTTACAATCTGGTCGGAAATTCCATCAAATTTACAGACAGAGGGGAAGTGGCACTAAGAGTTAGTCGAGTCAAGGATCGCATCCGGATTGAGGTCCGCGATACTGGAAGGGGCATACCGGCGGCCGAAATACAGCATCTTTTCAAGCCTTTCTACCAAGCGACCAACAATGATCAGGCAGGCGGCGGAGTCGGCTTGGGTCTTTTCATCAGCCAACGAATTGTTCGCTTATTAGGGGGGGCGCTTGAAGTCTCCAGCGAGGAGGGAGAGGGGAGCAATTTCTGGTTTGAATTGCCGGTCGGGCCAGCAAATGCAGCGTTGGCTCCCTCTTCGATACGGAAAGTAGCGCGACTCGAAGGTAAGTCAGCACACATCCTGGTCGTCGACGACGATTCGGCAAACCGACAATATATGCTGGACCTGCTTCAAGAAGTTGGGCTGTCAGCGACGTTTGCTCCATCAGCGGTCGCAGCGCTTGAATTGATGAGAACAGATGAGTTTGATTGTGTCGTATCCGATATTCGCATGGATGGCCTCAGCGGAATCGAATTCTGCAGGGAATTAAGGAAAGATCCGGAGTTCGCTTTACTTCCAATGATTGCGTCCTCGGCGAGTGTGTATGAAAACGATCGAGAGACGGCACTAGCCGCCGGGTTTAACGCATTTGTTCCCAAGCCAATCAGTGAAGCGACCTTGTTCGGGCTTTTTGAGTCGCTTCTTGGACTGAAACCGGTGTACAGGTCGGATGCTGAAAGTGCAGCAGAATTTGAAGGCATTGAGGATGCCGTGAATCGGCCACTATCAGAAGCTCTGCCCGATACTCAGCGCATTGATGAACTGCTGGCACACGCTAAATTGGGTGACATCATCGCGTTGCGCACGGCCATTCGCAAACTAAGCGAAAAGAATTTAGCGCTTCACACGTTCTCACGCCGGCTTTCAGTACTGGCGGAGCAATATCAGATGTCTGCCGTCGAAAACATCCTTCTCACGGCCAGAGAGTTGGTTGAATCTACGCGATCTCGAAGGCGGTAGGTTAGGGAGGGACGGCCTCCGTGCCGTCCGACTAATCAATTCTGGCCCCATAAACAAGGAGAAAAAATGGGACAGCACGGAGGCTGTCCCTCCCATGAAAACGAACAATCGGACGGCACGGAGGGCGTCCCTCCCATGAAAAAAACTCCTACATTTTCAAGCTCTTCAGATATGCCTTCCATCCGCCAAACTCCGAAATATTTAGGGCCTCTCGCACGCTTACCTCTTCACAGAGGAAGCCTTTTGCGATCCGCCCGTCGCTAAGGTGAACCGTACCAATCGTCAATGGCGACGGAACTCCATTGATGAAGTCGCCAAATTCCGATGAAGGCAGATCCCAGACTTCGACTTCGATCGATCTACCCCTCTCGCAGCCGACGCGAACGAGTCCCGGCTTAGGCGGAGACGTCCCCGGAAGGGCAAAGAGTTCATACGAAGGAGCGGTCTTTGTTTTGCGAACTAGCCGTCCCCCGCGTCCGGTGAGCTGATGGTTCAGAGGCTCATC
>Ga0137363_10001555_pt1 | contig 13298 bp, 12 predicted proteins | sample MadtaG_FD_104800 | JGI IMG/M metagenome (GOLD analysis project Ga0137363, IMG submission 104800) | Vadose zone soil microbial communities from Angelo Coast Range Reserve, California, USA - Mad1_115_16 metaG | ecosystem: Environmental > Terrestrial > Soil > Vadose zone | place: USA: California...
AAACGCGTGAGCCCCGGCAAAGAAACCAGCGCCGTCATGCAGCGCGCCTATCAAACCTACCGCCGGATTTATCCAGCCCTACATTCCATCTTCGCGGAAAACCGATCGACAACCGCCAACTAAACGACGAATCACAACAAGCTTAACCAGCCAAAGCAAGCGCTGCCATGCCCCTCACTAAGCTTTTTTCTGCCTCGGCTTGAAGTAGTAGCAATACACCGCCCCCACCACCGTCATCAGCGCACCCCACCACACGCCCGCATGCAATTCGAACAACTGCACCCGCCCTTCGAGCGCAGGAGGATGCCACACCTCGTAGAGCCCAGCACACAAAATCAATAATCCGTTGAAGAGCAACGATATCCCGATAAAAAACCAAATGGAAACCATGCCGCCAACCTCCAGCTGCCAGAACTACCAGAAAATAATATTCAGCGCAAAAAACACGACAGCGACCACACCGGCCCAAAAAATAGGCTTTTGATACACGGGAATACTTCCGACTGACGGAACCGGCGTCAAACCATAAACCAAGCCAGTCAATTCCGCGTCCGTCTTCGGTTTCGTCGCCAAACTCACCACAACCGTCACAATCACGCAAACGAGAAAAGACCACAGTGCCTGAAACATATCCTGCGCCAGAGCTTTAGCGTGCGGCGACAGCGCCACATAACGCAGCGCCGATGGATCTGCTTTCACCCAAGCCCACATGCCGACCGAGGATAAAGTGCCGCAGAGCAATCCCAAGAAGCCGCCAGGACCCGTCGCTCGCTTCCAAAGCATCCCGAGAATCACTGTGCCAAACAGCGGAGCAATGAAGAAACTAAACAGCGCCTGCACATAATCCATGATGCTAGCGAACTGCATCACCAAGTAAGCGGTGCCGACACTGATCAGCACACCGATCACCGTCGTCCATCGGCCCATATTCACGTAGTGGTGGTCCGTGCCTTTGCTATTAATCAGTGGCCGGTAGATGTCATACGTCCAGACGGTAGTAAAAGCACTCACATTCCCCGCCATGCCCGACATGAAGCCCGCAATCAACGCCGTAATCCCAAGGCCAAGCAAACCAGGTCCGCAGTAGCGGGCTAGCATCAGCGGAAGCACGTCGTTATAGCTGTGCGCTCCGGTGACAGCGGCCACCGATTCAGGTACGAGCTTCACCGGAAGCACGGCCAAGCCCAGCAGTCCCGGCAAAATCACGATGAGCGGAACGAACATCTTGAACCCCGCCCCGATGATAGGCGCCAACTCCGCGCTGCGAATGTCTTTAGCAGCAAGAATGCGTTGCACGACCAGAAAATCCGTGGTCCAGTAGCCCATCGAAATAACCGCCGCCAACCCGAACACAATGCCGATCCAATTGATTCCCATTGGGTTGTTTGTGAAAGAACCCAAACCCGACCACAGGTGAACGTATTGATCCGACGCCCTTTGAGCAATCTGCAATTTCAGATTGCTCCAGCCGCCGGCTTCATACAGGCCAAGAATGGGAATCAGCAGCGCGCCTGCCCAGATCAAAAAGAACTGTAGCACTTCATTGAAAATGGCCGACCTTAAACCGCCGAGCGTCACATAAACGGCCACGGTCAGCGACGACACCCAAATGCTGAAATTGATGTCCCAACCAAGCACGATCTGCATGACCTTGGCCATGGCGAACATATTTACGCCGCTCATCAACACGGTCATGAACGCGAACGAAACCGCGGAGACAGCGCGCGCAGGCTCTCCAAAACGCAATTTCAAGTAGCCCGGAACAGAGTGGGTCTTTGAAATGTAGTAGAAGGGCATCATCACCAGCGCGAGGAACAACATCGCCGGAATGGCGCCAATCCAGTACCAATGCGTCGCCAGAATTCCGTATTGATACGCCGATCCCGCCCAGCCCATCAGCTCCAAAGCGCCGAGATTTGCGGAGAGGAAACTAAGTCCCGCAACCCATGCGGTCATTTCGCGGCCGGCCATGAAGAAATCTTCGCCAGTGTTCGCGCGTCCGCGGAGGTAGAAACCGATGGCCAGAACCAACGCGAAGTAAAAAACAACGATGATGACGTCTACAGCGGAGAGATGAACGAGGCGAGCAGGCACGACAAACGCGTAAGGAATAGTCATAAAGTTCCGATTCGCTTCTCCTTGCGAGCGTCTTACGATTCCTCACTAAACATCTTCCTAGTTTTCGAAAAGCACACTCGAGCTAAGCGTCACTTTGCCGAGAACTTGTAAATCGTTTGCGAGTGAAATTTTGTTTCGGGCTTCAAAACGGTAGACGGAAAATTTGGCCGGTTCGGCGAGTCCGGAAAGTGCTGCGTTTCGAGACACAAAGCCCCATATTTCGGATAGGCAATCCCGCCCTTCCCCGTAATGCTTCCGTTCAGGCCGATCGCCGAATAGAACTGCACTCCAGGTTCTGTCGTCCAAACTTCCATCTGCCTGCCGGAAGTCGGTTCCGTCACACGCGCGGCAATCCGCAACGTTCCGGACTTTCCATTCAAAACGAAGTTGTGGTCATAGCCGCCGATGTCCTTGATTTCACCAATGCGCGCCCCAATCTCCGTAGGCTTCCGGAAATCGAGCGGCGTATTCTCCACACTCGCGATTTCGCCCGTTGGAATCAGCGTCAAATCCACCGGAGTGTACTTGTCCGCGTTCAAATAAAGCACATGCTTCAGAACATCTCCCGAGCCAGCCAGATTGAAGTAACTATGGTTCGTCAAATTCACAACCGTGTCTTTGTCCGTCGTCGAGGTATATTCGAGCTTGAACTCATTCGTGTTCGTCAGTGTATACGTCACAGTCGCGGTCAGATTCCCAGGAAAGTTTTCCTCCCCGTCCTTGCTAAAGTACGTGAACCGCACCGCCGCTCCATCTTTCACTTCGACCGGCTCGGCCTTCCAGACGCGCTTGTCAAATCCCGTAGGCCCGCCGTGCAAGCTGTTCGGCGGATTGTTGATCGCCAGTTGATACTCCTTGCCGTCCAGCGTGAACTTGCCCTTAGCGATCCGGTTGCCGTACCGCCCAATCGCCCCACCAAAGTGCGGATGTGGTCCCAGATACCCCTGAAGGTTGTCGAATCCCAACACCACGTCGCCTATCTTGCCGTTTCTGTCCGGAACGTGAAGCTCCGCCACGGTGGCCCCGTAGGTAATCAGCTTTGCGGAAGCTCCTTGCGAGTTGTGCAGCGTATAAGACTCAATCGCCGTCCCGTCCGGCATCTGTCCAAACGCCGCCTTCTCCACATGTGCCCCCTTTTTTTCAGCCACCTGCGCCTCCCTGCCCAGCGATGACGACGCAAAGTCCGGACCCAAGATCACCAAGAACGCCAGCACGCACACTCTCCCACGGAGTATCATTCCGACCCTCCTCGACCCCCAAAACATTTCGGATGCATTGATTCTGCCCCAGGCCTTGTATCACAAAAACTCATCAATCGCGAATCTTGCCCTTATTTTTCTTAGACTTGCCGAACCCGGCCTGCCTCGCCTGCCGCTCCTCGGCGTTTGTAGAAGCCATTGACAACCCCCGAGCTACGGTGCCAATGTGCCCTTCGTCGTTCGCTCCTAAATAACGTTATCGTACACGGAGTTCCATAAATTTCATGCGACCAATTTCGTTTTTTCATCCTTATAAGCACCTCGCTCTCATCTCCCTCCTATTTTCTCTTTTGACCGCCCCCTCCCTCCTCGCGCAATGGGTGCCCCTCAACCCGGTCGCCTCCGCCGACCCGCAGCCTGACGGCGTCGTTCTTGTTCTTCAATCTGGGTTCCTGCGATTCCAAGTCTGCTCGGACTCCACCGTACATGTCATCTACTCCATGGAAAAAGACGTCCGCCAGCGCACGGACTTTCTGGTCACAAGGAAGTCTTGGCCCAAGGCAGACTTCTCTCTTCACACCGACGACCCTAAACTCATTACCTTGACCACCTCCCGCCTGAAAATCGAAGTCGCGCGCGCCGACAGCTCCATCACCTTTTACGACTCCGCTGGTCACAAGCTCACTCAGGAAAACACGCGAACGCTGACGCCGACCGAAGTCAACGGCGAAAAAACGTATCACTCGGAACGATTCGTCAATATGTGGGACACACAGGAAGCCTTCTACGGCCTCGGCCAGCACCAAGCAGGTGTCTGGAACTATCGCGGCGAAGCCGTCGACATTTCGCAGGACAACACAAATATCTCCATCCCTCTTTTGCTCTCCAGCAACGGTTACGGCATTTTCTGGAACAACGGCTCGCGCAGCCGTTTCAACAACCGCTTCGTGCACGCCTTTTACTTGAGCTCCGAAGTTTCCGATTCGATGGACTATTACTTCCTCTACGGTCCCGACTTCGACCGCCTCATCGCGTCCTATCGCGAACTCACCGGCCCCGCCCCACTCTTCGGAAAATGGGCCTACGGTTACTGGCAATGCAAGAATCGCTACGACTCGCAGCAAGAGCTACTCGCCATCGCTCAGAAATATCGCGACTTGCACATTCCGTTGGACAACATCGTTCAGGACTGGTTCTGGTGGAATACCATGGGCGAGCCGGTCTTCAATAAAAATTATCCCGATCCCAAGGGCATGATCGACGCGCTCCACAAAAACAACGTCCACCTCATGATTTCTGTTTGGCCCTATTTCCGCCCCGGCTCGTCCGTTTACGATGACATGGACAAGCGCGGCTTCTTCATCGACCGTACCATCGCGCCGAGTTTTCATCCTGTTGGCCAAGCGCTCTACGACCCCTTCAATCCCGAAGCCCGCAAATATTATTGGAACCTCATGAACAACGCGCTCTTCAAGATAGGCGCCGATGCGTGGTGGCTCGACACCACCGAAGCAGAAACGGAAGGTCGCGAGATCAACATTCTTGTCACTAACAAAATCAGCAACGGCCAGAACGGTGCGCGTTACGCCAACGAGTTTCCTCTTCTCACTACCACTGCCGTCTACGAGGGCCAGCGCGAAGCTTCCGACAAAAAGCGGGTCTTCATTCTTTCCCGTTCCGCTTATGCAGGCGCTCAGCGCAATGCCGTCACGACTTGGTCCGGCGACATCGACCCCAACTGGGAAACGTTTCGCCGCCAAATTCCCGCTGGCCTCAACTATTCGCTATCCGGCCTCCCTTACTGGACCACCGACATTGGCGGTTTCGTTTCCGCAAACCCCGACAACCCTGCTTACCGCGAGCTGTATATTCGCTGGTTCCAGTTCGGCACGTTCTGCCCCATCTTTCGTGCGCACGGCACGCGTACAACAAACCAGAACGAGCTCTGGTCCTATGGCCCTGACGCACAGAAAATTCTCGTCTCCTATGACAAGCTCCGCTATCGCTTGATGCCCTACATCTATTCTCTCGCATGGAAAACCACCAGCGAGGGCTACACCATCATGCGCCCGCTAGTCATGGACTTCCGTGAAGACACGCGCGCACAAAACATCGGCGACCAATTTCTTTTCGGTCCCGCCATTCTTGTAAACCCCGTCACCGAGCCCGGCGCCACCACTCGCCATCTCTATCTTCCCAACACCAAGTGGTATGACTTCTGGACCGGCGCCACCATCGAGGGCGGCCGCGCGTATGATGCGCCTTCTCCTATCGACTGCGTCCCGCTCTTTGTGCGCGCCGGCTCCATTCTCCCGCTCGGCCCAGATGTTGAATACGCCGCCGAGAAATCTGCTGATCCCCTCGAGCTTCGCATCTACCGCGGCGCCAACGGTTCCTTCACTCTCTACGAAGACGAAAACGACACCTACAATTACGAAAAAGGCGCCTACGCCACAATTCCCTTCTCTTGGGATGACGCCGCGCATACCCTCACTATCGGTGATCGTGCGGGCTCTTTCACCGGCATGCTCACAGCCCGCACCTTCCGCATCGTCTTCGTCACCGAAAATCACGGCACGGCCGGTTCCCTCACCGAGTCTCCCGACAAGACTGTTCAATACTCAGGAAAGAAAACCTCCATAACGCCGTAGCCCGCCGCTCAAATATCGCTTTCTGGCGTGACTCGCCTTTCTTATCTGTGAGCGGGGACAGGGCCCTCGCGGGAGGAGGCCAGTGGCTGCTATTTGCTACGTTTTTGGGCGATTGATGAAATCAAAACGTTTCGCTTGACGCGATAGGCGTCGGGGACTAGGCTCGCGGCAATTGGTCGGGGGCCTTTATGTGTTGTTCCTACGGAGCGGCCCATCCATTCGTGCAGGTGCGGGCTCCTGTTCGAGCCATGAGCTGCGTGTTTTTGTGCATCGCTCGAACGCCTCCAAGAATCGCGCGATTCTTGCTGCCGCTAATTTCTTGCTTGGTGTTTATCCTCCCCGCTTGCTGCCAGGACAACGGAAGCGAAGTAAATGAGTTCCACGGAAGCGGAGCGGAAATCACGGTGACAGTGCACGACAGTTCGGGAGAGCCCATCACCTCCGCGGCGATGGTGAAACTCTATCGAAATGGAACAATGCTAAGCAGGCAGGGAGAAACGTCGCGCGGGAGCGCCCTGCTGGTAGTGAACACTCTGGGCGAGTTTACGGTGATTGTGGAGGCGGCAGGATACGAGAGCGCACGACAAGAGGTATCAGTCCGAGTAACTGGGAGAACGCAGGTGGATGTTTATCTGCGGCGACTTTCTAGCGGCGGAAATACTGCGGCAGTTCCAGGAAGACCGTTGCTCGCGCCGAAAGCAAAGGAAGCGCTCGGAAAGGGATTGCTAGCGCTAAGCGCGGACAAAATGAAAGAGGCGGAGAAATATGTGGGCGAAGCGATGCGGCTCGCGCCGGGGCATCCGGACGTATTGTACGTGCAAGGAGTGTTGAGCCTGAAGCAACGCAATTGGGCACTGGCACAGGACGCACTGGAAAGGGCCACGCAAATTGATCCGAATCATGCGCGGGCTTTTGCGGCGCTGGGGATGGCGCTTTGCGATCAGGGGAAATATGACGAGGCGATCGCAGCGCTGGAGAAGTCGCTGCAATTGGATGCTGGTGGTGCGTGGGAGACGCGCTGGACGCTGGCGAAAGCGTCCTATCAACGCGAAAAATATGACGAGGCGTTGAAAATGTCGCAGGAGGCTCTGGCGGCGTCGAATGGGAAGGCACCGGAGATCGCGCTGCTGCTGGCGCAATCGCTGACGGCGGTGGGGCGATATGAAGATGCGGCGCAGGTGTTGCGCCAGTTTCTGCGCGAGCATGGGGACAGGCGCGAGGCATCTACCGCGCGGCGGTGGCTAGAGCGGCTCACGGCTAGCGCGAAAATCCGGGCGAGCTCGAACTGATGGTGAAATGGGCTGGCGGTTTGCCGGCGTCGATTTCGAGGATCGGTAACTCTTGACCGAGTCCACAGCTGGAAATAGAATCCACGCAGTAAAGTTTATCGTCGCCGGCGCGCGCGATTTCTATTCCACAAATGCAGGAGTAAATGTTGCAGACCAATATGGGCGCGCGGACACCGGCACGTGGGGCTTCCGCCCGGCGAGGGTCTTTCAAACTTCAACTATTCTAGTGCTCAGCGTTTCCGCTTATCCGGCTTGCGAGGGGATTATGCAGATGCTTGAGACAGTCCTGAAGCGTTTTGAAGAGCCCGACGAGGTGCGAACGTTTGAAAAAGGAAAATTCGAATTGGTTCGCATCGGCGGCATGACGATCGGCCGCGCCACGTACCAGCCTGGATGGAAGTGGTCCGTTCACGTCGGGTCTGGCGTGGGGACATCGCGCTGCAACGTCGAGCATGTTGGGATGGTGCTCTCGGGCTGCGCCACGGCTGCGATGGAGGACGGAACAATTCACGAACTCAGCGCCGGCATGCTTTTTTACATTCCACCCGGACCTCCCGGTCACGATAGTTGGGTGGTGGGCGATGCACCGTATGTCTCGCTACATTTTCTCGGGGCCGACAGCTACGCAAACAAGTAGTGGGCGCCGTGGTGTCCCATTTGCCCTAGATCGCAAGACGCGGAGAGCAGATGGATTGCGCCTAACGGCCCCCTCCCCCGGTTTTGCATAAGTGTCCTTTAGGGGCTGGGGCCCCGCGAAATCTCATGAAAGCCGTGCAGTGAAAAGATTGCGGCCTGCAGGGTTAACCCCTTTGTTTTCAGATCAGATGATATTGCGGCCCTGCGTCTTTCGACCCTGGAATCGGCGGCAACATTTTCTAGGGTTTCGAGTTTTCCGCTGGGCCAGCGGATTTCTACTGAGTCGATTTTTGTGGATTTGCCTAGGCCGAAGTCGAGGCGGAGATCGTTTTGAGAGAGGAAGCTGTTGCCGCCGCGGACTTCGGCGATTTGGCGGGTGCCGGCCGACTGGATGGTGACACGGGCGCCGACGGCGGCGCGATTACTTTTTTGCCGATTATTTTGAAGAGGACGACTTCTTCAAAGGTGCCGTCGGACTCCTGATGATAGAGGGTGACCATGGGATCGCCAGCTTTTAGATAGCGATCGACCTGTGGAGCCATTGACCGTGACGATGTCGAGGCGGCCGTCGTCGTCGCAATCGAACAGGCCTGCGCCGCCGCTCATGGATTCGATGATGTAGCGCTTTTCGCAGGTGGAGATGTGAGGGACCGTCAGGCCGACGGCCTGGGCGATGTCTCTGAATTGGGGGAAGCCGGGGCGGTCGACTTTTGGCTTTGGCAGTTTTGCGGAGGGTGGAGGCGGGACGGCGGTGCTTTGGGCACGCGAGGATTGCGGCGAGGCGGAACTAAGTAGCAGGAGGATGGAAAGGATGGGTAAGGCGGGAAGGCGAGGGACGTAGCGGAGCATTCGATTTATTCCAGGGCAAAGAAATTTTTGGCCCAAACATTGCGTTTTAGAAGAGTCGGGAAGCGAGCGGGTGCGTCTACGAGGAGAGGTTCTCGCAGAGGGGGTATCGGCGCGAAGTGGAGTGGTCCCTGCTATACTCGCGACACGAGATGTCGGTGCACTGCGGAGCAGGAAGCGGCTCGGCAGATCCCGGGGTTCCCGCAACGCGATTCGAAGAACACAAGAGATTGTCGAGGGCGTCTAAATGACACCGACGCATAAGAAGAAGGCCGGGCCGCGCAGAGAAAAGAAGAAAGTAACGCTGAAGACAGTGGCGAGGCATCTGGGTCTCGCCGCCGGAACGGTTTCCGCTACGCTGAACAATTCCCCGGCGGCGCGGTCGATCCCTGAACACACGAAAAAGAGAATTCTTGCGGCGGCGCAGGAATTGAATTACCGGCCGGATTTTTTTGCGCGTACGTTGCGGATGAGGCGCACGTTTACGATCGGAGTGATTGCGGAAGAGATTGGGGACGCTTACGGTTCGCAGGTGATCAGCGGGATCGAGAAATACCTGACGGGGCAAAACTATTTTTTCCTGACGGTGGTACACCGACACGATCCCAAATTGCTGCAAACGTATTCGCAAATGCTGGTGGAACGAGGGGTCGAGGGATTCATCACAGTGGACACCTCGATTTTGGAGGAGCCGTCGTTGCCAACGGTGGCTGTCGCAGGGCATCGGCAAACCGCGGGCGTGACGAACATCGTGCTCGATCACAAACGCGCGGCGCGGTTCGCTTTGGAACATCTGAAGGAGCTAGGGCACGAAGAAATTGCTTTCATCAAAGGACAGGTTTTCAGCTCGGACTCCGAAGATCGATGGAATGCGATCAACGAAGTGGCGGCAGAGCTGGGAATTCGAATTCGCCCTGAGCTGACGGTGCGGATCGAGATCTCTGTTGCCACCCCGGAAGTGGGGTTTCCCGTGACGAAGGAGTTGCTCGCGAGGAAGGAGCCGTTCACAGCACTGTTTGCATATAACGATATTTCGGCGATCGGGGCGATATGGGCGCTTCGCGAGGCGGGATTGCGCGTGCCGCGAGATGTGTCGGTGGTGGGATTCGATGACATTCCCGGCGCGGCTTTTGCGAATCCTGGGTTGACGACGGTGCGGCAGCCGCTGCTACGGATGGGAGAAATTGCGGCGCAGACGTTGGTTCGTCAGATCGAGGAGCGTGAGGAGTATGTTCCGGAGATCGCGATTGAGCCGGAGTTCGTGGTTCGTGATTCGACGGCAAGAGCGGCGTTGGAGAGGCGAAGAGTTCGAGTGAGTGGTGGGTAGTGGGCAGTGAGCAGCGAGAAGCGCATGCCTTACGATGATGTATTAGCGAACCGAATAAAAGAGGCGCTGGGACGCATTCGCTCCATCGAAGAAAAAAGGATGTTCGGCGGCATCACGTTCATGGTCCGGGGAAAGATGTGTGTCAGCGTGGGCAAGGACAGCATTATGTGCCGGATCGACCCTGCCATCCACGACGCCGCGCTGCAACGCAAAGGCTGCCGGACCGTGGTCATGAAGGGGCGACAGTACCGAGGGTACGTGTACGTCGGCACAGAAGCGGTAAGAACGAAGAGCGAGCTTGAGTATTGGGTTCGGCGGGCGTTGGAGTACAACAAAAAGGCAAAGGCCTCAACCAAGAAACGGAACAAGTAGAGAGTGAGTAGGGAATAGTGGGTAGTAAGAAGGCTTGCGCGTCATTACACTTCGATGCCGCCTACGGCTTCGAGAGAAATTCACTTAGAAGCATGTGGAAGTGGTGGACGCCGTTTTCGCGTTTTACGGAGTAGCGGCCGCGGTCGTAGGTCGAAGAGTTCAATCCACGCTGGACATTTCTGCAGAGATCGATATCTTCCTGCTGAACTTCGTCGCTAAACGCTATGGCGCGTTGGATGCGTTCGCGAACTTTTTCGGAGTGGGCGTCGTGGAAAAACCATTCGAAGATGGTGAAGATTTTGTCGTGGGATAGAGGAACGATTAGATTCGTGGAAAGGTTGTCGGGATAAATGTTGAGCATGAGGTTGGGGAAAATCCAGAAATAGAGGGCTTCCAGAAGGCCGATGCCGGGTGGGTAGAAGCGTTCGCGTTCGGCGGCGTCTTCCGGCTTGATGGTAGCCATCGAGATGTTGTCGACGTAAACCCTCCAGTTGCAAACGATGATGTAGTCACGGCGCTCGACGGATTGCAGGCCTTCGAATTGGAAGCCGCGCGCTTGCTCGGGAATTTTGCCGAGATAGGCGGAGAGGGGCTCGGCGGTTGAATTTAAGTTGACGAAGATGAGCTGCTCCCAGGTTTCAAGTCTCAGAGGGACCATGCCCATGGTGCTGCGGTCGAAGAACTCGGCTCCTTCGACGTCGGGAGTGCCAATGAGGCGGCCGTCGAGCGTGTACGTCCAGCCGTGGTAGCCGCAGCGGAGAACATTTTTGCAGCCGCTGCCTTGGGTGATGGGGCCGGCGCGATGGCGGCAGACGTTGCTGAAGGCGCGGAGCGTGTCTTGCTTGTCGCGCACGATGACAACTGGTTCGCCGATGACATCGACGGCGAAGAAGGTTTCGGGGTCGGCGATGGTGCGTTTTGCGTCGTTAAGTTCACCTTAAGGTTGCGCGAGAGTGCCGACTAGTTGCCATGTGCGGCGGAAGATGCGGGATTTTTCGGCGTCGAGGATCGAGGGATCGGTGTAGGACTTTGACGCGAGCGTGTGCGCGGATTCGATTTGTTCGTGGACGTCTAGCCTGATGGGTTGAGTGGTCATGGAGGAATGGAGAGCACCGACTGAAGTCTGTGCCACTTAGAATTTACGGGTTTCTTGGCGGGACCAGCGTTCGACTACGATTTTGGATTCGGTGTAGAACTCGACGGCGTCGCGGCCTTGGCCGTGAAGGATGCCGAAGAAACTTTCTTTCCAGCCGCTGAAGGGAAAATAGGCCATAGGGGCGGCAACGCCGATGTTGATGCCGATGTTTCCGGCTGGAGCTTCGTAGCGGAAGCGGCGGGCGGCGGCGCCATTGGTGGTGAAGAGAGAGGCTTGATTGCCGTAGGGGCTGCGGCGGAGGAAGTCCATGGCTTCATCCATAGAATTGGCGTGGATGAGGCTGAGGACGGGGCCGAAGATTTCTGTGTTGGCTAGCTGGCTTGTCGGCGGGAGGCCATCGAGGACTGTGGGAGTGAGGAAGCTGCCGGACTCGTGATTGGGGATTTTGCTGTTGCGGCCGTCAAGAATGGCTTTGGCTCCTTCACCGACGCCTGCGGAAATTAGAGACTCGATGCGGTGTTTGCTTTCGCTGGAAATTACGGGGCCCATCTGCACGCCGGGTTCGAGGCCGTTGCCGACGCGGAGAGTCGAGGCGGAGTGGGCGATGGAATCGCGGAACGATTTTTGTGCGTCGCCAATCGTAACGGCCACAGAAACGGCTAGGCAGCGTTGGCCGGCGCAGCCGAAGGCGCTGTCGCTGATGATCTGCGTGGCGAGTTCCATGTCGGCGTCGGGAAGAACGATAACGTGATTTTTTGCACCACCCTGGCATTGCATGCGTTTGCCGCTGGCGGCCGAGCGCGCGTAGACATGCTTGGCGACGGGAGTGGACCCGACAAAACTGATGGCGCGGACTTGCGGATGATCGCAAAGCGCGTTGACAACGTCTTTGCCGCCGTTGACCAGATTGACGACGCCCTTGGGGAGGCCGGTTTTTTCTAGAAGTTCGAAGGCGCGGATCATGCTGAGGGGGACGCGCTCGGAGGGCTTGAGAACGAATGTATTGCCGCACGCGATAGCGTAGGGCAGAAACCAGTAGGAAATCATTGCGGGGAAATTAAACGGGACGATGGCAGCGACGACACCGAGCGGCTGGCGAATTTGCATCTCATCGACGCCGGGAGTGACGTCTTCGAGGTTGTAGCCCTGCATCATCATGGGAATGCCGCAGGCGACTTCGACATTCTCGATGCCGCGGCGGAGTTCAGCTTTGGCTTCGGCGAAGGTCTTGCCGTTTTCGAGAGTGATGAGGCGAGAGAGTTCGTCGAGGTGTTCTTCGAGAAGGTTTTTTAGCTTGAAAAGATATTGAACGCGCTCGCCGGGGGGAGTGCCGCGCCAGGCGGGAAAAGCGTCGGCGGCGGCATGGACAGCGGCATCGACGTCGGCGGGAGAGGACATCGGGGTGCGGGCAAGGAGTTCGGTCGTCGCGGGATTGATGACATCAATGAAGTCGGTGGAGGATGGACGGCACCAGGCGCCATTGATGTAGTTTTGTATCTCGGTGACTCGTGTGGTTACTGCACTGCTCATGACTTGCTCCTTGGCGCTTGAAATGGACAGAAGTTATGTGCGGCGCCAGCTTTCAAAAAATTCGTGTCTACACAGTTTACCAAATAACTGCAAAGTTGAGAGTTGAAAGCTGGTTGCAAGGCGCAAAGCCATAGGCGATTAGTCGTTAGCTTTGGGGTTGCGCCAAATGCGCCAAGCGAGCCAGACCACCATGGCGAGCATGCCGAGCCAGCCGAGGGTGCGCATGGTTGAGCC
>Ga0137363_10001558_pt1 | contig 13292 bp, 3 predicted proteins | sample MadtaG_FD_104800 | JGI IMG/M metagenome (GOLD analysis project Ga0137363, IMG submission 104800) | Vadose zone soil microbial communities from Angelo Coast Range Reserve, California, USA - Mad1_115_16 metaG | ecosystem: Environmental > Terrestrial > Soil > Vadose zone | place: USA: California...
AACCCGTTGGTCAAATCTATTTGTGCCCCGGCCGTGTTCACAGTCTTATCCGCGTTGCTCATGCCATCGGCATCGGTGGCTCAGGTCGCGGGACAAAACGTCAACATGGTTTCCGGCACACAGTGGCCGACGGGCGACCCCTTCCTGCAACGGCAGAACGAGCCCTCCATGGCCGTCTCCACGCGCAATCCCATGCACATTCTGGCGGGCGCGAACGACTATCGAACAGTGGATCTCGAACTCGCGCTTAGCGGCGGCGCGGAAACCGGCGATTCCTGGCTCGGAGTGTTTAAGTCCTTCGACGGGGGACTGATCTGGCAAAGCACGGTGCTGCCAGGTTGCCCGCAGGCTGTACCGCAGTGTACGGACAGCGGCGCCCTTGGAGGGCGGTATCAGGCAGCATCGGATCCAGTTGTGCGCGCGGGCACAAACGGGATGTTCTATTACGCGGGCTTGGCGTTTGATCGACCGACGAGTTCGACCTTGGCGAGTTCCTTCAGTTCGATTTTCGTGGCACGCTACAACGACCTAAATAACAACGAAAACCTGGACGCCATCACCTATATCGATACCCATCTGGTGGCTACCGGGAACAGTTCGCAATTTCTCGATAAGCCCTCGCTGGCGGTCGACATCCCCCGCTCCGGGGCGGCCACTTGTTCGTTCACCGCAAGCGAACCGGGAGCGGGAGCAAACGGAGGAAATCTTGCGGTCCAGCAATCCTTCGCGGCTGGCAACGTGTACATTGCGTATACCGATTTTCTTGCGGCGACCAAGGCCAATTCTACGCCAACGCATTTGATGTTTAGCCGTTCGACGGATTGCGGCGTGACCTGGAGCGCGCCGGTGCAGATCAACACCGGCACCGCCACTAGCCAAGGTAGCGCCATCGCGGTGAACCCATTGAATGGCAATGTATACGCGACATGGCGACAGTTTGCGTCGACGGGAGTGCCCGACGCCATCATGATCGCGCAATCCGCCAATGGCGGAAGGAGTTTCAGCGCGCCGGTACGAATCTCCACGTTTCAGCCGTTCGATCAGGGAACCACTGGCACATCGTTTCGGACAAATGCTTATCCGGCGATCACGACTGACTTTTTCGGGTTTGTTTACGTGGCCTTCTCCGCCCGGGGATTGACGGCAAGCGGTGATGCACGCGTCGTCGCTGCCGGATCCATCGACGGCACACACTGGACACCGGCCTTGATGGTCGACAATCCGCCACAAAATGCGCAGACCAACCCTTCGGGCCGCGGCCATCAAATTATGCCTGCAATTACGTTTGCCAATGGCAGGCTCACGCTGCTCTATTACGATCTCCGCCTCGATCATTACGAAAACGATTACACTGCAAGCACCAACAACCCGGGTACCTATTCCCCGACGCTGACGCCCCAGGGCGAGCTTGCGCCGCCCAGTCCGATGCCCAGTAAGGTGTTCAGCAACTACGTTGACGATGCCGGATTGACGTTGCGACGACATACGATCGACCTGCGAGTACTCCAGCTGGGAATCTTTCCTACCGTTGTGCTTGGGCCGTCCGTGTCAGTCTCGCAGTACGCCTACGGGTGTTGCGTCAATCCGAACCTTCCCGATATCGAGCAATTCAAGTTCAACGTGCCCAATTTGCCGCTCTTCGCGCAGGGCCAAGTGCCTTTCCTAGGCGATTACATCGAGGTCGTGCCGTCACCCATGTTTGTGCCGCACGGCAGCGGGTGGGCCTACAACTTCACACCGAGCGTAAATCCGCTTTTCCACGCTACATGGACCGACAATCGCGACGTCGTCCCGCCGGCCGACGGCAACTGGGGGAATTACACCCCAGCCGTTCCGTTGGGCACGCAGAGCATTCTACAGCCGGGCCAGACAGTTTCTGCATGCCGCCCCGGTCAGGAAGGGATGCGCAACCAGAACATCTATACCGCGCAGATCACTGGTGGGCTTGTTGTGGGCGCTCCCGGCAACGCCAAGCCGCTGGGCACAACCACTTTCAATGGGAAGACCGTGCCGTTTCAGCGGGCCTTCGCGGTCGAAGCTCAGAACGTAACGAATCAGCCTCTCAATGTGCGCTTAACCATTGCCAATCAGCCGCCCGGCGGCGCGGCCTCGTTCCTGCAGTTCTCGCAGTTGACGACGCTGGACGTCACCATTCCCGCCTTCTCCTCAGTGTCCCGCAGCGTCTTCGTCACGTCCAGCAATCCTCAGGCCACCGTCACCGTGAACGTCGCTCAAATCAACGCCATCGGCGGTTCCGTGGTCACCAACGGCCTCAACTCTTCGGCAGTTCTCAACCCTGACATCACCAACCCGAGCATCACCAATCCGAGCATCACCAACCCGAGTATCACCAACCCCAGCATCACCAACTTGGAAGTCACGAATCCTAGTATCACGAATCCCAGTATCACCAATCCGAGCATCACCAACCCGAGTATCACCAACCCCAGCATCACGAATCCCAGTATCACCAATCCCAGCATCACCAACGTCAGTGCGACGAATCCCAGCATCACCAACCCGAGTATCACCAACCCCGACATTACCAATCCGAGCATCACCAATCCCAGCATCACCAACCCGGATATCACCAACGGCTCGATTCAGGATGTAATCTACCCCTTGTCCAGCAACGCCAACACCACGGCGACATACACGGTGAAGGTCGCAGCGCTCAATCCCCCGCCAGGCGGCATTGTCTTGCAATTAATCGTCAACAAGCTCTACCAGACGCCGGTGGCCAACAATTGCCAGTTGGGCAACGAAACCCACTGGGTGACGGTATCGAACATCACCAATCCAAAACTTTTCACCGCGAGCGATCCCCAGTTGGGAAATCCAGACATCACCAATTCCGTTCCCAATGAAGCCTCAGTGACCCTCGAGCCCGGTGAGACAGCCTACATCACCCTCCGTGTTGTGAATCCCACGCCAGCGCAAACTCCGTTTAATCCGTTAACCGCCATCACTCCCGTGACCATCCCTCAAGCGGTGAACACGCAAACCGTCCTCTCGAATCCCGGGAATCCTAATCTCACGGCGCCTCCTGTATTTCCGCAGCTCACGATTCTTACGGCTTCTTCCTTGGCAGCCACCGATCAGGCCGACGCGGGTTACTCCTTCCAGTTGCGGTCTACTGGAGGCAAGCCCGGAACCGACACGTGGTCCATCATCGAGGGCACCTTGCCAAGCGGCATGAGCCTGAGTTCCTCTGGCTTGATTACCGGCCAAACTACGGCCTTGGGACCCAATTCCGTCACCATCCAAGTTGCGGACAGCGCCGTTCCTCCGAACACCGCCTCGAAGACCTTCTCGATTCCAATCAATCTCGCATTTCAGAAGAACGTCCCGGGCATCATTAATGACGGCGTGGTCGGCCAACCCTACGTTGCATTCCCGTTCACAACGACCGGCGGAACCTCGACGATTACTTGGGCAGCGGCCAATCTGCCGCCCGGATTGTCCATTAACTCGAGCACAGGTCAGATCAGCGGCATTCCCACGGTCGCGAACCCGGCAGGCTCGAGCGCGCAAATTACGGCAACAGATTCGGCGTTTCCGCCCAGCGTGCTCACTGCGCAGATAGCGATTCGCGTCGGTGCGGTGATCGTCATCGCGCCTCCGACTTTGCCGAGCGGCACGATCGGCGTTCCATACTCGGCGCAGCTCAGTGCCACCGGCGGCATTGGCTCGTACGTGTTTGGTCCCCCCACGGTGGCGGGTGGCGGAACCGTGGACAGCAGTGGCTTGATCACCTTCTCGAACCCACCATCATCTAGCGTGACTTTCGGCGTCACCGTTCATGACCAGGCGAACACCAATCAGTTCGCCACCGCCAGCTACACCATCCTTTTCGCGCCAGCTTCTTTCTCGAACGTCACGTTTGTGACCCAGCCGACGAACTACACGGGCGGACAAACGAGACCCAACAGCCCGATTCAAGTGCACGTGGCGGACAACACCAACTCCCCCATTGCGAATGCGTCCGTGACCCTGTCACTAAATGGCACGCCACCGTGTTCGACGGCGGTCTTGGGTGGCACCCTGACGCAATCGACTGGTACGACTGGAGATGCTTTCTTTCTTGACTTGAGCGTGGATCGTGGCCAAATCGGCTACGCGTTGAGAGCGACGGTAGCCGACTTGTCCGCCGTTTCGAACCCGTTCACCGTCAATGGTTTCTGCGGCACAAGTAACTTGAACACGGGACGGGCCTACCCAACTGCGACATTGCTGAACAACGGCATGGTCCTGATTGCGGGAGGACAAGTAGATCAAGGCCCCGCCGCGAGCAATGCAGCAGAACTCTATAACCCCACGACCGGCGCTTTCACGTCCGCTGCGCCCGGCATGAATAGTGCGCGATCCCTGCACACTGCTACATTGCTGAACGATGGAACGGTGCTGATTGTGGGAGGTCTAAGCGGCCCCTCTACTTTCGTGGCCACAGCGGAGATCTTCGATCCTGTCCACGGAACATTTGCTAACACGGCTCACAATCCCATCAATACACGCATCAATCACACTGCGACACTGCTTGCCGACGGAACCGTTTTGATCGCCGGAGGCGGGAACCCCAGCTTCTTGGCGACGGCGGAGATCTATGACCCAGCGACTCAGACCTTCACGAATGTCGGGTCGTTGCACTTCTCCCGTGAAAACCACACGGCAACGCTGCTGACCAGCGGGAAGGTCCTCATTGCCGCGGGATTAGCTGGCAATATGCAGAGCGCCGAACTCTATGATCCCGTTGCGAAGACGTTTTCGAACACCGGCAGTCTCAACACTGCCCGCCAATCCCATTCCGCCACACTATTAAGCACCGGGAAGGTGTTAGTCGCGGGAGGACTGCAATCCAACAGCACCACAGCCATCGGCGCCGCGGAAATCTACGATCCCGCTGCAGGAACGTTCTCCACCACCGGGAGTTTGAACACGGCGCGAGGTGCGCACACAGCTACCCTGCTGCCGGACGGAACCGTTTTAATGGTCGGCGGCTACTCCCTTATCATTCCAACCAGTTCACCCATCTTAACCAGCGCAGAAGTCTATAATCCTGCCGCCTCCACATTTGTTTTTACTGGCAGCCTGCCCAGCGAACGCTGGCAGCACACCGCCACTTTGTTGAACGACGGAACCGTCCTGGTCGCCGCAGGATTCGGTTCGGGCAACTTCCTCGCGAGCGCCTTGCGCTACTTCAGCACCGCGCCTCTAGCTGCAATGCAAGTGACCACTCCCACGACTTTGGCGACGGGTCAGCCCAGCACTGCGGTTCTTGCCAACCCGACCGCCTTTAATGGCTCCGCTACCGGTGTCAACGCGCTAGGGTTTAACGGGATTTTGCCTTCGGCCCCGGCATTCCAAGGATTCAATCCTCTGGTGGTTTCCGGCGTCAGTTTTTCAACCCTCACGCCTACGTTGGTGAACGTCACCTCGTCGGCGTTCTATTCCCCGAATAACTATCCCGCGGACTTCATCGTGGATTCCTCGAACCCCGGTTCGAACAACCAGGTCATCATCACCCTTCCACAACCAACGCGTGCTTTGGCACTAGATTACGGAGGACTAGGATTCGGGGGTGCGAGTTCGGGAAGTCTGACATTGTCGAACGGCTTTGTCTTGCCGCTGAGCAGTCTGCCCACGGTCGGACACACGCAGTTCAGTGGATTCGTTTCCGCAGCTCCCTTCAGCTCTCTAACTTTTAACACCACCAATGACTCTTGGGTCGTGTTGGATCTATTGCTCGGCACGGCTAACACCGCGCTTCCAAATGCCACTGAGGGCGTACCTTACACGCAAGTGCTTCTGGAGCAGGGCGGCGTCGGTCCGCTCATCTGGACGCCGGCCAGCGGTTCATTGCCTCTCGGCCTCTCCCTGACCCCGAACGGTATTTTACTGGGCACTCCCACGGCCAGTGGGGCCATTACCTTTGCCGTTCACCTCGTTGACGGCAGCAATCCACAGAAGAGTGTGACCAGCGGTTCTCTCACGATGAATGTGGTCCCTCAGCCGCCTACTAACGTCGCCACAGGCAACATAACTGCGACCTCGGTAGATCTCATTTGGGAGTTCAGTCTTTCGAGCGATGTTGTTAGCTACAACGTGTACCGGGCAACCACACCAGGCGGACCGTACGCCAATGTGGGTTCGGTGAATGCGGCCACATTTAGTTTCACTGATACGGTGCAAAGCCACACGACGTACTACTACGTTGTGACTGCCGTCGGTTCTGGCAACACGGAAAGTGTGAATTCAATCGAAGTCTCTGCCGTTGTTCCCTGATAGTTCTCCATTTGGATCGAACTAACGTCCTGCTGCCAGCCGACGCCGGGCGTCCGCGACGAGCGGATCCCCGGTGCCTTTCTCCTTTATGGCCAGAAACGTGGTGTACGAATCCGCCGCACCCGAACTATGCAACCCCTCTCTCGCCCGACCTTGGTAGTAATAAACCGCGGGCAGCAGGTGATAGCTGGGGATGTCATCGAGAAAAACGGACGTTGCCTCTCCGCGCCGCTTCAAGCAAACATCAAATTCTGAAGAAGCTTCAGTAAAGGCGGACGCCGCCAGGTACGCCAGACCCATGTCAAAATGGCCCAGCCAGGTGTTCGCCAGCTTCGCCGCCGCCTGAAATGAATTCAGGGCATCCCGTGCGTTGCCGCGCTTGAGCTGCGCTTCCCCGGCAATCAGCTTGGCGTAAACCTGAGGCTCGGTTTCCAGCCGCTGCGAAAGCGGCGCTACCAATTGCAGCGCTTTCGCTTCCTGTCCAGCTGCGATGTAAACTTGTGCCGCGCGATAAATTACGCCTGGCTCAGTGCTTCCCGCGGAAGCCTTGCCTGCCGTGGAAATCGCTTTCGACGTTTTCCCGCGGGCAAGCTCTGTCAAAGCTAGGGTGGCCGCGCGATCGGCCGCTGCTTCCGCATCCTTCGCCACAAGATCGTCGGCGATGGCTCGCTCGAGAATCGCTGACGCCTCCTCGAGCCGGCCTTCGTACAATTCCAGGTCCGCCAATCCCGTGGCCGCGATCGAAGCACCACGCGCGCCGACTCCCTGAAGCTTCAAATAATTCTGCTGTGCTTCTTGGTTGTGCCCGAGCCCCAACTCGGCAAGCGCCAGCGTGCGAAACGCTTGATCGAACTTAGGGCTTTCGGCGAGGATCGATCTTGCTTTCTTCGCCGCAGTGTCAAAATCTCCCGCATACAACGCATAAAGCGCGTAATTATGTTGTTGCAGAACGCTGTGCGGCGTAATCTCCAGCGCCCCCCTTTGCTCCTCGAGCGCCTTGCTCATGTTCCTGTCGTAGAAGTAAGCGAGGGCCAAGTTGGCGTGGCCAGCAGTATCGGCAGGATACTGGCTGACCAAGGCGGACAGCTCCTCAATGGCCTTTGTCTGATCGCGCATCAGCAGGTAATAGCCGCTCCGGGTCCGGTATTTCTCTCGGTCGGTCATCCGGTCGATCCGCTCCAAGGCCAATTGATAATACTTTTCCGCCTGCTGGTTCTTTCCGAGATTCGCGTACATCGCCGCCGTCCCGGCGTACGCTCGCCCCAGATCAGGATCCGATTTGATCGCTTGCCCGTAAGCATTGATCGCGTCAGTCCATTTCCCGGATTGCTGCAGGTCTTGGCCGACCGCGTACTGATGCGCCGCTTCGAGCGAGCCTGCGGTAAATGTTTCTGCCGCGGATTTCTGCGCGGACTCAGGCGTTGTGTCGCCCAGCCCCTTGCGAATGCGTTCCGCGAGTTTTCCCGCCGCGGCAAGAACATCCTGCTTATTCGAAGCGTCGCTTTCTTCCTTCAGCAGGGTCTTGCCTGTCGCTGGATCCAGTGTCGTCACGTAAACTTTGAAGCCGCTTCCTTCTCGCTGGATGGAGCCCGCCACCACCGCATTCACGCCCTCGCGCACCGCCACCAACTGCGCTAGCGCCGCGTCCAGGTGCAATGCTCCGGGCTGCATCTTCGCCGCCAGCTTCTTCGCTTGCCCGCGATTAAAAGAGGAAATAAAAGGCGCGCCTTCTAGCGCGATTCCCAGCATCGGCTCCAGCGTTCCGTCAAAAACCGCATCCCCCGTCTGGTTGTCAAAATCCGCGATCAGCAGCGAAACCGGAGGATGCGGGGCGGCTGGACGCGTGCCCACCCGCGGACGCAGAAAAAATCCCGTCGCAACCAGCGCCACGGCAAGCCCCACGCCCGCCCATTTTGTGTACGCGGGGAAACGGCCGACGCGCTGGATCGACAGGTGTGTTCCGGCCTGCGGTCCTTGCCAGGCCTCAACCTGGTGCAGTAGTTCCCCGGCGTTCGCGAAACGTTTTTGCGGATCGATCTCCAGGGATCGCCGCACGATCTCGCAAATCGATGGCGGAATGGTGTTATCCAGCTCACCCAACGGACGTGCCACCTCATTCGTCCGCTTCCAGAGCTTTCCCATTGTGGTGTCGGCAGGGAAGGGGGTTTGCCCGGCGAGCATCTCGTAGAAAATGATGCCCACGCTGAATAAATCGGACCGCGCATCCAGCGTCTGCCCTTTCGCCTGCTCGGGCGACATGTAATCCGGCGTCCCGATCAGCGCCCCGGTCTGCGTCATTCCCGGAGCCAACGTCGATCGCGCAATCCCGAAATCCATCACGTACGCCCGGCCGCGCTTGTCCAGCATGATGTTTTGTGGCTTCAGATCGCGGTGAATCACTCCTTCCGCGTGCGCCGCTTCCAACGCCCGGCAAGTCTGCGCGATGATATTGGCCGCTTCCGCCGGCTCCAGCTTCTTCTTGCGGCGAAGCAGGCTCTGCAAATCCTCGCCTTCGATGTAGTCCATGGTGATGAACTTGAACCCGTCGGCCTGCCCCAAATCAAAAATACGGATGACGTTCTTATGTGTGATTTGCCGCGCCAATATCAATTCTTGTTTGAATCGTTTCAGGATTTCCGGATTGGCCGCCAGATCGCTGCGAATCAGCTTCAGCGCCACCTGGCGTTCCAGTTCGCGGTCGTAAGCCTGGTACACCGCGCCCATGCCGCCTTGTCCCAACAGCCGAACAATCTCGTAGCGCCCGCCCAAAATCGTGCCGGGATCCAACTGTCCAAAGCCTGATGGAGAAATGACCACGTCCCCCGCAGGCACGGACCAACCTTGGCCTCCTGTAACCAGTGTCTGGTCACTCAACGGCAATGGCGTCGCGCACTTCGCGCAAGTCACCGACCTCTCCAAATTTGCGTAGCTGCACTGTGGGCAAACCATCAAGAAAACGTCCTGTTGTGGGGACGCGCTAATTATGAAATCTTTCCACGGAATTGCAAGCACGCCGCTGGTTTTGTACTTTGCGGTTCCGCAAAGTACACTTGACCCGGTGGCGAGCGCGAGCCCGGCCCTAAAGGCCGCCGAACCAGACCAAGCGGAAAAAAGCTGAATCGATCGCATCCTTCCGCTGAAACAAGCCGCCTGCGCTCCCGGTTTCGAAAGTGCGGCGGGAGTTTGGGGGGCGTCACGCGCGACATTCCAATCGTTGGAGAGCTCTAGAAATGAAAAAACACGCTCCGCTCAAGATTAAGATGCGCATGAACAAGATCCGATTTTCGGCACGAGTGACGGTTGCAGCCGGATTCCTTTTACTGTGTGCGGCACCGGGACGGACCCGCGCGCAGAGCACTCCCCCCAGGCCGGCGCAAACTCACAAGGCCTCACCTGCGGCTCGACCGAAGAATGACGCTCAACCAACCGACGATTTTGCCGGATTGAAGTACACGGATGATCAGAAAGAGAAGATTGACCAGATTCATCAGGATACGAAGTCGCATATGGATCTGGTGGTCAAAGATGAAAAGTTAAGTCCAGATCAGAAAGAAGCCATGCTCGAGGGGTACCGGCGGCTGGAGCGCGGCCAGGTTTTCAAGCTGCTGACGCCGGAGCAGCAGAGAGAAGTTCGCAAGAGAATAAGTGCCCGGCGCGCGGCAGAGCAAGAGAAGAAGAAGAAAAAGCCGTCCCTGCCGAAGTGAAGGTTGAGAATCAGTTCTGAACAAGTTGAGCCTATACAGCGATCTTTGAGAAGAGATTCAGATACATCTTGAAGGGGAACTCCTGCGAACATCGGTGAGAGAGTCCTTAATGGCAGCCCACTGCCAGACCTCCTGACTGTCTTCCTTAACGGCCTCCGCATGTTGCGCAACAATGCCGGCTTCACCCGGGATAACGATCTCGCGGAGGTGTTGGCGGAGGGGATTTGGAGTGTGCCCCGAGCCGGCGGATCATCGAGCGGTCATCCGGGAGCCCGCAACCGCTGTTTCTTGCCCTTACTCTCTGAACGCCTTATGTGCCAGGTGGCGGGGTACCCGGGCTAGTACGCATACGCCTTGAGGAATGCGAAAACCACCACGCCGGTGATCGAAACGTAAAGCCAAATGGGAAACGTCAAGCGTGCGATTCGGCGATGCATCGCGAACCGGCCCGTCAATGAGAAGAAAAACGTCGTCAGCACCATCGGCAGCGCGACGATGGAAAGGATTACGTGACTGGCTAGAATGGAAAGGTACAGCTTGCGCATCGGGCTGTGGCCGGGAAACATCGTGTCGCCGTGCAGGGCGTGGTTCACGATGTAGCTGATGAGAAAAACGGAGGAGAACGCGAAGGCTAGCAGCATGCTCGTGCGATGCGCTTCCTTGTTGTGATGTTTGATGAAATACAATCCCACGCAGAGTGCAATTGCGCACAATCCGTTCAGAAGCGCGTTGAGGGCCGGCAGAAACATCCAGCGTCCGGCGAAATCAGCCGAAGCATGATGCCCGTACAGCAGCCATAGTAGAAATGACACTGCGAGGCCGCTCACCACAACGATCGCTCCAACCACCGGGCGCGGACTAAATTCAGCCTGTTCCATGCTGACAATTAAATCATAAAAATTCATCCGGAAGTCATTTCGGGTCCGCCGCAAGGGCGAGGGCGTCGTGATCCGCCCGCAATCGGCGATAAGCTCCCAACGGAGTTTCCTAGTTCCCACAACGGGAGTTCGGGGAGTCTGCGAGATTTCATCCGATGGAGGCTCTTAAGCGCACGACAGCGGAAGTCCTGTCGGTTTCTCCTCTTGACAATCAGTATGAGGAGCGTATTCTCCTCCTGATTGTCAGGGGGAAGCGTTGATGGCGAACAGGCTAAGTGATCTCGTCTCGGCCATCGCTAGAATCTTGAGGCATCGTAACGAGGAGGTTCCATGTCATTACTGCGAAGCGTAGTGATCGGGCTCCGATCACTGTTCCGCAGGGAACGGATTGATCGGGAATTAGACGAGGAGCTACGCGGCTATCTGGAGATGGCGGCCCGTGAAAAGACGAAGCAAGGTATGAGCCACCACGATGCAGTTCGAGCGGTGCGTTTGGAAATGGGGAGTCTCGAAGCCACAAGGGAAGTCGTTCGCGCTGCCAGCTGGGAATCTCTTGTGGAGACGTGGTGGCAGGATTTGCGCTATGCAGTACGCGGATTGAGACGCAACCCCGGCTTCGCAACCGTCGCAATTCTCTCTCTCGCTCTGGGCATCGGGGCGAACAGCGCCATCTTTTCTGTCTTCGACGGCGTGATGCTCAAATCCCTCCCCGTCGAAAAGCCCCAAGAATTGCACCGTATTCGGTTGGAAGCCCGAACCAGAACGGCAGGCCGGTTCTCCTATATAGAATTCCAGCGACTGCGCGACTCTTCACACGTTTCCGGGGGAATGGCAGCGATGAGCCGGGTTGTGGACGTCAACCTGCGCGTCGATGGCGAGCGACAACAGGAATCGGCCAAGATGCAGCTGGTGTCGGGCGAATACTTTCCAGTGCTCGGTGTGTATCCGGCCTTCGGCCGGACGCTGACACCGGACGATAACCGAACGCTGGGTGGACATCCGGTTGCGGTTATCAGCGGTAATTATTGGCAGCGGCGATTTGGTGGCACACCTAATGTCTTAGGCTTGGGAATAGTCTTGAATGGCACGCATTTCACGATCGTCGGTGTCGGTCCGCGCAGCTTCGCAGGGGTGTGGATTGAAACGCCTGTGGATGTCTGGATCCCGCTCATGATGCAGGCCGATGTTCGTTACGCCCAGCATTTCAGCGCCAGCAATAGTGATTATGTGAAACCGTGGATTCCCCAAGAAGGGGTCCGCTGGCTGGACCTGATTCTCCGCGTAAAGCGAGGAGCCGAGGCCGCGGCTGTCGCTTCGGTAAATTCGATATTCCAGCAATGGATAAGACAAGAAGCTGAGACCATCGGCAATCTCCAGGAGCGAAAGTTGTTCTTGCAACGCGCATTGGTCTTTGATCCGTTCAACCGCGGATTTTCCGACGTGCGCCGGGACTTTGCAGCCCCCTTAACTGTGCTGATGGCGATGGTAGCTTTGGTTTTGCTGGTCGCCTGCGCCAATATCGCGAATCTTCTTCTCGCTCGCGGGGCGGCTCGGCAGCGTGAGATTGCTGTTCGGCTGTCCATGGGTGCTGGCCGATCTCGTCTGATTCGGCAATTGCTGACGGAAAGCGTGTTGCTTTCGAGTATCGGAGCTACATTGGGTTTGTTCGTGGCCCACTGGGGCAGCGCGCTATTAGTACGCATGGCTGTCGGCGAGAAGGCAGGCGCTGCCTCGATAGCGGCCGGCGTGGACACTCATGTGCTGATGTTCACGGCTGGCTTGGCCGTGGGCACTGGCATACTCTTCGGATTGGCACCAGCATTTCGCTTGACTTGCGTGGAGTTAGGGGCCGCTCTCAAGGCAGACTCCTGCAACGTCCACGGACGCTCGCGAATCAACTTGAACAAGATGCTGGTCAGTTCCCAGGTGGCACTCTCATTACTGCTCATCGTGGGAGCAGGTCTATTTGGCAGAAGCCTGCGGAATCTGTGGCACCTTGACAGTGGCTTCGACCGTCAACATTTGCTGACCGTAGAAATAGATCCGCAAAGTGTGGGCTACGCTCCGGCACAATTAGGTGACATTTTTCGCCGGCTCGTGGAACGCCTGGAAGCCGTTCCTGGAGTTCGTTCCGCAGCCATCGCCGGGTGTGGCTTATCGAACCGTTGTCTCAGCTTTGAAGATGGTCTTCAAATAACGGGGTACCAGGCCCACCCCGGCGAACAGATGCTGGTTCAGGGCAACGTCGTCGGCCCTAAATACTTTTCAACTGTCGGAATGCAATTGCTCGAAGGCCGGGAGTTCAGCGATCGAGATACCGATAAGTCTCCGATGGTTGCGATTGTGAACGAGGCCATGGTGCATCGCTATTTTGCAGGACGCAGGGCCGTCGGTCAGCGCTTCGGGAGCGGGACTCCGGATCGGGAGA
>Ga0137363_10001561_pt1 | contig 13280 bp, 9 predicted proteins | sample MadtaG_FD_104800 | JGI IMG/M metagenome (GOLD analysis project Ga0137363, IMG submission 104800) | Vadose zone soil microbial communities from Angelo Coast Range Reserve, California, USA - Mad1_115_16 metaG | ecosystem: Environmental > Terrestrial > Soil > Vadose zone | place: USA: California...
ACCACCCGCAACCGCCGATGGCGTTAACTGGAACACCGTGCCGTAATTGTTGATAGTCCCCCCGTCATACGTTGTGCCATACAGCGCGCCCATGCTGTCGAACACCACGCCGGTGCTGGGTTGGCGTCCGTCGCTTCCTCCGCCGAAGGTGTAGAGCACGGATTCGGTCCAGGCCCCGCCCGCCACGGCCGGCGGTACCAGTCGGAACACCGTGCCGCTGGACGAGGTGCCGCCGACCTCGGTGGTGCCGTACATGGCGCCATTGGCGTCGAACACGACGGGCCCTGAGGGATACTGTCCGTCTCCGCCGGTACCGGTGAACGACCAGATCGTCGCCGGTGTCGACGCGGCCGCCGCTTCCTGCAGTGTCAGGAGGTTGACGCCGCAGAAGGCGGCTGCCAGCGCCAGGGTCGTGCAAATGTAATTGTTGCCGTGGGGCTTTTTCATAACACCTCCTGAACCACCAAGTGGTTCCTGGCAAAGCGCTGGAATCGCCGAGGCATGCTCCGTTCGCGTCTGTGCCCGTGTGTGAGGCCGCGCGGCTCTTGAACGACTCGCTCAGTGTTAGCCGATGCTTCGCGATGTCAATGGGGAGGTCACCCCATTGCGATCCGCGCACTTCGAGCGCGGCGTCCTGAATGTGGGCTTGGCATTCCCCGCGGGCGACATCGTGGGCGCGGTGGCGTTGGCCAGCCCGCGGGACTCGCTGGGCGTGCATCCGACGCGAGCCTTGAACATCCGATTGAAGTGCGACAGGTCCGAGAATCCACAGGTCATTGCGATTTCAGCGATCTTGCGTCTCTCGGCGCCAGCGCTCTGCAGTAGTCGGCGCGCGTGAGTCACGCGGGCGTCCAAAATCCACTCGCTGAATGATTGATCGGTCTCCTGCATGAGGTTGTGGACGCTGCGCACTGACATGCCGACTGCTCGCGCGGCGGCGCTCGGCGTCAGCTCGGGGTTGAGCGCGTTGCGCTTCAGATAGGCGAGGAGCGCCGCCTTACGGACCTGACGCGAGGACGATGGCGCGGACCCGGAACCGAGCTGGCTCGATGCGACTATCCCGAGCAACACGCACAAATGCTCGCTCATGACGTCCCCTGCGACGCCTTGGATCGCCGACTGCGGTTCGGATAGCCGCATGACGTACGTGGTCGGTGCGACCGACATCGACTTCGCGTGGTTACAGCGCATAAGATGAGCTGACGGTCCGCGCCCCTGGCGGGGCCGACGGCGCATGGCGCGTCGCCTGCCTGCGCTTCATTCAAATCGTCCATCAAGGAACTCGAGCATGAGTCGCCCACCACTTCCACCCTTCACCGCGGAAACCGCAGCGCAGAAGGCACGCATGGCCGAGGACGCCTGGAATACGCGCGATCCGGCCCGCGTCGCGCTGGCCTACACGATCGACAGCCGCTGGCGCAATCGCGCCGAATTCCTGCAGGGCCGCGAAGCCATCGAAGCCTTCCTGAGGCGCAAATGGGCGCGCGAGCTCGATTACCGTCTGATTAAGGAAATCTGGGCTTTCCGGGAGAACCGTATCGCGGTGCGGTTTGCCTACGAATGGCACGACGACAGTGGCTACTGGTACCGCAGCTACGGCAACGAGAACTGGGAGTTCGACGAAGACGGCCTGATGCGCTTACGCATCGCCAGCATCAACGACGTTCCGATCAATGAAGGCAATCGCAAGTACCACTGGCCGCTTGGTCGCCGTCCCGACGATCACCCGTCGCTGAGCGATCTTGGATTCTGAGCCGGCGATCATGGATGACGATGGCGCCTTCGCGCCTCTGTGGCGAGAATCAGCCCTGGAAGCCAAACTCACGGCATCTCGGATGCCGCCGTGCTGTGGCGACGCGACGCCTCACGCATCAGCACGAACTCCTCGGCCGCGGTCGGATGCACCGCCACTGTACGGTCGAAGTCGCGTTTGGTGGCGCCGCAGGTCAATGCGACCGCCAGGGCCTGCACGATCTCTGGAGCATCCGTCCCGATCATATGGATGCCGAGCACGCGATCGTTCAGGCCATCGACCACCAGTTTCATGTAGGTGCGGGAGCTGCCGCCTGCAAACGCCGTCTTCATCGGCCTGAAATCCGATTCGTACAAGTCCACCGGCCCAAGCTTCCTGGCGTGGGCCTCCGACTGGCCAACCGTCGCGATCGGCGGGTCGGTGAAGACAGCGCTCGCGACGTTGCGGTGGTCCATGCGGGTGCGCAGCTTTCCGAATTCGGTATCGGCGAACGCGCGCCCCTCCGCGATGGCCACCGGCGTGAGGTTCTTGCGATTCGTGACGTCGCCGATGGCCCAGACGCCCGGCACCGTGGTGCGGCTATCGACGTCCACCGCGATCGCGCCGCGTGCGTCAAGATGGACGCCAATATCCTCCAGACCAAGCCCGGTGGTGTTGGGGCGGCGCCCCGTCGCATTGAGCGCGGCCTCGGCGCCCAGCACGGAGCCGTCCGCGCGGGTCAGCGTGTAGCCCGAGGCGCTGCGCTCGAGCGATCGCAAAGCCACTCCAGCGGCAACCACTACGCCCCGGTCGGCCAACGATTGGGCCAGCCGAGTGCGCAAATCGGTATCGAAGCCACGAAGGGGGGCCGAGTCGCGAAATGCCAGCGTCACCTTTGCACCCAGGCCGGCCAAGATGCTGGCGAATTCCACCGCGATATAGCCGCCGCCGACGACCAGCAAGGAGGAGGGCACTTGACGCAGATTCAGCACCTCGTTAGAGGTCATAGCCAGGTCAAGGCCGGGCGTGGCGCCATGCGCTGGCGTGGCGCCGGTGGCGATCAACACTCGGGTGGCACGCAGCTTGCGAGGGCCGACCGCGACCGTGTCGGGCGCAAGCAGACGCGCGCGCCCTGGCGCCAGTTCGACGCCCGACTCGGCCAGCATCGTGCGATAGATGCCTTCGAGGCGATCGAGTTCGCGCTCCTTTGCATCGGCCCAGCGCGCCATCTCGAAGCGGCCCGCCACGCCGGTCCAGCCGAATCCTTCGGCCTCGTGTAGCTCCCGCGAGAAGCCTGCCGCATACATCATCAGCTTCTTCGGCACGCATCCGCGCATCACGCAGGTGCCGCCGACGCGGTCGGCCTCGGCAATGAGCACGCGCGCCCCATGAGCCGCGGCGCGCCGGGAAGCTGCAACGCCACCGGAGCCGGCGCCGATGACGATGAGATCGAAGTCGTCAGTCAAGACAGTTTCCTTGGGGAAGGTCAAGACGGGAGCTACGGTGCTGTATGCCACGCAAGCGCACGATGATCGAAGTCCGCTGTAAGGTTCAGCGTCGCTGCCGCAGTTTGCCGCGAATGCGAAGCGACCGCATCGCAAGCCTTCATCTAACGCGAAACGACCTGCGTCGAGTAGTATGACCTCGGCCTCTGGAGCGCAGGCGCACCAAGACTGTCACCAATATTCGAGCACACAAGAACGCTTTAGCGACAGGCGGAATCTCAGCCGAAAATCCGACGGCCCAGCAACAGGTGATTCACCATGCAGCTTGCGGCGGTGTTTTTAAACGAAAGGAGCGTGCCTCATGGATCTTGCCGTAGAACGTGTCGATGTCTGGGCGGCACCAATTCAGGACAGGCCGGGCGCCCTTGCGGAGTTGTTAAAGACCTTGCATAGAGTGGGAGCCGATCTTCAGTTCATCATCGCGCGGCGCGCCCCGGACAAGCCCGGGACAGGTGTCGTGTTCGTCACGCCGCTGCAGGGTGATCGGGAAATTCGTGCCGCCTCCCAATCAGGCTTCAACGTGACCCAGTCCCTGCACTCGATTCGAATCATGGGGCAGGACAAGGCGGGCATCGTTGCCGAACTGACGCAAGCGCTTGCCGAAGGAGGCATCAACCTGCGCGGATTGGCGGCGACCGTGATCGGTAGCCAGTTTGTGGCCTATGTGGGAGTGGACTCGCTCGACGACACCAACAAGGTGATCGATATCCTCGCCAGGGCATAGGGCAAGCCTTCAAAAACGGCGCGCGAAGCACGATCTCGAAGTGCCTGCTTCGCGCGCCGGAGGTCCGGATAACGATACCGGCCTCGGACCTCGGCCTCTGTCGGTGCGGCCGGTAAAGCCGGTTGTATTCGAACCGGTGCACGAGGTGCGGTTTCTAATGCTCGCCGGCCAGCTCTCGCGTGAGCTGCGCGGCAGGGATCTGCCTGCATCCACTTGGATTCTGTCCTGACCAGAGCGGCGAGAAATCACCGCTGCCGCGGCGCTCGGCCTCGGCCCGCAACGGTGCCAGCGCAGCAGCGGCGAGGGGAAAGGCTGGCGCAGCAGCACTGATCGGTCCGAGCTCCTTCATCAGCCGGTTGACGATCCCGCGCGCCGGTCGGCCGGTAAACAGATTCGTCAGCGCCGTTTGGCGGGCTGTCTCGCCCTTCAGCGCCGCACGGTGCACGGCGCTTGTGGTCGCTTCGGGACAGAGCAAAAAGGCTGTACCGATTTGCGCACCCGCCGCGCCCAGCGCCAGCGCCGCGGCGACACCCTTCGCGTCGGCGATGCCCCCCGCCGCGATGACCGGCGTTCGCACGGCGCGCACGATCTGCGGCACCAGTGCGAGGGTGCCCATCTGGCGGCCCAGATCCTCTGAAAGAAACATGCCCCGGTGTCCGCCGGCCTCCAGACCCTGCGCGATGATGGCATCGACGCCGTGCGATTCGAGCCAACGGGCTTCTTCGACAGTGGTTGCCGAGGAAACGATCTTCGATCCCCAGGCTCGCACGCGCGCAAGCAACTCGGCCGACGGCAAGCCGAAATGGAAGCTCACGACCGCAGGCTTGATCTCCTGTAGCGCCTGGGCGGCGTCGTGGCCGAACGGAGCTCGGCCGGGACCTGCCGGCACGACGCTGATGTCAAGACCGAACTCCCGGTAGTAGGGCGACAGCGCTGTTCGCCAGGCGGCCTCACGGTCGGCATCGGGTATCGGCGGCGCATGACAGAAGAAATTCACGTTGAACGGCTTCGTCGTCTGAGCCTTTATGGCCGCCAACTCGCCGCGCATTGCGTCCAGGCTGAACACGGCGCAGGGCAGGGAGCCCAGGCCACCGGCATTGGACACTGCGACGGCCAGAGCGCTGCCCTGGACTCCGGCCATCGGCGCTTGAACGATCGGGAGCTCGATGCTCAGCAGCGTTTGCAGGTAAGCCATTTGATCTCCGAGTGTTTCAGGAACGGTCTTGCGCCACCATTGTCCGGCATCAGGCGAAAGTTTCGAAAGTACTGCCGCTCATTGCGGCACGACAAGAAAACGAGCGAAGGGACGGCCTCGGCCGTCCCTTCGCTCGTCACTCACCCCGGGGCCGCCTCCCGGGTTTAAAGGCGGACTAAGGCTGAAAGTGCAAGATGCCCCCGGTATTTCCGGTTACTGGATCCAGCGTATCTCCGGTCCAGAAGCCACAGTTATGGTTGGCTGACCATTGCGCAAGGGTGAACGTGGACAAACCGGGTACGTTCTCCGACAAGACGGCGGGCGCGTTGGCCGCCTCGGTATATTGCGGCCAAGGCGAGTTTCCGGTGCCGTTCGGATTGCCGGTGCTGGCGAAGTTGGTCCAGGCTGCGACGAGCTCGTCGGAGAGTGCCGTCTCTTGCGCGCTCAAAGTCGCGGGGTGGTTCACTCCCAGGACGCCACCGTGCCAGTTCGGAAACAGGAACTGGATGTCGATCGTGTGCGCTGCCAAGGGTTTGAACCCGGGCAGGAGCGGGAAGTAATACGGCGCATTCTGATCATTGAATTCATACTCATAGACCGGCACCCATTTGGCCCACAATCGATCGACTTGGACATTTCGGCACGCGCCCGGATGCGTGCCGACCAAATCGAACACCTCTTGCGGAGTCAGGCCCATGAAGTTGGATGGGTATTGCGCCAGAACTTGGGCGACCGTGCCCGCGGGGTACGTCGGGCCGCCCGAATACTCGGTGCCACTATAGCTAGCCGTGACGTTGGTCACGTACTGCGCTGCCGTTATTGGCGCCTGAGGATTGGCGAAGTATTGCGTGATACTGATGCCAAAAGTCGCCTCGTCCTGAACGTTCCCGCCCATGATCGGCATCCGGTTGAACTGGCCGGTCCTCCACGCCGTGACCGGCGTCATCGGCATGATGGTGCCGTCCAGCATCGGGCCAGTCACGAACGGACCCGTCACATTCGGCGTTCCTTGAAGCTGCAGGATCTCCGCGGTTGACAGCGCGCGCAGACACGCGGCAGTCGTGGCGTCCTGGCCTGGGCACCCGGCGGCGGCTGCGAAGTTCATGCCGCGGGTCAGTCCGATCGACCGAATCGCTATTCCTGACAGCGGCGAACTCTCGTAGATCGCACGGTTGAATAGCTTGGCGCTCAAGGGCGAGATCTGGTTGACGCCGGTGTCTTGTGCCCCTGCAGATTGCCCGCCGAGCGCAACCCGGGAGGGGTCGCCGCCGAAGGCCGCGATATTGCGCTGCACCCAGTGAAGCACGGCCTGCTGATCCATGATCCCATAGTTGTCGAACAGATGTCCTTCCGAATCCAACGCAGGGTGAGCCAGAAAGCCGAAAAGGCCCAAGCGATAGTTGATGGTGACGACCACCGTGGGGGTCCCCAGCGGCCCGCCCGTGGCGAGCTTGGTGCCGTCGTAGTCGTTCGATTCACCGTCCACGTTTCCGCCGCCATGGATCCAGACCAGGACAGCGTTGCCCTTGCCCCCGCCTCCGAGCCGTGTCGTGAAGACGTTCAAGTAGAGGCAGTCCTCGTTGATGTTCGGCGGCCCCGCAAACACCCCGAGTTCGGTCACCTGCGCACAGGTGTTTGCAAACTTGGTCGCATTCAGCGGTTCGTGCCAATGTTTGACGGCCTGCGGCGGCATCCAGCGCAGCGGGCCGACCGGGGGAGCCGCATACGGGATGCCCAAGAACTCGTATACCCCGTCCTGTACGAATCCGCGAACCGGACCCTCGGCAGTCCCAACGACCGGTCCATCATCTTCTTCGGCCATCACCGGAGTCGAAAGCGCGCCTGCTGCCAACAATGAGCCGAGCAGGAGCAGCGCTCGAGTCACTCCTTTTAGAGGTGCGCTTGAAACAAAGACGTCCTTCCATCGTCGTGCCATGGTGTTACTCCTTACGGTAATTGAGTTTCGTTGTCTGGATCGCTGTCTAGCTAAAAGTGGGGCTACAGCACTCTCATGCCAGACTCGTGACCCGGCATGCAAGCTCAATCGCGGCAGTTGATTTTGGATTACGTGTCGCGCAGATCTCCTCTTATAGGCGTCCGCCCGCTTGAGTCAATTGAAATAGTCCGAAATCTAGTGGAATGGTTCGCTTGTACGGGTTCGCGCTCGTCCTGAGGCGCTCGCGACGCAATCGCGTGAGTAAAGAGTGTCGAGTCAACTATTCCCGCCAAACGCTGAGCTGGATTTGCCTCCCACTGCGGATAAACGTAGTTAGTAGCGGACGATTTTGCAAGACACGAGACGAGCGGACAGGTAGCCTGCGGTCCCTTTTTGATTAAGCGTAACCCTGTCAGAGGACTACGGTAGCGCCCGTCATGACGGTATTGGGTACAAGGTGTGCTGATGTACGAACGCCTTGCATCGCGATCACTTTTCAAAGGACGTTTTTGGGAGGACATTTCATTATGGGAACATCAAGTACGTCAAGAAGTCTCCGGACTCTGCCATTCGTTATCCTTTCAGCTCTCGCGATAGCGGGCGCGCAGGTGCGTGCGCAGGACGACGCTTCGGAGAGCAATCCCCTGGTAATCGCCAAGCAGGGTTACTTCTTCGCCGGCGGGAGCTACTACAACGCGGCGGACGGGCAATTCATGTCGGGTCAGATGTATGTCGAGTTCGAGATTCCGCAGAACGTCAAGCACCGGTATCCAATCGTGCTGATCCACGGCGGGGGGCTCACGGGCACCTACATGATGGGGACCCCTGATGGGCGGGAAGGGTGGAACTCGTTCTTTCTGCGCCAGGGGTACGCGGTCTACGTCGTGGACCAGACGGGGCGCGGCAAGTCGGCCTATCACGCGGACGCCTACGGCCCGCTGAGCCGCGGCAACGCACTGGGCATTCAGCAACGCTTCACGGCGTTCGAGCTCTACAACATGTGGCCAAGGGCGCATCTCCACACCCAGTGGCCGGGCCCCGGACTGATCGGGGATCCCATCTTCGATCAGTTCTACGCCTCCGAAGTCGAGGGCATCGCGACCTCGAAGGTGCAGCAGAGCACGATTCAGGCGGCCGCTGCAGCGCTGCTCGATCGAATTGGTCCGGCGATCATCCTCACGCATTCCCAGTCCGGACCCTACGGCTGGCTCATCGCCGATGCACGCCCGTCGCTGGTGAAGGGACTTCTTCAGGTCGAACCGTCCGGGCCGCCGCTCACCAGTGTCGTTTTCCACGGGCCGCCGGACTGGTTCACAGACGGTCCCGTCCAGGCCGCCTGGGGAATCACTGCGATACACATGACCTATTCGCCCGCGATCACGGATCCGTCGCAGCTCACGCTGGTGAAGCAGGCGGTGGCCGACAATCCCGAAGTGGTCAGGTGCTGGCGCCAAGCCGAGCCGGCTCGGCAACTGCCCAACCTGAAACACACCCCGATTCTGATCGTGACCAGCGACGCGGGCTATCACTCGGCGTATGACCACTGCACCGCCGAATATCTGACGCAGGCCGGGGTGAAGAACAGCCACGTGCATTTGGGCGACGTCGGGATCACCGGTAACGGCCACATGATGATGCTGGAAAAGAACAATCAGGCCATCGCAGCGTTCATGGCCGGCTGGCTCGAGGAAAACGTCGAGCGAGGGCAGGAGGACCCAAATCGCTGAGACGCCGGCCGAGTAAACGGGGATTCTGGTCTTGCGGACGAAGTGAAAAGGTCGGTTGGTGCACCAAGCACCACGGCAAGACCATCCCGCTGCCCGTTCTCTACGCGCCGGGTGGGCATGGCCGGGCGGTTGTGAGTGCCATTATCGACCAAGGTCTAATGGCGATTTGGATCGCGCTGTGCTAGAAAAAAAGTCTGCGTGCAGGTTTCTTCCGGCAAGGAACCCTGGAGTTCATCGGTCCTTCGGTTTGGATTGCGAAGAAGGCCACGCGTCGTCCATGCGCGTCGAAATCTCCAATAAGCATCGCACAGGGAGACCTCGGGAGGGCCGGCGGCGTGAAGGCTCACGTCGATGTCTATTCTCAGGACTTCTTGACGAGAACTAACCTAACGTCGTCATTGGCGGAAACCGTTTGGGGCGCGATCGGAGGAAATCATGAAAGCGTTATTTGATATCGATTGTGTCGTCAGATTCGTGTCACTCGGCGCGGCAAGTTGCTCTGTACTGGTCCTCGCCGCGTGTGGCGGTGGCGATCCGAATGGGTCAGCGATCCAGGGCGGATCGGTCGCTGCCGAGGCCGCGAGAGTAGCCGTCTCGGATGAGGCGGATTCGGACGATAGGGCCATCCGAACGGTGCCCCGGGCGAATTGCGGTCCGGAAGACAATCCCGAGACCGCCCTGCAAGGACAGGTTCCAGCAGCGCTGCGCGCGAGCGGATTCAAGGGCTTCAACTGCAATCTGAAGCTGATTGGTCAATACCGGGGTGAGGGCGCGAGTTGGCAGCACGCTTTCTTCGCCGACCGCGAAGAGCATCGATGCAGCTACTACGACACTTCAAGTCCCGTGAACGGAACGGCCAATCGCACTCACCTCGGTGTCGTTGTTGTCGACACGACTGATCGGAGAAATCCGAATGCGACAGCCTATCTCACGAGCACTTCCATGATGGATCCCTGGGAATCGTTGAGGGTCCACGTGCCGCGGCAGATTCTGTTGGGAGAAAATGGCACCAATGCCGCCGGCGGTCCTGAGCTCGACGTATACGACATCTCGGGCGACTGCCGCGACCCCCAGTTGCTGTCCAGTGTCGCGACGGGCACGAGCGCCAACGGCGATGCATCGGCGCTTCCTTCCGGCGAGGTGCTGAAGGGGCATGAAGGCAATGTGTCTCCCGATGGCCTGACTTGGTACAGCGGCGACCGCGGAACGCCGAAGAAATACACGGCGACCGACATCACCGATATGAGCCACCCGCAGCTCATAACGACGTGGACAGTACCGCAGATATATCCGGCGTCCTGGAGAGTGACGACGCATGGCCTTGCCATCAGTGAAGATGGGAAGCGTGCCTATGTGTCGCAGGCAGCGGTTCCGACTGTGACGAGCGTGACCGGTACGCTTGCTCCCGTCAACGGCGTCCTCATTCTCGACGTCAGCCAGGTTCAGGCGCGTATGCCCAATCCGCAGATCACCGAAGTGAGCCATCTGTTTTGGCCCGACGGTGCCCAAAGTCAGATGTACATTCCGATCACGGTCAAAGGTAGAGAGTATCTCGTGGGGGTGGATGAACTCGGCGGCGGCGGAGGAAATGCAACCGCAAATGTGCAGGCGGCCTGCAGCATTGGTCTGCCCATGTTCCCGATGGCGCGGATCATCGACATCAGAGACGAAAGGCATCCCAAAGTCGTCTCGCGCATGCTGTTGGAAACACACGATCCGGCAAATTGCAGCGCGGTGCTGCCCGATATCGTCGGCTTGTCTGTTTTCACGTACGGAAGCCATTATTGCAGCGTCGATAACAAACACGATGCAACCACGCTCGCATGCGCCTATTTCAACTCCGGGGTGCGCGTGTTCGATATACGCGATCCGAGGCGTCCGAAGGAAATTGCCTACTTCAATCCGCCGGGAGTGACCACACCGAGCTACGGCTCGCAGCACTTCAACCCGACCGCATTTATTAACTCGGGTACACAGGCCGGAGGTCCGGACTGGTGCAGTGCGCAGCTCCGCCTTGACGCGAGGCATGGCACCTTGGAGACGACATGCCATGACAACGGCTTCCTCGCGTTGAAGTTCGAGAACGGGGTCTGGCCATTCCCCGAAACCACCACGCCTCCTGGGATGCAGAACTAAGCCCATCGCGGAGGCGAATGGAACCAGAAGGCCATCGCAAGCGCCACGGCCTTCTGGTTCTCCGGCGCGATATCGCTCCGGGACTTAGCGGTCGTCTGCATCCCGGCCGGCAGAGGCCGATACCGGGGGATCCACCTCAACCAAGGTGCCGCTCAGCACCCATGCGCGCTGACTCGGCGAGAAGCGCGGAGCCAGCAATCCGTCATTGATCTCTCGCGTGACCGCAAAGCGGTTGAAAGACAGAGGCGATAGGTACAAGCGACGGTTGTCAGGAAAGCCGTCCGTCGGCGTATCGACATCGCCTTCCACCGCCGAGATGATGCCGTCCCCGTTCAGGTCGACCCGCGCCACTTCCGCGGCATAGGCATCGTTCAGCCGGTGTTCCAACTTCTTCACCTCCGGTTCGAATGACGCCAAACGCTCGTAGACGTCCAGATAAATCTCATGGGCCAGGCCGCTGGGTACACCGCGCTGACGAAATTCCCGCTGCGCATCGACGGTTCCATCGAATTTGTCAGGATCGCGGGGAAGGTTGGGGTTGTCTCCCACGTCTTTGGCTCGGTTATGAACGCCGGAGGGCCCGGAGCCCGGAACGATGGACTGAAGCTTGCCAATCTCGCCGTCGTCCAATGCGTCAATCACTCCGTTGTTGTCGGGGAATCCGCCGGTGAAGGGCAGTTCGTACAAGGGGTGAATCCAGTTGGTACCCAGGTAGTTGAACTCCCAATAAGAGTGCGGGTCGCTCTGCTGCAGAGCGTTGTAAGCACCCATGCTGAGGTACAGGGAGACCAGGTTGGTCTGTTTGTCGGGGAAGTGGTCGGACGCGCTGGGAGCGTGGGGAGTTTCTCCGTCGACCGTGAAAAAGTGTCCCGGGACATTGTTGCCGCTACCCATGGCTTTAAGCACAGCAACGTCTTCGGGCAGGACGGTCCCGAATTGCGCGTGGCCATCGGCCCGTCTAGTCTTGTTGACAGGAGCCACCGTCAAGTCGTGGATCATCCATCCTTCATACCATCCGCTTTCGTTGTTGATGACAAATAGGCCAGAGATGTCGGTAAAGACATCGATGAAGGCTTTGGCGTCGTTGGGATCTGTCGGAAGCCCCGGCTTGGGCTCCAGCACGATGCGGACGGCGCCGACCGTAGGCAGGCCGCAATTGGCGCCAGTGGCGGTCAACTGCACGTTGTCGTTCACTCCGGGAAATATTTTCGTGAAAACGTTGGGCTCGAAGCCGGTGCTATCCAGTAAGTAGTACTGAAATAACTGGCTTGACTGATCCGCCTCGGCGAAAACCTGTAGGGGCAGAATCGAGTGCGGGCGGTCGGCCAATCGGATGAGCCGGTCCTTCAGCGGCTTTGGCAGGTTGGCGATGTCCCCCCGCTTGGCAACGACGTCTCGGTCGTCTGCGGCGTTCGGATTCGGGTGGCATGGCGCCGGTGGCTGTTCCGCATAGGCCGTATTTAGAAGGCCCACTAGAATACTTGCGGTAGCGCCCTTCAAGACGTGCGTACTCATCCGTCCCAGTGCAATCATAGCGTGACTCCTCCGCTCAGAGAATCGACAACGAAGAGACTGTGCGCGCTTTAACGTCGCCTCTCGAAGCGATCGAGACGGCGAGTCGCGCCGCAAGGTCCCGGGAGAGTTGCTCGGTCCTGGCAACTCGCTGCGGTCAATTCCATGCCGGAGCAAAAAGGTTCAATGCGCGGAAGTAACGTGCCGGCGCGATATTCAAACTCTCCCCGTTCATTGGAATTCGCGACCATCGGGAATAAGTCGGCACGCCAGTCGGTATGGTGTGAGGACCGGTGCAAAGGGAGCTTGTTTTCAGGGCAGGCTGGAGATTCATCCGAAATGACGGGAGCCGGTGTGCTCGCATACGTTTCCTGCATTTGATCGCTCAGGAGCGAACTGATGCAATCCCAACTGACCAAACGGGGAAGCGGGCGAGAATTGGCCGTTGTGTTGCATGGCCCCCATGGCTCCCCAGAAGACATGCAGGGAGTTTCGAAGGCGCTCGAGGAGCGATCCAAGGATATTGACATCCTTGCGCCTATTTTGCCTTACGGCGGGTTTTTCGCCCTGGTCAGAACGACTCCGGTCGAGCAAATCGTTCGCGAGGTCGTTGAAGAAATTGACAACGCACTCGCCAACCGCGAGAGACGGGGCGACGGCGGCGCCTACGAGCGCCTCATTCTGGTCGGTTACAGTTGTGGGGCCGTGATCGCGCGCAAGATTGCCATAGTCGTGCACGGCGAGACCGCCGGAGCCCCTTTCGTGAGGGATTTGAAGGGGCTCGAAAGAACGTGGGCCGGAAGCATCGAGCGC
>Ga0137363_10001572_pt1 | contig 13242 bp, 6 predicted proteins | sample MadtaG_FD_104800 | JGI IMG/M metagenome (GOLD analysis project Ga0137363, IMG submission 104800) | Vadose zone soil microbial communities from Angelo Coast Range Reserve, California, USA - Mad1_115_16 metaG | ecosystem: Environmental > Terrestrial > Soil > Vadose zone | place: USA: California...
AGATCATCGACGTGAAAGGCCGGACGGTCGTCCCCGGCCTCATCGACGCCCACGATCACCTGGCCTCCCACGGCTATGCCCTCGCCACACGCTGGGGTCTCGACGAGCCCGCCAGCACCGCGCACATGCGTACCGCGCGCGTGCTCGCCGAGACGCTCGCCATGGGCTACACGACCGTGCGCGATGGAGGAGGGCTCGACGCGGGCTTCAAGGTCGCCGTCGAGCAGGGGCTGATCCCCGGGCCTCGCCTCGTGCTCGGGCTTCAGATCGTCTCACCGACCGGCGGCATCGGCGACCGCGTCAGCCCGTCAGGCCATAGCTGCTGCGCCGTCTACGATCCGCTCCTGCCCGAGAGCGTGGCCAACGGGCCCGACGAAGTGCGCGACGTGGTGCGGACCATGGTGCGGGCCGGCGCGGAGGTGATCAAGACGGCCACTACCGGCGGTGCGAGCTCGCGGCCGGGGCACGGCCCCCTCGACGCGGCCTTCTCCCTCCCTGAGATGCAGGCTCTCGTGACCGAATCGCACGCGCTGGGGCGGCGCGTGATGTGCCACGCCCTCGGGGGGCCGGGGCTGCGCACGGCGCTCGAGGCGGGTGTCGATTCGATCGAGCACGGGTGCTACCTGGACGAGGAGCCCATGCTGATGGCGAAGATGGCCGCGCAAGGCACCTTCTTCGTGCCCACGCTCACCGTGTACGTGTACCACCGCGAGAGCGCCTCGCCTCACGTGCGGGCGCGCGCCGTCGCCCTCTACCCGCATCACGTGGCCAGCGTGCAGCGGGCCATCGAGCTGGGCGTGCCTATCGCCGCCGGCACCGACGCCGGAGGCCACGGCCATCCCAAGAACGCACTGGAACTCAAATCCCTGGTCGAGGCGGGCCTCACGCCGATGCAAGCGCTTCGCGCCGCCACGCAGTGGGCGGCCAAGTGTCTCGGCCTCGAGCGCGATCTCGGCACGATCGAGCCGGGGCGCCTCGCCGACCTGGTCGTGGTGAACGGCAGCCCGCTCACCGATGTCAGCCTGCTCCTCGATCCGGCACGCATAGAGCTGGTGCTCAAGGGCGGAGCGGTCTGCGCGGATCGGCGGAAGCCTCCCGCTAGCTGATCTCCGGCCGGCTCTCGGCCAGATAGAGCTCGCGGAGCCGAGCCTTCTGGACCTTGTCGCCGTGGGGGCCGTGGGTGCGGGGCACATCGGCCACCACGCGGACGTGGCGGGGGACCTTGTACGAGGCGATCCTGCCCTTGCAGTGGCCGACGATCTCCGCCTCGGTGAGGCGCTCGCCCGGCTTGGCGATGACATAGGCGACGGCTGCCTCGTTCATCTTCGGGTCGGGCACGCCGATGACGAAGGCCTGCGACACTTTCGGATGCGTCATGATGAAGCCTTCGATCTCGGCCGGCGCCACCATGAAATGGCTGATGCGCATCACTTCGCGGAGCCGTCCCTTGAAAATGGTCCGGCCCTCCGCGTCGCGCACCCCCAGGTCGCCGCTCTTGAACCACCCGTCGGCCGAGAAGGCCTGGGCCGTCTCCTCAGGCTTTTTGTAGTACCCGCACGTGACGAGAGGCCCGCGGAACCAGAGCTCGCCTTCACGGCCTGCCGCCGCGTCCTCGCCCGTGGCCGGATCCACCACGCGAACCTCGAGGCCCTCGGGCGCCCACACGCCCGGCAGCGCCCGCGACTCGTCGCTCTCGTCGAGATCGTGCAGCATGGAGAGCGCGTTGAGCTCCGTCATGCCATAGGGCTGATAGGCCTGGGGCACGCCGAGAATGCGCAGCACGTCGTCGAAGAGGCCGTCGCGCCCGCCCCCTGTCATGCCGAAGCCGCCCGTGCGGAGCGTCGATCGCTTGCATCGGGCCAGATCGGGATGGTCGAGCACCCCGATGGCCATGGCGTCGACGGCATTCCAGATGGTGATGCCTTCCCGCTCGATGAGGTGAAGCGCCACCGCAGGCTCGAAGGTGTCCATCACGACCAGGCAGGCGCCGTGGGCGAAGGTCGAAAGCGGAATGCAGAGACCACCCCAGGTCCCCGTCATGGGGAGCGCGTGCAGCACCCGGTCAGCCTCGGTGACGCGAAGGGCTTTCCCCGCGTACCAGCCGTGAGGCACGGCATTCCGGTGGCTGATGACTGCGCCCTTGGGGAACGACGTCGTTCCCGACGTGTAGAGAATGGTCCACGGATCGTCGGCAGCCGTGGCCGCCCGCGCCTCGTCGAGGGCCTGCTCCCACTCGGGCTCCTCGCCGGCCTCGAGCACCTCGCCGAGGCGCAGACAGCCCGGGTAGGGATCGTCCGCGTCCACGATGACGCGCTGAAGCTTCGGGAAGCCGGCCAGCGAGAGATTCCCCGGTTCACCATCCCGGAGCCCGGGCAGCACGTCGCCGAGGATCTCGAAGAAGTCGACGGGCCCGAGATGATCGGTCAGGACGAGGGTGGTCGAGTCCGACTGGCCGAGGATGTAGGACATCTCGTGCGCCTTGTAGCGCGTGTTCACGGCCACCAGCACGGCGCCGATCATGGCGCAGGCCTGCTGAAGCGCGAGCCATGCCGGCCGGTTGGGCAGCCAGACGGCAACCTTGTCGTCTTTGCCCACGCCGCAGGCGAGAAGACCGCGGGCCGCGCGTCGGCTCTCGCGCACGAACGCGGCGTAACTGACGCGCCGGTCGGCGGCCACGATAGCCTCGCGGTCGGGAAAGCGCGCGGCGACACTGTCGAGCATCTGCCACGCCGTCGCGTCGAGGAACGGATTGGGGCCGGCCGTCGGCCGCATGGGCCTCATGCTAACATTCCGGCTCGCTCGTCTGCCCCTCATCGCCTCGTGTCTTGTCCGGCCGAGCGGCCGGTCGGAGGTTCGCATGCGCCGTGCCTGGAGCCTGCCCCTCGGCCTGGCCGCTCTTTGTCTCACCGGCTCGGCCGCGGCGCAGTCGTCCGAGCCTCAGGTGAGCGCCTTCTCGCCCCAGGGCACGGTGAAGCAGGTGCGCCAGGCGCAGGCGCACTTTTCCGTGCCCATGGTGCCGCTCGGAGATCCGCGACTCACCGATCCCTTCGACGTCTCCTGCGCGGAGGCGGGCACGGGCCGCTGGGTGGATACGAGTATCTGGGTGTATGACTTCGTCCGCGACCTGCCGGCCGGCTTGCGTTGCACGTTCACCCTTCGCCCGGGCTCCAAGGGCTTGACGGCCAAGCGCTCCGTGGTCCCCGCGTCTTCAGCTTCTCGACGGGCGGGCCCGCCATACGAGCGTCCCAGCCGCGCGAGGGCAGCGGCTCCATCGACGAGGACCAGGCCTTCGTTCTCGAGCTCGACGCCCCGGCCACGACCGCTTCGGTGGAGCGGCACGCCGGATTCAGGGTGGACGCCCTGCCCGACCAGGTCGGCATCCGCATTCTCACCGGAGATCCGAGGGAGACGATTCTCAAGGCGCGCTACGGCCAGCGGCCCCGTCCGGACGCCGTCCTCGTGGTGCAGGCGCGCCAGCGCTTCCCGAGCAAAGCCAAGGTGACATTGCTCTGGGGGAAAGGCGTGGCCGCGGTGAGCGGCGTCGAGACTGACCAGGACCAGGCGCTGGCCTTCGAGGTCCGCGGGCCGTTCACGCTGAGCTTCGAATGCCTGCGCGAGAACCCGCGGGCGCAGTGCGTGCCGGTGACGTCGATGCGGCTCAACTTCGGCGCCCAGGTCGCGTGGAGCGACGCGCGACGGATTGTGCTCATTGGCCCGGAGGGCAAGCGCTGGCCTGCGGAGCGCGAGGGAGAAGAAGGGCCCTTCGTCGCCGGCGTCGTCTTCAAGGGTCCGTTTCCCGAAAAGGCGGCCTTCCAACTCGAAATCCCCCCCGGCCTCAAGGATGATGCGGGTCGCGTCCCCGTCAATGCCGCGGCCTTTCCGTTGGTGGTCAAGACCGAAGCCTTCCCGCCTCTCGCCAAGTTCGCCGCGCGCTTCGGCATTCTCGAGCGCTATGCGGATCCCGCGCTGCCCGTGACCCTCCGCAATCTCGAGCCGGTTGTCCAGCTCAAGATGCTCGGCATTCCATCGGGGCCGGCGGGGTTGCGTGAGTGGATGCGGGGCAAGGTACTCCGCGTAGCGCCCGACCGGGCGGGGGAGATGCTCCCGTGGCTCCGCAAGCTCGCCGCGGCAGGCCGCGAGCGCTCCATGTTCGCCTCTCTTCCCGCGGGCTCGCCCCTCAAGGCCTTCGGCCTGCCCAAGCCGGGGGGTGCGGACGCCATGGAAGTCGTGGGCATTCCCCTCAAGGACCCCGGCCTCTACCTGGTCGAGATCGAGAGCGCGCGGCTCGGCGCCTCGCTCCTCGGCAAGCCCCAGCCCATGTACGTCCCCGCCGGAGCCCTCGTCAGCAATCTGGCCGCTCATTTCAAGTGGGGCAAGGCGAGCTCACTGGTCTGGGTGACCACGCTCGACAAGGCGCAGCCGGTGCGGGCGGCCCAGGTCACGGTGTTCGACTGCAATGGCCGGACGCTCTGGAAGGGCGCTACGGATGCGCAGGGCATGGCGCGGCCGACGGGATTGCCCAAGCGCGACGGCGCGCCCCAATGTCCCGTCACGTACGCCGAGGGCAACGAGACCAGAGGATATCTGGGCGGAGGCCTCTTCATCACGGCGCAGACCTCCGACGACCTCTCCTTCGTCCACTCGAGCTGGGAGCAAGGCATCGAGCCGTGGCGCTTCAACCTGCCGACGTATGACTGGCGGGGACCCGTCAATGTCCAGACGATATTCGATCGCCCGCTCTTCCGCGCCGGCGAGAGCGTCTCGATGAAGCACGTGATCAGGCGCGAGGGGCTCCGCGGCTTGGCCATTCCCGCCGGCGCCGACGGGCCGGGCAAGATCAAGATCCGGCACCAGGGCAGCAACGAGGAGTACGAGCTGCCCCTCGCCTGGGACGCCGCGGGGATCTCCGAAAGCACATGGAGCATTCCCAAGGGCGCCAAGCTCGGTCGCTACGAGATCGAGATGGAGGTGGCCGGTGGAGGCGCACCGCCGGGGCAGACGCAGCCGGTGGTCTCGGGCGGATTTCGTGTCGAGGAATTCCGTGTCCCGCTCATGCGGGCCACCCTCAAGCCGCCCGCCGATCCCCTGGTGGCCGTCGCGGAGTTTCCCCTGGACATCAGCGTGCAGTACCTGGCAGGCGGCGGCGCCTCCAGGCAGCCCGTCACCGTGCGGGCGCAGATCTCGCCGCGGGCGCTGCCGACCTTCGAGCTCTTCGAAGACTTCGTCTTCGCCAATGGCTCGCTCGCCCCCGGCATCATCCGTCGGACGGGCAGCGACTACGAGTACGAGGACGAGGGGACGGAGGACGATGCCGACACGCGCGCGCCGGGGCGCCCGGCCCAGAGCGTGCACCAGCGAGAGGACGTCACCCTGGACGCCGCGGGCACGGCGCGCGTCGTCATCACCAGGCTGCCGCGCTCTCCCGTGCCGCAGGACGTGCTGACCGAGGCCGAGTTCCGCGATCCGAACGGCGAGGTCTTGACGGCCGCCACGCGGGTGCCGCTCTGGCCCGGGCGCTGGCTGGTCGGGCTCCTGGCCGAGTCCTGGGCGGCGTCAAAGGACAATCTCCGGGTGACGGCAGCCGTGGCGGACCTCGCGGGCAAGCCCGTGGCTCAGGTGCCGGTTCGGATCGAAGTCCTCGAGCGCAAGAGCTACGCGAACCGCAAGCGGCTCGTGGGCGGCTTCTACGCCTACGAGTACGTGCAGGAGGTGAAGCGCCTGGGAGAGCTCTGCCGCGGCGTGACGGACGCCAAGGGGCTCATGCCGTGCGCGGGCAAGACGGCCGCCTCGGGCCAGCTCGTGCTCCAGGCGCGCATTCAGGATGAGGCCGGGCATTCCGTCGCGTCCAACCAGGAGGTGTGGGTCGCGGGCTCCGAGGAGTGGTGGTTCGACGTGCGCGACAGCGATCGGATCGACGTCCTGCCTGAGCAAAAGCGCTACGAGCCGGGGCAGACGGCAAGGCTCCAGGTGCGCATGCCGTTCCGCGAGGCGACGGCGCTGGTGACCGTGGAACGCGAGGGCGTGCTCGACGCCATGGTCGTTCCGCTGTCGGGGCGTGAGCCGCTCGTCACCCTGCCCCTCAAGGACGACTACGCGCCCAATGTCTTCGTCTCCGTCTTCGTGGTTCGCGGGCGCGTGGGCGGCGTCCAGCCGACGGCCATGGTCGATCTCGGCCGTCCCGCCCACAAGCTTGGCATCACTGAGCTCCGGGTGGGGTGGCGGGCGCACGAGCTCAAGGTGACGGTGTCTCCGGACAGGCAGGTCTATCAGGTGCGGGACAAGGCACGCGTGAAGATCAAAGCGCGCACCGCCGACGGCAAGGCGCCGCCGGCGGGGAGCGAGGTCGCGTTCGCGGCCGTAGACGAGGGCTTGCTGGAGCTGGCGCGCAATCCCTCGTGGGACCTGCTCGAGGCCATGATGAGAAGGCGATCCTATCTCGTGGAGACCTCGACGGCCCAGGGGCAGGTGGTGGGCCGTCGCCACTTCGGGCTCAAGGCCGTGCCCCAGGGCGGCGGGGGCGGGCGGCAGGGGACGCGCGAGCTCTTCGACACGCTCCTGTTGTGGAAGGCGCGCGTGCCGCTGGACGCCAACGGTGAGGCCACGCTCGAGGTGCCGCTCAACGACTCGCTGACGTCCTTCCGCATGGTGGCCGTGGCTACGGGCGGCGCCGCCTTGTTTGGCACGGGCCGCGCCAGCGTTCGCTCCACGCGCGACCTCATGGTGCTGCCGGGCATCGCGCCGCTGGCGAGGGAAGGGGACCGGATGCGCCCGGAGGTGACGGTGCGCAACACCACGGACAAGCCTTTCGAGGTCACGGTCACCGCCCGGGCCGAGGGCCTCAAGGAAGCGCTCGCGCCGCAGTCCCTCGCGCTGCCCGCCGGCGAGGCGAGCGTGGTCGGTTGGGATGTCACGGTGCCGGCGGGCATCAGCGGCATCAAGTGGGACATCGATGCCACCGCGCGCTCCGGGCCCAGCGATCGGGTGCGCGTGGCCCAGCAGGTGATCAGCGCAGTGCCTGTCCGGACCTATCAGGCGACGCTCACGCAGTGGGAGCGGACGCTGCGCGAGCCGGTCGAGCAGCCGGCCGATGCCATACCGGGGCAAGGCGGCATCCGCGTCCAGCTCCGGCCTTCGCTCGTCGAGGGGATGACGGGCGTGCGTGACTTCATGCGCGAGTATCCGTACAACTGCCTCGAGCAGATGGTCTCGCGCGCCGTGGCGCTCCGCGACCTGTCCCGCTGGCGGAGCATCATGGCGGGGCTGCCGACCTACCAGGACGGGGACGGCCTGTTGAAGTATTTCCCGACGGGGGAGTATGGCAGCGAGGTGCTCACCTCCTACGTCCTGGCCATAGCCGGCGAGGCGGGCTGGAGCATCCCTGACGGCCCGCGCGGCCGGATGGAGCAGGGGCTCAAGAAGTTCGTCACCGGCACCATCGTCCGCCGCCGGGAGCTCGAGACGGCTGACCTGTCGATTCGCAAGCTCCAGGCCGTCGAGGCCCTCTCGCGCTATGGCAAGGCCGAGGTGGGACTGCTCGGAAGCGTCACGATCGAGCCCAATCTATGGCCCTCGTCGGCCGTGCTCGACTGGTGGAGCCTGCTCTCGCGCATGCCGGCAGTGCCGGGGCGCGACCGGCGCCTCGCCGAGGCGGAGCAGATCGTGCGGGCGCGCCTGACCATGCAGGGCACGGTGATGAAGTTCTCCACGGAGGCCACCGACGGTCTCTGGTGGCTCATGGTCTCACCCGACGTCAATGCCGTGCGGCTGGTGCTCCATCTCGTGCGCACCGGGCAATGGCAGCAGGACGTGCCTCGCCTCGTGGGCGGCGCCCTCGCCCGCCAGCGCCGCGGCGCCTGGGACCTCACGCTCGCCAATGCCTGGGGCGTGCTCGCCGTGGAGAAGTTCTCCGCCGCCTATGAAAAGGTTCGGGTGACCGGCACGACTACGGCGGCGCTCGGCGCTGTATCGCGGTCCGTGGACTGGGCCAAGACGCCGAAGGGCGCTGGTGTCGCCCTGCCGTGGCCGCCCAGGCGGGAAGAGGTCGTGGTGGAGCACACGGGCACGGGCAAGCCTTGGGTCACGCTCCAGGCGCGCGCGGCTGTCCCGCTCAAGACTGCGCTCGCGAGCGGCTACACCATCAGCAAGACCCTCGTGGGCGTCGAGCAGAAGCAGGCTGGAACCTGGAGCCGGGGTGACATCGTGCGCGTGCGCCTCGAGGTCGAGGCCCAGAGCGACATGACCTGGGTCGTCGTCAATGATCCGATCCCGGCGGGTGCCTCGCATCTGGGATCAGGGCTGGGCGGCCAGTCGCGCATCGCGCTCACGGGTCAGCACTGGTCTGCCTGCCCTTGCGTAGCGTTCGAGGAGCGCGCCTTCGACGGCGTGCGCGCCTATTTCCCATACGTGCGCAAGGGCAAGTGGACCTACGAGTACACGATACGGCTCAACCAGTCGGGCCGCTTCGAGCTGCCGACCACACACGTCGAGGCGCTCTATGCGCCGGAGGCCTTCGGCGAGCTGCCCAATAGCCCATTCGAGGTGAAGCCGTGAGACTGCGGATGGCGGCCGCTATGGCCCTCGCGCTGGCGGTCGTGGTAGCGGCCCTCTGGCTCGGGCTCGACGCCCGCGTTCCCCTGCCGCCCGCTTTCGACAACGTGCGCAGGGCGTGGAAGCCCTCGGAAGTCTATCTCCTCGACCGAGGCGGCGCGGTCATTCACGAGCAGCGTGTGGATTCCAGACGGAGGCGTCTCGAGTGGGTCGGGCTCTCCGATGTCTCGCCCGCTCTCCAGGCCGCGGTCCTGGCCTCCGAAGATCGGCGCTTCCGTGCCCATGGCGGCGTGGACGGGCGCGCCGTCGCCGCCGCGGCCTGGGAGCGGCTGTCGGGCCACGGCACTCGAGGCGCCAGCACGATCACCATGCAGCTTGCTTCCCTGCTCGATCCGGGACTACGCCGCCGTGGCGGCCCGCGCTCGCTTCCGCAGAAGGTGAGGCAGATGCGTGTGGCGTGGGCCATCGAAGCGGGCTGGAGCAAGCCCCAGATCCTCGAGGCGTATCTCAACCTCGTGACTTTCTCAGGCGAGCTCCAAGGTGTGGGTGCCGCCTCGCATGTCCTCTTCGGCAAGGCGCCCCATGGCCTGACCGAGGCCGAGGCGCTGGTGCTGGCCGCTCTGCTCCGCGCTCCCAGTGCCGGTCCCCCGATGGTGGTCACGCGGGCCGTAAAGCTGGCACCTGCGGGTACAGTGCCGCGTGAGGCTCTCGAGATTGCGGCCTCGCGGCTCGCCTCGACGCCCGCGGGCTCGAGCCAGCGTGTAATGCTGGCACCTCATGCCGCCTCGCGCCTGCTGAAGGCACTGCCCGGCGGCTCGGACACCATCGTGCGAATGCCCTCGACACTCGATGGTGCGCTCCAGCGCTTCGGGGTCGAGACGCTCAATCGCCAGCTCCTGGCGGTGCACGATCAGCGCGTGCAGGACGGTGCCGTCCTCGTGGTGGACAATGCCACCGGCGAGGTGCTCGCATACGTCGGTGGCAGCGGCGATCTCTCCGGTGCGCGCCACGTGGACGCGATCCAGGCCCGCCGTCAGGCCGGCTCGGCGCTCAAGCCCTTCCTCTACGGCCTGGCCTTCGACCAGCGGCTCCTCACGCCCGCCTCGCTCCTCGAGGACGCCCCGCTCGAGGTCGCGACGCCCACCGGTCTCTACCGCCCGCACAACTACGACGAGCACTTCCGCGGCCTCGTGAGCGTGCGCACGGCCCTGGCCGGCTCGCTCAATGTCCCCGCGGTGCGCACCCTCGGCTTGGTCGGCGCGGAATCCATGGTCCAGCAGCTGAGACGGCTGGGCTTCGCCGGGGTCGTAGAGGCGGGCGACTTTTACGGCCCGTCTCTGGCATTGGGCTCGGCGGACGTGAGCCTCTGGGAAATGGTGGGCGCCTACCGTGCGCTGGCAACGGGCGGCGTCTGGAGCCCGCTACGGCTGACCGCGGGCGAGACGGCGGCTGAGAACCGACGCGTCTATTCGGAGAGGGCGACTTTTCAGGTCTCGAGCATTCTCTCCGACCGCGAGAGCCGGAGCGTCACCTTCGGCCTCGAGAACCCGCTCGCCACGCGCTTCTGGACGGCAGTGAAGACCGGCACGAGCAAGGAGATGCGCGACAACTGGGCCGTTGGCTACTCCCGCCGTTACACGGTCGGCGTCTGGGTCGGCAACGTCACCGGCGAGCCCATGCGCAACGTGAGCGGCGTGACAGGGGCGGCGCCCGTCTGGCTCGACGTGATGGCGCGGCTCCATGAGAAGACGCCGAGCGTGGCGCCCGCGCCGCCGGCCGGGGTGGTGAGCAGGGAGGTCGCGTTTGCGCGGGAGGCGGAGCCGGTTCGCCGCGAGTGGTTCAGCGAGGGCACCGAGCCGGCGGCGGCCGATCACGGCGAGAGAGCATTGACCGCCGTGCAGGCCCGCATCGTCGCGCCGGTGGGCGGCACCGTTCTGGCACTTGATCCGGACATTCCCGTGGGCCGTCAGCGCGTGCCCTTCGAGGCTCGCGACGTCATGCCCGGCCAGCGGTGGCTCCTCGACGGCGCCGTGCTGGGCGAGGCCGCCGACTTCGTCCTCTGGCCCCCTGAGCCAGGTCGCCACCGGCTCAGCGTGGTGGGCCGCGACGGCCGCATCCTCGACACCGTGACCTTCGTGGTCCGCGGCGCGAGCGTCCCTGCCACCGAGGGGGGCGGGGATCTGCCGCCCTAGGTCGCTGCCCCTGGTCGACACCCATCCCGTGGCTCCACTGTTGACATGAGGAGTGGACCGGGTTACCCGGTGGGGGTGCGCATCAAGCATGTCGCGAGGGAGGCGCACGGACCGAAGGAGGAAGGAGGATCTGCCATGCCCACCTACGTTTCGTTGATCCATTTCACCCAGAAGGGCATCGAGAGCATCAAGGAGGGACCTGCGCGGCTCGACCGGGCCAAACAGGCGTTCCGCGCGGCAGGCGGGGAGCTGAAGGCCTTCTATCTCGTGACGGGACGCTACGATGCGATCGCGGTCTCGGAGATGCCGAACGACGAAGCCGTCGCCCGCGTGACGCTGGCCAACGCATCGATGGGAAATGTCAGGACGGAGACCTCACGGGCTTTCACCGAGGACGAATACCGGAAGATCGTCGCCGCTCTACCGTGAGCAAGCCTACCGGGTACTGAGCTAACCATGCGTACTGCGCCTCCCTCGCGCGCACGCAGGGTGCCGACGCCATACGCCGTGGCGGCGGCGGACGGCAAACACAGATTCGAATATCTCTGGGAGCATCGAGAATCACGCAGTTGACGTGGGTGGCCGTGCCGCCTATACTCGCCCGACTCGACCGATAAGTCCCTGATCGGCGGAAGAGGTTCCCCAACCCGCCGGTCCGGCAGAGGTGCCGAGATAGCGACGAGGCGTCAGCGGACCGGTCACTGCAAGTGAGGCAACGAAGCCGGCGCGAGCCTGCGTCGGTTTCCTCCGCTCAGCTTCCTCCCCCCGCGGCGTTCGTTCGCCAGCATTCCGGTCCGCGTCCCGAATGCCGACTGGGAGGAACCGCATCGTATCCCCGCAGCCCAAGCGAAGGGGTCTGCATGATCAACGACCGACGCAGGTTCATCGCGAAGGCGGGCGGTGTGATGGCGGCGGCTGCGGCAGCCATCGTCGACGCTCCCAACGTCATCGCCCAGCCGAAGGCCCAGTGGCGGATGTCCACCGCCTATCCCCCGGTACTCGACCAGCTCAATGGTGCGGCCCAGCGTCTGGCAAAGGTGGTCGAGGAGATGAGCGGCGGGCGGTTCCGGATCGAGGTCTTCCCGGGTGGCCAGATCATGCAGCCGTTCGAGTGCTTCGACGCGACCTCCCAGGGCAAGATCGAGGCCTACATGGGTGTCGGATCCTACTGGGTGGCGAAGGAGCCCGCGATCGAGTGGTTCCAGACGGTCCCCTTCGGCATGAACCCCCAGGGCATGGCGGCCTGGTACTACCAGGGCGACGGCCTCAGGCTTTGGGAGGAGGCGTACGCCCCCTTCAATCTAGTGCCGCGCCCCGCTTATTCGAACGCCCCGCAGATGGGTGGGTGGTTCCGGAAGAAGATGAGCACGACCGGCGACTTCAAGGGGCTCAAGATGCGCATCGGCGCGGGCTTCGGCAACAAGGTCGTCGCCCGGACGGGCGCCACGACGGTGCTCACCCCGGCCAGTGAGATCTTTGCCGCGCTCGAGCGGGGCGTGATCGACGCCGCCGAATTTGTTGGGCCGCATGACGACATGCAGCTGGGCCTGCACAGGACCGCCCGCTACTACTACTATCCGGGCTGGCACGAGCCGGGCACCGTAGAGGAGTTCGGCTTCAACAAGAAGGTCTACGAGTCTCTTCCGCTCGACCTGCGGCGCATGCTCGATCATGCCGTGACGGCCGTGCACGCCTATGCCCCCGCCGACTTCCACCTGAAAAACGCGATCGCGCTCGAGCGCCTCAAGACGGAGTTCAAGAACAAGGTCGAGCGGTGCCGCTGCTCCGTGATCTGAGGAAGCTCTCGGCCGAAGTCGTCAAGGACGAATCGGAGAAGACCCCCATGGCCCGGAAGGTGCACGCCGCCTACACGAAGTTCCAGGCGCTGGTGGGCCCGTGGGACCGCGTCGCGGAGGGCGCCTACCACCAGCTCGTGGAGGGGTGAGGAGGACCCGCTGATGATCGAGCGCCGCAGGTTCATTGCGACGGCAAGCGGTGTGGTGGTGGCTGCCGCCGTTGCCGCCGTCGTCGACGCCCCTAACGTCATTGCGCAGCCGAAGGTCCAGTGGCGCATGTCCACCGGCTGGACCGCGGCGCTCGACGTGCTCCAGGGCGCGGCCCAGAGACTGGCGAAGGTCGTCGAGGAGACGAGCGGCGGGCGGTTCCGGATCGAGGTCTTCCCGGGTGGCCAGATCATGCAGCCGTTCGAGTGCTTCACCGCCGCCTCGCAGGGCACCATCGAGGCATTCATGGGATCGCCGCAATACTGGACCGACAAGGAGCTCGCGCTCGAGTGGTTCGGGACCATCCCGTTCGGCATGAACCCCCAGGGCATGGCCGCCTGGTACTACCAGGGCGACGGACTCAAGCTCTGGGAGGAAGCGTACGGCACCTTCAGCCTCGTGCCGCGCCCGGCTCTGGCGGTGGCCCCGCAGATGGCGGGATGGTTCAGGAAGAAGATCACCACGATCGGCGACTACAAGGGGCTCAAGATGCGCATGGG
>Ga0137363_10001577_pt1 | contig 13223 bp, 9 predicted proteins | sample MadtaG_FD_104800 | JGI IMG/M metagenome (GOLD analysis project Ga0137363, IMG submission 104800) | Vadose zone soil microbial communities from Angelo Coast Range Reserve, California, USA - Mad1_115_16 metaG | ecosystem: Environmental > Terrestrial > Soil > Vadose zone | place: USA: California...
AACCCCGTGGCGCGCGCCTGGCATGTCGAGCGCGACCTGACCGAGTACGGCGCGCTCTTGCGGACGCCCTCGCAGGGAAGGGCGGAGCTGGGCAACCTCGTCAACGAGACGTTCACTAGCTCGCTCTGGGGAACGGCGCAGATCGCGTTCTATCCGTCGCACGGCCGGGACGGGCCGGCGCGCGGGATCGCGGACCTGGTCCTGCCGCTCTCGGCGAGCGCGACCGGTGGGACCGTGGCCTTGTTCGATCCCGGAGCGGAGCTCTCGGCGACGTTCCAGCTCCCACGGAACGTCGAGCGCGCCTACCTCGACGTGGTCCTGCAGCATCAGGGGGCGAATGACGAGTTCTGGTACACGTGCGTGCCCACCAATCTTGCCGGCGAGCTGCAGAGCTGCGTGGGGACGGCCTTCCGCGAAGGACAGCTCAGCATCGACGGTCAGCCGGCGGGCGTGGTGCCGATCTTCCCCTGGATCTTCACCGGCGGAGTGGACCCCTTCTTCTGGCGTCCGATTCCGGCGCCGCAAGCGCTCAACTTCGTCCCCTACCGCGTCGACGTGACGCCGTTCGCGGGCGTGCTGAGCGACGGCCAGCCACATCGGTTCGCGATCAAGGTCACGAACAACGACCACGGCGACGCTGTTGCTCTATCTCGATTCCCGCTCGACGCAGGTGACCGGAGCAGTGACGCAGAACACGATCGGGATGCCGTCGCCAAGCATCAACGCGGCGTTGAGCACGGATCCGACGACGGGAACGGTAACCGGCACCGTGACCACCACCTCTTCGCGTCAGTTCGTCCTCGCGGGCTGGGTGAAGACCTCGCACGGCCGCGTCCAGACGCAGGTCGCGCAGAAGATCGACTTCTCCAACCTGCAGCAGTTCGTCTCGCCTCAGGCGCTGCCCGAGACGTTCATCCAGGACATCCAACAATCCACCGCCATCTCCTCCACCACGAAGGTGGACGGCGGAAGAGGGTCCGGCGAGACCACGGTCCGGATGTCCTGGCCGCTGGAGATGGACCTGACCGTCAACATCGATCAGTTCGGCGGGTTCTCGCAGATCGGCAAGGTGAAGCAGGCGTACAACCGCGTCGATTCGAATGACGACTTCTCCAGCCTGGTCTCCAACTCCGGCGAATGGGCGGACACATTCCCAACGCGGCAGGGACAGTCCGGAGCGCAGCGGTTCTTCTTCTCCGACTCCGAGGGCCGTTGCTTCAGCCGCGCGCTCTCTGCTGCCGGCGGGGTGCTCACGTCCATCGTCGACGGCCAAGGCTGCGGCGACGACGACTGAGGGCGAGCGTCAGGCCAGAGCGCGTAAAGGCGGGCGCGAGACCTGTCTGAGCAGCCAGGTCATGGGCGAGCTGACGGGTCCACCGTCACCGGACCAGATTGCCGAGGAGCAGGGGTCTGTTCCTTCAGGCGCGACGTCTTCCCGGAGGTGATGGCGGAAGTTCTCGAGCACGTACCGGACCGCGTTCACCACTTCTCGCAGCGTCTCCAGCACGTGCGAGTGGAACCGGTCGGAGAATACCTTCCCGGTGCGGCCAGCGATCCGGTTCAGCGCGCGCGCCAGCCGGATTGCGAGTCCCTGGATGGCCCGCGAGAACATGGACGGGTCCTCGACTTCAACGATCAGGTGCAGGTGTGTGCCCTGGATGGAGTAATGCACGACGCGCATCCCAAACCGGAGCTTGACCTCACGCAGCGCATTCTCGATTGCCTTCCGGCGGCTGAAGCCGCGCAGGAACCCAACGCCGGGTAACACTCTCATCGTGACGTGGACCGGGTGCCGGGCTTTGAATTGCGGCCTGCGAACATGCGACACTCCGGCCGTGGCGCCGTTCTTAGGCTTGCGGCCAGCGCCTTCGCGCTTGCCGCCGCGACTGGGGAGCTTCATCTCGAGCTGCTTCATGAATTTGATTTAGCACCAATCCGTTTCGGTATTGCATTGGTTAACTGACCGATACGGCCACCCTCTGCTGCCCCGGCCGAGCACAGCAGTCCGAATCAACGCCCGATCGCCTGAATCAGCGCTTCGGTAAAAAACCAACGGCATCGCAACCAGGACTTTGGTCCCGACTCGGCGCGCCTTGCGCGACCGGCTGCTCTCGCGTACGTGCGCTCCCCACGCAGCATGTCCGGGGGGGACGTAGATGAAGTCTGCATCCACGACATGGAGATCGACACCTCATGGACACTCGAGAGCAGCGAAGTCGGAGTGGAAACGGGCGCGCCGCGATCATCGTTCTCGCCGGGCTCGCGGCCGGCGCGGCGGTGGCCGCGCGATTCGCCACCCAGACGGCCACGGTCACCGTCACCCAGGCGACCAACGTCGCCGCGACACTCTCGCCGGACCGCGGCACGTTGATCCTCGACGTGCAGGGAGTGCTCTTCTCGCTGCCCGCCAACGGTGGAATGGCCAAGGCCCTCACCGATCCCTTGCTCGAGGGAGCGCGGCCGCACTTCTCGCCGAAAGGCGACCTGGTCGCCTTCCAGGCCTACCAGGGCGGCACCTTCCACATCTGGTCGATGCGTCCCGACGGATCGGGCGTGACCCAGCTCACCGACGGACACGGCGACGATCGCGAGCCGCGCCTCTCGCCGGACGGGACGAAGATCGTCTTCGCGTCCGACCGGGCGTTCGCCAATTCCGGCGACCGGAGAGCCACCATCGACGGCAGCTACGACGTCTGGCAGCTGGACCTGACCACCAAGACGCTGAAGCCGATCACAACCGCCGCCAGTACCGACGAGTTCGAGCCCAACTGGTCGCCGGACGGAACGAAGATCGCCTACGTCAGCGGAGTCGGCGCCACCGGCACCAGCATCGTGGAGATCGACCCCGCGACCGGAACGACCCGGACGCTGGTCACCGCTCCCTCCGGATTCCGTCTCAACTCGCCCTCCTACTCGCCGGACGGGACGAAGATCGCGTACCTGCGCTTCGCCGCGAACAAGAGCCAGCTGATGGTGTCTCCGGTCGCGGGTGGAGACCCCGTGCGCGTCGGCTCGAGCGACGACGTCTTCCCCTTCCAGCCCAACTGGTGGGACAACGATCGCCTGCTCTACACGGCCGATGGTGGAATCGCCCTCGCCACGATCTCGACGGGAACCAAGGTCGACGTCCCCTTCCGGGCGGACTTCAAGCTCGACCGCACGCCGTACACCCGCAAGCGCATCGACTTCGAGCCGAACGGGCCCCAACAGGTCAAGGGCATCGTCAGCCCCTCGCTCTCGCCGGACGGCAAGCGAGTGCTCTTCCAGGCGCTGAACCAGCTTTACGTGATGGAGATCGGCAAGAAGCCGCGCGCGATCACCAGCGGCCTGTACTCGAAGATGGATCCCGCCTGGGTCGACGATACGCACGTGTCGTACTCGACGGACAAGAACGGCACCATGCACGTCTTCGTGCTCGACCTCGCCTCGGGCAGCGAGCGCCAGGTGACCTCGATGGACGGCGCGCAGGTCTCCTCGGCGTGGTCCAAGGACGGGCGGCTCGCCTTCCAGGATCAGAACGGCGCGGCCTGGACGATGAATCCCGCCACCGGCGCCACCCAGAAGATCTCGGCCAACCTGTTCGCCCCGGCGAAGCCGAGCTGGCACGCGAACGGGCACACCATCGCGGTGGGAGCGCTCCGGCCTTACACGCGGCGGTTCCGTGAAGGCACCAGCCAGATGCTGACCATCGACCTGAACACGAACGCCCAGCTCTACAATTCGGTCGTTCCGTTCCAGTCGTTCTCGACGCGAGGCGAAGACGGACCGGTGTACTCGCCCGACGGGACCGCGGTGGCATTCGTCACCGACAGCCTGCTCTACATCCGGCCGGTGGACGCGAACGGCATCGTCACCGGCACCGCGGTGAAGCTCAACGACGAGGTCACCGACGCTCCCACCTGGAGCGGCGACTCGCAGCGCCTGCTCTACCTCAGCAACGGCAAGCTGCGGCTGATCTCCCGGAACGGCGGCACGCCGCAGACGGTGCCTGTCGATCTGACCTGGAAGCCGGAGCGCAGCAACGGCCGGGTGGTGATCCACGCCGGACGCCTCTGGGACGGCCGCGGTCCGGACGTGCGGACCAACGTGGACATCGTGGTGGTGAACAACCGGATCGATCGCATCGTCCCCCGTGGGAAAGGCCATGCCGAGGACGGCGAGGACGGAGAGGACGCGCGCACCATCGACGCCTCCACGCAGACGGTCATCCCTGGCCTGTGGGAATCGCACACGCACCAGTACATCGAGGGCAAGTTCTACGGCGATCGCCTGGGACGCCTCTGGATGGCGTACGGCGTGACCGAGCTGAACTCCGTCGGCGATCCCGTCTATCGCGCGGCGGAGACCCAGGAGGCCTTTGCCTCGGGCACTCGCGTCGGGCCGCGCTATCTCAAGACCGGCGAGGCGCTGGACGGCGAGCGCATCTTCTACAACTTCATGCGGCCGGTCATGAGCGAAGAGGGGTTGCGCCGGGAGATCGAGCGCGCGCACGCCATGGACTACGACATGGTGAAGACGTACGTGCGCCTGCCCCACGCCTGGCAGAAGATCGCCACCCAGGCGGCACACGCGGACGGGGTCTGGGTGGCCTCGCACTACATGCTGCCCGGCCTGGGCTACGACGTGGACGCCATGACGCACGTGAGCGCGACCACGCGGCTCGGATTCGCCTACACGCGGTCCTCGGCGGGCATCAGCTACCAGGACATGCGCGATCTCTTCAGCCAGCAGGGCGCGTTCGACATCTCCACCACCTTCAACCCCTCGCTGTACGCCGAGGATCCGACGATGGTGGACGACCCGCGCCTCTCGATCCTGAACGTGCCCTGGGACCAGGCGCTGCTCCGTGCCAAGCGCGACGCCGCGGTGACCACGGACCAGACGGTCAGCCTGGACAGCCTGCGCAAGGAGGAGGACACGGTGAAGAGCCTCTTCGGCCATGCGCTGGCAGGCACCGACTCGCCGCTCGACAACGTGGCCACCGCGCTGCACCTGAACCTGCGCGCGCAGGTGAAGTACGGCCAGGAGAACTGGCGGGCGCTGCAGACGGCCACCCTGCTGCCGTCGCGCATGTGCAACGTCGACCGCGACCTGGGGACGGTGGAGCCGGGCAAGCTCGCCGATCTCGCCTTCATCAACGGCGATCCGTTGCGCGACATCAAGCAGCTGGCCAACATGGCGGGCGTGATGAAGAACGGCCGCTTCTACAGCGTGGCCGAGCTGGAGGCCCCGTTCGTGGCGCCTTCCGCGACCCGCGCGGCCGCGGTGCAGCACAAGATGCTGCCCGCCAAGCCTGAGCTGCGCGAGAAGTACTGGTGGCACGATCCCGAGACGCTGATCGAAGACGACCACAAGTAGCGACGAAGTATCGGCGACATCATACGGGACCTTCGTCGGAGATCTGGGGACACCATACGGAACTCATCCGTTCCCTCGTATGGTGTCCCTGCGATCACGCCGATCCCGAGCAGGTCTGCTTACGGTGCGAAGAGATTCGCGCAGTGACCGGGCTGTCCCGGGGTGGATGAGATGGCGCCGCCGCGAGGGATGCACTGCGAGGGCGGCAGCGATGCGCGCTGCTCGACGGACTGGACCAGCAGATCGAACGCCTTCTGTGCGTGCGGCTGGATGAACTCCAGCTGCGGGAACACGTCCTTGAACGTCTCGATGTGATTCCCGTTCTGCACTTCGTAGAGCCGGTAGGCGGGCTTGTCGTCCCCGTCGTCGTCGTCGCGGTCCGCCAGCGCCTCCGCCACCTTGCGCGCGTACGCCCGCGCATGGTGATCGATGGGCAGCAGGCCGTCCATGGTTCCAGCGACCGTGATCAGCGGCTTGCGGATCCGGCCAGTGGTGGCGAACGACGCCATGTTCGCGCCCACGTCACTCGCCGACAGTCGCGCGATGTAGTTGTACGTGCCGGTGCCCGAAGCGTACGTGTCGTAAGTCGGGTCGTTCCGCTTCTGCCACTGGCACTGCGTCACTTCCCAGAACTGGGCGTTGTAGAGGCCCCACAGGGAGGTGGTTCCGGTGACCAGGTCCGGCGGGTAGCCGGCGGCGAGGATGTTCTTGGCCGCGGTGCTGGTCGGGTTGAACGCCGGAGCGTAGTCGGCGAAGTTCAGGATCGCCGGGGGAAGGTCGGTCAACAGATTCGGAGCGCCCGCGTCGACGTAGGTTCCCTCCCAATCCACTCCACCGTCGAACAGGCTGGGAAATTGCTCCAGTGCGCGGCGCACCTGGTAGCCGCCGTTGGAGGTCCCCACCGCGTAGGTGCGGCGGGGTTCACGGCCGTAGTTCGCTTCCACTCCGCGGCGGGCGAGCATCGCCGCTTGGGCCATGAAGCTGGCCCAGCGGGTGAACGGCTGTCCGGCTTCGTTGTCGAAGAATCGCACGAAGGTGGACGAGCTCGGGTTCAGCCGGCAACCGAGCGGATCGGCTGCCGTGGAGAGCTGCAGATTGAGCACGCCCTTGTTCTGCGAGGCGTACGCGTAACCCTTCTGCAGGACGTAATCGCTCCAGGCGAAGTCGCCGTTGAACTCACTGCGCGTCCCCGAAGCGCCCGCCACCACCAGCCGCCCGTTCCAGTCCTTGTCATTGGGCAATCTGAGCAGGAACCGGCCCTGTTCGGTCGAGTCGCCAGCGATCCGCGCTTGGATCTGCACGCCGGGCACGGCCTTCGTGATGGGCGTCCTGTTCGGCGGATTGGGCGAGATGACGCCACGGTCAGTCTGTGGCGTGAACGCGAGGAACGGCAGTCCCGCGATCGAGTTGTTCGCCGGCGTGGTTGCCGGGTTGTTCGTCGTCAGATCGGTGCTCTCGACGCAAGTCGCGTCGGCGAGACGGTCGCGGAAGGCAGCGAGCAGGCGCGAGCACCGGTCCGCCGGCGGAGCGGCGAAGGCGGCGGAGGACAACAAGAACGCGACGCCGGACACAAGTCGGAGATGCATTTGACGATTCCTCGAGTGGGGAGGGACGAAAAGGCTGCGCATCATGCGCCGAGGTCCGGGGCATTGCCAAGCCCGACCGACGGCTCAGGCCTGCTGCCGGCCGCGCTTCACGTCCGCGGTCCGCCCCGGCGGATCGCTCTCCACGCGATGGCCGCGGCGTTGCGCGCGTTGAGCGGACAGAGGCACGGGAGCCGCTCGCCGGCTGCATGCCCCGGGTTGCGCTCGAGAAAAAAGCGGATGTCCGGATCGGGGTTTTCGGGTAGCTCGGCGATCCCTGGGCGCAGCCGGCGGCCCCGCGGGCCGATGGTCCCGGTCGCTTGGTTCCAGGCCTCTCCGCCCTGCCGGCGCGCCAGCAAGTCGATGACGCCGCGCTCCCAGGCCGGCGTTGGACGGTCGCGCCGCGGCCAGTATTCGGCGAGGTTGCGGGAGAGGAGCAGGTAGCTCTTGTAGCTGAACGTGTCGAAGTACCAGTACACGTCGCTCAGCGGGTGGCGAAGGCGCTCGAGAAAAAGTCGGAACAGTCCCGCCCGATGGACCCCGTTGAGGCCGCGGTACGCCGGCTCCAGGCAGACCGCGCTGGTCGAGAGGACGCGAAACGGGCGGGCCCCGTGGCTGGCGGCATACGTGGACAGGAGCCCCATCCCGCAGAGGCGTCCGTCAGCCGCATCGTGATACCGCAGCACTTCGTCCGCTCGCCTCAGCGCTTCCTCGAAGGCGGAGCGCTCGGTCTCGAAGAAGCTGGAGTAGACGCTCCAGAGCGCGTCCAGCTCGACGCCGCTCATACGCGAGGTGGGCGCGTACGCGAACTTCAATCCGATGGCTGGCACCGTGGCCCGAGTGTACGCGAATCCGGATCGGGCCGTGGTCATCCCCCATGCGAAAGGGTGGAGCCATGGCGATCGGAATCGTGGGCGCGGGGAAGATCGGGCGGGCGCTGGCCAAGCACCTGACCCGGTCTGGATTCGACGTGATCGTCAGCAACAGCCGCGGACCGGAGTCGCTCCGACCTTTGGTCGCCGAGCTGGGACCGAAGGCGAAGGCCGGCACCACCGCAGAGGCTGCGGCGGCACCGGTGGTCTTCCTGGCCGTCACCTGGGAGCAGCTCCCCACGGCGCTCTCCAATCTGCCGGATTGGAAGGGTCGCATCGTCGTCGACACGACCAACCCCTACGTGGCCGAGGGCACTGGGATCCGCCTCGTCGACCTCCGCGGCAAGACCTCGAGTGAGGTCGTGGCGGAGATGGTTCCTGGCGCGCGCCTGGTGAAGGCGTTCAACACTTTCTTCCACGCCGTCCTCGCGTCCGACCCGGGCGAGGCGGGCGGCCGCCGCGTGATCTTCTTCTCCGGCGACGACGCGAAGGCGAAGCAAGAGGTGGCGGCCCTGATCGACAAGATCGGCTTCGCGCCCGTCGATCTGGGCGGGCTGGTCGAGGGCGGGAAGATGCAGCAAGCAGGACGCCCACTGGCGGGCCTCAATCTGCTTCGCCGCGCTTGAGCGCAAGTCGACTGTTCAGATTGGTAAACCGTCGCCGCGACGAACGTCGTTCCGACGTTGGTGTGAGCGCCGCTCGGAGGAATCACGTCATCGAAATATCCCCGAAACAATGCCGCCGGCTGCTCGCGCGACGCGTCTTGACCGGGCGGATCCTTTCGAGCGAGTAGGCGCTGCTGGACCAGATCTCATTGGGGGGTTTGGTCTCGCGCTTCATCCCAACGGACCAAATCGCGACAGCAGAAGTGAGGGGAGAATCGTATGACGCGAGTTCTCGCGAAGTGCGTCGTTCCCGCGGTGCTGGCCACAGCTCTGATCCTCGGGGCAGGGCGGCTGGCCGCGCACGAAGACCATGACGGAGACGCCGACGATGGTGCGAGCCGGAACATGAGACTGGTCGGCTTCAACGATCTTCAGGCGCGCTCGACGTATCAGCCGACCTTGCACAAACAAGGGGGCAGGTATTTCATCTATGCCGGCCATCATGCTTATGGCGGACCGGGCGAAGGACTTGCGCCGCCGGGAACGCCAGCGCTGCCCAAAGTCGACAATCAAGAGAACGGCACCTCGATCGTCGATGTCACCAATCCGCGGCATCCGAAGTACGTCATCCACATCCCCGTTCCGAATGGCAGCGGGGGTGGAGCGCAGATGGTGAGGGTCTGCGACGGCAGCAGCCTTCCCATCCACGACAGCAAGGTCTACATGCTGCGGAGCTACGGGAACTCCGCACACGAGATCTGGGACGTGACGGACCCAAGCAATCCCGTGGGCGTTCGCACCGTTGCGGGAGGCAATCCGGTGATCGGCGCGCAGGCGGGACAGCCAGGGGCACTGGCCGGGACGCACAAGAGTTGGTGGGAATGCGATACGGGCATCGCCTACATCGTTGGCCGGCGAGGCAACGACACTGCGTCCGGATGGAAAGGTGGAAACCACATCTTCGTCTTCGATCTCAGCAATCCGGCGAATCCGGCCTTCCTCCGCGACTGGGCTCTCGATGGACAGCAACCGGGAGGCGTCACTCCGCCGCACTTCACGAGCGTGCCGAGCATTCATGGCCCGATTTCAACTGGACCCGCCGGCGGCGCAATCGCCGCGGCCGGAGCAACGGCCGAGCGCGTTTACTTCGCTTATGGCACCGGCTCCACGGGAGTCATGCAAATCGTCGATCGCACCAAGCTGCTGCCATCCCCCTGGGGGACCGGAGTGAAGTGCGGTTCGGCCGCATCTTCGCAGCTCCCGACGCCGTGCACCGACTTCAGGACTGCGGAGCTGGGCCGCTGGATCATGAATCCGGACAATGGCGCCCACACGAGTTTCCCGATCGGCAAGATTCCCATCCAGGACTTCATCACCGACACGGGAAACACGGATCTTGGAACTCCTCGCGACATCGTCTTCGTCACGTCCGAAGCGACCGCGAATTATTGCGCGGGGCAGGTGCGACACCTGTCCTTTACTGTGGACGCGACGGATGAAGGCAGGCCTCAGTCGATCGCCACCTATCAGGTCTCGGCCGCGAGCGGCCGGTTCTGCGATCGCGGCGGCCGCTTTGGTCCGCACGCGACGAACGAGGAATTCGGTCCTCCCTTTTATCAGAAGCTCGTCTTCACCTCTCAGTTCAACGCAGGCGTACGCGTCACCGACATACGGGATCCGTACAACCCAAAGGAGGCCGCGTTCTTCATTCCGGCGGTAAACGCCAATACCGACTTGCGATGCGGCCCTTTCCAGGGGAACCCGAACAAGTGCGTGCAGGTCGTCCAGACGAACAACGTGGCGACGGACGACCGAGGCTTCGTTTACATCGTCGACCGCGCCACCAGCGGCATGCACGTGCTGAAACTGACAGGCGCGGCAGCCCGGATCGCTGGCCTGGACGACGACGACTGATGACATTCGGGGAGGCCGGCAGCTCCGGCTGCCGGTCTCCAGATCGTGCCTGCGTCAGGTCAGTGGGCTGTCTCAGTCCACCAGCGGTACGACGGGCATCCGAGCCTGCGCCTCCACACGCCGCGGCGCCAACGCCACCACGCCGAGCGAGGCCAGGTACAGCGCCCCCGCGCAAAGCATCGCCAGGTGCACTGCGCCGATCGCCGGCCCGCTGTGGAAGAACGATGCGAAGACCGCCACGCCCAGCGCCGTCCCGATCTGGCGGCTCGCGTTGAGCACTCCGCTGCCCATCCCCGCGTGCGAGGGAGGAACGCTGGCCAGGATGGCCGCGTTCATGGGCGGCGCGACCAGGCCGGCGCCGAGACCGATCGTCGCCAGCACCGGTCCCACCGCCGCGAAAGGCACCTCCGGCGTCAGCCCGGAGAGCGCGAACGCGCTGGCCGAGAGCAACGCCAGTCCGGCGAGGATCGGCCGCCGCGGCCCATATCGTCCGGCGAGACGGCCCGCGACGATGCTGGTGACACCGAAGGTCACGGTGATGGCGGTGATGTGCAAGCCCGCCAGCGCGGCCGATTCGCCGCGGACGTTCTGGAAGTAGAGTGAAAGCACCAGGAGCCCGCCGAAGAATCCCGCCGCGTAGAGCAGGGCGCCCGCGGCGGTGGTCGAGAACGCGCGGCTCTCGAAGAGCTTCAGCGGCAGCATCGGATGCTTGGCCCGCCGCTCCCAGGCGATGAAGAGCGTTGCGCTCGCCACGCTCACGGCGAACGCCGCCAGGACGGCCGGCGAGCCCCAACCGCGCGGAACGCGCTCGATCAATGCCCAGGTGGAGGCCGCCAGCGCGAAGGCGCCGATCACCTGCGCGCCGAGATCCAGGCTCTTGCGCTCGGTCGAAGGCGTCTGAGGGATCGCCCAGATCGCCAGCAGGGAGCCCGCGATCCCCAGAGGGATGTTGAGCAGGAAGATGCTCCGCCAGCCGAGCGTCCCAACGAGCAGCCCGCCCACCAGAGGCCCGCTGGCGCCGGCGACGGCGGTGAGGCTGCTCCAGATGCCGATCGCCTGCGCGCGGCGCCGCGGATCGGGATAGGCGCGGCCGAGGATGGAAAGGGACGAGGGCATGAACAGCGCGGCGCCCATTCCCTGGACCACGCGCGCGCCGATCAGCGACGGGGCGTCCGGCGCCAGCCCGCAGGCCGCGGACGCCAGGGTGAAGAGGACGAGGCCCGCGGCGAACAGCCGTTTCGCGCCCAGGCGGTCCGCGAGACCGCCGGCGAGCAAGAGGAGGCTGGCGAAGCTGAGCGTGTACCCGTCGATGACCCAGGAGAGCCCGCGCAGGTCGGTGTTCAGGCTGGCCTGGATGCTGGGGACCGCGACGTTGCCGGCCGTGACGTCGAGCAGCGCCATGCCCAGGCCGAAGCTCGTGGCCACCAGCGTCCACGCGGGACCGTGCTTCTTCATGCACCATGGATGCCCCGGGCGGACGCCCGATCGCATGGCCCGATGCGTGCTCCCCATGCATAAATGCATGCATGCCGGCATGGGATGACGTCCGCTATTTTCTCGAAGTCTCGCGCGGGCGTACGCTGGCGGCCGCCGCGAAGAAGTTGGGGGTGGACTACACCACGGTGGGCCGGCGCATCGCGGCTTTGGAACGCGAGTTGGGCTCGAAGCTCTTCGAGCGGACGCCGGACGGATTCGTCTCCACCGAGGCCGCGGAGGGACTAAGACCCGCCGCGGAGCGGATGGAAGCCGCCGCGCTGGAGGTGGAGAGCCGCGCGCTGGGCGCCGATCGGCGGCTCTCGGGCGCGGTCCGGGTCGCCTCCACCGATGCGATCGCGCAGGTGCTGGTGCTGCCGGCCATGCGCGCGCTCCACGCGCGCCATCCCGACATTCGCGTCCATCTGATCACGGGCTCCGCCCGCCTCGACATCGCCCGCCGGGAGGCACATCTGGCCCTCCGCTACGTCCGGCCGGAAAAAGGCAGCCTCATTTCGCGGCGACTGGCGCGGGTCGCGTTCGCCGCCTATGCGTCGAAGGACTACCTGGCGGTGCGGGCGGCTCCGCCTCCGGGCGGGTCGCTCGGTGGCCACGACTCGGTGCAGCTCGAAGAGGGAATCCGCTCCTGGCAGACGACGCGCCTGCCGGACGCGCGCGTGGTGGTCCGCGCCAACAACAGCATGAGCCTCCTCGATGCGGTGGTGCTCGGCTTGGGGATCGGCGTCCTTCCCTGCGGCCTGGCCGACCGCCATCCGCTCCTGCGCCGCGTGTGGCCGACGGTCGCTCCCGAGATGGACGACTTGTTCCTGGTGGTCCACCAGGACGTGCAGCGCACCGGCCGGGTGCGGGCGGTGATCGATGCTCTCGAAGAACGCTCGGCACGAATCGAAAAGCAGTTGCTGGGCGAGAGCTCTCGCCCGGCGTGAGCCGGCGCCGCGACTTTCATCGCTTCGACAGCAGTCGCTTCTGCAGCCATGCGGTCAGCGCCGGCGCAGCCTTCTCCCGGAAGGCGCTGCACTGCCGCACCTGCTCGACGGTCTGCGCGTATCGCCGGTCGCCGCCGGGGAAAGCGCGGACGCGCGGGCGGAAGAAGTCTTCCAGCACCTGCGCGTGCGCGTCGTCGCAGAACCCGCCGGCGATCCCGGCCAGACCCGCCCCATAGTCGCGCGGCATCCTCTTGACGATGGCGTCGAAGTTCTTCTCCACGAACTGGAGGGCCGCTTCCATCGTGCGGCGCTCGTGAGACGGGCCCCAGACCAGCGCGATCGATTCCCGCGGATCGAAGTCGTCCCCGCTGAAGATCTGGAATCCCTGTTCCACCAGCCGCGGGTCGCGGAAGTCCCCCATCGCGGCGAGGATCCGCAGGCGCTCCACCCGGTCCTTCTCCGCCTTCGCCG
>Ga0137363_10001578_pt1 | contig 13222 bp, 18 predicted proteins | sample MadtaG_FD_104800 | JGI IMG/M metagenome (GOLD analysis project Ga0137363, IMG submission 104800) | Vadose zone soil microbial communities from Angelo Coast Range Reserve, California, USA - Mad1_115_16 metaG | ecosystem: Environmental > Terrestrial > Soil > Vadose zone | place: USA: California...
TTGAATGCGGCTGACAACTTCTGTGCAGTCTCCTCATCGCGCGCTCCAAAGCAGGGGACAAACATCGCGGCGCAGACGAATCGCGCATCAAAGTGGTCGGTGCCAGTAACGGCGAGGACGCGATCCTGTGAGAGGACACCGCTCACTTCCACATTGGGCGTCCATTCGCCGCCCCATCCGATCATGCCGGAGAAAACGCGTTGACCGCGTTCGACTTCGAGGAACATGGGATAGGAAAAAGGAATCTTGTTCCCCTGGCGGATTGCGGAAAGATGGACGAGGTGCTCCGGCTGGCGGACGGGAACGTCGCGAAGAAGCAATGCGTTGATGAGCGTGAAGATGGCGGTATTCGCGCCGATTCCCAGGGCGAGAGAGAGCACCGCGACGACCGTGAACCCGGGATTCTTGCCCAGGACACGAATGGTATAGCGCAGATTCTGCCAAAGGTTCGCCACGAACACCTTTCCCTCAAGATTCAAGGTTGGGATGTGCTCTCAACGTTTACGCTAACCGGGGAACTCTTTCAAGATGTTCGTTACTGCGCCAAAGTATGATCAATAGCTGAGGACTGTCCGTGTTGGGGCCGACCTTGCTGCTCCTCACCGATGTTGGCATGGAGGGTTTCACATTACCGACCTACAATAGATTGCGATTCGCCGGAAACCGGGATGGCCAGTGGAAGTCACACAGCCTTTGATGGTCCTCGTTCAGTAAAGTCGGTCTCGCCCCAAATCCCGTGTACCCGCCGTGACCTCGGTTCGGCTTTTTTGCGGTTTGGCGTCTGGTGATTCCTAAAATCAGTAACTTCAGAACTCCTGACATGCCCGTCAAAAAGGCTTCCAGTACTGTGATTTCCCGGGGTGGGTGCGGACCTAAACCTGTCCGCTTTTTGAATCTGCAATCGTAAGCTCCGGGATTTCCGATTCCACGAAATCTGAACAAGAAATGTCTGTTGTTCCCGCTGCTGATCTCTCCGAAACTGCAACTGGCTTGCTTTTTCGCTTCTCAGGGTGCGGACCTAAACCTGTCCGCTTTTTGGATCTACGGGCGGTAGAGCATGCTAAGAAACCATGCGTCCGGCCCCACCTCAAAAGGAGCTGTTTGCCTGCCCTCCTCCAACTCCCGGTACTGTCTTCGTCAACGATCGCGTTTGCATGCAGACCGAAGCTCACAGCTTGAAGTACGTGCGAATAACAGCGATGAGAGTCTCCGGCTTCATTTCCCTGGAACCGAACGTCGTCTTAAGCCCCGCTCCAATCGCCGCCCATTCCTGCTTGTTCTCCGGTGGAAACGCCGAAAGGAACTGTCGCAAATCTTCCTGAACGGTTTTCGGGATAGCCGGCCCCGCTTCGCCGGGGAGGGTTGCAGCAATCCTGAACACGTCGGTACGGTGCTTGGCGATGTCCTTGCCTTTTCCTTCTTCCCCTTTTGCGGCGGGCTCCGCCAAATCGATGTGTGCGCGCGCCTTGAGCGGAATCAACGCTGCCGGATTCGCGAACGGAAGATTGTTTTCTTCGTTGTGCTGGTCTCGGATGAGTGCATAGTAATCGTCGTTCAGCAAATTGCCGAAAGGCTGGCGGAATCTTCGTCAAGCTTTATCGGAACAATCTGCTGCCCTTCGCTGAGATCGACATTGGATGGCTTTCTACTGAAAATCTCAATCATCGTCGGATATCGTTCGTCCTTCGGCTTGTCGAAGCGGTAGAGCTGCCGGCCGTCGTCCGCTCCGAATCGGCCCTGGTAGTTCCCGGCTTCGATGAATTCCCAGAATCGCTTGACAAACGCGGCGTCCAAAGCCTCCACAATCAGCACCATGTCCATGTCCTTCGTTGCCCGAAACTCCAGGCCTTGCGTGGACAGCCACTCATGGCAAGCTACGCCGCCGATGAGCACGAATGCTTTCCGGTAATCCGCAAAGTGCTCGCGGAAAAGATCAAGCCCTCGAATCATTGCGGAAGCCTCTCAATCAAGAAGCCAATCTCCTTCTGGACGCGCTCGTCTCCGGATCTTCGGAGGCTCAGGTACAGGGAACACGGATCCGCGACTCCGTTTTCCGCGAGCGCCCAGGGATCGTATTTCCACGACTCCATCCGCGCGTCGGCGTCGTCGGGGCCACCGCACCCGAGAAGCCCGCCTTTTTCGAAAGCGGCTACCAATTCTCGGTCGCGCATGGCGTAAGTTGGCACTGCATCTTCGGCAAGCATCGACAACCTGCTCAAGGCGGTTGTTCCGGACACGACTGCGCGCGCGCGCGGCTGTCCCCATCGCACCCACTGTGTCCTGCGAACCGGGCTTGCCATCAAGGGCTCCGCCTTTTCCCACAACGCCCTGCCTCGCAGACGGAACTCCAGAAAAATCATTCTCCCGGTGCGTCGCACGTCACACAGTTTGGCATCCTGTAGCTCCTTGTGTGCAAGGCTCACCGCCTGTGGCGAGTACGCTAACCGCTGGCCCAACTGCGCCAAAGCAATGTGCGCAACCGGCTCCCCTAGAATCTGATAAATCACAACGAGCTGCGAAACTGGCGACAGTTTGTCCTGGATTCGAGACTCCGCTTTGGAGAAGCGCTCGCGAAGATCGATCATCAGCATCGGGAGAAACATCTGCGCTCCCGGCACGATAAACGGAACGCCCTCCCGCACCAGGCGATTTCTCACGTAGGAGGGCAGTTTGGCCATGACCAAAACCGCGTCGCGTCCGAGCCCTTGCCTGAGCATCGCGACGTTCCGCGCGTATTCGCTGGCCGAGAGCTCGTCGGGCGACGTTTTTTCGACGGCGACTAAAACCCGTCGCCCGAACAGCTCCATCTCGGCAAATTCGAACTGCTCCCTCAGAAAGAGGGGCAGCGACGCCGTCGTCGACGGCACCTCAAGCTTGGGCTTGGAGCCGGTGACCTGCTCTATATAATCGACCAATGCCTGTTCGTGACGGATCATGCTACATAAGAATAGCACACTACAGATAGTATGTGTAGTGTTATGACTTACTGTAGTGTGATGAAACTACTACTGTTAAAAAAGAACATTAAACTATGCCGTCGCATACAGGCGAACGTCATTCCCGAGGATTGCGGTCGGGCGCCATCAATCAACCTCGATCAAGTCGATGATCTGTTTTTCGGCCTTCCACCAAAGGAGCGACAATATCGAGCCATCCCGAAACCGGACTGAATCCTCCAGTAGTTCGTATTTCTCGGCCTCTGGATGCGTAAGCCAGCCGTCAGCTTGAACCGTGGTCGGCCCAGGCTCGTTAGAGCCGACTTGCATTAAGTCCCATGCCACTGTCCGCTGGCTTGGTATTTCTCGCGGCGAGAGTACGCTCGGTACATCTGGCCCCGCCACAAACCACCTTCGTTTTCCTTGGCTAAGATAAACCACCATCGCCGGAAAGGAACCGTGCTGCACCAGACGAATCGCCGTGGCGGCAAAACTGGTATCGAATTGTTGCGCCAGTTCGCGCGCGGCTTGCAACGTTATCCCCTTGCTATACGCGTACCGACCGAAAATCGTCAAAGGCATCAGAAGGTCAGCAGCAAACTGATTCGCACCTTTTTCGGGATTGGCGGCTCCCCATTGCGAACGGAACAACGAATTTGTGCAGGAAAAACCTACCTTGTTTCTGTCGTACATCCAATGTCCCAGTTCATGCGCAGCAGAAAACCGTTGTCTTCCGCGTCTCGAATCCGAATTGACGGTAATGATAGCTCGGTCCGCATTACCTACAATCCTCGCCTCGCAGCCTGTCAAGTGCTCATAGACGACGGTCGCTTGGCAATACTGCGCGATTGCTTCGACGTCAATGTCTTCCGGCTCGGAAATTCCGAGCTCCTTGATCAGGTTATCCGCAGACAGGCGGGGAGCACTCATTTGTTCGTAGGTGAAGCAGGCAGGTCCAGTAGGCCGAGACTCTTCAACTGCCGCAAAAAACTCGTCACGTCATCGTCACTGAGTTCACTGAACTCACGGTGTTGCGCCGTCATCACAATATCTTGGAACTGAGGCCGGTCTCTCAATACGCCGTGAAGCAGCTGCCTTCGCTCCTCTGCACTCTCCGGCAGATCGCAGCTCTCTCTTTGTAGACCACTGACCGCCGTTTCGTATGCAGCGCGGGATTCACGAAGTTTTCGTTGGAGAAAGGAACGTCCTACTGAACGAAGCACGCCCTTTACTTCCTCCGCTTCGTCCAGAAGATTCACGCCGGTTTTTTCGGCGTCTTCCAAAATCTCCGGCGCAGCCGCCCACTCGGTGGGCCGACGCTCGCTTCCTTCGTCGTCTTCCGTCGCAGCCAGCCAATCAGGCTGCACGCACTCCGCTCCACTGTTTTGCCAAGATACCCTCCAATGATTTGCGATGCTCCGCATGGCCTCAAGCAGATGCCTAACGAGCGAGACCCTGTTTTTTGCCCACTTTCTGCCTTCGGCCCCGCCTTCAGCACCTTTCAGCGTGCTCGTATAAGCTTCGCCCAGTAGATCGTCGTAATCCCGATGCTCCGCTGCTCGACCAAGCCCGCGAATACGATACTGAGCCGCTTTTTTCAGCCGCCGAAGTTCCTCCGCAGACAGCGATTCCATCGCCGCCACCAATTCGGTCGTCGTCGCACACACATCTTGAGCGTGGCGCCCTGCGGATTTCTTCATCTTTCTCTACTCACCAATACTATGCCCGGAATCGCGCCTAGTCTGAGAAGGAGAACGAAAAATACTTCTGCAACCGAAAACCCGAATCTTCCAGAGCTTCCGAATTCCGGCATAGGACTAATGAAGCAAGCAACTCTGTACAGGAGGCCCAATGGAAACGCAAGTCAAGCAAGCCGATGAATTAAAAGGCGATATTGGCCATCACAAACGCACCATCACGATTTTCGTGGAGGTGAATGGCAAAGATAAGGAAATCGAATTCGACCACTCGCCGGTGACGGGGGCGGAAATTCGAGCCAAAGCTGGAGTCCCCAATTCCGACGATCTAACCCGGCTTGCCCACGGGAAGCCAGTCGGCGGAAACATCACTCCGACTGATCGGGTCGAAATCAAGGATGGGGAACATTTTCTCGCCGCTCCCACGGGAGTCGTGAGCTGATGGACCCGCAGGAAATGGACCGGATCTCCACCCAGCTGACCACTGTCTACGGAGATTCGGTCAAGGTCGGACAGGACGGACACCGTCGGCTCGTTCAAATCGACAGAGTCGAGTTGTACCCGGGATGTTTGCCATCCCACACCGCGATGCTCCTCGTACTCGATACCGCTCAACCCAAGCCACTAGTATTCGTCACCCCGGGGCAATTGCTGTCCAACGGACGCCCCCCAAAAAACAGTTCAAATATCCTGATTGCCGGCCAGACCTGGATGCAGTTCTCATTCAACATTCCTTGGTCGACGGGCGACAACGTTATCCGATTCGTCGCGGCCGCACGGCAGAGGTTCGCCCAAAATGAGTAGGCCGATCGAACTTCGGATTCCATACCGGTTGGGCGAAATTCTTCAAGAGCATGTCTACCGTCAAGGCTCTCACGAGCACGTTATCTTCGGGCTGGTCAGTCATTCGAACCGAGGAAATTCGACCCTGCTTCTGCTGCGTGATCTCATTCCTCTTCGGGAATCCGATTACATTCCGAACGCGGAACACGGTGCTTCGTGGCGAGGAGCTGCAATGTTTCCCATCATGGAAGCGGCGATGGAACGTGGCCTCGGTATCCTAATTTTTCACGCTCACGATCATGCCGGCATTCCGGGACTCTCTCGCGACGACCTGCAGAGTGCCAACAAACTTATTCCAATGTTTCGCAAGCGCGTCGCAACTCGTCCGCACGGCACCGTAGTGTTGTCTCGCACTCACGCCGCGGGGCTCATCTGGCTGCCGAATTTAGAGAAGCCTCGGCCGCTCCACCGAGTCCGCTGGTTTGGCAGTGCGATCATCGATTTCGATTGCGCGTCGAAATCCCATCAAGCGTCCTCAATAACTGAAGAATTCGCGCGCCAAGCTCTTGTACTCGGCAAGGAAGGACAGGCGACCCTCAACTCCTCCACCGTAGCAATCGTCGGCGCAGGCGGCGGCGGCAGTCACGTTATCCAGCAGCTCCTTTATGCCGGCGTCGGCAAGATTATCGTCATCGATCCCGACGTATACGAAAACTCGAACCGACACCGGCTCGTTTCCGCCGAGCGAAGAGATATCGGTCGCCCCAAGGTCGATATTTTTCACCGGCTGGCCAGGAGAATCGGGTTCGGAGGACGCGTCCACCGCGTACGAGCCGCAATTCCCGACAGCGAGGCCATAAAAGCGCTCTTGAAGGCAGATGTGATCGTCGGCTGCGTGGACACGCTGTTCACCCGAGCAGATCTTCAGGAGATCGCCAGCAGATACCTCATCCCTTACGTAGATATCGGCACCACAATACGGCCCATTCCCGACGCCGCAGGTGGCGATTCCAGAGTAGTCGTCAGTGGAAACGTGTTGTCGTTCATCCCGGGAAGTTTCTGCATGTGGTGTTTAGGTTTCCTTAGCGACGAAAAACTCAAGCAGGAACAAAACGGGCCTACGCGTGGATATTTCGAAAAGAACAACCAGGAGGCTCAGGTCATCAGCTTCAACGGACTCGTTGCAAGCCAGGCAATCACAGAGGTCCTCCAACTCCTTACTGGATTTCGCGGTGCCGGACTGAGCGGAGCAGATTTGGAGGTCACAGGTAGCGGTGTTTTCCGTGGTTACAAGAAATTTGACGGCGTGGCTGGGACTTTGATCGAGTGGGGAGGAGTTAGACGGCCAGACTGTCCTCACTGCAAAGAAAATCTAGCGGCAGGTGACGTCATTTTGGGGCCTGTTCATCGAACTCATGCAGCTTAGATATTCCACTCCGATCGACGGGTTCGTCGGTGGTAACACGGATCGCATGCGCTACCGATACCGCGGCTTTCTTACCCCCGTCTGCTTCGTACACTCGCAGAACGTGGCGATGAGCGAATCGCCAGACTTGTGACTGCATCATGGAGCGCGCGATACCATAGAGATTGTGAAGAACCTATCACCATCAACAGATCCACTGTCGCGTCTCCGTGACATCGACGAGCAGTTCGCAAAGCGTTCCGTGCCAATGCGACTGCGGCCGCTTGAGGCATTTAAGACTCTGCATGGCTCGATTCCAGACGGAGAACTGAGAAACTCTTTGTTTGCTCCGATTGCCGCCTGGTTCATCGAGCGATATGGAAACCGCGCAAAGTGGGACCGTGTGGTTGCTCGCGTTCCTCTTCTCATCCGAGAAAACTTGTATCTTCTAGCGGTGCCCTTCATGACGGGGGACTCAGCACTTAAGCTCACTGATTTTGTCGAAGACCTGCCCCATGAAATCGCTGCGAACTTAACGCAAGCGGAAATGACCGCGGCCTTGGAAACAGCATTGCTTTCCACGTCGGCCGTACACAAGCTTTACAACGTGAGCGTGGACGATGTTCATTTCTCAAGCGAAGAACACGAACTGCTGCAAAGGGCCTTGTTCGATTTGGAGAACGCCTCGACGTCGCTGAAAGCAAATGAAGATACACAAGGAGCGATTTTTGGTGCCCATGCAGCAGCCGAGAAATTCTTGAAGATAGGTATCAAACGCTCTGGAATTTCGGATGATCTGATCTCCCACAGACTACCGAAAATATTTCAAAAGCTTGTCGGACTGCGAAAGACCTATTCCTGGCTGAATAGCTCGGTGGACGCGCTGCAGAACCTCGCGCCAGACATGAACATTCGGTACCGGCTCGTTCCGCGAAGCACGTCCGAAGCAGTTTCGGCCATCTATATTTCGCTAAATATATGCAGCATGCTCGCGCAGATCTGGCTGTTCGACCTCGCAAGAGGCAGCGAGAAAAGTGCTTTCGTCCCGGGACGATTCTACGTGGACGGAAGGCGCGCCGCCTTTTACTGCGACCGGCTCCACACGACAGCCTCCGGCGATCCAGGCGCTGTCCTCATGTCGTTTGGTGGCTTGACTGAGTCATTTATCGCAGAAATGGTCCTCGACCAGGAGACAAGCTCTCTCTACCTAGAAATTGCCGATGCCCGCGAGAGCGCAGAGATGAAAGTGCAATTCGAAGCATTGCGTCAAAGATGCCAAACACCAATCGACCCAAAGGATGTTGGGATGGGAATTCACTCAACGCCCGAAGGAAGTTATGCCGGCGGAATGATGCGATTTGAAATCGACAAGGAACCGAAGTAACAATTCGTAGGTCACGCGTCCGGTGTTATGTACTCAAAAATCGTCTGCGCCAGCGTAAGCGCAAAGCGAGCATCCTGCCTTGTGATTGCTGGCTGAGCGTTGGAGTTTTCTTGGCCCGCTTGTTCGTGCGGCCCCAGATGTAAAAACCTATAGCAGTGAGTAAGCGCGTTAGTCGCATGTCGCGAAGGACCGTACATCAAGACGTTCGACCCGGCGGTTGTCGCAGCGATGAAGAAACTCGAGGCTACGGTTGACTTGGTAAACCAGAACGCACCGAGAGTGCACCAAATTAACTAGGGCAGATGTGCTAAGATGTTGAAACCAAACCGCGGAGAGGTGGCAGAGCGGCTGAATGCGGCGGTTTGCTAAACCGTTGTAGGGGCTAAAACCTCTACCGGGGGTTCGAATCCCCCCCTCTCCGCCAGTTCTTTTGAAATCAACTATTTAGCCTACAATCAGTGGGCTCCTTCTGAGTCCCTCCCAACGAGTAAGAACGCCCGCACTGTAGTAAATTTGTAGTAGTTTTCAGATTCCTTCCTGCATTGTCTGCGATTGAACGCGGCCATCTCTTCAAGTTCAAATTCACTGTGCTCGCGTACGCGCCTGTAGTTGATTTGGGTGCAAGGAGCGACTTGTCCGATGGCGCGTTAATCAGGCTTCACGAGTGAACAGGTAAACCAATGAGCAGAATACTGCCAAGCAAATGACCGTTACCCACCACGGGCTAAACGGAATCGGAAACAAAAGGACGAGCAACCACATGCGCCACGACCAACCCTTCCGTGGGGGAGATGGGTCATTACCGCTCGTGTTTGCCGGAATTTCCACTGTGGGATTCACTTCGCGTCCCCACTTGTCCACCCCAACTCCGCAATTCGGACATGTCCAACCACCCCACATGGACTGCTGAAGCGACCGTGGTTTGCGTACTTGAGGAAGCACCGCATTGCAACGAGGGCATGAAACGCTATCTAAATTAATTCCCCATCTGTTCTTAACGAGCGTGCCGTGAATCACTAATGCCAATCCGACAGCCAACACAGCACAAATGACGATCAGACCAGCCACGCAGCATCTCCCTCTTCAACGCCGCAGTATACACGGCCCAAACACTGCGAACCGTCGCAAGTGCCTGGTTTGTGCCCCCTAACCGGAGATCAAGTCAATTCACTTGTACGATTTCGGCGTTAATCAGGAGTTGACTCACCCTTTGCTGTACGATGAAGGAACAAGCATCTGTTCGAGGCGAATAATCGTCAGCAGGATCGATCCGACAAACGTTGGTTGTTCACCTTGGGCTGAGCGTGATTCTAAGGAGGGCTTGTATATGACGCGGCCAATACTAAATGGCATCGCACCATTTTTCATTGTGCGCAACGCTTCAGCCGCCGTCGCCTTTTATCGCGATAAGCTTGGCTTCGATGTCACCCACCAGAACGCCGAATGGGCCACTGACCCCTTTTTTGCGATCCTTTGCCGCGACGCTGCGATGCTCATGGTCAAGGACGTAGGGGTGAACGCGGTGCCCAACCCCACGCGCGGCGATCACGCGGCCCGGTGGGATGCCTACATCAATGTACCCGATCCTGACGCGCTAGCTGCCGAGTTCACGTCGCGTGGTGTCATGTTTTCCGAACCGCTAAAGGATACCAGTGACGGCCTGCGTGGATTCGAGCTAAAAGATGCTGACGGTTATGTCTTATTCTTCGGCCGTCCTTGCAAAATTTCAAACTGAAACACCACCCCTTGGCGAGCGCCTGAATTAACTTGTCCGGTAACCGCTGCACTTGAGCGGTTCCAAGCCATTATGTAATCTAGCCTGGCGTCGCATGAAGTGGGCTCGGCCAGTGATTCTATGAAGCAAAGACTGATTCAATTTGCGTTTCTGAGTTGCCTGTGCGTCATCTGCATCGCCTGCCAGCATCGCAATTCGGCCCGAATGATTGGAGATTTGCAGGGAGGTTCAATCCCTGACACTGCTAAAATGCGCCTAAAGAATCTCGGATTCAATTCTGGCTGGACAGAAAAGACAAAGACGAACCCGGATGACCATCGCCCCAGGCACGATTTTTTTGAGACGAAAGGACCGTTTTCAGATTTGGGCGTTTCGGGACAGTTGGAACTGACTTTCTACAACAACCGATTGATGGAGGCCCAATTCACGCCGAGCGAATCTGAGCATTACTTTAGGCTGCTTTCCGAGCGCTTAGGAAAGCTGCCAGAAGCACCAGGAAAGCCGAAACGAATCAGCGCTGAAGTCTCGCTCAGCTACTACCGCGATGCGGATGGGAGCGTGAGGTTTCTTTGGGACTATTTGCCAGCGTCTAAGGAATGGCAAGACTGGGTTGGCAAATATTCCTTGGTGTTTCAATCAGGACCAGAAATAGTTTTTGAGAAAGCAATCGAATCTACGACCGACGTTCTGAACCTCCTTCCCGGCTGGACACACGACCCCACTGCTTCATAAACGCAAACTCCCGGTAAGTCGTTACCGGAAAAGTGCGTTATCAACGAGGCTTTTCATTCAAAAGCCAGTCACCGGGAGGTTCAGCATCAAGCACGACGCCTGTGTCTATTCGGCCATTTGATTCGCGTCTGTAGGTTTGTTGCCTCTCGTCGAAAAAACCCTGCTTCTCGCTGCCATAGAGGACAGTAACCCCAGATTCTTCCTGTCGCAGTACGACCTGCGGACGATAGCTATCTTGAAAATCTATTAAGAAGGCCAGCCACTTGCCACCTTGTTTGCGAGCGAACAGCCCGGTTGAAAATGGCTCCGTCGCTATGGCGTTCTTTCGCTGCCACACTTGGAAATCGTAGTCTCCGAGATGAGCACTGCTGAGGTGAACGGCCCGTCCTGCGGGCATCCAAGGCTGAAACGTCCAGCCCACCCAGATGAGGAGGGCAATGAGAACTATCACACTCAGCAATCCAGCGAGTTTTTTCACGGTTTCCTAGGAAGAGTATAGCTCCGTCCGCCAACACTCAAGCAATGTCAGCGCAGTGGAGCCAAATGCGGGATACATCTACTCGCCCTTGATAATAAATTGCCCGCCCCCGCGTGGCCGCATCTGGCGAAGCGTTTGGGCATTCAGTTGTCTGACACTTTCGGCCCGTGCAACTTGCACAGCGTCGGGGGGCTGGTTATTTATTTCTGTGCGGGCTGCTTCACGGTGCTTTCGCTGTGTTGCTATTACCTGCTCTGCATAGGCTCGCTGCAGGGCTGCGAACCCGGATTCACCCGGCAGCCGTTCGACGTGAAGTCTCGAATCCTCGGTTTGTTGGTACTCAACAAATGTCAGCAGCCCCGCAACATCATCTTGAAATTGGTGGGTGATGCTTTGCGGACCTTCACTGGTCAGCATTGCCCACCCGCCATCGATCTCCACTACTGGACATGAATATTTGCGGCCCTGTTGGTCACGATAAACTGCTCGCCACGTTTCAGACATTTTTTCTCACCCGATCCTTTGGGGATTCGTCATTTCTATGGCCTTGCCATTTCTCCACGCTTTCGCCGCTCGTGGGTCGGGAGCGGTCGGGACTGGAGTTGGCGGCTGAGATGGAGCGGGCGGGGGTGCGACGAGCGGGATCAATTCCAGCGCACCCTCCGCGCACAAGCTGTTATAAGCAAAGAGCAAATTCGCGTGAGTGACCTCCAAGTTATGGTCCGTCAGAAAATTCTGTAGCGCCTCTCCGTTGGCTTCAGTCACGTCGTACCGGGTGGATCGGGAATCCGCTAGAAAATCCCTGACGGCTTTCTCTATGCGTAGAGCTTCGACTTGCAGCTCCGGTGACAACGCAGCCCACGCATCTTTTGTATAGTTCTCGCCCTGTTCCACGGTCTGTTCCTTTACGCCGGATTTTGAAATCGGCTGCTGCCCACCGTCTTACTTAGAATTGTGCCGCCCGGAGCCTGAACTTTTGGGCTAATGATTGGGGAATCGACAGGCGGTAGCGGGTTCTGTCCGGTAGAGCCGGAAGCATTGCCGACATGAAATTCGATAGTGGAACTACCGAGCACAAACGTTTGATCGATCTTACTCATGTGATTTCCTTTGAAGAGAATTTTGTGCTGCTGTGGCCGCCGATGGCGGGCACGCTTCAACTGGGGTTGTTGTGAACAACACTTGTGCCGGGAACTTGGCCGCTCGTGGTGATGACTTTGCCGCTGGTGTCTTTGGTCTGCGTAATTGCTTGCCCAGTTCCTGGAGGAAGCGGAGATTGACCGGGCTGGTGAAAAACTACGGACCCACCCGGAACCGGATTAAGGTGAACATCTGACATTTTGGAATTCCTTTTTTGAAATGATTGAACTGACTGCGCGTGGCCGGGAAATCGGCGGACACGAAACAAACTAATTCTCTGAAAGTTTTTAACTGTTACCAGTATCGAGGATTGCTCGAAGACGGGGTTGCTGCACCGGCAAGTCCCTTATTCCAGACGAAACTAAAATAATCTACGGCTAACGACCGACTAGTATTGGTGGCCCCGCCAGTCGAATCGTTCGTGATCCACGCGAGCGGGGTCAAGGCTGGAAAATTCGTGACGGTGTAGGTTCCACCAGGAATTCCTGCCGTCAAACTTTGTTGAACTTCCAAACTATCAGGAGAAGTTACTCCAGCGCATGCATAAGTACCGTTGTCCGCGACTATCCCTCCTGTCAGTCCAGAAACGGTGAAGATCGTGCCTGGTGCGGCTCCGCTATAGCCATCGGAGGTTGTGAAAATTGTGGGAACTCCAGAAAAAAGGGTGAAGCCATCTCCAACCGTGATGTTGTTACTAGTCCCTCTAACATTTGAAGTCTGCGTAACCGTGAAAGTTGTGGCAACACCATCGAAGGACACGATCACTTGACCTGCTGTTACGCATTTAATTTCCAATCGGTGGTAAGCATTTTCTACGACCGAGACGCCGGTATTATGGGTTCCTCCCCTAGTCCCTTGATTATTGTCGCGGGTGGTGGAAGTGGAATTTATCCCATTAAACGTGGCTTCCAGAACGTACGTGGTATCGGCAA
>Ga0137363_10001581_pt1 | contig 13211 bp, 10 predicted proteins | sample MadtaG_FD_104800 | JGI IMG/M metagenome (GOLD analysis project Ga0137363, IMG submission 104800) | Vadose zone soil microbial communities from Angelo Coast Range Reserve, California, USA - Mad1_115_16 metaG | ecosystem: Environmental > Terrestrial > Soil > Vadose zone | place: USA: California...
ACCCAGAATTTAATGTCGCACCCAGGTCCGCGGCGCGATCCGCAATTTGCAGCGCCGAACGCGTCGTCGTTCCCTGCTGCAGCATCCGCGCCGTCATGCTCGCCAACCCCGGACGGTCCACCGCATTCACTCCGCTCCCCGCGCGCAAAACCAGGTCCGCCGCCACCAGCGGCAATCCCGGCCGTTCGCTGTAGAGGACGGTCAATCCATTTGACAGCTTGAATTTTTCCGGCACCGGCAAGTGCAGCGCGCTGGCGGGACCGGGCTTCGGCGGCTCTTTCCGCCACTCCGCATCAGCGTTCACCGGCTCGCCATTGTTTTTCGATGGATCCTTTTCCGGCGCTTTTGGAGTCGCCACTTCGGCGCCCAAATCCTGCTTCCCCGGCACTCCATAAACCACCGCGCGCTGATTCCCATTGAGCTGTCCTTGCGCGAACGCCTGGATCGATTCGGGCGCGGCATTCTCGTAGCGCGCAATGTCCGCCGCCAGAAAATCCGGCGTGCCCAGATAATGGTTGTAACTGTTCAACCGGTCCGCTACGCCGCCGAATCCGCCCAGCGTCTCGAGGCCCGCAATGATTCTCGATTCGATCACGTTGCGCGCCCGCATGAGTTCTTCGGCCGTCGGTCCGTCCTTGCGGAACGCGTCCAACTCCGTGTTGATCGCTTTCTCGAGGTCCTCCAGTTTCACGCCGGCCTTCGCCGTCACCTGTACCTCAAACACGGAACCAAGAATCAGCGACTGCTGATTCACCGCCACGTCTTGCGCAATCTGCTTTTCGTACACCAGCTTTTTGTATAACCGGCTGGACTTCCCGCCGCCGAGAATCGTTGCTGCAAGATCCGCCTCGGCGTCGCCCGGCTTGAAAATCGGCGATGTCAGCCACGCCATGTACACGCGTGGGAGCTGCACGTTGTCCTGAATTACCGCTCGGCGCTCGGAAGCAATCGGCGGCGTGTGCGCTTTGATCTTGGGAACGTCCTCGCCGCGCTTCAGCGGCCCAAAATATTTCTGCACCAGCTCGCGCGCCTTCTCCGGATTAAAGTCTCCGACAATCGCCAGGCTCGCATTGTTCGCCGCGTAGTACAGTTTGAAAAAATTCCGGACGTCTTCCAGCTTCGCTGACTGAATGTCCTGGTGCGAACCAATCACCTCCCCATAGTAAGGATGCTCTTTCGGAAAAAGTTGATGGAACAGCCCTTCTTCCACTACGCCGTACGGAGCGTTTTCCACGCTCTGCCGCCGCTCGTTGCGTACCACGTCCTGTTGATTCGAAAGATTTGCCTGGTCCAGTTTGTCCGGCAAATAACCCATGCGGTCGGACTCCAGCCACAGCGCCAGTTCCAGTTGATTCGAAGGCAGCGTCTCGAAATAATTTGTGCGGTCAAAATCCGTGGTGCCGTTGATATCCGAAGCGCCCGCAGCTTCCAGATAATGAAAGTGCGAGCTGCCGGGAACGTGCCGCGATCCTTCGAACATCATGTGCTCGAACAGATGCGCGAAACCGGTACGCCCCGGAAGTTCGTTCGCCGGACCTACGTGGTACCACAAATTCACCGCCACCATCGGCAGCCGGTGATCTTCGGAAAGAATTACCTCCAGCCCGTTCTCCAGTTTGTACTTTTCGAATTTCAGTTGCGGGACTTCGAGTGGCGCGGGCTTGGCCACAGCTGGCTTGGCGCCTGTTTGCGCCACCAATTTTGCGGGGGCTTTCGCGGGAGGCGAAGGTGTCTGCGCGCTAACTAAACCTGCAAGCAGTAAAAACACGGTCCCGCCAAACGTGAAAACAATCTTGTAGTGATGCCTCATCACGGTGTCCTTTCGAATTGGCACAATTTGCCGTTCAGCCAGCGGACCGCACTCGCGGGTGTCCTCAAAATCCCCGCTGTTAGCTTACCCTGCTTCAGAATCAGTGCAAAATACTTTACATTTTTCAAGGAACGCGAGAAACGCGACGCGGTTCGCACAAGAGCCAGCAAACCCCGTATACTGTGTCACTGGTTCTTTGCGCTTTGTAATTCGAATCATTTTAAAAGCTTGTTGCTTCGCGAGGTCCACGCGTGTCTGCTTCGGTCCTGAAAACCGCCGCCAATCTCAAATCACCGGAATTTGAAAAGAACACTCGCCGCATCGTCGATTTGCTGACGACAATCAAGAACGAAGAAGAACAAATCCGCCAGGGCGGCGGCGCAAAGGCTATTGAATCGCAGCACAAAAAAGGCCGCCTGACTGCTCGCGAACGCATCGCCAAGTTGATCGATACGGGTTCGCAGTTTTTTGAACTCGGAATTTACGCTGCTTACGAAATGTATGAAGAGTGGGGCGGCGCGCCTTCGGCAGGAACTGTCACCGGACTCGCAAAGGTTTGTGGCCGCACCTTCATGCTGATCGCCAATGACGCGACCGTGAAGGCCGGCGCGTTTTTCCCCATGACCGCCAAGAAAGTGATTCGCGCGCAAAATATCGCCATCGAAAACAGAATTCCCGCGATTTATTTGGTCGATTCCGCAGGAGTTTTTCTGCCGCTCCAGGAAGATGTTTTTCCAGACACCGACGATTTTGGACGAGTTTTTCGAAACAACGCCGTTATGTCCGCAATGGGCATTCCGCAAATCACCGCGATCATGGGGATGTGCGTTGCGGGCGGCGCGTACCTTCCGGTGATGTGCGATCACATCTTGATGACCGAAGGCTCAGGATTGTTTTTGGCAGGGCCCGCTTTGGTGCAGGCAGCCATTGGACAGAAAACTTCCGCGGAAGACCTCGGCGGCGCCAAAATGCACGCCCAAATTAGCGGCACGGTGGATTTCCGCGAGCCGGACGACGATGCGTGCATCGCGCGGATTCGCGCGCTGGTAGACAAGATGGGCGCGCCCAACGCTTCGCCATTCAGCCATGTGAAATCGCGCGACCCGCTCTTTTCCGCCGGGGATATCTACGGACTGTTTTCGAGCGATCCCGGAAAACAATACGACATGCGGGAGATCATCGCCCGCGTTGTGGACGCCAGTGAATTCGAAGAATATCGCGCAGAGTATGGAGAAACCTTGCTTTGTGGTTACGCGCGCATCGGCGGCTGGGCCGTCGGCATCGTGGCCAATCAGAAAAAACACGTGCAGACGCTGGCGCGCGGCTCGGACCAGAAACGCATCGAATTTGGCGGCGTAATCTATACCGAGTCCGCGGAAAAAGCCGCGCGCTTCATTCTCGATTGCAACCAGAACAGGATTCCGCTGGTTTTTCTGCATGACGTAAACGGTTTCATGGTCGGAAAAGACGCGGAGTGGAGCGGCATCATTCGCGCCGGCGCAAAAATGGTAAACGCCGTGGCAAACAGCGTCGTTCCAAAAATCACGGTGATTTGCGGTGGCAGCTTCGGCGCCGGAAATTATGCCATGTGCGGCAAGGCCTACGACCCGCGATTTATGTTCGCCTGGCCCACTGCAAGATTCGCAGTCATGAGCGGCGACGCCGCGGCAAGCACGCTCGCCGAAATAAAATTGAAGCAACTTGAGCGCGAAGGGAAAAAAGTCGACGAAAAACAAAAAAAGGAATTGGTCGAATCCGTCCGTGCCACTTACGAACATCAAACCGATCCGCGTTACGCCGCCGCACGCCTCTGGGTCGACATCATCATCGATCCCGTGCACACTCGCGACGCGTTAATCTGGGCTCTCGAAGCGGCCGCGCTCAATCCCGAAATTCGCGAATTCAAGACCGGAGTCCTGCAGACCTGATGACCATGCGGAAACGAAGCCTGATAATCCTAGCGGCGACTATTCCGGCGTGGATCGTCTATGCGCACTTCGGGGCGGAGTTCGACAAAGATAATCGCGCTTGGGGATACGAGGGTTCTCCGCCACCATATTTGATCGGCGCGGGTTTAGCGATTGTCCTTACCCCTTTTGCGGCCCTAGTTCTTTTTCTCATCGATCACATCTCATGGCGTCGTCGACAAAATGACCGAACAAATCAAACTGATTGAGTGTCCGCGAGACGCGTGGCAGGGATTGCCGGAACAAATTCCCACAGAGTACAAAGCGGAATATTTGAAAGAACTTGTGCTCGCGGGATTCCAGCACATTGACGCAGTGAGTTTTGTTTCGCCGAAATATGTGAAGCAAATGGCGGACAGTGAAGAAGTGATGGCGAAGCTAAATGCCTCTCTTCCTGCCGGTGTGAAACTGCCGGAAATAATTGGAATCGTCGTGAACGAAAAAGGACTCGAACGCGCGCTGGCGACGCCGAGCGTGACGACGATTGGATATCCTTACTCAATTTCGGCGTATTTTCGGCGCGCGAATGCCAACATGACGCGGGATGAATCGCGCTCGCTCGTAGAACAATTGAAGAAAGAAACTGCCGCGGCAAACCGCGGGCTGGTGATTTATATTTCGATGGCGTTTGGCAATCCCTACGACGAACCGTGGGGACAGGAAATTGTGACCGATACATTGGAGTGGCTGAAGGATGTTCGGGTGCGCACGGTTTCGCTGGCGGATACGGTGGGCACCGCTTCGCCGCAACTCGTCGGCGATTTGTACCGCAGCGTGAAGGATCACGTCGCCGGGATCGAATTGGGCGTGCACTTGCATGGCCAGCCCGAAAATGCGGAAGAAAAGATTCTCGCGGCTTACGAGGCAGGGTGCCGGCGTTTCGATAGCGCGCTGACGGGGCTTGGCGGCTGCCCGTTTGCAGGAGACGATCTGGTCGGGAACACCGCGACGGAAGATGTTCTTGCCGCCTTGCGAAAGGCGGGCGCAGATCCCGGAATTGATTCGGCGCGGCTAACCAAGGCGCTCGAAATGACGAATGAAATTCGCGCGAAGTATGCACACGTACCACTTGTAAATTGAAAAGGAGTCCAACCATGTATTCGACACTCCTTCTTGAAATTGCCGGAAATCTGGCGACCATCACGCTGAACCGCCCGGAAAAACGCAACGCCATCTCCACGCAAATGATGGCGGAGCTTCAAACGGCGCTCGACCAAATCGAGAAGAGTCACGCGCGCGTGGCCATTTTGACGGGCAGCGGCAAAGCGTTTTGCGCAGGGATGGATTTGGACATGCTCGCGGCGATTGCGAAGCAATCCCCCGCGGAAAATCAGGAAGACTCGCGGCGGATTGCCAAAATGTTCCGTCGCATCTGGAGTTTCCCGCGACCACTGATCGCGGCGGTAAACGGCGCGGCTTACGCCGGAGGATGCGGTATCGCCACACTCTGCGATTTCACGCTCGCCGTGCCGGAAGCAAAGTTCGGATATACGGAAGTAAAGATTGGCTTCCTTCCGGCGATTGTCTCCGTTTTTCTGACGCGGCAAATCGGGGAAAAGCGCTCGCGTGATCTCTTGCTTACAGGCCGCATCATCGAAGCGGAGGAGGCAAAAACATTCGGCCTGGTATCGGAAATTGTTCCGCCGGAGCGCTTGATGGAACGCGCGCACGAACTTGCAAACCTGCTGATCGCAGCAAGCCCCAGCAGCCTCACTCGATCCAAACACCTCCTGGTATCCTCGGCGGCTGCGGGAGTGGATCACGACTTGGAACGCGCCATCCTGGAAAATGCGCGCATTCGTTGCACGCCCGATTTCCAGGAAGGCCTCGCTTCGTTTCTGGAGAAACGCAAGCCCGTGTGGCAGGGCGACTCTGAAAAATAACGCACATGCGAATGATTGAATATCACGATGCGATGGTGCGCGTGCGCTACGCGGAAACGGACCAGATGGGCGTGGTTTATCACGCGAACTATTTGATCTGGTTCGAGGTCGGCCGCGTTGAGCTGATTCGCGCGCTGGGAATCGAATACAAGCGCATGGAGATTGACGACGATTGCCACATCGTAGTGGCGGACGCGCACTGCCGCTATCATCATTCAGCGATGTACGACGAAGTGCTGCGCATCCGGACACGCATTGCGGAGTCCCGGAACCGCATCGTCAAGTTTTCCTACGAGGTCATTCGCGACGCCGACGGAAAGGTGCTGGCAAACGGAGAGACGACCCACGTGATTTGTGGGAGCAATGGCCGCCCGAAATTGCTGCCGAGGAAATACCACAGCGTATTCAGCTCCATCGTCGCGCCGCAACCAGACCGGAGCAACGCATGAGCGTCGCGCTGAGCGGAAACGATCTCACGTTTCCGCAACTCTATGACGTGGCGCGGCGCGGCGAACAAGTCCAACTGACGGCGTCGGCAATCGAAAGGATGAACGCTTCGCGCGCGGTAGTCGATCGACTGGTGGCATCGGGGGAAGCGGCCTACGGAATCAATACTGGCTTCGGGAAACTCGCTTCCGTGCGCATCTCCGCAGAGCAAGTCCGGCAACTGCAGGTAAATCTGGTGCGTTCGCACGGTTGCGGCGTCGGCGCGCCGCTGAGTGAGCCGGAGACGCGCGCAATGATGTTGCTGCGCGCGAACGCACTCGCCAAGGGATTGAGCGGCGTGCGGCCGCTCGTCGTGGAAACACTTTGCAAAATGCTGAACGCCAAAGTGCATCCGGTGATTCCCTCGCAGGGCTCGGTGGGTGCTTCGGGCGACCTTGCGCCGTTGGCGCACCTGGCGCAGGTGGTGATTGGCGAGGGCCGCGCGGCGTTTGGCGGAGAAGTCTTGCCCGGCGGCGAAGCCATGAAGCGCGCGCGAATTCCTGCGGTGGCACTTGAAGCGAAAGAAGGACTCTCGCTGCTGAACGGCACCCAAGGCATGCTGGCGCTGCTGAGCCTGGCTCTGCGTGAAGCTGACAACCTTGTGGACACCGCGGATGTAGCCGCTGCCCTTTCGCTGGATGCGTTGCGCGGAAGTCCCGGCGCATTCGACGCCCGCATCATGCATGCGCGCGCGTACGCAGGAGCTGCAACGACGGCGCGGAACCTGGCGCACTTGAATGAGGGCAGCCAGATTCGCGAATCGCATCGCCCATCGGAAAAAGATCCGCGCGTGCAGGACGCGTACAGTTTGCGATGCACGCCGCAGGTGCATGGCGCGGTGCGCGATTCGCTGGCGCAGGCCAGGGAAATGGCGTCGGTGGAGTTGAACAGCGCAACGGACAATCCTCTCGTCTTTGTGCGCGACGCAAAAAGCGGCGACATTATCAGCGGCGGAAATTTTCACGGGCAGCCGCTGGCCATGGCGGCGGATCAAGTGGCCATAGCCATCGCGACGCTCGGCGGAATTGTCGAGCGGCGAATCGAACAGATGACCAATCCTCTGACCAGCATGCTGCCGGCATTCCTGACGCCGGAGCCGGGACTGAATTCGGGATTTATGATCGCGCAGGTGACCGCGGCGGCGCTGACGAGCGAAAACAAGGCGCTGGCCATGCCACACTCGGTCGATTCCATTTCCACGAGCGGCAATCAGGAAGATTACGTGTCGATGGGCATGAGCGGAGCGCGGCGATTGCAACGCATGCTGGACAATCTAAGTCACACGATCGCGATTGAATTGCTATGCGCTTGCCAGGGGATCGACCTGCTGGCGCCATTGCAGACGGGAAGGCTGGCGCGTAAAGCGCACGAAAGAGTGCGAGCGAAATCGCGCATGTTGTCCGTGGATAGGCCGCTGGCGCCGGATGTTGAAGCGGTGGCAGCGCTGGTGGCCAGCGGCGAGTTTTCCGCTCTCCTCGGTTAGGCGAATGGAATCCCAACATAGAGTGCACAGAATCCTCGGAGGACGATTCCGTATCGCTGGTTTAACCCTGCTCCCCTTTCCCCCTGTTTTTCATCAAGTGTTGATTCTAAAAGGGGTTGAAGGGCCTTTGTTTTCACACACTTTTGCAAGTGTTGATTCCAAAGGGGCTTACGTTGCACTAAAATTGTGCAAAAATGCGGGCGTTTTCTCACGCTCGTACCGGAGGTGGGTACAGGCCCAAATTGCCGTGGAGCGAACGGCCACTAACAAAAATGCGGCAGACAAACCGCAGTTCGAAAGATTCCGCTCAAAACGATTACGGGCAGTCAAGCATTTTTTCAGTTCATGCTTGCGAATCGAGTCTCGAACGAATGCGGATCGTAGTTGAGTGAATAGATTTCATTTCGTGGGCAGGCGGGGCAAGTTCAGGAATTCTTCCAAGCTGTCGGCCACGGTTTCGCCGTGGGACCGGCCGCCATCGTAGTCGAGAAAAACGACGGGGGAATCGTTGGCTCTGTGGTCGGAAGCGGCGATCCAATACCAGGAGCCGCGGCCGGTGGTTGCAAAGCAATACCCGGGACCTAACTCTTCCTCATAGGGCAACTCGTTCAGTGCTTCGATGTCCAGGGGCTCGAAGCAATAAACCGACCAGCGCTTTGGCCACCAGCGTCGCCTGCCGGGTTTCTCCAATTGGAAACCGACGGACTGAATGGCGGATTTGTCCTCGTACAGCCGCAAGAGTCTTTCCGGCAAAAGCTTTCCTAATTCTTTTTCGACGGCCTCCGGGTGCGGATCCAACAAGCGGCGCAAGTACGCTTCGTATGTGGCCCTAAGTTGATCGGGGGTCGGGCGGGAGCGGAGCCTCGTAATGGCTTGGCGAATCCCCGTGGCAATGACCAGCAGCACAGCGGCGATGGCGAGAGGACCAAATACGAGGAGGGGAAGCTTGTCCACGCTCCCATGATACAGCGGAGGGAGGCCGATAGGATTGATTGGTGCAGACCCATCAGTTTCTCAGGGTTTGACGCTGAACCCTGCGCTACTAGGCGAGCGATTCGAGGAAAAAGGTGAGCATACGGTAGCCGGCGATGTAGGAGAAGGGGGCAAGTTCGAGAGAGTAATGGCCGCAGGCGAGTTCGAGGGTGCGGGGTTCGGCGCCGTGGCGGCGGAGGGAATCGAGCATCTGGAGGGTGAGCTCCGGGAGCATGGTAGGGTCGTACTTGCCGTAGACCATAAGGGTGGTGCGGCCTGCGCCCATGCCGCGCTCGACGTAAGGCATGGGGCTGATGGGGGCCCAGTACTCGCGGAGCTCGTCGACGGTGACGTGGTGGCGAAGGCCCTCCCATACGTGATTGGTGGTCATGCCCTGGCTGATGACGTCGGCGTAGTAGGTGGAGACGTGGAAGAACCCGGCGGCGCGGATGCGTTCGTCGTGGACGAGGGTGATGTAGCCGACGGAGGAGCCGATGCTGGTGCCGAGGATGCCGAGCTTGGTGTAGCCCTGCTGTTCGAGCCAATGTAGGCAGCGACGGGCGTCCTGGACAGCCTGGCGATTGGCCTGGAGGGTGAGCCCGACGTTGGGGCCGCAGATCTGGTCAGCGCGCTCGTGACCGTGGGCCATGCGGCGGTCGTGGTAGGGCATGCTCATTTTCAGGACGGTGATGCCAAGGCGCTGAATCCAGCGGCAGAGGCCGTTTTGGCCGTGCCATTTGGCGTTCCAGTTGGGGAGCAGGAGCACGGCGGGACCTGCGCCGTCGCGTCTCCCACGCGAGCGAGTTGAAAGGGTCTCGCGTGCGGGAAAGAGTTGCGCGTGCACGGTATTGTTTTCCGGCCAGGAGGACTCGATGGAACTTGTGAAGGTGAGGACGTTCTGGGAGTCGCGGCGATAATCGGTGGCGGCAGACGCGGCGTACCATTCCCTGCTGGATTCGATGGCTTTGCGGGCGTATTCGCGCACGAAGGCGGCCGGATTGGGATCATCGGGGGAGCCGCCGATGTGCTCGAGGCCCCAGTGGAATGCTTGGACGCGGCGATTGTCGTCGGTGGTCCAGCGGCGGTGCTCGTAGCGGCGGATTCTGCGTTCGAACCAGTTCATAAAGGCAGTTGTAAGTTATGAGTTTACAGTTGTTAGTTCCAAAACAAAAAGCCGCGCGCGAATGGCAAGGATAAGAATCCACACAGAGATTGCAAAGGACACAGCGGGACGCAAAGAAGAAACCGTTAGGAATGAGGCACGCGGGCGGCGCGGTTTGTTGAGGCAGTAGGGTGAGTGTGGCAGATTGAGAAGAGCGGCCGCGGAGTGGCCGGGCAAACCGTGGTCATCGCCTTCTTTTTTCTTTTTGGAATTATTGTGGGGAGCTTCGTGAATGTCTGCATCACGCGGATACCAGAGGATGCCTCCATCGTTTCGCCCGGGTCGCGCTGTCCACGGTGCGCGACGCCGATCAAGCCGTATGACAATGTGCCGGTGTTTGGATGGCTGTGGCTGAGGGGCAAATGCCGCGCTTGCGGGCAGCCGATTTCACCGATGTATCCGCTAATCGAGCTGGCGACAGGATTGCTGTTTGTGGCGGCGTTTCTGGAATTTGGGATCACGCAAGCGACAGTAAAATGGCTGTTTTTCACATGCTTGCTTGAGATTCTGACGATGACCGATTTGCGCGTGCGGCTGCTGCCGGACGTGGTCAACTGGCCGGGCTTTGCGGCGGGACTACTGTTTTCAGCATTTGTGCCACCGGATCATGGATTCGCAGGGCTTCTGATTGAGAGACTTTTGCATGTGCGGCTGCCGGGATATGCAGCGGGAATTCTGGACGGCATCCTGGGGGCGGCTTTTGGAAGCTTTTTGCTGTGGGGACTGGCGGCGGGCTACAAGGCCGTGCGCGGTCATGAGGGCATGGGCATGGGCGACGTGAAAATGATCGCCATGATCGGGGTCTTTCTCGGGTTGCGCGGGACGTTTCTGACGCTCTTGGTAGGGAGCCTGCTGGGAAGCTTGATCGGGATTGGGCTGGTATTGGCTTTGTATCTCGGCGGGTGGAAGAGTGGGGTGGCGAAACGCGCTAGCCGGCGGGGATTGGGGACGGAGCGGCAATTGCGATGGGCGATTGCGAGGCAATATCAATTGCCGCTAGGCACGTTTCTAGGGATTGGGGCGCTGGCGATTGTGTATGGGGGGCCAGTGATTGCGGAGCAGTGGCCGATTTTCAGGGGTATCGTTGGTTAGAAAAGAAACTCAAAAGTTGAAGAAGGAAAGAACAAGAAAAGGATAACGCAGAGACGCAGAGACCCGTAAGCCTCGCAGAGAAAGAGACAGAAGCTGAAAGCCGAGATCATGTTCGGAACGTTGCAAGCTGGAAATAACACCCAGCACCTTTGGATGATTGCCGCGGGACTGGGAGTCGGGTTCCTGGCGGTCGCTGGGCTGGTGGTATTTCTGATGCGCAGGTCCTTTCGAAGCAGGCGGGACGAGCAGAAAGAGGAATTCAAGGCGAGCGGGCCGGGCACAGAGAACCCTTCCGCTTTCATGGCCGCGTCAATGCAGGGGGTGATTCAGCAATTGCGCGTGCAGGAAAAGGAATTGGAGCGCCTGCATCGCATCGAAAAAGAGCGCGCGGAGCAGACGGAGAGGTTGAGCGAGGAAGTGACGAGGAATATGCCGGCGGGACTCCTGGTCGTGAATGCCACGGGAATTATCTCCAGCTCGAATCCGGCGGCAGAGCAGGTTCTGGGAATTCGCGGTCTGGCATTCCGGCGATATAGCGAGGCGCTGGGAGCCTCTTCGGGGGTGTCCAGGCTGATTGCGGAGTGCCTTGCGAACGGAACGATTTTCCGGCGCGAAGAGGTTGAGCACATACCGCCTGCGGGCGACACGCGGCATCTGGGAGTGACGATCTCGCCCATTCGGCGCGGCGAGGGAAAGATCAGCGGAGCGATCTGCCTGCTGACGGATTTGACAGAACTTGCCGCGCTACAGCAACGGATGCAACTGAAAGAAAACCTGGCCGCGCTGGGCGAATTGTCCGCGGGAATCGCGCACGAGATCAAGAACGCGCTGGCGACGATTTCGGGTTACGCGCAGATGATCCGGTCGGAATCTTCCGAGACGGAAGCTTTGGATTACGCGAAACGCATCCTGGAGCAGACGCGGAACATCACGCACGTAGTGACTGAATTTTTGAAGTACGCGCGGCCGCTGGAAATTCCGGATGACAGGGTTGCTCTGCAAATCGTCGTGGAGCGCGTGGTTGCGGAAGTGGAAGAAGCGCTGCCGCAGGTAAAGATTCGATGGGAAGGGACATTCGGAGACGCGGGCGGAGACGAAGGGCTATTGAGGCAAGCGCTGCTTAACTTGACGCGAAACGCCGCAGAGGCATGCGCCCTGACAGCCGGCGGAGGGCACGTCGCCGTTTTCGGCGAAATCGTTCACGGCGAAGAGGCGGGATCTCAACGGATCAGGGTTACGGACAACGGCCCGGGGATTCCTGCGAACGTGCTCCCGAAGTTATTCCGGCCGTTTTTTACGACGAAAGCGAAGGGAACCGGGCTGGGACTGGCCGTGGTGCAAAAGATTATCGTGCAACATGGTGGTCAGGTAGAGGTGCGGAACCGCCCCGAAGGAGGGGCGGAGTTTATTGTTACGCTACCCTTGCCGCGTAGCGTACCAGAAGCAGTAGAATCAAAGCAGACCAGCATCTAAGGGAGTATCGGAGTCTTGCAGCGCTCCCGGGAGGTGGGACTATATGCGAGTGAAATTCTGGACCAAGGTTTTCCTAATCGTTCCCGCTCTGTGCCTGGCTGGGCTTTCGGCGGCCGCGCAACAGACGGGTGATCCCGTGGCGGATGCCGCAAGAAAAGCCCGCGAAGCGAAGAAGGACACGACGAAGCCGAAGAAAGTTTACACCGACGATGACATTAAGAGGAGCGCGCCGGAGCAGGCGGCGCCTAGCTCAGCCACGGGCGATGCCAGTGGGAAGGCAGCCTCCACGACAGCACAGGGGGCGGGCGCTTCCACGAAGGCCGGAGAGGAACCTAAAGAAGATCCGAATAGCGAATCGGCTTGGAAAAAACGCTTTCAGGCTCAACGCGACAAGATTGCGAAAGCTGAGAAGGAACTTGATATTTTGACGCGCGAACTGGAAAAGGCCCAAGTGCAGTACTACCCTGATCCGCAAAAGGCCATGGCGCAGCAGAACACGCGCGCCGACATCACCGCGATTAATACAAAGATTGACGCAAAAAAGCAGGAAGTGGATCAGTTGAAGAAGGGCCTTGATGACCTTGAAGACCAGTTAAGGAAATCAGGCGGCGATCCAGGGTGGGCGCGGTAGAAGAAACCAAACGGAAAGTCGTTAGTTGTACGTTTTTTAGTCTTCAGAAAACCCTTGATAACCACACGAAGCGCCACCCTGAAGGCGTTAGAGGGTGGGAGTTTCCGGGGACCTGCTTCCCTTCTCTGCACATCTGTCTCTGGTTGTCCGCTGGCAGTGGCTGGATTCATGGTAGAAACGAAAGAGATGGAACCTCTCCTCCTCGTCGAAGACAAGCCGGAACTGCGCGCCATGCTACGCAAGGCACTGGAG
>Ga0137363_10001582_pt1 | contig 13205 bp, 13 predicted proteins | sample MadtaG_FD_104800 | JGI IMG/M metagenome (GOLD analysis project Ga0137363, IMG submission 104800) | Vadose zone soil microbial communities from Angelo Coast Range Reserve, California, USA - Mad1_115_16 metaG | ecosystem: Environmental > Terrestrial > Soil > Vadose zone | place: USA: California...
TATCGGATGGGAAGCAACTCGCCCTATTTCGGGGACAGGGCACCAGTTCCGTCCGACAGGAATCTGGGCCAGCATTCGTCCCGCTCAACAGCCTCACATGGAATCACTAGACGACACCATTGAATTTCTGAAACGGGACGGCTCGCAAATCATTAGCGAACCCGAGCTGAGACAGAAGCTTGCAGAAGGCCGCCCTCTTCGAGTGAAATTGGGCGTCGATCCGACTTCGCCTGATCTGCATCTCGGCCACTCCATCAATTTGCGCAAGCTCAGGCAGTTCCAGGACGCCGGGCATCAAGCGGTGTTGATCATCGGCGATTTTACATCGATGATAGGCGACCCGAGCGGCCGATCTTCCACCAGACCGATACTGACTTACGAACAGGTCATTGCCAACGCCGAGACCTACAAGGTTCAAGCCTTCAAGATACTTGATACCGCTCGCACGGAAGTGGTGTTCAACGGCGAGTGGTTTGGGCGGATGGCCTTCATGGATGTCATCAGGTTAAACAGTCGAGTGACGTTTCAGCAGATGCTGCAGCGTGAAGATTTCAAGAGCCGGCTCCAGGAAGGGTTGCCAATCTTTCTTCACGAATTCCAGTATCCGCTCATGCAGGGCTGGGATTCTGTAATGACCCGGGCGGATGTGGAACTGGGTGGGACAGATCAACTATTCAATATCATGGTCGGTCGAGATCTGCAGAAAGATCAGGGGCAACCGCAGCAGGTCGCATGTTTGCAACCCATTCTGGAAGGGTTGGATGGCCTCCAGAAAATGAGCAAAAGTCTTGGAAACTACGTCGGCATCGACGAGCCGCCGGCGGAGATGTTTGGCAAGCTTATGAGCATCTCCGATGAGCTGATGGCTCGTTATTACAAGATTCTCCTGGGCGAAACGGTGCCTATAACTCATCCGATGGAGGCCAAAAAACAGTTGGCATATCGCATCGTAGAGCAATTTCATGACCGGGGCGCAGCACGGTCGGCGCTTGACGATTTTGAAGCGAGATTTGCGAGGCGCGACCTCTCTTCGGCCGAGTTGCCGAAGGTGCGGCTGGGCGAACTCGGCGATGATATCATTTCCGCAGTGGTTGCGGCATACGCACAGGGTTTCCAACTGACGAAATCACGAAGCGAAGCCCGCCGGCTGGTAGAGCAGGGGAGTGTACAATGGCGTGGTGAGAAGGTAACCGATCCCAAAGCTCGAATTCATTTCTCCCCCGGGGAAATTCTCAGGCTGGATAAAACGCGCGCTGTTCGGGTCGAAATCGACCATTGACTAAGGCCTCGTCTGGAGGGGAGTTGCTTGCAGCTCCCGCGGGTTCGTAATGCCTGCCAACTAATTATCTTTTGCGCGCACCCGGGCGCTGCGAGCAACGCCCCTCCAGCCTGGGCCGAGGGCCTCAAGCGCTTCAGGGCTAGCGCGTATGCCCTCTATTCGCTGGGCCGGTTTTCTCCGGAGAGCATGTCTTGAACCGATTTCCGTTTCTTGAGCCGTAGCCAATTGTTCCAGGTCTTTCGCAGATTTTGCCTAACCGAGAGGTATTCCTGGTTCAGATCGTTCTGTTTCGGAATCTGCTCCAGAATTCCTCTCACCGAAAAATCATCGGTCTTCAGAATCGTATAAGCAGTCCCGATTGCGGCGTAGTGATGAGCATCGCTTGCCGCAATCATTGGCAATTCCCGCTCTCTTGCATAGTCGAATGCCAAATGATTGTACCGCTTGAGAGTGCTCGCAGCATTGAACACTTCAATGGCATCGATAGGAAGGGTGTTCAGCACATTCTCTCGGATGCCAGCGCGAAAAAGATCATAAGGATGCGGCGGGATAGCCAGGCCGCCTGCCTCGTGAATGAGACGGCAAACTTCCAGTGCCGTTCTGCCCTTTAGATTTGGCAACACAGCTCCGATACAAAGAAGATGCCCTTCCGCGGTTGTGACTTCGATCCCTGGAACGACTAGAAAATCGTTAACGGGCAAGCCGTCCTTTCGCATCAGGCCCGCATTCACCATGTAAGTGATCGCGTCGCAGGTATTGTGGTCGGTGATCACAAACCCATTCAGCCCTTTCTTTCGCGCCGCCCCGATCAATTGTTCGGGACTGCTCACTCCGTCCCCGGAAAAAAAAGAGTGGCAGTGAAGATCAATCTTCAAGGGCATGAGGTGCAGATTATAGAGGAAACGAGACGCGCCAACTAAATTTGGATTCGCAAAAATCCTTGATAACCAAAACCGGTTGCAGAAGAGCCAAGTTTTTCTGTATCCGCGCATTAATCATTAGGAGATTTTGCTTTTCAAGGATTCTATAGAGCGGGACCGTGATGTATCGGATTTTCACACCTCTTACTAGCACGCACGAATGAAAAAACCAAACGCAGCAAAGATCGAGATCTCTCGACACGCTTTCAAGGAGTGGGCTATCGTTTGTGATTCGATCGAGCGAGGCGAAACCAGTCTGATCTTCCGGAAGGGAGGAATAGCCGAAGGCCGCGACGGATTTCATTTCAAATTCTCGCACTTCTTCTTGTTCCCCACCTTTTTCCACGAACAGATTGAAAGAACGCGCCTCGGAAAAGAGAGAGCGTTGGAACCGAATCCGAGCTCGGTTGCGATCAAATTGTTTTTGGAGGTGGAGTTTAGCCGCTGGGTTGAAGACCTTGCACTGATTGGCGATTTAGACCAGTTCCACGTTTTGAAACCGTCCGTTCTGAGCGAGCGATTTCATTACGATGACCGCAACGGGCTATATGTGGCTTTTGTTCGGGCTCATCGGATCTCGCCGACTTGGGAATTCCCGAATCAGCGATCGTATGGCGGTTGCCGTTCGTGGGTTGAATTGCCCGAGCAACCGTCAGATCTGCAGACGGCGCCGATTCTCTCGGCCATCGAACAGGATCGTCGCCGCTCAATCGTGGTGGCGGCGTTGGGAAAAGCTTCTCCAGGGATTGGTGATGGAAGCGCTTGAGGGGAAGATTACCGGAGAGAGCTTTACGCCCTATCCAATGAAAAACGAATATTGGCGAAAAATGCCCAAGGGTGATGCACTGGAGGGACGGATTCCAAGTTCCACGCAGAAGTCGCAGAGCTTTACATATACAGGAGCTGTAGTCGCTGAAAGGTCGCGCCAACGCGATCGCGGATCCGGTCGATCTCCGTCGAGGTGGGGTACTTGTTGAGGGTGCTCACCAGTTTGTCGAAAATCGGCTTCGCGTCTTCCAGCTTTTCTTTCAGGGACTCCAGGTAGTCGTTCATTGCCTTCTTTGAGTCCGGATCATCGTCCATTGACCTGACGACCGCTGAATTGGCAAATCGCTCTTTGTTGTCATTAAATTCGTCGACAAACTTGTTCGCCTTGTCACAAAAGCTATCCGCGGCTTTGACGAACTCTGCTCCGGTCTTTACATTCTCGAGCGCTACCCCAAGATCCTTGATCGCGGCCAAATATGTCGTGAAAGGTTGTTCGTAGCTATCGATGACCGCCTGCTTCTCCGGATCGAGCGCAAGCGCGGAGAGACGGAGGAGGTGAAGTGCCGCCGCGAGGCAGAACGCAAACTTGACTTTCAATAAATTGTTCACAGCTGGAATGCGGGAAATTGGGTGAGTGCTGCGGGGGAATCAATTAAAAATTTGGGCCGGATGCTTTCGGCTCGCGGGCGGCGCCGATGATCAGATAGTTGCTGACGATTGATCTTCCCTCGGAGAAAATTTCGTTATCGCCCAATTTCGCGTAAAGAGCAGTCGACGAACCTCCGTCGAGGTTGAGGGCCTGGATAATGCGATTGTCTCGAATCAATTTTGCCTTAGCGAGCATCTCTCCGATTGCAGCCAACGTCACCGAGCGGCAGGTTCCAAAGCCCCAGCAGGTTGGGCCGCAGAAAAAGACGAAGCTTCTTGCTGCGACCCTTTCTGCGTCTAGACCGGGAACCGGTTGCCCGCCTTCAACCAGAAAAGGCCCGCATTGAATCGCCTGCTGAACGCCTTTGGTGCTCACAAGTTCACGAGATCGTATGATTTCCGGGCGTCCTTCTTTTACCAGGAAAACTCCGGACAAAAGCTTCGCCTTCCGGGCGGGATGAATCACACGACCGTTACTGATCAGCAACCCAAGCGGACCAAGATCGGCTTCAAAATATCCTCCGTTGATCCCGGCCATGCCCTGGGCCGCATCGACGGCGCTTCGAACTCCATCGATCTTACCTTGGAGATTGGGGATCACTTGAAAGCGAACTTCATGCGGTGAGAAATAGACAACCTGCGCCGCCGCGTCAGTGGTTCCGTCTGATAACAGCAATTCTGAGGCATGCACTTTGCCGCCCGGATCCTTCAAATCGCGCCTCTGCGTGATTTCCCATGCGGCGTGAACGGACGTGCAGGCGAGAAGGAACAGGAGAAAGAACGCTCTTTGAGCCGTACGGTAATGATTTGAAGTTCCTTGCACAAGTCACAATTCTGCAGGTAGTTGTGATCGCTGGAGAAGAGCGCAGCCGACCTCTGGCAAAAGAGCTCTCATCGCGGGGACAAGACGGGGGTCTGTCCCGGGCGTGTGCTTGATTTGCGCTCTTTTTTCTCGGCTGGTGGCTCTTCCTGTTCCGGTAACACAACTTTATCTATTAAATGGATTACGCCATTGCTCGCGATCAGATCAGGCTTCACTACGTTCGCGTCTCCATACGACAATGAAGAGCCCTCTTTAGCCAGATGAATTTTCGAGTCGCCCAGAGTTGTTACCGTCGTGGTCTTTGCCTGTGCCGCCAACATTTTTCCTTTTATGATGTGTGCCAGTATGATGCTCGCCAGCTTGGGCTTGTTGGCCGGCTTCATCAATTCATCAAAAATGTCCTTTGGCAGTTCAGCGAACCCCTCGTCGACCGGGGCAAAAACGGTTAGCGCGCCATATCCTTTTATTGTTTGTGTCAGGCCGGCGACCTGGATTGCTTTTACAAACGTCCTGCACCGGCCGGTTTTCTGAACGGCCGTAACGAGGTCGTCTGCTGCGTGCATACTTCCAATTCCGGTGAATGCGATCGCAAGGGCAAATATCCAGTTCATGGGGTCCTGTGTGCCTGCTATTTGACTCCAGTTGCGAGTACCGTCTGAAAATAAGGGCTGACCGGTTCTCGCGAAACAACCTGGACTTCGGGATTCTGAAATTCGGCTTGCTCCAAAAGGCGAAGCAATTCGATCTCGCTAAATCCCAGCCAAAGGTCAGCGTATAGCTCTCTGGCCTGTTCAAAGGTGTGGGCGAGTAAATCCACGACAACCAGCCGGCCGCCACTCCGTAAGGAGCGCCGGGCTGCTCCCAGCGCCTTTTGAGGGCTGTTGGCGTGATGCAAGGCTTGGCTGAAAATGGCAAGATCAATTGAGTTTTCTGCGATTGGCGGGTCCTCCAGATCGCCCAGGCGATACTCCAGATTTGTAAACCCATGATCTTTGGCGAGCTGGGTTCCCACTTCGACCATCCGCTCCGAGTTGTCGATGGCAATCACTTTTCGGGCCCTCTTCGCGAGCAATTGGGACAATGTACCTTCTCCTGCTCCCAGGTCAGCGACGTCGATTGCCGGAACTAATGTCAAAAGCAAATGCGCCAGTCCCTGCCAGGATCGTCCCGGGCAATAACTGCGTCCAAACTTTCCGGCCAGCCGGTTAAAATGTTCGCGGGCACGATCCCTCCTCTTGGCCAGAACATGATTCAACGCGGAGCTGTCCGAATCCGCCTCGGGCATTTCATGCATTGCTAATCCGATTAGAGTTCGGAGCTCGGGCTGTCTGATCGGTCCTCCGGCGCCCCAGCTGTAGTAAATATTCTTGCCGACGCGGCGATCCTGCAAGAGGCCGGCACGCTTGAGCTGGGCCAGATGCGTTGAAATACGGGACTGTCCCATGCCGAGGATTTCCTGGATTTCTGCGACGGAGAGTTCTTCGGTTTGAAGGAGGTGCATGAGCCGGGCACGGGTGGGATCGGCCAAAGTGCGCAAAGAATTCAGAGTTGACTGCATGGAAATCCGGTCGATATATCAGCATATCATGATTGGTCAATATTCTCTACTGCTTTCGCCGCACTCTAGTCCGCGGTAGTCCATTAACAGGCCAATCCTCTTCATCCTACCTATGGCGCGACGTTATATCTTCTCTTCTGAATCTGTTACCGAAGGTCATCCGGATAAGGTCTGCGACACTATCTCCGATCGGATACTCGATGCATGTTTGGCCCAGGATCCACAAAGCCGCGTTGCGTGCGAAACCTTGGCAAAGGGCAACTTGGTTGTTATCGCCGGCGAAATCACGACCAACGCGAGGTTTGACTATCTCGACGAAGTTCGTTCGGCGATCAGGGAGATCGGGTATATCCACAACGATTCTCTGTTTCACGCCGACACCTGCGTCATCATTCAAGCGTTAAGCCGGCAATCGCGCGATATCGCCCAAGGCGTAGACGCGATACAGGTTGAGGGGAAGGAAACAGATGAACAAGGAGCGGGGGATCAGGGGTTGATGTTCGGGTTCGCCGTCCGCGAAACCCCGGAATTGATGCCGGCTCCGATTCAATTGAGTCATCAGCTCGGCAGAGAGTTGACGCGGCTACGCAAATCCGGCGAATTGCCTTGGCTTCGTCCCGATGCGAAAACCCAGGTTTCAGTTCAATACGAAGGCTATCGCCCGATCTGTGTTGAAGCGGTCGTCATTTCCACGCAGCACGCAGCGGATATAAAACATAAGGAGATCCGGGAGACGCTCGTCGAGCGGGTAATGAAAAAAGTAATTCCAGCGGAATGGATTACTCCCGAGACGCGATACCTCATCAACCCTACCGGCCGGTTCGTGATCGGTGGTCCCGAGGGTGACTCCGGCCTGACCGGTAGAAAGATTATCGTTGATACTTATGGCGGTATGGGCCGGCACGGCGGTGGCGCATTCTCCGGAAAGGACCCTTCGAAGGTGGATCGGTCTGCTGCATACATGGGGCGATACGTTGCCAAAAATGTCGTGGCTGCCGGTTTGGCAGATCGATGTGAGGTTCAATTTGCTTACGCCATCGGGCATCCCGATCCTGTGAGCATTTCGGTTGACACGTTTGGCACAGCAACGGTCGATGAGATAAAAATTGAGCAAGCCATCCGCGAGGTCTTCAATTTCAAGCCGGCGGCGATTATTCAGCAACTCGCTTTGCTTCGTCCGATCTACGGCAAGACAACCAACTATGGGCATTTCGGCCGCGAGGATGATTTGGAAGCGCTTCGCTGGGAGCGCACCGACAAGGCAGAAGCCCTCAAGGCATTCGTAGTATAAGCCACTCGGGCTTCGCGCGGAAGTGTGCGCGGACGCCTCTATCCCTATTTTCCAAGCCTTCATGAATACTGTTACAACGCAGTCTGGTGCCGACTTTAAAGTCGCCGATCTCGGGCAAGCCGAGTTTGGGCGAAAAGAAATCGAAATTGCTGAGACGGAGATGCCCGGTTTAATGGCGCTCCGAGAGGAATTTGGAACTTCGAAGCCGCTTGCGGGCGCTCGAATTGCCGGTTGCCTGCACATGACAATTCAAACCGCGGTGTTGATCGAAACGCTCATTGAGTTGGGCGCATCGGTTCGTTGGTCAAGCTGCAACATCTTTTCCACCCAGGATCATGCGGCGGCCGCTTTAGCTGCGCATGGGATTCCCGTCTTTGCCTGGAAAGGAGAATCCCTGGAGGAGTACGACTGGTGCATCGAGCGGACGATTTTCTGGCCGGATGGACAGCCGCTCAACATGATTCTGGATGACGGTGGTGATTTAACCGCGATTGTTCATCAGAAATATCCTCAACTTCTAGCCAGTATCCGCGGATTGTCTGAAGAAACCACGACCGGCGTTCATCGGCTCTATCAGATGATGGAGCGAGGTGAACTTGGTTGCCCTGCCTTCAACGTCAATGATTCGTGTACGAAGTCGAAATTCGACAATCTCTACGGATGTCGTGAATCACTCCTGGACGGTTTGAAGCGCGCGACGGATGTCATGGTAGCGGGCAAAGTGGCTGTGGTTTGCGGTTATGGTGACGTTGGCAAGGGATGCGCTCAATCTTTGAAGGGTCAGGGTGCGAGGGTCGTCATTACGGAGATAGATCCGATCTGTGCGCTTCAGGCTGCCATGGAAGGTTACCAGGTCACGACCCTCGAAGAAGCGGTGCGCGATGGCGACATTTTCATTACGGCTACAGGGTGCCGTGATGTCATCCGGCGGGAGCATCTTGATGCAATGAAGCATCAGGCGATTGTCGCGAATATCGGCCATTTTGATCTTGAGGTCGACGTCGCCAGCGTATTCGAGGATCAGAAGCTCAAACGCATCAAAATCAAGCCGCAGGTGGACCAGGTGGAGTGGCCGGATGGCAGACGAATCACTATCCTTGCGGAAGGACGGTTAATGAATCTGGGTTGCGCGACTGGACATCCATCGTTCGTGATGAGTGCTTCATTTACAAACCAGGTCATGGCCCAGATCGAGCTGTTTACCAACCGGCAGGCCTACGAAAACAAGGTGTATGTTTTGCCGAAGCGGTTGGACGAGAAGGTTGCCCGTCTTCATCTGGACAAACTTGGTGTCAAGCTGACGCAATTGAACGCCAGGCAGGCAGAATACCTCGGCATTGGTTTGGAGGGCCCTTTCAAACCCGACTTCTATCGGTATTAGGCCCCCAGGATGGGAGCGCAACACGCCAACTGATTGCTCATGGCTGACGCGACGCCCGAGATTCAGGCCAAGATGGAGAAGGCGGGTCTTAGCGCCGCAGCAATCCAAGCCTTTCTGCACCAGTATAAAAAGGTAGTACTCAACGAGGCCGGTCTTATCCCGGAAGGGTCATTGACTCCGGTTGAGAACCTTCCAAGCATCACCGACCAACCGGACCCGGGAGATGTTTCGATGCTCGCGGCTGAAACCGTCGTACTGAAATTGAATGGCGGGCTCGGCACCAGCATGGGATTGGAAAAAGCGAAGAGTCTGCTCAGAGTGCGAGGCGATCTCACATTCCTCGATGTCATCGTTCGCCAGTATCTGAACTTGCGTTCCAGCGTCGCGCCGCAGCTGGCGCTGTTTTTCATGAACAGCTTCAGCACAAGCGACGATACGGCTAAGGCTCTAAGGCGTTATCCGGAACTTGGTGATCCCAGGAAACTGGAACTGATGCAAAACAAGGTGCCGAAGATCGATGTGAAATCCCTTGCACCCGTTGCATGGCCGGACAATCCATTGCTCGAATGGTGTCCTCCCGGACATGGCGACATCTATCCGTCGCTTCTCGGTTCCGGATTGCTTAATCAATTGCTCGCCAGCGGGAGGCGCTACTTGTTCGTATCGAATTCTGATAATCTGGGCGCTACGCTTGATATGAGGCTACTGGCATTCTTCGCCAAGTGCGGCGCTCCGTTCCTGATGGAGGTGACCGCACGCACAGCAGCTGACCGCAAAGGGGGCCATCTTGCGCGTAGAAAGGGCGATGGACGTCTACTGCTTCGGGAATCTGCACAATGTCCCGATCAGGACATGGAGGCCTTCCAGGACATCAAACGGCACCGCTTTTTCAATACCAACAATCTCTGGATTCGTCTTGACGCGCTTCGGGCCGAACTCGATCGCGGGAAAGGTTTGCTTCCACTCCCTTTGATTCGAAACGAAAAGACCCTCGACCCGCGTGACAAGACGACGCCAAAGGTTTTCCAGCTCGAAACGGCCATGGGCGCGGCTGTCGAATGTTTCGATGGCGCGTCAGCGATCCAAGTGCCGCGCAGCCGGTTCGCACCTGTTAAATCGACTGCGGACCTTTTGAGCGTTCGCTCAGATGCATACGAGCTGGATGCCGAGTTTCGATTGAAACTTATTTCCGATCGGATTTCCGCACCGCCGATTGTAAAACTGGAGGATCGTTACAAACTCGTGGACCGATTGGAGGAACTTGTCGCTGCTGGTGTGCCGTCTCTAGCGCGCTGCAGGTCGCTGGCGGTCGAGGGAAATCTGAAGTTTGGGCCCGGCGTGGTGATCGTGGGCGACGTGAAGTTCAGAAACTCCGAGGATGCAACGAAAACAATCGGCGCAGGAATCTACGAAAATCGCGACGTGGACTTCCCTACAGGCGCACCAAATCCAAAAGAAATCTGAACCAAAGATAAAACATGCCGCGCCATGTGTAACGAACCTTCTCTGAATCGACGCGTTCCAGCAGCCCGGCGTTTACGTTATGAGTGATCTGCGCGGAAAGATCCTGCTGCAAAAGTTCCTGGATTTGCCGAGGATCGAGCTTGAGAACGGAGTCATTTGAAAGGGACTGCCTCGAGAGCATAGCCTTATGCGCCGCGCACATGGCGTTGAACTGGAGGGTCGGACGCACGCGCTGGATATGGGTCTGGGGTAAAAATTTGAGCGCGTAAGAGAACGGGTAATTCCACGTCGTAAAAATCTGTCCATCCAGGGAGCGGGTCATGAGGCTGATGTAATAGAATACCATCTCGCCCTGGTCGATCAGACAGAGGGCTGCCTGAGTCTGGTCTTTTCCGCGATGAAATAGTCGAAGAAATTGCTGTTGCGCATCCCAGTCACAGCCGAGATCATTTACCAGTTCAAATCCTTCCTGCTGAATCTCGTCCGTTAATTCATCCAGCCTCGGAAACAGATCCCGTCCCGGAGGGTTTTTGTGGTGAAGCTCGCGCTGTGCCGGCATGCGCAGGGTCCTGATCCGGGTGAGGATCTCGAGCCACGGGAGAAATATCCAAATGGAGGCGACCGCAAGACCTGCGAGCCAGCTACCTGAAGGCAGGTAACCGACCAGGAACGAGGTGATCAGTAGACAAATGATCCCGAGTCTTTTCATGACCGGGTGATGAAAAGAGCGAAAAGCCATCCCCAGGGCAGCGACCCCAAGTATCAGGAAAATAGATGAGAACATTGTGAGCTTCGAACCTTAGGGCCGGATGTTATGCTCCTTCAAAAAATCTTCAAGCTCATCAGGACCGAAATCCGAGAGAACCAGCTCCCCGGTAACAAGAGTCGGCGCAAATGTCTGTCCCGAAACGGCCACGAGTTCATCATAGGCAACACGGGTACTGCGGACCTCGACGCTCTTATACTTATAGCCGCGATTGTTCAGGTATTGTTCGGCTACCATGCACCAGGGGCAGCCGGCTTTAAGGTATAATGTCATAGATTTCGCTCACTCACCGCGGTGTTGTGGTCGCAACGACGAAATAAAGAATCGTTTTTCCGGTTTTCGCAAGTGAATCGATATTCAGTCGCTCGGCTGTGTCATCCGCCGTGTTCAAAATGGGCGAATCCGCCTCGAGTAACGCGACGCTGGGAATGCCCGCTTGCAGAAAAGGCATTTGATCCGCGAGCAACAGCCGATTGGTTGGTTCGAGACTGAAGCCCGCCACGTGAGCAGCCAATTTCAACTGGTCGATGAGCGCTTTGTCTCCGTTCGGAGCATAGTTCAGGATTCCGCTGCCGGTGTTACGCAAAAGAATCGCTGCACGAACATCTTCGGCGTGATTATGGAGTTTCAGCGTTTGCACATAGAACCGGCTCCCAAAGAGGCCATCGCTCAGATTCAACTCGTTGAACGGGGCGTCGCCATCCAGGAAGAGAAGTTCCACCTGAGCGGCCAGCGTTGGGTCGGAAGCAAGAACGCGAGCTAGTTCCACCAGAATCGCGCTGTTTGCGGCGCCGTCAGTTGCACCAATGGCCCTGAATTCATGCGTTGGCGTTGTATCGAAATGTGCGCCAATCAAAATGCGGCTGGAAGAAAGGGAGGATTCGTCAAAACGGGCGCTCAAATTGCAAAATTCGATCGGCTTGCCATCCGGCGGATGCTCGCTGAAACGTTGTTCGGTCGTTTGCCAACCTAGTTGCTTGAGGCGTTCAACGAGATGGGCTCGCAGCTGAATATTTGCCTCTGATCCCGAAGGGCGAGGACCATAGGCGGCCAAAGCGTTGGCTTCTGCAAGGGTTTTGCTCCCGTCAAAATCATTCCAGATCTTCTCTCGATTCGGTGAGGATGGGTTCCCGACAAGAATCAAATCTGACGAATGTTTGACACTTTCGTTTCCGGTCCTTTCTGTCCGTCTGCAACTGGAAAGAAGCAGAATCGAGACGGCTGCCAGGGCAAATAACCTAATTCTCACTGAGCCGATATTCCAAGAATGGAAAGAATCCTTTCGAGATCGCCGTTCCCGTAGTACTCGATCTCGATGCGCCCCTTTTTTTCGGCGTGATGAATTTTGACATCTGTGGCAAAGCGTTCCCGCAACCGGTTTTCAATGTTATTTATAGCATTGCGTACCCCTGCGACTCCTTCCTGAGGCGCCCGAATCCCGCTCCGGGTGGTTCGATTAAGCCTTTGTTGTCCAAGCTGCGCAGCGACGAGCTTTTCGATCATTCGAACCGTAGCCGATTGCCGGATAGCGAGTTCTGCCGTCACAAGTTGTTCCTCCTGGTTTTGGAGGGCCAGCAGCACTTTTGCATGACCGACGCTCAAACGCCCCTGCGCGAGGTAGCTTTGAACCTGGCTGTGGAGATCGAGCAGACGGATCGAGTTCGCGATGACAGAGCGACTTTTCCCGACGCGCTGCGCAATATCTTCCTGCCGGAGGGCAAACTCTTCAGCCAGGCGCCGATAGGCATTTGCCTCCTCAATCGGATTCAGATCCTCGCTCTGAAGGTTTTCGATCAGAGCCAATTCGAGGACGTCGCGATTGGCAGCCTGACGGACGATCACCGGAGCCTCCTTCAGTCCCAATTGACTGGCGGCTCTCCATCGGCGTTCTCCGGCGATGATTTCGCACTTACCGTTAACTTTTCGGACGATGAGCGGCTGAATAATTCCGTGCTCTCGGATTGATTCAATCAACTCTTCGAGTTGATCGGTTCGAAACGATTTTCTTGGCTGCAACGGGCTTGGTACGATCTCGGAGACTGCGATGCGTTCGATGTGTTCGCCCGGTTCTACCGTATGAGCGGCCGGCTTGCTGGCGCTAATCAGCGCGCCGAGACCTTTGCCGAGAACAACCTTTGCCATGGTCTTTGAGCCTAACGGACCGCACCCGCGAAAGCAATACCCGTTCGTCGTTCGCCGCATTAGCCCCGAACTCCGAACCCGAACTCCGAACCCCGATTTGTTTTTCGCCCGGTATCATACCCAATTGGGTGATTCGCGCGGCGCGCCGTACTGCGACGATCGCCA
>Ga0137363_10001603_pt1 | contig 13160 bp, 9 predicted proteins | sample MadtaG_FD_104800 | JGI IMG/M metagenome (GOLD analysis project Ga0137363, IMG submission 104800) | Vadose zone soil microbial communities from Angelo Coast Range Reserve, California, USA - Mad1_115_16 metaG | ecosystem: Environmental > Terrestrial > Soil > Vadose zone | place: USA: California...
GAAATTGGCATCACTGGGGGTGAGGCTCGTGACAAAGATCTATAAAGCTGATAAGTGGTCTGAGCGGATTGATTTGGTCGCTCGGAAGCGGTGAGATGGGAACAGATATGCGTAGCCACGCGACAGACCAACAGGAGGCGCAGCGGCTGAGGGCATTTTGGAACTCTCGGTACAAAGAGTTCTCTTTGCGGGAATCAGGTATAAAAACCCTGACACCAAAGTATAGTGAGCTTCTATATCGGTGCAAAAGGAAAGCTTACTGTAGAGCCCTTGATTGTGCAGGAATTGATCCAGCGAGGCAGGTCCGGATTCTGGATGGTGGGTGTGGTCAAGGTTTTTTTGCATCGGTGGCTCATCAGGTCTTTCAATCGCCAATATACACTGGCGTCGACATTTCCGAGAGGGCGATCGCATTTCTGATACCACTGTTTCCAGAATTTAACTGGATCTGCGCCGACTTATGCGATCGGCGTAGCTTTCTTGATGACAAGTTCGACATTGTTCAGTCAATCGAAGTACTTCATCTCATTCTTGATGATCAAAATCATTCCCAAGCCATTAGCAACATGGCGTCGGCCACTGCACCAAACGGTATATTGATCATTACGGATACTCTTCCACAGAGCAACGAGCATGTGAATGAATACATTGTTTTTCGTCCTGCTGAGTACTATGAAAGGCTGTTTAATCAATTAGGATTGAGTCTGCTGGAGGTCTTCCCAATGTATTATTGGCTTCCTGATATGGGACTGACAGCAGTGCGATTGAGACAATGGTTTCGCACACTGCCACCATATCTCGTCTATTGTCTCGACAGGTTATTCTTGAGGTTGAAAATCCCACAGGTTCGGCAGTCGCATGATTCAAAGATGAAAATGATCGTTTGCCAAAAGATCTCCTGATTATGGACGCCGCATTGAAAGTCGGAATCGTCGGCTTCGGGGGAGCTGGCATAGCCCAATTTGGTCACTTCGGCAATAGTCGCGCATGCGAAGTTGTAGCCGTTTTCGATCCGAATGAAAGTGGTATCAACCGGGCTAGGGCTATGGCTCCTGCAGTTGTAGTCACTGATAATTTTGCAAAGTTCATGGCGTCCGGCGTTAACACGATCGCGGTTTGCTCGCCTGACAAAACGCATGCTGATTACGTTATCGCCGCGCTTGAAGCGGGAAAACATGTCGTGTGCGAGAAGCCTCTCACCGACTCTCTGGATGGTTGTTGTCGCATTTTGAATGCAGAAGCGAAGGCCAAGAGTGTCGTTGCGGCAGTGCAGCACCAGATGCGATTTGTGCCCGTACATGTGGAAATGAAGCGCCTGATTACATCAGGCAAGCTTGGGAGGATAAGTTATATCGAGGGCTACTACGTTCACAACCTTACCCATCGTGCGTCTTTGTACAGCAACTGGCGCTTCACGGACAATGCGACTCCGCTGGTCTATTCGGGTTGCCACTTTGTGGATCTGCTCCGATGGTTGTTAGAGGACGAAGTGCACGAAGTTGTGGGGATGGCAAACAACATTGCTTTTCCGGAATATCCTGAGTCGGACCTGAATGTTTTGCTGTTCCGTTTCAAATCTGGAGTGATTGCAAAGGTAGTGGTCGCTTTTGGAGCCGGAAGACCCCAAGACCATTCGGTGCGGATTTACGGGAGTGAGATGAGCATCGAGAATAACCTTCTTTTCTCAAAGGCAGGCGAGATCGAGGTGTTTGCGAGACCCCATTTGCCGAAGGACGAGCTTGACGTACGCAACGAGAAGCCTCGAATCTACTCGATTCGAGGGCGGGGGTACCGCGCGAGCTTCAATCGTTATCGAATCTATTGGCTCGCACAGGCGTTCGAGTATCTCATGCATCGGAAAGGCTACGATCAAGAATACAGCATATGCTCCTTCCCGATGCGCCTATATCCGCACACATTAGCGGTTCGCGCCTCCTTGGAGAACTTTGTGAGGGCGGTCCAAGGAATTGAAGGTCTGAGATGTTCGTTGAAAGACTCTGCAAGAACAGTTGCAACCTGTCTGGCAGGAGTTGAGGCATATCGCACAGGTAGAACGGTCAGGGTCTCAGAGTTTTGGTCACCCGAGCTAGATTAACTTTTCTATGAGAAATGAGTACCTTGTATTTGGTCAGCCGCTGATCGAAGAGCCAGAAATCGAGGAGGTAATCCAAAGTCTTCGGGCGGCATGGCTAGGAACTGGGCCGAAGGTGGCGGCATTTGAAAGACTGGTTGCCGAGTACAAGGGTGTGAGACACGGAGTCGCCGTCAACTCCTGTACTGCGGGTCTGCACCTGAGCTGTGTTGCGCTTGGGTTGCAGCCGGGCGATGAGGTGATTGTCCCGGTCTATACATTTACGGCCACCGCCGAGGTCGTCGTGTACTTTCATGCGCGTCCGGTCTTCGTCGATGTTGATCCCGTCACATGCAATATCGATCCGGTTCAACTGGAAAAGCATATCACGCCTCGTACACGGGCGATTATGGTCGTACACATAGCAGGGTTGCCTGCCGAAATGGATGCCATCCTTGCCATTGCGCGAGCCTATGGCTTGACGGTGATCGAAGACGCAGCCCATGCCTTCCCCGCGAAATATCGAGGGCACATGATCGGTTCCATCGGTGATCTGACCGCCTTTAGCTTTTATGCAAACAAGGCGTTATCGACTGGTGAGGGGGGTATGCTCACCACGGCAAATTCCGCATACGCTGAACGTGCAGCGATGATGACGCTGCACGGGATTAGCCGCGACGCGTGGAAGCGCTATAATGCCGGGGGGTCCTGGTACTATGAGGTAGTACAGGCAGGTTACAAATATAACATGACCGACATTGCCGCAGCACTTGGCTTGCATCAGTTGGCACGCAGTCAATGGCTGCTGGAACGCCGACGAGCTATCGCGCAACGTTATACTGAGGCATTTTCGCACTTAGCTGAGGTCGAGACCCCGCCCAATCCCGCGCATGTGGAGCATGCCTGGCATCTCTACATCTTGCGCTTGCGACCAGAGCGTCTCTCTATCACTCGTGATGCATTTATTCAGGCACTTAAGCAAGCGCAGATCGGTACGAGTGTGCATTTTATCCCACTTCACTTGCATCCTTTCTATCGTGACACGTATCACTTAGCTATCGATGGCTTTCCAGCTGCCCTGCATGCCTATCAGCGGGCAATCTCGTTGCCCGTGTACCCTGGCATGACTGTTGAGGACATCGAGGATGTCATTGCAGCGGTTGAACAGATAATTGAAGAGAACAAGGAATGAAGAGAATTAACTTTGCGGATCTCATGGGGCGGGATGTAATCCCCCTTCAAACATCTGAAGCACAGGCGGCCCTCCAGAGGCAGATCATTCTTGTAACGGGTGCGGCGGGATCAATTGGCTCAGAACTGTCTGCACAGTTGCTGAACTATGGGCCGGAACGGGTGATTGCTCTGGATACGAACGAGACAGGACTTTTTGATCTTGCTGAGGGTTTGAGACTTCATCCATATGCAGCACGCCTGTGTCCATGTATTGGCGATATTACAGATGAACGGGGAATGGCACGTCTTTTCTCGAAGGAGCGACCTGGCATTATCTTTCATACCGCTGCCTACAAGCATGTTCCTCTCCTAGAACAATTTCCTGATCAGGCTCTACGAACGAATGTCCTTGCAACTTATCACTTGTGCCGTCTGGCCCAGGAACATCATGTAACCAACTTCGTTTTTGTTTCAACCGATAAAGCTGCTGAGCCAATCGGCGTGATGGGGGCTTCAAAGCGAGTTGGAGAAATGATTGTGCAGGCGTTTGCAAAATCGGCAAGCTGTGTGACCTGCTTTTCTGCCGTGCGCTTCGGCAATGTCATCGGCAGCCGTGGAAGTGTTGTTCCCGTTTTTGCTCAGCAGATCGAGCAGGGAGGTCCTCTGACAGTAACCGATCCCGAGGCTACCCGCTATTTTATGACTATTCACGAAGCCTGTGAACTCGTCATTCTTACTGTTACGTTAGCAGAGCGGGGAGGGCTTTATCTTCTGGATATGGGAAGTCCTGTACGGATTATAGATCTGGCAACAAAAATGCTTCACCTGTGCGGCTTGCGCCTGGGAGAGGATATCTCTATTTTGTACACGGGCCTGCGTCCGGGTGAGCGTCTTCACGAACCCTTATTGGCCCCAGATGAGGTATTCACACCCTCAGCCTGTGGCAAAATCTTCTGCGTCACTTGCAGAACCCCCCTACCAAAGCTCACAACGATTGCTCAGTGGATGGACACTTTAAAAGAAAGGTTCCTGTGGGACAGCAAGGCAGAGCTTCGCGAGCGCCTCTTCCAGATGGTTCGGAAACAAGAGTTGAGGGTTTCCCCTCTTGAAGAGCTAGAAACTCTCAACCTGGTAGCGGAGAGGAATTGAGGATGACCATTGAAAAGTTCTTAACCATAGTAGTAAAGCGATGGTGGCTCGTCTTACTCTGCTTCTTAACAGTAGGAGCAGGAGCATATAGTGGTAGCATGCTTATGATCCCGCTCTATCAATCGACAGCACTGATACAAATTGCTGTTCGTTCGTCGAATAATCAAGGTGACTACTATAGCAGCTTGCTTGCCAGTGAACAACTCGTCCAGACGGAAGCGACATTGGCAACCAGTGACCCGGTGCTGCGTGAAGTTGCCTCGCATTATCCGGAGATGACGGTCGAGCAACTTTCGAGAGAAGTGACAGCGGCACCCAGGCTCAATACGCAACTGTTTGAGATCGATGTTCAAAACCCCAGCCCGATGCAGGCTGCAACGCTAGCGAACGATGTTGCAACGACGTTGATTGAACAACAAACTCAGGTGTTCCAGCAAAACGCTGTGCAGGGTGCTGTTTACCTGCTTGTAGTCCAACCTGCTCAGCCGAACTTCAGCCCCGCGCAGCCCCACGTGCTCCTCAACAGCGCCGGTGGACTGGTGACAGGTTTGTTACTGGGAATGTTATTCGCCGTCCTTCTTGGGTTGTTAGACACGCGTGTCCGTACTCCAGAGGCGCTGACTCAATTGCTGGGCTGGCCGGTTCTGGCTACAATCTGGCGAGCACGCTCCGATAGAGAAGTTTTTAATCCAAAGAGAAACAATGCTAACTTCGAGGCCTATCGCACTTTGCGTACGAATATTGGGTTTGCAACTATTGACAAACCAGTGCATACGCTGGTGGTAACCAGCGCTACCCTCCGCGATGGTAAGAGCGTCGTTGCTGCTAACCTGGCCATCTTTATGGCCAGGGCGGGTAAAAAAACGCTGCTTATCGATGCAGACCTGCGTCATCCTGTACAGGGTGATCTATTCAGCATCCCAGTCGACAGCACGGGTTTGAGCAATGCTATAGGTGCATTTAGTATTCCGGCCACCGCACGAAGATCTCTCGATCCCTTCATCCACGCCGTACATATTTCAAACTTGTGTGTTATGCCCTCCGGTCCGCTACCACTGAATCCTTCAGAATTGCTTGACTCAAAAGCTATGCAGTACCTCATACAGGCCCTGAGCAATTGTGGAGCTGAGATCGTGATCTTTGATACTCCTCCTATACCCGGTTTGTCAGATGCCAGTATTATGGCTTCAAAGGTGGATGGCACGCTTGTCGTGGTCGATATCACTCTTGCCAGGAAAGAAAGCCTCAAGCAAGTGAAAGCACTGCTGGCGCAGGCCGGAACGCGTGTTCTCGGATGTGTAATAAATAAACAGCGACGCAGCCGCAAAAATACCATCTACTCCTACTCCTATGGCACTGATGAGCGGAAGGAAGAGAATCACAGCACAAACAATGTGAACTTTCCTGTTGTCCCTGCAAATGCCTTCAATGCAAGCGATCAGACGATCAAGCTCCCCCAAGTCAACAGGAGGAAAGATGGGCAGTGTGAAGATAGATGAGAGGAAAGAGACCATGATCAATACGCGTCTGCATATCTTGCCCGGCGTTGATAAAGACAGGTTTTCCATAACTTCGTCTTTTCCCATTCTGGCAACAATAATTGCTTTTCTGGGGGGGGTGCTTGCAGTATTCATCCCTTCCATCATATCCAAGGTGCTACCAGCACTGGCTGCCACAAACGTGCTCGCCCAGTCTATTTGGGGATTTGCTGGCGGCGCTTTGATAATTGCGATTATCGTGATCCTGCGCCAGGATGAAATAGCTGCAACACTGGTCATAGCTGTCCAACTCTACATTGATTCGTACCTGGGATTTCATGTCGTTTCGCAGGTTATGGCGCTTGCGTTGCTGGCAGTCTTCTTCCTGGCTCGATCACCCCAACATCCCTGGGTGGAACCACGCGCTTTATGGCTCTGGGGACTGTTTCTTGCGCTCGCTATTCTCCCAGCCATACGAGGAGCAACCAATCTCTTTGATGCCGCCTTCTATTATCCAAATATTATTTTCGGTGCCCTCGTCATGTGCTGGCTAGGGACGGTTATCTCCCGAGATAGTGCTAGCGTTCAGTGTTTGTTCAAAATGCTTGCTGGCTTTGGTACGCTTATCGCCATACATACGATTCTTCAGGCGGTGACCGGGACGTATTTGTTCGCAACGCAGTCCGAGGAGGCCTTTCTTGCTGGTGTGTCGAACTATCAGCTAACTGGTTCCGATGCCCATCGCGCCGGATCCTTCTTTATAGACCCTAATTGGAATGGCACCTTTCTGGCTATGATGCTCTTTCTTCCCCTTGGACTCTTCTTTAAAAGTTCATCCTTTCCAGGAAGGGTTCTTCACCTTACTGAAATGTTTCTGATGTTGCTCGCTCTGCTTTTTACCTATAGTACTGGCGCCTGGATAGCCACCTGTGCCGGCTTTATCGTTTTCGTCATTTTCGTTGGGCGTGCTCACAATCGTGCCCTCCTTGCCCTCTTCCTTGCCGTCGCTGCAACAGTGTTAATTGTTGGATTCCCATCACAGGTCGCTCTCTTGTTGCAACATGCATCTAACCCTTCCGAAGCGCTTTTGCGTCTTGGTGCATGGCAGACAGGCATACGAGTAATTGCTGCCTTCCCTCTGACAGGAGTTGGTCTGGGCCTCCAGATCTACCAAGCACGTGCTGATCCATATCGCGTACCAGCGCAATATGTACCTCTGGTGCACCCCCACGATTCATACCTGGAAATAGGGGCTATGGCGGGTCTTCCAGTCCTGATTGTGTTCATAGCGCTCCTTCTATTTTCCTTGTGGCAGGCTTTGCACAATTGGGTACGGGCTGATGCGCAAACTCGCTCTTTGCTGTGCAGTGGCATTGCTGCTGTCGTAGCCTTAAGCGTCAACAGTGTGAGCATCAACGGCTGGACGCTTCCCCCGTTGGCCGCGCTCGGCTGGATGATTGTCGGGACCATTTCGTCTCCCTTAATTTCAGGGAAATTACATCGCCAGACGGCAGAAGAGAGAAATCTTTAATCAGTTCAGAGGAGCATGCTGTGTGTACACAACCTGATTTGGTAAAAGGCAAGATACCATGGACGAATGCGGAGCATATCCGTGGACCGCTTCCTTACCCTATTGATCTATCAACATTACTTAGCCGATCGCAGTTCACTCTTGATGGTGCAGGTGTGCCCTATCACATAAATCCAAAGGGATATCACCCGACTAGCATCGCACACTATGCTCTTGCCCATTGGAATGAGTATCTTCTAACTGGTACTGAGAATCACCGCGAGGAATTCTTGACCCAAGCGAAGTGGCTCGTTGAGCACGAAGTGCGCCTTGGCAGCGAAGCAGGTGGATGGCCTATCTCTTTTTCTCATCTGGGTGTTCAAGGCGAGGGCCTGGCGTTATCTGCCCTGATGCAAGGAAATGCCCTCTCTGTACTTGTACGAGCATACCAACTCACACGGAAGGAGGTATTTCTTGAAGTAGCGCGTCGTGCTGTTTGCACCTTTGAACTGGATATTCTAGATGGTGGTGTCTCTACTCCGATTGGGGAAAATGGGACCTTCTTTGAGGAGATCGCAGTCTATCCAGCGACTCACGCACTCAGTGGCTTCATGTTTGCACTCATCGGACTCTACGACTATGCGGCACTTACCAGCGATACTCGCATCGAAGAGCTCATTCAACGCGGCCTCGTGACAATGCACCTGCTCCTGGATGAGTTTGACGTTGGATTTTGGATATGCACTGACCTGCTGCATCGAGAGCTTGCGTCTCCTATCCACTTTGCTTTGCAGACTACATTGCTTGATGTGCTGGCTAGCTACTCCGGTTGTCAACATTTCTCTCGATTGGCTTCACGATGGAAGTGCTACCGATGTCAACACCTTTCTCGTCTGCGCTATCAGATAAACCATGCCTATGCCTCTTTAAATCGTGCCATCTCTCATCGTATGCAAACGTTGTTTTTCCCCGGAGTGCAAACTTCACAGTTTCTTCGTGTGTGTGTGCCCATCCGTGGATTTTTTGTCACCGGTGGTACATGTGCGGTCGTAGCCGGCATAGCTCGAATCACCTCAGATATATGGCAAATGGAATATTTAATGCACAGGATCGGAGATGGTGCAGACAAGTATATCTTCCATAAATTTGGCACGAAAAATATGTCACCGTGGCAATTTCCTATGGTCTGGCTCTATTTCCTGGCCGGTTTGCGGACACTCATCTCGTTGCTTCATCAAGGGAGACGGTATCATGTCCTTTTGCCACAGGATGGCCTTTTCACGACCGCTTTCGCATCGCTGGCAGGCAAAATTGCAGGGGTACGGACGGTATGTATTGACCATGGCGGCCTGAAGCTGCTCAATGATCGTATGTATCGTATTGAGCGTAGACGTGCTCTTGCAACAAAGCACTGGGCCCGTCGTCTCATAGAGCCCTTATTGTTTCCATTGTACTGGCCTTCTCTGTACCTTCTGGCACGAATATCTGCCCAATTCGCTGACCATTTCTTGATACCAGGCGTGGCCGGAGACGGGGTGGAAGAGATATGCAAGCAACTTAAAATTCCGCATAGTCGTCTGACTCGCTTTGCGAGTATGGTTGATGTAGATCTCTATAGCACACCTGAAACTTCATCAAGAGCGGCTCTACACGAGAAGTATGCTATCGATAGCGATGCCATCATCGTCACAATGGTCTGCCGGCTCACACCGGAGAAAGGTATAGACATCGCATTACATAGTTTGGCGCGAGCGCTCTCCGCGATTTCTCCAGCACAACGAGAGCGTGTGCATATCATCATCGCAGGCGAAGGGCCACTCCGTCATCAGATAGAAAAAGATATTCATAATCATGAATTAAGTCAAAAGTGTGTACTATGGGGAGAGACCTCAACGACCGATGTTATCTCACTTCTTGGCCTGAGTGACATCTTTCTCTACACGAGTACGCGTGGAGCCTGCTTCTCTATGGCAGTCCTGGAAGCAATGGCTTCTGGCTGTGCGGTCATTGCCTCAACAGAACCTATCTCGAATGCACGATTACTTGCAGGAGGACGTGGTATAGCAGTATCTCCTGCTGATGTCGAGCAGACGAGCGCAGCCCTTGTGCGGCTCGTGAACGATCCGGAACTCTGCCGTCATATGGGGAACCTGGCCAGGGACTATATTGCTACACATCATAATCCCACTGCATTCAAACGCACCCTTCTACGAGTAACCAGCTGGTCGAGATTAGATCAGTTGTTAAAGAGTGAGACAAAGGAAGAAGCAACCATCCAAGAGAGAGAGTGAAAGCTGATTATGGCACTACCAAAAAATCATAATAACGAAGAATCAGCATGGATTGTTCCTGCGCTTCAAGATTCGAGGGAAACACCGGGACTTGCATCTAGAGGGGTGGTAGTAGAAGATTACGCCCTGCTCATTCGTAATCTTGTGAAAAGCTCAGGTATCTATGCCCTGTCATCCCTGGCATTACCTCTGGTCTCATTGGTACTGGCACCATTTTTGGCTCGCAAGCTCTCGAGTACCGAGTATGGTGTCCTTGCTGTCCTGACTACTATCATTGCCCTGATGGTTGGAGTCACTCAATTTGGTCTTGGTTCTGCCTTTTTCCGCGCCTATCATTATGATTATGAGTCTCGACGTGACCGCCTGAGAGTTCTCTCAACGGTAGTTGCTTTGTTGTCAATCATCTCAATACCTACCGCCGTCGCAATCATTCTAACTGCGCCCTGGCTGGCAGAGCTTCTGTTTAAGAGTTCTTCTTTCAGCGGCCCCATGAGGCTTGCGGCCGTGGTTATGCTATTGCAAAACCTCGCAATACCAGGACTCTCATGGTTACGTGCTGAAAACCGTGTAGTGCGCTTTACAGTCTTATCAATTGTCAATCTCCTCGTCAATCTGGGCGCCACCATTATGCTGGTCGGCGTACTACACATGGGCATTTCTGGCGCGTTGATAGCGACAGGAGGTGGCTACGGAGTTTTCGTGGTCTGCACATTGCCCGTTATCCTTCTACGTGCGGGTTTGCATCCCCGTTTCGATATCGCCAGGAATGTGCTGTCTTTTGGCTTGCCAAATGTCGCGAGTCTGGTAGCTATATGGGTGTTACAGCTTTCAGATCGCTATTTACTTGCACATTTGAGTTCACTGGCTCAAACAGCAAGCTACTCTGTCGCCTACAACCTGGGCGGAGTATTGGGTGTTGTTGTCCTCTCACCATTCCAACTGGCCTGGCCGACGGCTATGTATACCATCGCCAAAAAAGCTAATGCAAGTCAGATCTTTCAGTTGTTGTTTCGTTGGTATAGCGCCGTATTACTCTTTGCTGCCTATGCACTTTCGCTCGTCGCCACACTTGCGCTCGATGTACTTTTCCCACCCGCATATCATTCGGCATCTACCATCATCCCAATTATTGCTGTCTCCATCATGTTCTATGGCGTTTTTATCTTTGTCATACCTGGAGTTAGTATACTGCGAAAAACCTGGCTGGTAGTCATCTTTGCATCAGTTGCCGCTCTCGTAAACGTGGGTCTCAACCTTGTTTTAATTCCTCATTATGGATCGACAGGTGCAGCCGTTGCAACGCTCATTGCCTACGCGGTGCTTGCCTTGCTCGGCTATGTCGTCAATCAGCGTATCTATCCTGTTCCTTTTGAGACCGGCATTTTTATAATTGCGCTGTTAACTGGTACAGCTCTATACATTTGGAGCAATTTCCTGGTGCAGGCGCAGCAGACATATATCGCCAGGTGCATCTCTTTTGGTGCTCTCGGTCTCTATGGTGGATGTCTGGTTCTTCTCAGTCTGTTGTCAACGTGGAAGCACAAGTATAAACCTCTACAGAATCAGGAGGGTTCTGCATTATGAAGATAGTATCCAACCTTGCTGCCTCGGCAGTAAAAGAAACCGTCCCCACATCCTCGCCCACAGCTGTGTGCATGCACGTCTTAGGTAGGGCATGCATTGATCATCGCGTGATGCGTTCGGCTACTACACTTGTAGAAGCAGGCTTTGCCGTCTCTATTATCGATATCGAAACCGAACGCGGACGACCTGTCAAGGAAGATATCTGTGACGTTCAGATGAAGCATATTGTCGTACCCAATTGGTATATCTCCAAAAGCTTCAAGCCATGGTTTCTTATGCAAGCAATGTGGATGTTCATTCGCAGTACGATTCAACTGGTGCGAACACAGGCGGATGTCTATCACGCGCATGATATATCTGCCTTGCCAGCCTGTTACCTGGCAGCACGACTACGAGGAAAATCTCTGATCTTCGATGCTCATGAATTACCCATGTCCAAAGAACTATATAGTCCGCGTTGGCGTGGGCTCATTGCTCTGTTCTCACGTCTGTTGGCTATCATGATACCCTACTGCGTCGGCGTCATTACGGTTTCACCTCCCATCGCGCAGGAGATACGCAACCGCTATTCCTCTCCCGAGGTAACACTGGTTCGCAATACACCCGTCTATCGAGCCGTGCCAAGAACTGATCGCCTGCGCCGATATCTCAAACTACCTTCAAATGTTCGTATTGCCCTCTACCAGGGAACTTTGCAAGCCGATCGTGAACTCCATAGGCTAGTGCGTTCTGCGCGGTTCTTAGAACCAAATGTAGTCATCGTCCTGATGGGCCAGGACGCCGAGGGAGTACAGTCTCAGCTTGAAGCCCTCATCGATAGTGAAGGGCACGCTGATCGCGTCAAAATCGTACCGGCCGTTCCCTATACAGAGCTTCTAGACTGGACAGCCTCGGCGGATATCGGCCTGATCATCTTTCCACTGGACAGGTCGTTGGGCCTGCGGATGTGCCTGCCAAACAAGCTCTTTGAATATCTGATGGCTGGTCTGCCAATCCTGGCCACGCCGCTTGATGCTGTTTCAGATATTCTGAGCACCTATGATGTCGGACGGATTGTATCCTCGCTCCCACCTGCAGATGTCGGTGCCGCCATCAATGTAATGATGGCGGACGCTGCTGCTCGTGAGCGTATGCGGCACAATGCCCTGAGTGCGGTCCAAAGAGATCTTTGTTGGGAAAAGGAACGTCAGCAGCTCATTAGCCTTTATCACAGAATTCTGGGAATGGACGATGCAGCAGATAGAGGAGGAAACGAACAATGGCGCAGCAACCGACAACAGAACTAGATCTGGAGCTTTCGCGGCTAGACTCTGAATACAGGCGGCGCGACTCTGGTGGCTACCCTGCCGAACGCTACGGTCTTTTTGATGAGGCCACGCTCCTTCATTCTGAATGCCTGGAGCGTAATCTGCTAGCGCTGCTTAAACGGCATAAACTCACCCATCTTGCCGGGAGAAGGATACTCGAAGTAGGCTGTGGCAGTGGTGACCTGTTACGACGCTTCCTGGAGTATGGGGCGTTCCCTACGAACCTTTCCGGTATCGATTTGATGGCACACCGCATTGAACTGGCGAGATCCTTGCATCCTGGCATTGATTGGCAGGTGGGAAGCGCTCATCAGCTACCCTACCCGGACGACAGCTTTGACCTGGTAATGAGCTTCGCTCTGTTCAGCTCCATTTTGAGTGAATCACTTCGTCAGGAGATTGCTGAGGAGATGTGGAGAGTACGCAAGCCAGGTGGCCTTATTCTTTTGCACGATTTTATGTATCCTAACCCGCGCAACCCTGCGGTGCGGGGCATCTCACGCCAGCGGATTCGCCAGCTTTTCAACCGACCAGGGGCAGCGTTTGATTTTCGACGTATCGTTCTAGCTCCGCCCATCTCACGTACAGTGGCTGCAC
>Ga0137363_10001604_pt1 | contig 13155 bp, 10 predicted proteins | sample MadtaG_FD_104800 | JGI IMG/M metagenome (GOLD analysis project Ga0137363, IMG submission 104800) | Vadose zone soil microbial communities from Angelo Coast Range Reserve, California, USA - Mad1_115_16 metaG | ecosystem: Environmental > Terrestrial > Soil > Vadose zone | place: USA: California...
CGGGGTTGGTCGTGATCTCGATCGTGCCGTACTTGACGCGTTTCTTCTTGGCATGAGCAGTCGTTGAAGTGCAGGCCAAACCGAAAGTCAGTGCGATCATAATCGTGACCGCTGCTTTGATGACGACTGAGTTGGGGCGAATGGCAACCATGAAAGTTTTCGTGTTCATTGTTAGACCTCCGTCATGGCTGCTGCTTGCTTGCTCGCGCGCATCTTCGCATAGCGACGTCGCGCACCTGCACTCAGGGCCACAATTCCAGAACCGAAGAGCAATAGTGATGCTGGCTCAGGTACGGGCGGTGTCTCCTCCGGTGGAGGCTTTTCATGATGGAAGCAAACGCCCGTGAGGCAGATTAGCGGAATCAGTGCCAGGAATGGCCACTTGGGGAAACCGCCGCCTACAGCGGGAATTTCGCCGCAATCGCAAATCGTACCGTCGACGTTGTCCTGCTCGAACACCTGAACATCACCCTGGGGCTGTTGAGGGGCGACTTCAATACCCGCCACCAGGGTAGGCGCAAGCGCCCCCTTGCTGGAAGGCTGGGACAATGACGCTAACTGAGTGTCACCCTCTGAAGCTGGAGCGATCGGAGCAGTTGAAGATTTTGACGTGTTGGTCGTATTCCCCGAAACGCTCGGATCCTGGGCGACTGCCCGGAGCCGAATCCGCTGGAGTTGGCCACCGTTTTGCAGGTCGCCCATCACATTCACGACGTCTGCAAATTTAATTGGACTAGCTTCCGCGGGGACTGCCGCCAACAGCAGCAAGCTAATAAACGTCGCGATAAGTCGAAAAACTCGAGTCCTCATTTGGTTAGGAACTCCCTCCTCAAAGACTTTTCAAACGGCAATTCTGATTCGTCATTCATGCGTCCCCAACCTGAAATATCTTGAATTTAGAGACACAGCGTCGATAGCCTGCCGTGGGTACAAGCCTGCACACCCTCAAGGGCTTGTTTTACCTGTTAGGGAAACAGAGTCAATGCGGAGGGTATTCCAGTTTCAGAAAAGGATTTAACCCAATATTGGCGTGGGTGTTATGAAGCGGGCGAGGTGCTCTGCACCCCGCCCATTTCATCTCATGCTAGGCTTCCTGGTCTTCTTCTTCAAGCTGTGGGGCTTCGCCGCCCTGGTGGTTCTCATCCTTGAGCACGGCCTTACGCGATAACTTAATCTTGTTGCCGTCTTTGCCTATGCACTTGACCATGATCTGCTGGCCTTCACGCAGCTCGTCTCTGACGTCGCGAATCCGTCGATCTGCGATTTCCGAGATGTGAAGCAGGCCATCAGTGCCAGGGAAGATTTCGACGAAGGCGCCGAAATCTACAATGCGATTCACCGTGCCGACATAAGTTTGGCCCACTTCGGCTTCGGCGGTGATGCCACGGATGCGGGCGACCGCCGCTTCCGCCGCGGCACTATCGGCAGTTGCAATTGATACTGTGCCGTCGTCTTCGACATCGATCTTAGCGCCCGTCTCTTCAACCAGAGCGCGAATGATCTTGCCGCCTGGTCCGATGACGTCGCGAATCTTATCAGGATTAATCTTGATCTTGATAATTCTCGGCGCCAGCAATGAAATCTCCGCACGCGGTTCGGCCAGCGCCTGCTGCATCGCGTTCAGAATGTAAAGGCGTCCCTTTCTGGCCTGCTCGAGAGCTTCTGCCATTATCTGAGAATTGACACCGGCGATCTTGATGTCCATTTGCAGCGCGGTAATTCCCTCGGCTGTACCGGCGACTTTAAAATCCATGTCACCATAATGATCTTCCGCGCCGGCGATGTCGGTCAGAATTGCGTACTTGTTCCCCTCCATCACCAGGCCCATAGCCACGCCACCGACCGGCGCCTTTAAGGGCACCCCGGCATCCATCATGGACATCGTTCCACCGCAGACGCTGGCCATCGAAGATGAACCATTCGATTCAGTGATATCTGAGACAATGCGAATGGTGTAGGGAAAGATCGTATCGTCGGGCAGAGCAGCCTCCAGCGCGCGACGCGCCAATGCGCCATGGCCGATCTCTCGACGCGAAGATGAACCAAAGCGTCCTACTTCTCCGACCGAGTAGTGCGGAAAGTTGTAATGCAGCAGGAAGCGACGCTTGACCTCGCCTTTCTCGATATCATCCATGAACTGCTCGTCTTCTTTAGTGCCCAGCGTGGTCGTGACCAGCGCCTGCGTTTCGCCGCGCGTAAAGAGGGCTGAACCGTGTGTACGCGGCAACCAACCAACTTCACAGGTGATGGGTCGAATTTCCGAGAAGCGCCGGCCGTCAGGACGGCGGCGGTGGTTGAGAATATCGTCGCGGAAAATCTTTTCTTTCAGATGATCGAAAGCCTTCTTGGCCATCGTGCGCGACTCTGGCTGATCGGCGGGGTAGCTTTCGACCACTTCTTTCTTCAAAGCATCGATAGCGGCATAACTCGCCCGTTTTTCCTGCCCTGACGTGTCCAGTGCAGCCCGCAAACGCTCGGCATAATTGCGCTCGATCTCGCCGATCATTTCTTCATTTAGCACCGGGGCCTCGACTGGCCGCTTCTGAATGTCCAAAGCCTTATAGAGTTCTTTCTGCCAACGACAGAGCCGGTTGATCTCTTTATGAGCGAGCATCAATGCCTCAACCATGATTGCTTCAGATACTTCCTCGGCGCCGGCTTCGACCATGACGATGGCTTCTTCGGTCCCGGCCACAACCAGATTCAGCTTTGATTCGCGAATCTCGTCGTAGGTGGGATTGACGATGTAACGTCCATCGATAAGCCCAATGCGCGCCCCGGCGATCGGAGTGGTAAAGGGAATATCAGAAAGATAGAGGGCGCACGAAGCGCCGGTAATCGCCACTACGTCCGGGTTATTGTCGGGATCGGCCGAGATTACTGAGGCGATAACCTGTGTTTCATTTCGATAACCTTCAGTGAACAATGGGCGGCAGGGCCGATCGATCATCCGGCTGGTCAGTACTTCCTTTTCAGTCGGGCGGCCTTCACGGCGAAAATAGTTTCCGGGAATGCGGCCGGCGGCATAGTTAGCCTCGCGATATTCAACGGTGAGCGGAAAAAAGTCGATGCCTTCCCGGGTTGTCGATGCGCCGACCGCGGCGCACAAAAGCATCGTATCGCCGTATCGGATCACACAGGATCCGTCGGCCTGCTTGGCCACACGGCCAACTTCTACGCTGAGCTCCCGCTCGCCAACTCGAATCGATTCTTTCAAATACTTCTTTACTGTCATTTTAGTTCGTCTCCTTTTGACGACGCCCACCGCTTGGGGCAGGCACGCAGCGTCTCGTCCGCTGCGGTTTGGGTTAGTTAATTGCCGGGCCTTCGCTGTCTGCGATCGCTTGCGGCGTGAAATTCATGCTGAAAACACAGAAGGCGGCAGAGCCTGGCCGTGAAGCTCTCGCCGCCTTCAGTTTTGTAAGGCCGTACGCGTCACCTGGCTCCCTAAATCGCCGTCACGTTCGGCTCGGGCTCAGGCTCTTCGATTGACGCGTACTTTTTTCTAAATCAGAGACTCGAAGATTCTCTCGTTGCTGTTTGTTCTATTCTTCCGTCCAACACTGATGAAAAACTAACGGCGCAAGCCCAGGCGGCCCACGACCTCGTGGTAGCGCTGTATGTCCGTCTGCTTCAAATAATCGAGCAAGCTCCGTCGCTGCGAGACCATCTTTAACAGGCCCCGACGAGAATGATTATCTTTCTTGTGAATCTTGAAATGCTCGGTGAGTTCGTTGATGCGCTGGCTTAAGAGCGCGATTTGGACCGGGGCAGAACCCGTATCCGTCTCATGTGCCCGATAGTCGGTCACAATTTTTTCTTTTGCTTCTCGTGCTAACAATGCTAGAGATGGCCCTCCCAGACCGCAGTAAGCCTTATCAAGACAATGGCAAACCGCAAAAACTTGAAATTACCTCCGAGAAGTTAACACTTCGGTCGCGCGGCTGTCCAGCGAGGGTCCTTTGCGGTAGTGCCCGAATTTGGTGCTGAGGTCAGTACTGAGAGAGGTAACGACCGGGCACCAGCAGAGGGTGAGTGTTCCGGAGCAGCTGAAGCCTGAAGAAATCGCCCCCCTTCGCCGGCATGGGACCTCCTCGCGCTCAGCCTTTTGGCCAAACGAATCAGCCTCTAAAGCTGGGAACTGTCATAGCATGAAGACCATTGGCCCGCGATGCCCCGATGCTATTTTCTATGACCGTGTGCTAACATTGCGTTCACGTTAGCCCAGCCCGGGAAATTGGATTATGGAAGTCCTGTTAGCAGACGAATTCGGATTTTGTTTTGGTGTCGAGCGCGCCGTGGAGATGGTTGAGGACGCGCTGGAGGTTGGCGCGCCGGTGCGCACGCTGGGTCCCCTGATTCATAACACCCAGGAAATGAAACGCCTGGAAGGCGAAGGTGTGGCCACGATCGAAGCACCGGCCGAAGTGGGCGGCGACGAGATCGCAGTAATTCGCGCGCATGGCGTCACCCCGCTGGTGCAAATTCAACTGGAGCAACGAGCGGCTCTGGTCGTTGACGCGACCTGTCCGTTCGTGACTCGAGTCCAAAGACTGGCCGAGCGCGCCGCCAAGGAAGGCCGTCACGTAGTGGTGGCGGGCAGTCCCGATCATCCGGAAATGATCGGCGTAGTTGGTTATGCGCCGGATAACACATTTGTCGTGAGCGACGCTGCCGGAGTCGCGAAACTGCCGCCGCTGCACGCGCCGCTGGTCGTTTCGCAAACCACGCTCAAGTTGCAAACGTTTTTGGAAGTTGCCGAAGCTGTGCGCGCGAAGGCCGACGCGGAGCCACAAGTCGTAAATACGATCTGTTCAGCTACGCGCGATCGCCAGGACGCCGCACGCGGGCTGGCCGGCCTGGTCGACGTTTTCTACATCATTGGTGGGAAGCACTCTTCAAACAGCATTAAGCTGTTGGCCGTCTGTAAGGAGCAATGCGAGCGCAGCTTCTTGATCGAAACTGATAGTGAGATCGACCCCTCCGAGTTAGTCGGCGTCAATCGTGTCGGGGTTACCGCCGGCGCGTCCACGCCCAATTGGTTAATCGATCAAGTGGTCAAGCGGCTGCGCGGAATTGGCAACCGGCTTAACGCCGAGTCCCAGACAACCGTCAACTAGAATTCGGCGCGAATCTCGCGCTCGAACCTCTCCCGGTATCAGCGTCTCCCTAAAGCCGACTTTACGGCTTTGCTTTTCTTTGCACCTTTGCGTGAAACCATAACGCGGCCCGAACCCGTTTCACGCAAAGGCATAAAGAAAATGCTTGAGGCGCGAAGTCATAATCATTCCAGTGCGGAGCAACTGAAACTTATGAGACGTTCAGGGTTTTTCGTTTTTCTTACCATAATGGTCTCTTTAATCATGGCTACATCAATCAACGCCAAGCCACGCACACTTCGTGAACTCGTCGATGCGTACTTCGAAGATTATTTCAAAGCGAATCCCACCCAGGCCACTAGTGTCGGCTTTCATCAATACGATCATCAATTTGAGGACTTTTCGCTGGCCGGACATCGGCGCAACCGAATCAAACTGCTGGCCTACCTGAAAGAATTTGAAGCCATCAATCCGGGGACGCTGACGCAGACTGATCGCGACGATCGTGAGATAATGATCGCGTCGATTCAGAGCCTCCTGTTGGAGGAAGACCGGGTGCAGCTGTGGCGCAAGAACCCGGACAACTATTCAGCAGCCGCCACCGGCACGATCTTTTCGATCGTCAAACGCAATTTCGCTCCGGCGGAAGAGCGCCTGCGCTCAGTTATCGAGCGCGAGAAACAGATTCCGCGCGCTTTGTCGCAAGCGCGCGAAGTCCTGCGTGACCCGCCGAAGATTTATACCGACATCGCGATCGAACAACTACCCGGCAACATCGACTTCTTTCAGACGACTGTGCCTGAGGCTTTCAACGACGTAAAGAATAAGGCCTTGCTGGGTGAGTTCAAGAACAGTAACGATGCTGCCATCGCAGCTCTCAGGAGCTATCTATCATGGCTGCAAAAGGACCTACTACCGCGCTCTAATGGAACGTTCGCGATAGGCGCCGAGAATTACCGTCTAAAGCTTTTGTATGACGAGATGGTGGATGTGCCGTTGCCGCAACTTTTGAAAATCGGTTACGCGCAGCTGCGCAAAGATCAGCGTTCGTTTATCGAGACCGCTCGCCGCATCGATCCAAACAAATCGCCCGAAGAGGTTTTGAAGGAGCTTGAAAACTATCATCCGAACGCGCAGGAACTAATTCCCGCAGCTCAGAAGCAGCTTGATGGTATCCGCCAGTTTTTAATCGATCACAAGATTATCACCGTCCCGGGTGGCACCCAGGCGAAGGTGGTCGAGACGCCGCCATTTCAGCGAGCCACTACATTCGCGTCGATGGATACACCAGGTCCGTACGAAGCGAACGCAACCGAAGCTTTCTATAACATCACTTTGCCGGATCCCTCGTGGCCGAAAGAGAAGCAGGAAGAATATCTGCAGGGCTACAATTACCCCCTGCTGAGCAATGTTTCGGTGCACGAAGTGTGGCCGGGGCACTATACACAGTTTCTCTGGGTCAGGAAAAATCCCAATCTTTCGAAAGTGCGCAAGCTGACGGCTGCTGGATCGAACGCCGAAGGCTGGGCGCATTACAGCGAAGAGATGGTGCTCGATGAAGGTTTCATGAACAGCGACCCGAAATATCGTCTGGCGCAATTGGTTGACGCGTTGTTACGCGACTGCCGTTACATCGTCGGCATCAAAATGCACACGCAGGGAATGACGATGGAGCAGGCGAAGGAATTCTTTGTTAGAGAGGGACGTCAACAGCCAGTCGTGGGTGAGATGGAAACGAAACGGGGTACCGGCGATCCTACTTATTTAATGTATACCCTGGGCAAGCTGGAAATTCTGAAGTTGCGCGCTGATTATCAGCGCAAGATGGGCAGCAATTTCTCGCTACAGGACTTTCACGATCGCTTTATCAAAGCCGGCAGTCCACCAGTCAAGATCGTGCGACGAGAGTTGATGGGCCGCGACGGGCCGTTGTTGTGAGGAGAGCGGCAACCAATCCCCAGATTTCGCAGATTACGCCGAAAAAGCATAAGACTCATTACTCTGCAGAGTATTAGAGCTGCCAATGAGTCTGCCTGAAAAATTTCTCTGCGTAATCTGCGGATAAAGGATTATGGACATCGAACAAGTTCACGGCTTCTGTCTTTCATTCCCGCATGTAGTCTGACACCATCTGCTCTCGCTCATATTCCTTGTAGTGCCAAGGCCATGCCGGCCTTTACCTGTTCGAAGTTAGCGACCTTTCCATCGAGTGCGATTCCCACCAGACGCCCGTACTGATCAGTCTTCTAATAGACAACCGTAACGTCCTTTCCAAAGATCATTGCTGAGAGACTCTTCTTTGACTGGTCTGATTGGCTCCCGCAGACGGACGACTACAGCCGGCACAGAGGAGTAGAATGACTGCCGCAAACGAAACTAATCGCTGGAACTGTTTGGTTTCCTATCATCGAGCGCCACTTTATCGGAGTCTCCTTCTTCTGGAAAGAGCGCCTATGAAGACACAAGTGCAGTCGTCGGTTCCTAAAGGCCAACCAAAATCCTGACCGGCGTGTCTATTGCGATGAATGTCCGCCATGAAGGTCTTACAGCTAGCATCGCAGAGTCCCGGCGAAGATGAATTGATTAGGCGAGCCCAGGCCGCTGACATGGATGCTTTCTGCCTGCTTGCCCAACGCTTCGAGCGGCGGATCTATTCGCTCGCGCTGCATTATTGCCACAACCATCAGGATGCAGAGGACCTCTCTCAAGAGGTGTGGCTGAAGAGTTATCAGGCGCTGAAGACCTTCAGAGGTGAATCCACCTTCTACACCTGGCTTCGTAAGATCACGATCAACTGCTTCCTGAATCACCAGCGAGCCCGTTCGTTTCGCTGGCGCGGACAAACTACCGGCATCCGGTTGTGCGATGAAGCTGCAATCGAGAGCAACGAGCGCCTGACGCCGGTGGCGGATTCGGAAAACGCCTTACTCAACCGAATCATGATAGAGAAGGTAATGCAGGCGCTATCCGAACTTAGTTCGCAACAGAGATTAATCTTCCTGCTCAAGCATCATGAAGGAATGACTTACGAAGAGATAGCTAAAGCGGTGGGTTGTTCGACCGGGACGGCCAAGAAATCTATGTCACGTGCTGTCATTAAACTGCGTGAACGTCTGAATGTTGACGTCCAATCAACAACTACGCTCCGCGCGCTGCAGATAGGAGTTTGAGAGAAATGCACAACTGCGAAGAAAACCGGGATATCTTGATCGCGCTGGCGCTGAATCCACCCGATCAAACTCAGTCGTTCCCAGCGGAACTGGATCGATGCGCTACCTGCCGGGAAGAATATGCTGCGCTGCGAACCTTGCTGCGCGCTGTCGATCAGACAAAGCAAACGGCATTGCCGGCGGAAAAATTTTGGTCCGGTTACCACACCCGCCTGCGGAATCGTCTGGAAAAGGAATCGCCCGCCAGAGTCGCGTCGCCCGCCGCGGCAGCGCATATCAGTCTGAGAACACTGCTGGAAAATCTGTTTACAAGTTCCGTGCGCGTGCCCCTTCCTTTGGCCGCGGCACTGTTGGTATTTCTCGGCGGATCTTTTGTCTTCGCGTTGAATTCTCGGCGCCCAGCAAACGCACCGCCGCCCGTCGTTGTGAACCGGACAGTCGAAGTACCGGTGTTTCAGGAAAAGATCCAGGAGAAGATCGTGACGAGAGTTGTCTATCGCGAAAGAGATCGCCGCCAACCGGGGAGCGCCAGTGCAATTGCGAGCCGGCAGAAAGAATCAGCCGCCGAGACGCCGATTAGTCTCGTCGGTTTCAAACCTGAGAACCAGGTCAAGCTGACGATCATTAAAGGGAGCTATCCGCAATGAGAAAGGGAGCCTTAATCTTAGCGCTTTGCTTCCTGAACTGGACGGGCCTGGCATCTGCGCAAGAGACCGCCAAGCGTCAATTGATCGTGCCTTTGAGCGAAGGAGGGTTCGTGGCGTTCAAGAGCGAAACGTCCTGGACCGACGCGAACAGAGCATCGACTGAGTTGCAGCGCGGGCCGGCCGTGCTCAGCTCACGGGCCGTGATAGACGACAGACACATAATTCACCGGGTGCTGGAAGACAATGCCGGAGAATTCATCTTCGGATACGACCTGCTGGTTGAGGCCAACCCGACGGCGAAACAATTCAAGATTGAAGTGCGGCCGCTCGATCGACAATTTGAAATCAAGCTCAGAGCTGAAAAGGCGAATGCGCCAGAGCTGCCCCGGGCTGATATTGCCGCGACATTTCCGAAGTCCGCAACGCCACAAATGCTGGATGATGGCGACGCGTTTTCGCTGGACTTGCTGGTTAACCAGAACACCGGCATCAAGATCGTCGACGTAGTGAGAGTGACCTTCGATCGTTCGAATCTGCGGGATCCAGGTCTGCGAATGACGCCGCGCGATTTCACGCTCGACGCGGTCGAACTGGCAATGAAAGACTACCGACTGCTGATCGATGGGAGTGCAATCGCCGCCGGCAAGTCAGCGAATGGCTTCGCGGGCGCGCTGCTGTGGTTCTATGTTCAGGATCGCGGGCGATTTATTTTTTCGCTCGTGCCGCGTGCCGGCTACGAGTTTCAGAAGGTCGGCATCATCGACGACAACCGGATCGAATTCACAATAGATGGCAACCGTTACGAGTGGCTCTCGAGTTCACCGATTCTGCCGGGCGGTGGTACCTGGAATCTATGGGTGCTGCGTGATCCCAACTACGCGCCGATCTTTGGATCTGATCCGGCTTTGCAACAGAAGAAGAGTGTCTGGCAAAAGGTTGACGAGGCGGTGAATGTAAACCAACCCAGCGGGGGCGGCGTCCGCAACAAAACCACTCTTCAGGGCGCCACCTCTACCCAGACGACCTCGACTACTCCCCTGATAAAACGCCCTCGAGTAATGGTGGGCGGCGCCGATCGGATTGAAAACTTATGGCCCAAAGGCCCATGAGACTTTCACCCCGTCACGTCCGCGGACGGAGTTAAGAGTTTCCGACAATTAATTGCAGCGACTTTCTCCAGTAACCGACACCGGGGAGCCGGGTTAGTGTGCGTGCTGCAGCTTGCCCAAAAGGCGATCCATCGGGATTTACAAATGAGTCCGTGAAGAGGACGACTGAGGATTGGTGCAGAACCGCGAGCGGTAGCGAGCGGGACAAGGATTCAAGCTGCGCGAAGTGCTACTAAAGATAACTAACTTTTTGAGCTGGAGTCTTTATCCCGCTCGCTACCGCTTGATGCGGTTCTGTAACGTTCACCTATCGCAATGCAGATCGAGCAAAGACATGAACCGAAACTATCATCAGGGAGAATAATATGAAAAGAAAATCCTCGTTCACCATCGCCATCATCGCCAGTTGTTTCTTAACTGGCCCTCTCCAGGCTCGCGGCCAATCCAAAGATATTCCCAGGTTCGAGGTGGCTGCAGACTTCACTTCGATTACCTTCGATCCAGGGTTGAGTGAGCCAGGGCTGGGCGGAAGATTTACCTACAACCTTAACAAGCATGTTGCGCTTGAGGCTGCGGGGTACTTTTTTCCTCGTCAATGTCACTTTTGCGGCAGGGTCGAGGAGGGGCAAATTGCCGAGGGGTTGTTCGGTATAAAAGTCGGAAAGCGCTTTGGGAAATGGGGAGTATTCGGAAAAGCCCGGCCCGGATTGATGAACTTCAGCCGAGGGAACTTTGTAATCGCGGCAACATCCGGCACCGGCCTGAATGCCTTCAGGATCGATTTCCACCATCGGACAAATCTCGTTCTTGACCTGGGCGGAGTCCTCGAGTTTTATCCTTCCAAAAAGATTATCCTGCGCGTCGATCTCGGCGACACCATCATTCGGTATCCGCAACGTACCTTCAGTTTTCTGGTCGTAGACCCGACAACCGGCGCAAGCAGCCTGAGTTCTTTTACCGCTGCGTCGTACTACCGTCGCACGGTTCAGGTCGTGGCCGGGGTAGGTTTTCGCTTTTAGATGATATGAATCCGCAGATTACACAGCTAGGGCGGAGACTCGAAACCGGTGAGCGGATGCAGTCTTGACAACTCTCTGTGAAATTTGGGATGACCGATCATTCTGGACAAGCCGCGCCAAGCCGCGCCCAGTCCTGGAACCGTCTGGCGAATTCGTCGTGAGGCATCGCCACTGGCGTGCGACCTTCGCCCGGACTCCAACCCCACAAGACAAGTTTGTCAGAGGTAACGTGCTCGACGATCTGAGCAATGGTGTTGCCGTTATTCTGTTTGGGATCTTTTATCTGGCGGCAGATGTCACCTGGACTTTTTCCTTCCCAGATCATCGGCATCCTGGCCGGCGGCAGATGCCATCCGGGCGCGCCCGGCGGCATGTTCAGTCCGGCGACATTCTGTTCCTGATGACAGGCGCTGCACTTCTGGCTGAACTTGCCCTGGCCGGCGATGCCGCGTTTCACGTTCTGCGTGTGAATGTGATTGTCGTCGCCTTGTCTGGGATAGTCTCCTGTGGCATGGCAATTCAGACAACGCGGATGTTTGAGCACGGGAATGATAGAAGCGAAGAGTTCGCGGGCCTTGGCATCGTCTCGTTCAAAGCCGGCCCAGGAAGAAATTGGTTGAGCAATCAGGCCGAGCGCGATCATGAAGAGTATGACCATCAGAAGTTTGAGTTGTGATTGATCTCTGTCCATTGCTCTATTTACGAAGAATTTGAAACGCAAAGGCCGCAAAGGTTAATCGCAAAGTATCGCAAAGGAAAACTCTCTGCGCCCTTTGCGGAGAACTTTGCGACCCTTGCGTTAAAAACACCTCAGCACTCACATTACCATTCCAATCGGCAGCTTTCTCACTCGCTTACCCGTCGCCGCGAAGATCGCATTTGCGACCGCCGGTGCAACCGGCGGCACGCCGGGCTCACCTACGCCGGTAGGCTTCTCCGCGCTTGGCATTATGTAAACCTCGATCTCAGGCGATTCATTCATCCGCAACATCGGATAGTCGTGAAAGTTTCGCTGCTGCACACGGCCGTGCTCCAGGGTGATTTCATCTTTTAGAGCTGCGGTCAGGCCAAATATAATCCCGCCTTCGATCTGAGCTCTGACCGTGTCCGGGTTGACGACCCGTCCGCAATCAACCGCAGCAACCACGCGATGCACTCGCACCGCTCCCTTCTTGTCGACAGAGACTTCCGCCACCTGCGCCACATAGCTGTCAAACGAGAAATGCGTGGCGATCCCTCGACCACGACCGGCCGGAAGCGGCTGGCCCCAGTTTGCTTTCTCCGCGACCAGTTCGAGCAGAGCGCGCATTCTCGGTTGTGCTGACAGCAGGGTTCGGCGCAGTTCGAAAGGATCCTTGCCGCCGGCGTGAGCGACTTCATCAAAGAAAGCCTCAACCGCGAAACCGTTGTGCGAATGACCCACTGATCGCCACCACTGCACGGGCACGCCAATCTTTGGCGTGTGCAGGTCGACTTGCAGGTTCGGAATTCCGTAGAGCAAGTCCGCGGCGCCTTCGACCGACGTTCCATCGATTCCGTCCTTGATAATGAACGGTTCGAAGGCCGTCCCGGCGATGATCGACTGGCCCACAATCGTGTGCGTCCAGGCAATCGGATTACCCGAAGCGTCGAAACCGGCTTGCATGCGGTCGTACCACATCGGGCGATACCAGCCGCCACGAATATCGTCTTCGCGTGTCCAGATAACTTTCACCGGCGCCCGTAAAGCTTTCGCCACAGCCACCGCTTCGACTATAAAGTCGGAAGCCGGATTCGCGCGGCGGCCAAAGCCGCCACCGAGTAGCGTCGTGTGAATTTGCACCTGTTCGGGCTTTAGACCTGCTACGGCCGCGGCGGCCATGCGGTCGACAGTTTGAAATTGAGTGCCGGTCCAAATCTCGCAATGATCGGACCTGAGGTCGACTACACAGTTCAAAGGCTCCATCATCGCGTGCGCCAGATAGGGAACCTCGTATTCGGCGCTGATGGTCCTGGCCGCACCAGCGAGGGCGTGCGCCGGATCGCCGACCTTGCGCGCCACCTTTCCCGGTTTCTGCGCCAGAGCTGCATATTGCTGGCGCATACCTACGGTGGACAGATTAGCGTGAGGC
>Ga0137363_10001607_pt1 | contig 13151 bp, 12 predicted proteins | sample MadtaG_FD_104800 | JGI IMG/M metagenome (GOLD analysis project Ga0137363, IMG submission 104800) | Vadose zone soil microbial communities from Angelo Coast Range Reserve, California, USA - Mad1_115_16 metaG | ecosystem: Environmental > Terrestrial > Soil > Vadose zone | place: USA: California...
GTCGGGATCGGCTTCTTCCTTAATGGCAATCACCGCCATCTCGATTCCCTGGCTGCGTGCGCCTTCCAACACCAGAAACGGAAAACGCCCGTTGCCGGCGATCAGTCCCCACGAATTGCTGTTGGAAGTGCTTGTGGTCATTTATAGAGAAAGCGCCGGCCTATTTCACAATGCCGCGTTCGGCGGCTTGGACAAACTTTACGAGTTCGCGCACGTCGTCTGAATCCGCAAAATCCTTGCGCAACACTTCAAGCGCCTGCGCAGTGTTGCGCTTCGAACGCAGCAGGATTCGAAACGCGCGTTGCAATGTTTTCACCCGATCCGCGGCAAAGCCCCGCCGCTCCAGACCGATGGAATTCGCGCCGAACGACTTGGTTTCACGCCCGGTTACGACTCGCGAAAACGGCGGCACGTCCTGCGTGATCACCGTCGAAGCACCAACGTACGCGTAGCGCCCGACGCGGCAAAATTGGTGCACCGGCGAAAGCGCGCCAATGGTCGTGAAGTCTTCAACCGCCACGTGTCCAGCCAGCGTCGCGGCGTTCACGAACAAATTATTGCTGCCGATCTGGCAATCGTGTCCAATATGCGAGTACGCCAGAAAAAAATTCTCGTCTCCGATTCGCGTGATGCCGCCGCCTTTATTCGTGCCACGGCTCACGGTCACGTATTCGCGAAAAATATTTTTGTTACCCGTAATCAGCTCGGTGCGTTCTCCCGCAAACGTATAGTCCTGCGGCTCGCCGCCAATCACGCAAAACGGGTGGAACACATTGGCCGCGCCGAATCGCGACGGACCGGAAACCACGGCGTGCGAGTGAAGCACGCAATCCTCCCCGAGCTCCACTTCTTCCCCAACCACCGCGAACGCGCCGACCCTGACTCCTGAAGCCAGTTTTGCCGAATCCGCTACCGAGGCGCTGGGATGAATTACGGGAGCGCTCATTACTTCGCGTCTTTCTCCATCGGCTTCGCTGGCGCTTTCGGCGCAGCCATGTCGCGATCCACCATTTTGCACATCAACGTCGCCTCGGCGGCCAGCTGTCCGTCCACCAGTGCTTTTCCTTCCAGCTTGCAGAAATCGCCCCGCCACGAAAGAACGTTCATTTCGATTTTCAGTTGGTCACCGGGCACAACTGGACGCCGAAACCGTGCGCCGTCTACAGCAACAAAAAACAGCAATTTGTTTTGACGATCCGGAACCTCCAGCAGCAGCAACAAGCCTCCCGTCTGCGCCATCGATTCGATAATCAGCACCCCGGGCATTACCGGCTGTCCCGGGAAATGTCCCTGGAAGTGCGCTTCCGTGGCGCTCACGTTTTTTATTCCCACGATTCGTTTGAGCCGCTCGATTTCCAAAATCCCATCCACCATCAGAAAGGGATAGCGATGGGGCAGGTATTTCTGGATTTCCATCACGTCCATGATCATCCGAAGATCTCCGTCGCGGCGCCCCAGACTGCGGCTTCACCGCTTCTCCGCCAAACTTATCATTATACCGGCACCGGGCGTAGTCGCGGAGACAAGAATGTGCACTAACGGCGCCAGCGGGCCACGGCGCGACAACCCTCGAATTTGCCACGCTTTTGAGGGCTTGTTAGCATCGGCAAGACATGAGTCCCGCCTCCGAACCCAAAATTCTGCTTGAATGGCTTACTCCGAGATTGCCGGACATGCTTCGAACGCTCGAATCATTTGTCTGCACGGAGTCGCCCAGCACAGAGAAAGCTGCCGCCGACACCTGCGCCCGGGCGATCGCCGCTGAATGGAGCAAGCGCGGCGTACCTGTTGAATTGCTGGAGCAAAAAAATCGAGGCGCGCATTTGCGCATCACCTACGCGCCAGGCAAGACAAAACCGCGGTCGCAACTTCTCGTTCTCGGGCACTATGACACAGTCTATGCCATTGGCACCTTAGCGAAAATGCCGTTTCGAACCGCCGCCGGCCGCGTATACGGTCCCGGCGTCTTTGACATGAAAGCTGGTATGGTCCAAGCGCTTTTTGCGCTGGACGCGATTCAACAGACCGGCGCTGCACTTACGAAAAAGATTGTGTTTCTTTGGACCTCCGACGAAGAGATTGGCAGCGAATCGTCACGCAAATTGCTCGAGGCGGAAGCAAAACGGAGCGATGCCGTTTTTGTGCTGGAACCGGCGCTGGGGCCAAAGGGGCTATTGAAAACTGCGCGCAAGGGCGTCGGTGAAGCCGAAATTATCGCACAGGGCCGCGCGTCGCATGCCGGCCTGGCACCCGAGAAAGGCGTCAACGCCATTCACGAATTGGCACTGCAAATTGCGATTGTCAAAGAATGGAATGATCTGCCGCGCGGCGTTTCCGTGAACGTAGGGCAGGTCGCAGGCGGAACGCGGCCCAATGTAATTCCAGACCACGCAAGAGCGGTGCTTGACCTGCGCGCTCTTCGCATCGCCGACATGCGAAGAATCGAAAAGCGATTGCGCGGTTTACGGCCGGTTCTACCCGGCGCAAAACTCACAGTGCGCGGCGGCTTCAATCGCGTGCCGCTCGAACGCAAACAGAGCAGCGAACTTTTTCAGCGTGCAACTGTGCTGGCAAGACGCATGGGATTGACCATCGGCGAGGGCACCGCGGGCGGTGGCTCCGATGGAAATCTCACCGCGGCGCTGGAAATTCCCACTCTCGACGGACTTGGTGCAGTCGGTGACGGCGCTCATTCACCGGGGGAGTTCATCGTCGCCCGCATCATGCCGCAGCGCGCAGCACTCCTCGCGGCGCTGCTGCTTCACAGCTGATCCATTTTCTAGCGCGCACGTAGAACGGCAGCGCCCCAAGCAACAGTGATTCTAACTTGCGCTCCGATGCCGTCCGTCCGATTACGAACCATGAGAAGCGATCCCAGAACTGATCCTTTTACGACCCTTCCTTGCCATGGGTGCGCAACGGCACGCTAATCGCTCCGCGACCGATATACACCGGCATTGCGCCGTGATACAGAACGTAGGTTCCTGATTTTATAGCCGGCCAGATCCTCGAGTTCGTCGAGATTTTCCTGATTGCGCGGCCAGTGCAATCCGAACTGCTTGATTGACGCCATTCGTTCTTCGCCCCGCAACAATTAATTGCCATACTTGCTGTGCAAATACTGCACGGTATCATGCGTCAACTCCGCGTAGTCGCAGCGCGTTACTGTTTTGAGAGCGGCTTCGGGAGTATCGCCCGCCGCCATGCGATCCAGGATGCGATCAATGTCGTTCATTCCGCCGGCCTGCACGAGGGATTCCACGTTTGCAAGCGCCCAGGCATACGCCGCGCCAGCGTCTGCGTTGGAAAGCTTCATCCAATCGCCCGCAAAGTGCTTCAGGCCGAGCGCCGGATCGCTCTTATAGATCGCGATCAGCGCCGCTGCGTTCACGTCGCTCCGTTTGCCTTCCATCCATTGCGCCAGTCCTTCCTGAATCCAGGTGGGAGCGTGGCCTAGCGTTTTCTGTCCCACAAAGCTGTGCGTGAGTTCGTGCTTCAATACGCGCGAGAGTTCCGTCGTAACCTCGTTCAATCCCTGCACTGGGACGCGAATTCGCCCATCATTCAATGCGCCAACCCAGTTCGGTACTTGCGTAATATCGGCAAAGGCCTGCTGCGTGTACAAAATTATGCCTATGGAATCCGGCGGCGAGTAATTCAACTCCGATTCGATCACGCCGTAATGTCGTTCAAGGGTGCGCAAGACATCGCGCGCCAGTGACGGCTGTGACGCGCCGCTGTAGCGCAACGTAAAGTGGCTGCTTTCGTTTTCCCTGTACTGTTCCTCTTCCTGCTTGTCGCGCTGCGCTTTCCGCAAGGCCGCTTCCACTTCCGCATCCGGACGCAAAGAAGCCGCATGCTTCCATTCGGCCACCGCCGAGTCCAGCTTATTCAATCCGTAGTAGGCCCATCCCGCCAGCTTGGAGACTTCGGGATCTTCCGGCACCAATCGCCGTGCGCGGTCAATGTACTCAAGCGACTGGGTGTACTCGCTCCGTCGCAGATACAGGTAAGCGGTGTCCATCAGCAGCACCGGCTGCTCGGGCAAATACGTCAAAGCGCTCCGCGCGTCCTCCAACGCCAGATCCATCGTGCCGTGCGCCAGTTCGAATTGCGAGGCGGCGTGATGCGCCATCGCCGCATTCTGATTGGGCAATGCTTGTCCCGAGCGCGCTTCTTGATCCAGTCCGTCCACATAGGCGCGATCCACTTCACCGTTTTGGATCACGCGATTTTCGATTTCAGTCGTGCTGGGAGGCAGCGTTGTCGCCGCCGCTTCAGTTTCCGGAGGCTTTAGAGTTAGTGTGGATGCGTTCGTAGCCGCTTCTGACGACGGAATTGACCCGTGTTCAATGTGGTCCACAATGGAGCGAGGAAGCGACAGCGTTCCCGAAGCCGTCTCGTACGTAATTTTCTCGCCTTCTTGCGTCACGCTAAGCGCTGTGATCCTTCGTCCATTTTTCAGGACGATTGTGTCGCCGCGCACCGTTCCTGCCGCAATAAAGCAGACGGCTGCCAGCAGCAACGCTCGCCGAATTCTCCAGCTTCGCGCCATCTCTTGAATTTACCCCACGGCGACGGCGGCATCGAGGCAACCTTGCAGCTGCATGCCCAATCTCAATACACAACTAGCATGTGGCCCTCGGCTTTAACCTTCTTCCCAATGATCTTGCTTTGCGCAATATCACTCAATGCGCAACAGGCCCCGCCTCGCGAACCGCGCGAACTCCTCGCCGCTCTCAATCGCGTGCAAGTTGATCCCGCCGCAATTTACAAAGTCGATTCATCAAGTCGCCTTGAACTGCGCCGCGGCGACGCCAAGCTTTTATTCGAAGAGGGCTATCTCGGGTTCTTTACTGCGCTCGATGGCCAGGTCACCGGCGCGGTCTTCTCCGGCCGGGGCCACATTCTGGCGATTCCTCGCGACCCGGTCGAAAAGCAGCAGCTCGCGCATATTCTCGGCGCGCCCATGATTGATCAGGATTTCAGCAGTGCCTACTTGCGTTTTACGGATGACACCGTTTCTGAGCTGCGTGGCGATTTGCAACGTGCCCACAACGAACCGCAAGCCAACAACGCGTTCATAGATGGCTGGCAGGCTTCCGTGTTGTCCCGTAATTCTGCGCACTCATTTCGAATTCTCTTGGAATCCTATTCGAAAACGCCGCATCCTTACTTTACCGCGACCTTAGGGGGCGTTTCCCAGGGCTCGTTCGATTTCGTTTTTGACCAGGACCGTGACGAGCCGCAGCTTTTTGGGCAAAGCCGCAAGGCCGGTGGGCTGGATTACTACGACGTCTGGAGTTCCTATTGCCCACCCGGAATTCGGCCCCCTCCGGTCGCTTTCCATGCGCTCAGCTACCGCATCGAGACCACCGTTCATCCCGATAATTCCGTCAACGGAGTCAGCATTGTTCATGTTCACGCCGCGCAATCCGGCGAACGATTGATTCCTTTTCAATTTTCCAGGCTCCTGAACATCGAAGCAGTAACCCTGGGCACGGAATCTCTTTCTTCCTTTCCTGACAGCAGCTCAACAGCCGAGGAACGCGCCGCGAGCGGCAACGATCTGCTGTACGTCCTGCTCCCTCGCCCCGCTTCAGCAGGCGAAGAAATCGAACTTACCTTTCGCTATCACGGCAACGTCATTCGCAACGCAGGCAATGGCGTTCTGTTTGTCGGCGCGCGCGAAAGCTGGTATCCGCACCTTGGCGACACTGCTTCATTCTCCAGCTATGACTTGGCCTTTCACTGGCCGCGCAAGCTTCGCCTCGCAGCCACCGGCACCAAAATCGACGAACACGAGGATGGCGACACCCGTACTGGGCATTGGCGGACGGAAAAACCAGCGAGCGTCGCCGGTTTCAATCTGGGCGAGTATGCGTTCGCTTCGCTTGCTGATAACGGCTACTCCGTGGACGTATACGCGAACCGTCAACTCGAACAGGCGTTGCTCAGCCGCCTTCGTCAACCCGAAATGGATGACATCTCAAACGCCCTATCCGGCCCCATCGGTGCACAGCGTGGCAACCACTTACGTTTGCAGATGCCGCAGCCAAGTCCCGCCGACGCTCTTAAGGCACTGGCGCGGGAGATCGATTCTTCCATCCATTTTTACGAAAATTTGTCCGGACCAGCTCCCTTCCACCAACTCAGCGTTTCGCAGATTCCCGGAACCTTTGGTCAGGGCTGGCCGGGTCTTCTCTATCTTTCTACTTATTCGTTCCTGCCTGCCGAAACTCAGCAGCGCGCCGGCCTTTCCGAAAGCGGCCAGGAACATTTTCATGACCTGGTTCCATTTCATGAAGTGGCGCATCAGTGGTGGGGCAACGTGGTCGGATGGTCCAGCTATCGCGATCAGTGGATTGACGAAGGGCTGGCCAACTACATGGCGCTTCTGTTTGCCGACAGCCAGAAAATCCCCGAGCACAAACTGCGGCTGTGGCTGGATCGCTACCGAAAACGGCTCGTGGAAAAAGAATCGACGGAAACTGCGCCAGCGGAAATCGGCAGCCTGGATCTAGGCTTTCGTCTTGATTCCTCGCGCGATCCGGAAGGTTTCGATCTGCTGGTGTACGGAAAAGGCTCCTGGGTTTTTCACATGCTCCGGGAAATGCTTCGCGAACCTTCCACGAAGAATCCCGACGCCCGCTTTATCTCGCTGCTGCACACCTTGCAGACCAAGTACGCCTATCGCGCGCTTTCCACTAACGATCTGCAGCGGGAAATCGAATCGGTGATGACTCCTGCGATGGGAATCGAAGGACAGCGCTCCATGGACTGGTTTTTCGCGGACTGGGTGCGCGGAACCGGAATACCGCATTACCATATCGAATATTCCGCCCGGCGGTCAGAAAAGGGCTTCGTGGTAAAAGGCAAGCTGCTGCAGCGCGGCGTCGCCAGTTCATTCGTAGCGCCGGTACCGATTTATTCCAGCAATGGCGGCTATCTGGGGCGCGTCATAGCGTCAGGAGAGGAAACACCGTTTCATTTCAACTCCACGCGCGAGCCCGGCAAACTTCTCATTGATCCTCAGATGACTCTGCTCTGCATTATCGATCGCTGACGCTTCTCGAATTCGTTTCGATTAGATCGATGGAGTGCGAGCTGCACGCATTACTACAACGGTCGCCGGTAAACGCTTTTTTCCTTGTACAGCGGACTCTTGTTCGAGATTCGGGCTTTGCCATCGAGTCCAATCACGTACGGATGCCCGGTCGGGTCAACCGGCTCTCCACCAATCAGCCCGGCCTGCGCCATTTCGCTGATGCTTATTGGTGGACGGCCCATCTTAGCCTTGAATTGTTGCGCAAGGGCGTTGATTTGCTCGACGTCTTCATCGGCGCGCAACAGCTCGATGTTAATTCGCGCGGTCTCCTTGATCGCTGGATCAGTGCTGGACTCAAACAATTCCGTCCACAACATCGTGGCGGTCTCGCGCGAATCACCTTTTTCCAGGAATCGCGCCGCCATAACTTTCATCCATGGCGCAGCCCCCGGCTTCTTGCTTCCGTCCAGATAAGCCTGTCCTGCTTTCGCGTAGTCCTTCAATTCCAGATAGTAGACGTTTCCCAAGTCCTGATTCAGTCTCCAGTAGTCAGGATTCGCGTTTAAGCCGCGCTCCAGTAATTGCACTGCCAGATCGGGCCGTCCGGCTCCGCGTGGCTCCGGTTGGCTCAGGAACGTCGCACCGAACCGGTACGCCGGCAGCAGATTCGCATCGAGCGTGGTAGCCACGTCCAGCAATGGCCACAGGCTTTCCAGATTTGTTTCTTGCTCCAGGTGTTTGCTGCCGTAGTATTGCACTGCGCGCGTCCAGTAAATGTCCGCCGCCAGGGTTGCGTACTCCAGCGTCGCCAATTTCATCAGCTTCGGCGACCGCACCAGCACTTCATCCTGTTCCTGGTACAGGGCATCGCGTTCAACATTGACCTTGTGCTGTAGTCTCCATACGCCGGTAAATCCAGCCGGAAGAATCAGCAGCAGCAGCCAGGCCATCGATTTTCCGGACATCATTTCAAATCCTTGCGGGAAAAAATTACCGCGCCCACGCTCAGCACAATCGCGCAATACAGCGCGGTGTACAGCGTATTGTGCAGCACCAGAATGCACGGAATCGCGCGCCCGTGCGCCGCAGCGCCCATTACGTCGTAATTTTCAAAATTTGGCAGCAGATAGGAAAGTATCGAGAAAAATTTCTGCGTATGCGGAGTCATCTGCGTCGTTTGCAGGCTGCGCAGTTGCGCCACGAAAAGTCCCGCCAGGTACAAGCCGCTGGTAAACAGGATTGCCAGTAGCGGAGACGTGAAGCAGGAAAACATCATTGCCAACGCCACTACCAGTGTCAGCTTCAGCAGAATGAAGTACACCCCTACCAGCACCACCGTATCGCCGCGCACAATCGAATGTTTTACGAACCACATCGCCAAAAAAAGTCCCGCAGCCATCGCCGCGGTATTCACGGTCAGCGTGAGCACCAGCCCGGTGAACTTTCCTATTAAGAATTCCCACCGGCGGAGCGGCTTCGCCAGCACCGCGTGCAGCGTTCGCTTGTCGATCTCTTTGGACACCAGTCCTACGCCCGTGAACACCGCGATCAGCAGCCCGATCAGCGAAATCGCGCTCAATCCGAGGCTAACCATCACGATGGTTTCAATATCCATCGAAATCTGCCCGACGATCACCGCCGACGCAATCATCAGTAGCGCGAAAAATACCAGGTTGTACAAAACGCGGTCTCGCACTGCTTCGCGGAAAGTATTTCTCGCAACGATCAGAATGCGGCTCATTGTCCGCTTACCTCGATGGCTGCGGCTTGCGCGCGGTCTTTGCCCACCAATTCCATGAAAAAATCTTCCAGCGTCGGCTTAATCTGCGTCACCGAGATTATTCTCGCGCCGACTTCGCGCAATTCTTCCAGCACTGCGTACAGTTCAGTTTCGCTGGCATTCATCCGGTAATTCGCGCCGGTCTTCGCGGCCTTCGCGCGAATCTTTTCAATTTGTGGTCCGCCGCTGTCGGTCAGTTCGAATACGATCTCCATTCCCAGCGATTTCACTCCGACGATCGAGCCTGGCGCGCCCACTCCGCGTAACTGGCCTCCCGCAATCACTCCAACACGGTCGCACAACGTTTCTGCGTCGGACAAAATGTGCGTGGAAAAAAGTATGGTCTTGCCGGCGTTTTTCAAATCCAGAATGATATCGCGCACTTCCCTACGCCCCACCGGATCCAGCCCGGACATCGGCTCATCCAAAATGACCAGCTTGGGATCGTGCAGAATCGCTTGCGCCAACCCAACACGTTGCAGCATTCCTTTAGAGAATTTGCGAAGTTGAATCTTCCCCGCGGTCTCCAGTCCGACCCTCTGCAACATTTTCTGCACGCGCTCTTTGCGTTCTGCCGCGCTGAATCCGTGGAAGCGCGCGAAATAATCCAGCACTTCTGCTGCCGTCAAATAATCGTAAAAATAGGGCTGCTCCGGCAGATACCCGATGTCCCGATGCATGCTCACATCGCTTACCGGCTTGCCAAGAATCCGCGCGCTTCCCGCCGTCGGAAAAATGATCCCCATCAACAACTTGATGGTCGTGCTTTTCCCCGCGCCGTTCGGCCCCAAAAATCCAAACACTTCGCCGTCCTCGACCTGCATGGTCAAGTTTTCCAGCGAGGTTTTGCGCTTCAAATGCAGAAATCCGTGCGGGTATTCCTTGGTCAGATTCTGCGTTTCGATGGCTGGTGCCGTCATGTCTCTATTTTTTAAAAGTCCACTTTTCCCGTCAATCCACCGAAGGTCGTTTTGTGTAAGAAGTGTAAACCCCAAAACAAAAAAGGCGCATCCGCTGTGCGCCTCTGTTTCTTTACATCGTTATTTCAGCGCTTCTTTACTTCTCTTTTTTTCACTTCCCAATCTGCACCAAGTCCGCCGGCGGCGCCATCGGCATCGGTTTCAGGTTCTGCGGATCGCGCCAGTTATCCAGTATTCCAATCTGCTGCACGCAGGATACCGTGCACCGCGGCCCGCAAAACTTGTCCGTCAAATATTCCCGGCGCCGCATCTCCGGCGTGTACTTCGCAAGCGGAATGCCCGGATATCCACGCTGTTGCGAGCACCAGTGCACCAGCCCGTCCTCGCAAATATACAAATAGCGCGAGCCCGACCGGCAGCGCCAGTTGTGTTCTTTTCCGCGCGCAACATTGTGTTGAAACTCATTGAATCGCGAAAACGAACGCTTGCCCAGATTCATGATCTCCTCGAAGATCTCGATCTGCCGCCCGCTCAGTCCCTTCAGTTGTCCATTGTTGTCGTGAATGATTCCGACCGTACTGGTGAATCCCAACTCCACCGCGCGATGCGCAATGGTCAGCGCATCCTCCGGATTCTTCACGCCGCTGCCTAGCACCGAGTTAATGTTCACCTGAAAAACCGCATGCTGTGACAACCATTGCAGCCGCGAATCCAGCGTCTTCAAACTCTTTTTCGAAACTTCGTCCGGTGTCACGTTATCAATGCTGATTTGCAGATGCTCCAACCCCGCCGTGTTCAAGCTCTTAATCCGGTCTACGCTCAGCAAAAATCCATTGGTGATCATCCCGGCAATCATGCCGTGCTTGCGGATGTGCCGGATCACTTCTTCCAGCTCCGGATGCAGCAACGGCTCGCCGCCGCTGATGGTGATAATCGACGTTCCCATCGCCGCCAGATAATCCAGCCGCCGCTTCATCTCCTCAATCGGCACCGGCTTCGACACCTGGTCGTACTCGTTGCAGTATCCGCAATCCAAATTGCAGCGCCGCATCGGAATAATGTGCACCAGCACCGGATGCTTGGTCGAAAGCAGCGCCTTGCCGATCATGTTCAGTTCACGCGCACGGGTGCGCAGAAATCGCAGCTTGCGCTGAGCTTTCACACTGCGGCTAGCCTTTACCCCTTTTTTCCCGGGTCCCATATCTGGATTGGTAGCAGTTCCCCTGCTTCTAAATTATACATTCTTCTCGCTGTTCTCGTCGTCCGGCGCGCGCCTCTTGTTCCCTTCGTCACTCCACTTGAAATCGCTCAGCGCTGCGCACCGGGTATTTGTTAGCATCAGCTCATTCCAGGTTCCCGTTCCCCTCTGAGGTTGCACAAATGAGAATCCAATTGAGAGCCCCGGTAAATGTTTGGTTATGCGCCGTGTCCGTCGCCCTGCTGTTCACTGCGGTTCTCTTCGCCCAGGAAAAGTCCACCGCCAGCAACGATGAGATTCAGGTCCGGCAACTGGAGCGTGCATGGAATCAGGCCGAAGCACACCATGATGCGGCCGCCGTCACGGCCATCGTCGCGGACACACTCACTTACATCGACTTCGACGGCAGCATAATGAACAAGCCCGAGTATATCCGGGACGTTACAAAAACCGCATATCAGGCCGATCATCTTTACGACGAAGGCCTGAACGTAGTGATCTACGGCAACGCCGCAGTCGTTACCGGAATCTATCGTGAAACCGGCACTAACAAAGGGAAAAGCTACGTTCATCGCGTGCGTTTTACAGACACTTGGATCAAGCAAAATGGCGTGTGGCGCTGCGCCGCCAGCCAAAACACCTTAATTCCAAACAAGTAGCATTCATTCAGAATTTTTCAAGTAACTCTTCGGCAGGCACAGCTACAATTTTCCCCTCGCGCCACACATACATCGGCAATCCCTCGCGCGCATGCTCTTCGATCGCTTTTCGAACTGCGACCTGAAACGCAATCAACGCACGTTCTTCGATCGGCAATGCCATAATCTCAGGAGGTATGCAGCTCATACTTGATTGCAGATCGGTGGACGCCGTTCGATAACTCGGAACAGACCCGGCAATTGCAGTGTTCCGCACTTTGGTTAGCAAACGTTTCGATTTTTTCGAGCATCAGCCTCCCCGCCGCGATCGCAGCGGTTTCTGGCGCTAGAGGTGAAAGCCGCTCCGCTATCAGGTCAGCATTTACAAAATTCGGACAGTGCGCGTAATTCGGGAGAAATTCGCGCGCGAACGTGGTCTTGCCCGCTTCATTAGGTCCCGCAATCACGTAAACATGTGAGGTCATTGAATTGCGAAGCCTATCGCTGCCGATTTAGCAATGCAAGTCTCGTTCGCCGCGCTCTCGAACGGCAACTCTGTGTTATGTTTTTATTCTCTACCGATTAGGAGCCGCTCGCCAATGTCCGAAGCCGTCAAACCAACCTCCGCGCCTCCAGGCACTGCGCCCACTCGCACCGAATCCGACTCCATGGGCAAAATGGACGTTCCCGCCAACCGCTACTACGGCGCGCAAACCGCCCGCTCGCTGATCCATTTCGCCATCGGCAAGGACACCATGCCGCCAGAGCTCATCCGCGCTTTTGGCATTCTCAAAAAAGCCGCTGCCCTCGTAAATCAGGATCTCAGCAAACTTTCCGCCGAAAAAGCAAAACTCATTGCGCAGGCCGCCGACGAAGTCATCTCCGGCCGGCTCAACGATCACTTCCCTCTGCGCATCTGGCAAACCGGCAGCGGCACGCAGACCAACATGAACGTCAACGAAGTCATCGGCAACCGCGCCATTGAAATCGCTGGCGGCGCGATAGGCAGCAAGAAGCCCATCCATCCCAACGATGACGTCAACATGTCGCAATCCTCCAACGATACCTTCCCCACCGCGATGCACATCGCAGCTGCCACGGAAACGGCTCGCCGCTTAATCCCCGCCGTAGAAAAACTCCGTGACGCCCTCGACACCAAAGCCAAAGAATTCACTAGCATCATCAAAATCGGCCGCACGCATTTGCAGGACGCAACGCCGCTCACCGTTGGCCAGGAATTTTCCGGCTGGGTCAGCTTGCTCGACCGCGACCTCCTCCGCATCGCGCAAGCGCTCGATGGCCTCTACGACCTGGCCATCGGCGGCACCGCCGTCGGCACCGGCCTCAACGCGCATCCCGAATTTGCCGAGCGCGCCGCGCGCAAAATCAGCGAGCTCAGCGGCTTGCCTTTCCGTTCGCATCCCAACAAATTCGCCAGCCTCTCCGCGCACGACGAAATCGTCTTCGCTTCCGGCGCGCTCAAGACTCTCGCCGCCTCGCTCATGAAAATCGCCAACGACATTCGCTGGCTCGCTTCCGGCCCGCGCTGCGGCCTCGGCGAACTCAC
>Ga0137363_10001610_pt1 | contig 13129 bp, 20 predicted proteins | sample MadtaG_FD_104800 | JGI IMG/M metagenome (GOLD analysis project Ga0137363, IMG submission 104800) | Vadose zone soil microbial communities from Angelo Coast Range Reserve, California, USA - Mad1_115_16 metaG | ecosystem: Environmental > Terrestrial > Soil > Vadose zone | place: USA: California...
ATGGTGGCCTTGACGGCCGAGGCCATGATGTTGATTCCACGGAGCAGGGCGGCCCGCCCCTCGTCACTGAACAGGATCTGCTTTGGCATGCTGGTTCTCCTCGATCGTGCGATGGAATGGACCGGCCCTCGCGGCCTGGTCGGGTTGGCTGCCCTGGCTCGGCTACTCGATGATCGCGAGCACGTCCTCTTCTTTCATGATGAGGTACTCCTCGTCATCCAGCTTCACCTCGGAGCCCGAATACTTGCCGAAGAGGATGCGGTCGCGGGCCTTCACGTCCAGCGGGACGTTCTTGCCGTCCTCCATCACCTTGCCGTTGCCCACCGCGATGACTTTGCCTTCCTGGGGCTTCTCCTTTGCGCTGTCGGGAATGATGATGCCGCCCTTCTTGGCTTCCTTCTCCTCTTCCCGCTTGACGAGGATCCGGTCATGCAACGGACGAATTTTCATGGTCCACGCGCCTACCGATCGTAAGGGGTTGAACCTGGTGGCTGATCCCGATCAGCGGGGTCGTAGCACTCACCTCTAGCAGTTCCGGCACTCACGCCCTTAGGCGATCCCGGGGTAAATATTGCGCTGAGCGATGATCAGCATGGCTGCGCCGACGAATGCGACAACAGCCAACACCGCCAGCCCAGCTCCTGGAGAGACGCCCGCAACCCAAAAAATCCAGCTCCCGACCACGCTGCCGACCAGACCGAGGATCATGTCCCATCGGAGCCCGTAGCCGCCTCGTTCCATGACGAACCCGGCCAGCGAGCCTGCCAGTGCTCCTACGAGAACCATCATCGCGAACATGGCGAAATTCATGACGCGGTCCTCCTTTGCTGCGTTAGGGCTCACCTGCATCACGTCACGTCCGTTTCACCGTCTTACGGGTAGGGTCCCGTGGCGAGACGTGAGCGGTACGTGCCCCCGCACCGGTGAGTTTACGCGGCTTGATGCTCAGCGCCTATGGGACCTTAGTCCCATCCTCACCCCAGGGCGACCTCAACGCCGTCGTCTGAAGAGCCTGTCGTCGATCCCGAGGCACAGGAGCACTAAGGCGGTGTCAGCCCGGAGATGGACTCGGCGATTCAGACGACGTCTACTTCGAAGGTGAGGCGAGTCGATTTCGGTGGTTGCGGGCCCTCGATTTGAACCGGCATTTGGGACGCTCGCCAAGCTGGGGGGACGTGCGCTCTGGTTCTATCCGGCGGTCGGCGCCGCTATCGCGGGCCTTTGCGTCCTTTGCGCTAACATGTTTCTTGGAACCCCGTCTGTAGTCAGAGCACTTCGAACACTTGGTAGACCGGTCCGTCCGGCAGCCGATGGCCCATGGCGACGGTGACAATGCGGTTGAGCCAGCCATATTTCTCCGAGGCCGTCTCGAAGAAGGGCGCGGTGCGGAAATAGTATTCGGAAGGGTCGACCATCTCGCCCTGGTTGAGGCGCTCGATCACCGCCGCCGGGCCGTGGCGGAAGCCGCGATACCTCATGCCGATCATCTCGCCGTCATGGGCTTGAGGGTAAGCCGCACGTCGAGCTGCAAGGCGCCGTCCGGCCGCGCCAGGATCCAGTCGGAGCCACCCCTCAGCACCGTGCCCTTGAGCTTCGGCCCTTCGAAGCTGCCGCCCTCGACCACGGCAACGCGGCGATCGCCGAGCGGCGTCTTGCCGAGGTTCTGGATCTCCGTGAAGCGGCCTGTATGAGCGTCATCTCGATCAGCCGTCGCTTGAACTCGCTGGCGGGACCGAAGGGAAGCGCGCAAGTATGTGTGAAATCTCGCGATGTCCCTACCGGCTTGTAGACCTCTTGTAGCACCTTCTCGTAGCGGGGCGCAAGACTACGGACAAGCTCACTGCTTGCTGCCGGGCTGGCACCTCCGCTCTGCTACACTCCGCCCAGCCTGTAAGGAGGGCTCCCGCATGGACCCGATCTGCTTGCCCCACTCCCCATATCGCCCACAACCGCAGAAGACCTGCGGGATGACTCAGTGATAGACCGACGCACGTTCCTCGCTGGTACGGGTGCGGTGCTCCTTGCTAGGCCGCTCGTCGTCGAGGCGCAGCCCGCCGGGAAGGTCTATCGGATTGGCGTTCTCTCCCCGGACGCCCATCTCCCTGGATTTTTTGAAGCGTTCAGTGAAAGGCTCCACGAACTTGGTTATATGGAGGGCAAGAACATCACCCTTGAGTCGCTGCACGCGGGAGGGCGGCCCGAACGGCTTGCGGTTCTGGCAAACGAGCTTGTGCGCCACCGAGTTGACGTGATCGTGGCTGTCAATACTCCTGCCGCCCAGGCCGCAAAGAATGCCACGGCCGCGATCCCCATCGTCATCAGCCGCGTTTCTGATCCCGTGAAGACTGGGCTCGTACCCAGCTTTCCCCGGCCTGGCGGAAACATCACGGGCCTGAGCTTCCAACCCGAAGAGACGAGCGTGAAGCGTCTCCACCTTCTCAAGGAGGCACTTCCGGGCGACTCGCGCGTCGCGGCACTCTGGTACACGGCCAATCCCGGTCCGGCCATCACTATCAGAGCGATCGAGCCTGCGAGCGTCCAGCTGGGCATCCAGCTTCTCAGGCTGCCGGTGAAGGATCCGAGCGACTTCCCCGGGGCCTTTCAGGCCGCTGCCCGAGGTCGCGCCAACGCGCTATTCGTGATCGATGATGTCTTCGTCACCAGGTACGGGATTCAGATACTCGAGTTGGCTGCAAAGCACGCGCTGCCTGTGATCTCGCAGTACAAGGAGTTTGTCGAACTCGGTGGCCTCATCGCCTATGGGCCGAGCACTCGCGACATGTACCGTCGTACGGCGGACTACGTCGACAGGATCCTCAGGGGGGCCAAGCCCGCCGACCTGCCCATCCAGCAGCCAACGAAGTACGATCTGGTGATCAACCTCAAGACCGCCAAGGCGCTCGGCCTGACGATCCCGCCGTCGCTGCTGGGGCGGGCGGATGAGCTGATCCAGTGATGCACCGGCGCGTGTTTCTCGCGGCGGCCGCCGGCATCGTGGCGGCACCGCTCGTCGCCGAGGCGCAGCAGGCCGGGAAGGTCGCGCACATCGGCGTGCTCGGCGACACTTCTCCTCCGGTTGAAAGCCGCGGCTCTGGCGATGCCGCCTTTCGCGATGGGTTGCGTGACCTCGGCTACGTCGAGGGCAGGAACGTCACCATCGAGTACCGCTGGGGGGAGGGACAACGAGAACGACTCCCGGAACTGGCGGCCGACCTCGTCCGCTCCAGAGTGGACGTTATCCTGGCCTTGGGCCCAGCCTCGGCGCGGGCAGCCAAGAGCGCGACCACGACGATCCCGGTTGTCTTCGTGGGCAGCGGCGACCCGATTGCGGAGGGACTGGTCACGAGCCTCGCGCGGCCGGGCGGGAACGTGACCGGAGTAGCCAACATCGCCGGCCTGGACATCGTGGGCAAGCGCCTGGAACTGCTGAAGGAAGTAGTACCTGGCGTGACCCGGATGGCCATGCTGTGGAATCCGAGCAATCCATCGCATGCGCCGGCTTTGAAGGAAGTCCCCGGCATTGCCCTGTCGCTGAGAGTGGAGCTTCGAGCCATCGCGGCGCGCGGCCCCGAAGACTTCGACGGCGCATTCGCCACAATGAGGAAGAGCCGCGTCGGCGGGCTCCTCGTTCTGGCGGATGGGGTTTTCGTTCTTCACGCTGCGCGGCTCATAAGCCTCTCGGCAGAGGGGCGCCTGCCGACGGTGTACGGGAACAGAAGCTTGGTGGAGGCTGGAGGTCTCATGTCCTATCAGGGCAGCTTCGTCGCCCTATATCGGCGCGCGGTTATCCTCGTGGACAAAATCCTGAGGGGCGCCAGGCCGGCCGACATCCCCGTGGAGCAGCCGGCCCAACTGGAGCTGGTCATCAACCTCAAGACCGCCAAGGCGCTCGGGCTGACGATCCCGCAGTCGCTGCTGGGGCGGGCGGATGAGATTATCCAGTGATGGATCGGCGGGCATTCCTGGCACCGTGGCGGGTGGACTCCTCGCCTCACCGTTTGCCGTCGAGGCGCAGCGAGCGGAGAAGATGTATCGCGTCGGTCGCTTGGGGGAGAAGGCCTCAGACCCGTCGGAGACTCGCCTGTGGCAGGTCTTCCGGTTAGAGTCGAGTTGGTTAGGTGGCTCGTAGAGCCATATTCCGGCACCGGAACGGGAGGCAGGACCATGAGGCGCCGCGGGTTCATTGTGTTTGCCGGCACGGCGTTGTTCGCGTGGCCGCTGGTTGCACGCGCACAACAGCAGCCCAAGATTGCGCGCCTCGGATACCTGAGTTTCGGCACCGCCGCTGCTTCGGCGAACCGGGTAGAGGCGCTTCGGGAGGGCTTGCGTGATCTCGGTTATGTCGAAGGCAAGAACCTTATCATCGAGTTCAGATGGTCGGGCACGGTCGAGCAGATGCACGAAGCGGCCGCCGAGCTGGCCCGCATGAAGGTCGATATCATCTTCGCGACCTCTTCGACCGAGGCCGAGTCGGCCCGACGGGCGACCAACACGATCCCCATCGTCTTCGCGACGCATGCCGACCCCGTTAGCGCCGGACACGTGTCCAGTCTCCCGCGGCCAGGCGGGAACATGACGGGACTGGCCGACATACAAACCGTTATCACCCCAAAGCGGCTGGAGATACTGAAGGCAACCGTGCCGCAGGTGACACGGTTCGGCGTACTCTGGAGCCCCACCGCCCCTTCATACCGGCCCTTCCTGGAAGCCGCTGAGGCGACCGGAGGGAAACTCGGTATTCAGCTTCTGACCGTCGGTGTGAGCACCGTCGCGGATTACGATGGGGCCTTCGCGAAGATGGCGCAAGATCGCGTCGGCGCCGTTCTCGTCCACGGGGCCGCGCTCACCGCTCGTCATAACCCCCGGCTTCTGGCCGAGCTCGCACTGAAGCACCGGTTGCCGACCATGTTCGGGCCCAGGGAAAACGTGGTGGCGGGCGGCCTGATGAGCTACGCGCCGGATTACATCGACCTGACGCGGCGCGCCGCTATCTACATCGACAAGATCCTCAAGGGGGCCAAACCGGCCGAGCTGCCCGTCGAGCAGGCTTCGAAGTACCAGCTGGTCATCAACCTCAGGACGGCCAAGGCCCTCGGTCTGACGATCCCGCCGTCGGTGCTGAGGCGGGCGGATGAAGTGATTCAATGATGGACCGGCGCACGTTCCTGGCTGCCTCGGGTGCGCTGGTCCTCACAGCGCCGCTCGCCGCCCAAGCGCAACAGGCCAAGAAGATGTGGCGGATCGGTTTCCTAACCGCCGGCGCTGCGCCCACGAGCCCTACCAAAGGTCCATTCCGCCAAGGGCTCCACGACCTTGGGTATGTCGAGGGTCGAGATTTCGTCATGGAGTACCGCTGGGCAGAAGGGCACCCAGACCGTTTGCCAGAACTTGCAGCCGACTTGGTGCGGGCACATGTCGATGTGATCGTCACGGGCGGCACACCGGCGACCATGGCCGCGAAACAGGCGACCCAGACCATTCCAATCGTCTTTTCGGTTGCCGGTCAGGTGGTGGAAAAGGGGATCGTACGGAGCCTAGGCCGGCCGGGTGGGAACGTGACCGGCCTCACGTTTCAAGCAGGTCATGGCAAGGTCCTTCAACTGCTCAAGGAAGCTGTCCCCACGATCACCCGGGTGGTTTTCCTCCACGACCCCACCACCTACCCCGGTGACGTTCTCGAGAACACTTTGAAGTCGATGCACTCTGGGGCGCAGGCGTTGAATGTGGTGCTGCAGCCGGTTGCCGTGAGTGATCCGAATGGCATCGCAGAGGCGTTCGCGGAGTTTGGGCGCGGCACAAACGGACTGGTGATCGAGACGGCGTCTGTATTGAATATGTCGGCGGACCAAATCGGGAGACTCGCTTTGGGGCGCAGGCTACCAGCAGGTGGGCATGGGCGCACTTTCGCCGACGCTGGCTGCCTCATGTCTTACGGGGAGAATCAGGGCGACATGTCTCGCCGCGCCGCCGTGTATGTTGACAAGATTCTGAAAGGTGCAAAGCCCGCTGACCTGCCCGTCGAGCAACCGACAAAGTTCGAACTGGTCATTAACCTCAAGACCGCCAAGGCCCTTGGCCTGACGATCCCGCCGTCATTACTGGGGCGGGCGGATGAAGTGATCCAGTGATGGACCGGCGCACGTTCCTCGCCGGCACGGGTACGGTGCTCCTCGGCGCGCCGTTCGCCGCCGAGGCGCAGCAAGTGGGGAAGGTGTGGCGGATCGGCCTGTTGGATTACGGCTCGTCTGACCCTGCCCGGCTCGCCTGGTGGAGGGCCTTTCAGGACCAATTACGTGAGCTGGGGTACGCGGACGGGCAGAATGTCGTCTTTCAGCCGCGATGGGGAAACGGACAGGTGAGCCGACTTCAAGGCTTGGTCACTGAACTTGTTGCCGCCAGGGTTGACATATTAGTGACAGCGGGCAACCCCGCAACGCTTGCGGCCAAGCAGGTAACAAGCTCTATTCCCATCGTGACTGCGACGGGTCCTGACCCAGTCGAGCTCGGACTCGTGGCGAGCTTGGCGCGACCGGGCGGAAATGTCACGGGTGTGACATCGATATCCAGCGAGTTGTCCGCGAAGCGGCTGGGACTGCTCAAAGAGTTGATCCCGCAGGTGTCCCGAATGGCCGCGCTCTGGGATCGTGCCGCTCGCGGGTCGGCACTCAATGTACGGGACACGGAGGTTGCGGCTCGCTCACTGGGAATCGCTCTGCAAAGTGTCGCCGTGCGCCCCGATCCCAGAGACTACGATGCCGCATTCGTGGCCATGAAGCGCGCCGGCGCCGGGGCGGTCATCGTGGTCCAAAGCTCGGCTTTTTTTGCCAGTCGCCAACGGATCGCCGATCTCGCCCTCACACACCGCCTGCCCAGTGTCGTCGGGTCGAAAGAGTGGGCCGAGGCTGGTGGGCTCATCAGTTACGGCGCGGACTTCCCGGGTCTCTTCCGACGCGCGGCGGTCTTCGTCGATAAGATCCTCAAGGGCGCCAAGCCGGCCGACCTACCCATGGAACAGCCCTCGAAGTTCGAGCTGGTGATCAACCTCAAGACCGCGAAGGCGCTCGGCCTGACGATCCCGCCGTCGCTGCTGGGGCGGGCGGATGAGATCATCCAATGATGGACCGGCGGGCGTTCCTCGCTGGCACGGGTGCGTTGCTCCTTGCTAGGCCGCCCGCCGCCGAGGCGCAGGAGGCGGGGAAGGTCGCCCGAATCGGTTTCCTGACGACTGGTGCGCTTGGACCCGAGACGCTCGAACTCGCCCGCCTCAAGGTCGACCTGATCGTCGCGGGCGCTACGCCCGCAGCCCGTGCGGCACAGCAAGCGACCACCACCATCCCTATCGTCGCGTCTGCCATGGGCGATCCCGTGGGAGATGGGCTCGTCGCCAGCCTTGCCCGGCCGGGAGGAAATATCACAGGGACGACGTTCCTCGGCCCGCAGCTGGTCCCCAAGCGGCTGGAGCTGCTCAAGGAAGCGCTCCCCAAGGTCACCCGCGTCGCTGCCCTGTTGCATCCCGGCGCTTTTGGCGAGCGCACGATGAGAGACATGGTGAAGGACACAGAGGCCGCGGGCCGGACTCTCGGAGTGCAATTTCAACTCGTGGAGGTGCGTGGTCCCGACGAGTTCGACCGCGCATTCTCCACGATGGCCAGACAGCATGCCGATGTCCTCATCGTGTTCGACAGCGTGATGCTTTTTCGCGAGCGAAGCCGCATCGTCGCCCTCGCCACAAAGAGCCGACTGCCTTCGATGTTCAACAACAGGGAGTCCGTGGAGCTTGGTGGTCTCCTCTCTTACGGAGTAAGCCTCACCGACTTGAACCGCCGCGCCGCGACCTACGTGGACAAGATTCTCAAGGGCGCCAAGCCCGGCGACCTTCCCGTCGAGCAGCCCACGAAGTTCGAGCTGGTGATCAACCTCAAAACCGCGAAGGCGCTTGGGCTCACGATCCCGCCGCCCCTGCTAGGGCGAGCGGATCAGGTGATCGAATGATGGACAGGCGCACGTTCCTCGCTGGCACGGGTGCGGTGCTGCTCGCTGCGCCGGTCGCCGCGGAGGCGCAACAGGCGGGGCGCGTGTTCCGCATCGGCCTGCTCAGTGGCAGTCAGCTCGCCATCGACACCCTTAAGGAGGGCCCGGCCGATCTCGGCCACCGCGAGGGGCAGAGCTTCGTGATTGACCAGCGGGACGTCGCGGGCCGCTTCGACCTCCTCCCGGCCGCCGTCGACGCGCTGGTCAAGCTGCCAGTCGATGTCTTCGTCGTTGGAGGCTCAGAGTTCGTGCAACCCGTCAGGAACGCCACGAAGAAGATCCCCATCGTGTTCACGAACGTGAGCGAGCCAGTCGAGCAGGGATTCATCGCCAGCTACGCCAAGCCCGGAGGCAACATCACCGGCGTCACGAACATGGGGAGCGACCTCGTTGGGAAGTGGCTGGAACTTCTCAAGACGCTGCAGCCCGCGATCCGCCTGGTGGCCGTCTTGTGGAACCCACCACAGCCTGGGCATCGGCGCTTACTGAAAGCCCTCGGCGGCCGCCTCACTCGGGCTTCAGGCTCGTCCGGAGGGGGTGCGTACGAGCGAAGATCTGCCGACAGCGTTCGCCGCCATCCGCCGCGAGCGCGTCGGCGGATTGACGATGCTGGGCTCGCTCGTGCATTTCAAGGCCTTGCGCCAGATCGCAGACTTCGCGCAACAGATCAAGATCCCGGCCGTCGCGTGGACGAATGCTTTCACGCAGGTGGGCGGATTGATCTCCTACGGAGTGGGCGAGGGGCATCAATGGCGGCGCGCCGCCGTGTACGTGGATCGCATCATGAAGGGCGCAAAGCCCGCAGACCTCCCCGTCGAGCAGCCCACCAGGTTCGAGCTGGTCATCAACCTCAAGACTGCCAAGGCGCTCGGCCTGACGATCCCGCCGTCGCTGCTGGGGCGGGCGGATGAGGTGATTGAGTGACCACCCAGCGCGCCCGGCCGGCCCCGCGCCAATCTCTAATCTAAGCTGAGAGGGACACCCATGCTGCTCGAACACCAGGGCGAGCGACCCCGCATCCACGAGACCGCCTACATCGCACCTACCGCCACCGTCTGCGGCAACGTGACCATCGGCGCCGAGAGCCGCGTGCTGTTCGGCGCGGTGCTCGTCGCCGAAGGTGGGCCCGTCACCATCGGCGAGCACTGCATCGTCATGGAACAGGCCGTGCTACGCGGCACTGCCCGACATCCGGTCCACCTCGGCAACCACGTCCTCGTCGGCCCCCACGCGCATCTCTCAGGCTGCACCGTGGAAGATTCCGTCTTCGTCGCCACAGGCGCGAGCGTCTTCAACGGGGCGCGTCTCGGCGCCCGCTCCGAAGTGCGGATCAACGGCATCGTGCATGTGAATACGGCCGTGCCGGCGGGAGCCACGGTGCCCATCGGTTGGGTCGCCGTAGGCGATCCCGCGCAGATTCTTCCACCAGACGAGCACGAGCACATCTGGGCAGTGCAGAAGACGCTCGACTTCCCCCGCACCGTCTTCGGCTTGGAGCGCGCTCCGGAGGGCGAGTCCATCATGCCCGAGCTGACCCGCCGCTACGCCCGCGCCCTCGGCGCTCACCGCCACGACCACGTGCTCGGCCACCACCACCTCTAGCCGGGCGAGCAAGAAAGAGATCACGTACGAGACGAAAGAAGGAACGAAGTGCCTCGCCTCCGATGTCTCCCCGACACCGTGGAACCGCGGGGGCCAAAGGGAAAGTAAGAGGCGAGAAGACTGCGATCCAAAGAAGCCGCCCATATCGGAAACCTGTCCCAAATGCGGTCAGAAGGATTTCAATGTGAAGGTGAGCATCGAGGGATACGACTACCGAGAATGCGCGAAGTGCGGCACCGAGTACCGCAGACCGACCACTCTACCCTCAAGCTAGAGACAGCGGTGAGTCCACTCGGATGACAGACTTGACGAGCTGCGGAACCTAGCCCGAGGAGGAGCTATGAGGCGTCTTGCTCGGTCCGTGGTTGTAGTGTGCTGTGCTTTGCCTCTTGTATCCGCCCTCTGGCTCCACGCAGTTGAAGCCATGACAGGCAATGAATATCGAACCATCTCGGCTTTAGGGAAAGTCAGCTACGTCAATGGCGTGATGGAAGCGTGGCTTCTTGCCAACCGCTTTATGGGGCGCGACGGAGAGCCAGATGTGCGGTGGGAGGCCACATTCGGACGCATTGTTCGCTGTGCGGACAAGAAGATGACCGTTGGGCAGGTGAGTGCAATCACCGAGAAGTACATAGATGCACATCCGGCTGAGGGGTACTACGACGTAGCTGCCCTGGTCTGGTCCGCAATGTTGGATGTGTGCCCTGTCTCATTCCCCGAGACCGAGGACCCGCGCGGGCCGAAGGGAAAGTGAGCATGGGCCAGTACGACTACATGAAGGGTAAGACCGACGAGGAGCTCGTGGACATGGTGCAGGGCCCCGATCTTGATACTCCGGCTGCGGCCCACGTCGGCCGGCTCTTACAGGTACGGAATGGGCAGCGACAAGTGGAGGTAGGCAACGCGCTGGTCAGGGTCACAAAGCAACTCACTAACGCCACGCGTTTGTTGGTCTTCGTCACCGTGCTCATGCTCCTGACGGCGGCTGCTCAGGTCTACCTGTCGGTGGTGGGATGTTCGGGCGAGGCTCCCACACGGGCACCAGCGTCCAGTAGCCATCCACTTCCGGCCACGGAATGAATTGCTGGCCGTGGCCACACCAATTGACGACGAGCATGGACTTCATCGGCTTCCAGCCCGCCCAGATCAGATGTTGGAGCTGCTGGCGGTAAACAGGCCATTCCCTCGGGCAGCTCGGAACGTGGCAGGGGCGCGTGGGGACGCGCCGACAGTGTTCATCGTGCCAATAGGGCTGTCTCATCTTGGAAAGAGGGCGTCAGCCCCCAAGAACATGTACGCGCATTGACAGGAAACAGGGGAGCGGTAGGCTAGAAACAAGTCGTCCTCTGAGAAACCCGGCTGCGCTCCTCGGAGTGCCATGAGGTGATGGCAATGGCCTACCACATCTTGGTCGTTGAAGATGAACCGGACACCCGGGAATTGCTTGACTTCACGCTGCGGTGGAACGGTCACCATGTTGACAGCGCAAGGGATGGGCGTGAAGCACTCGGACTGCTCGCCGAGCACAGCTACGATGTGATCCTGAGCAACTTGAACATGCCAGAGATGGATGGGGAAGACCTTTATCGAAGGATCGAACACGGATGGCCGCACCTGGCGCCCCGCGTGGTGTTTGTGACCGCCGCGAGGCCCAGCACTCCGTTTCGAGCCCAGTATGGTGGGCGCCCTGTCCCGGTCCTCACCAAGCCGTACACCCCTGAACGCCTTCTACAAGTAATCGACGATGTCGTGGCCAGGGATGTCTAGCTCAATGCTCGCGGGTCGGTGCTACAAGCCGAGTGCGCGGAAGTGATCCTGCGTCAGCGTCATGTTCGGAATCTTGTGGCGCGCCTCTGCCTCCAGCACTTGAAGAGCAGTCCGCAGGGCAGGACCGGGCACGCCAAGTTTTCTCAGGAGCGCGGTCAGAGGATCAAAGCCGCTTGCCTTGGCCAGGTAGAACACCCCAGCCGAGTTTCCGCCAAAGCTGACCAAGTACTCTGACGGTTCACCGCCGTGCTTGCGACATTCGATGTGGATGACGCCCATCGTCCCCTGGTTGCCGTTCCCGTCGACATCAGGCACGGGCAATCCACCACGCCCGGTTGAGGAGACGACGGCTGCGAGCGAGTACGTGGCGGGAGGCGTCCAGATGCCCTTGGCGGGCGCGACATTGCTCAATCGCACGATCCACCAAGGCGATGCTCATGGGGCCGGGAGTATGGTCCCTAAGCCGTGCGAACGCAAGTCAGGACCTGCTACGTTTAGGATCATCCTCCGTCGCGCTCCAGCTGCCAAAGTGCATCGCAGGCGGCGTGAAGACGGACTACCTTTCGGTCGGCATACGTGTAGGACACCATCGGGTCGGCCTCACCGCATATCAAGTACGGTCCCCACATTGATCGTCCGATGACGACCCTCGTGACTCGGACGACCTGGCCAGGAGACTCTTGTCGGCCAGCGACCCGCTTGGCGGCAACCCGCCCGCGGCCATGAGCTGACGAATCCTGGCGCGCAGCTCGCTGTGGTCCATATGAGCTGAAGAGCAAGAAAGGAGCCACCGACCGACCCGGCAATGCTGATGCATGGTTGGACGGTGCCGACGGCCAGGCTGGCCTCGAATCGACTGGATTTTCGACACTCCAGTCCACGACTCGCGCTAGAGCAGGGCGTACGAAGGGAAGTACGGGCGCGTCGGTCGGCGCTGGCCGTGTTCATCGAGTCAAGGCTGACAGTCGCCGCAGGAAGTAGATAGTCTACTCCACCCAAGGCATCGATCCTCCGCTGCGCCCCCGCGCCGGGCCGTGTCAGCCCTTGTGGAAGCCTCGAGCCTCCTGGCGATAGCTCCCCTGCATCACCTTGAGCCATGAGAGGGTGCGACCAGGCGTGTAGGCTGAGTCCGGGTCCTTGGCGACCATGATGGACGGAGAACGCCTCGTTATTGCCTCCCCTCCTCGGCCCGGTTGGCCAGGAGCTTTTCAGCGCAGCGGACCGAGCGCGAGAGCCCTGCGCCACACTCGCAGGTGATCCACACCCGCCCGCTCTCCACGCCTGTTTCCAGGGCGCCGCAGCGGTGGTGTTCCTGAAGGAACGCATTGAGATCATCGAAGAGCGTCCACACGGTCGTCATGATAGCGGCTGCTAGACCGTCCGCTCCAGGTCCCACGCCGAGAAGCAGTGGATATGGACGTGAAAGACCTGAAAATGGTCATCACCGGAGACGCGACCTTTCGGATTAGCTTCCCTCGAGAACTGGACCTCATACTCCAACTCATTCTGGTTGACGGGTAGTCCGCAGATCGCGCATGGCCCACCCACACCGTGAACGCCCCATAGCTGATGAGGATGCCAGTTCGGGATCTTATGGCTCTCGATTGCCAGACGAGCGCGTCGACGGAGTTCAGCTTGTTCCATGACACGGCCCTGCAGGACTGCGGAGGACGTCACAAGCCAGTTGCCGGAGAGCCCCGACGCCGGTCGCGTCAACCAGATGACTCAG
>Ga0137363_10001615_pt1 | contig 13118 bp, 11 predicted proteins | sample MadtaG_FD_104800 | JGI IMG/M metagenome (GOLD analysis project Ga0137363, IMG submission 104800) | Vadose zone soil microbial communities from Angelo Coast Range Reserve, California, USA - Mad1_115_16 metaG | ecosystem: Environmental > Terrestrial > Soil > Vadose zone | place: USA: California...
CTTTACTGCATCACGGCATCGTGGAATACAAGTGGATCGTTATTGCTCTCGTGCTGGGAACGATCATCGGCGTGCCGCTTGGCGAAGTGGCGATGACGGCTGTGCCGCAGCGAACCGCGCTGAGCCACGCGTTCGGCGCCCTGTGCGTGACGCTGGTTGGCACGGCCGAATTTTATTTGCGTACGCCGGATGTGCCGCGCTTCATGATGGGCGTGCTTTCGCTGGAGGTCATCCTCGGTTCGCTGACGTTTAGCGGCAGCTTGATGGCCGCGGGGAAACTGCAGGAAGTCCTGCCACAGCGGCCCATCACCTATAAAGGACAGAACATCGTCAACCTCGGACTCCTGGGAGTCGCGATCGTTGTCGCGGGCATGCTGGTGGCGCACCCGGAGAAGACCCACTTTTTTCCGCTGATCGTCGGCATCCCGCTTCTGTTCGGCGTGATGATGATTATTCCCATAGGCGGCGCGGATATGCCGACGGTGATCTCTCTTTTGAATTCGTACGCGGGACTCTCCGCTGCGGCCATGGGCTTCGTGCTCGACAGCAAACTTCTGATCATCGCTGGCGCCTTGGACGGAGCGTCTGGTCTCATTCTTTCCGTGAACATGTCCAAGGCCATGAACCGCTCGTTTTCGAACGTGCTTTTCGGAGCGTTTGGACAGGAGCAGAACGCAACCGTAAGCAAGCAGGAAGCACGACCGGTGCGCAGCGCCACACCCGAAGAAGCTGCAGCGATTCTTGCAGCAGCGAACAAAGTGGTGATCGTGCCTGGTTACGGCATGGCCGTTGCGCAGGCGCAACACAAAGTGCGTGAGCTATACGACGCGCTGACGAAGCGTGGCGTCGACGTGAAATTTGGAATTCATCCCGTCGCCGGCCGCATGCCCGGGCACATGAACGTCCTGCTCGCGGAAGCGGACATTCCTTACGACAAGCTTTTGGACATGGACGAGATCAATGGGGAATTTCCGCAAACCGACGTGGCGCTAGTGATCGGCGCGAACGACGTCACCAATCCTGCCGCGCGCACTGACCCCTCGAGCCCCATCTATGGCATGCCTATTCTCGATGTGGACAAGGCGCGCACCGTGATGGTGATCAAGCGCAGCATGGCCGCCGGTTTCGCGGGTATCGACAACCCGCTCTACTACCTCGACAAGACGCTCATGCTCTTCGGCGATGCAAAATCTTTCGTCGGCGCCATCGTGCGCGAACTCGGCGGTGGCCACGAATAGCTCCGCTAATTCCGGGTCCTCTGGCGCTTTGCCACCCATCATTCGTAGCGCAAGGCCACCATGGGGTCGACGCGCATAGCTCGGCGAGCAGGTATGGCGCACGCCGCCAGAGCCACAACGAGCAACAGGATCGTCACTCCCGAAAACGTCAGCCAGTCGCGCGGCGTGACGCCGTAAAGCAAGCTGCTTAACAGACGCGTCAGCGCGAGTCCGGCGATAACGCCGATGGCCAGGCCAACCAGAGTGGCACGGATTCCCTGACGCAGCACCATGCGCATAATATCGCGCCGCTGCGCCCCAAGAGCTACCCGAATGCCGATTTCCCTAGTGCGCTGCAGCACCATATGCGCAATCAGCCCGTACAATCCGACGACAGCGAGAATCACCGCCAGCGCCGCAAAACAACCGATCAGATAAGAAGGGTATCGCCTAAGAAACACGGAAGGAGATTGCGCAGCAACCTCTTCCAGGGATTGTGGTTGTATCAAAGGGAGCTGAGGATCCGTCTGCTGCAATGCAGCGCGTGCTGCTCCAACGAACGCAGACGGCTGCCCCGCGGTGCGCACAAGGTAACTCAAGAAAGTTGAGGGCCCTTGGTCATTCGGCGTGTAGATGATGGCGGGCGGCGGCGCGGCGATATCAATCGATGCCGTATCCGCTGCAACGCCCACGATTTGAAGATATGGATTCTTCGCGCTGTAAGTAAATCGGATGCGTTTGCCTATCGGATTCTCTCCCTGCACGTAAGCTTTGACGAACGCGCGGCTCACAACAACGACTCCCTCGGTATCCTTGATATCCTTCGCGGTAAAGAATCTCCCATCGACAAGAGGGATCTTTAGCGTGGAGAAATATCCCGTACTGACGGTCATGATTTGGCATTCATCTTCCTGCCCGAGGGCCGTGGGGCGGCCTTCGACCACGAAGCGGATAGTGCCGCCTCCTCCACTGGCGGGGATCGCGGACGCCTGGCCGACCTCAACGACTCCCGGCAAACTGCGGAGCCGCGCCGTGAATTCGTGATCGAAGCGCACCGCCGCCGCGCTGTAGTAGGGAGGCGTCTTGTCGCTCGGATAGGCGGAGTCCGGCAAGTTCGCATAGAAAGTCAGCACGTTGTGGACATTGAAGCCTGGGTCTTGCCCCAGCAGCACGTGCAGACTCTTGAGCAGGAGCCCGGCGCCGACCAGCAGCACCAGCGAAATTGAAATTTCGGCGATGACCAGCGAATTTCGCAGCCGGGCGTGAGCCGTGCTCGTGCCGGCGCGCGATTCATCTTTCAAAATGTCATTCAACGAACTTCTAGAAGCCTGCAAACCGGGCGTCAGCCCGAAAAGTATTCCAGTTAGCACCGTGAGGCCGCAAAGAAATAGAAGGACCGTGGTATTGATGCCCGCGTTCCGCAGAAAAGGCATCGCCTGCAACTGCTGCTCAGGAATCGCGGCCACCAGCAGACTAACGCCCCAGTGGGCGCCCAGAAGCCCGACGCCGGCGCCGATACTCGATAGCAACAAGCTTTCCGTGAGCAATTGGGAAAACAAACCGGCACGGCTCGCGCCCAGCGCGGAACGCATGGCAAATTCCTTGCGCCGCCCGATTGAGCGCGTCATCACCAGATTGGCAACGTTGGCGCAGGTGATCAGCAGCACGAATCCCACGGCTCCCAAAAGGATCAGCAAGATGGGCCGGATCTTACCCACGATTTGTTGATTGAGAGGTTCCATCACGAAAAACACCGAAGCGTTTTCCTTGGGGTGTTCCTGGGTGAGCTGCGCGTTTACGCTCTGCATTTCCGCGCGAGCCTGCACGGGAAAAAAGCCCGGAGCGAGCCGCCCTACCACAGTGAGCCAATGCAGGCTGCGGCGCGTGATGAGATCCCCGGTTTGGTGAATCGGCACCCAGACCGGCGCGGAATTAGCGGGCGCAAACTCAAAGTCGCGCGGAAGCACCCCCACGATGTTCGCTGGTTTGCCGTCCAGGCGGATCACGCACCCGATAATGTTCGCATCCCCTGCAAATTCGGTGTGCCAGAATGCATTAGTGAGAATCGCAACGTGTGGCCCGTCCGACTGCATTTCGCCTTCGAGGAAGTCCCGCCCGAGCGCCGGCTTCACGCCAAGAGTCGCGAAGAAATTCGGAGTAACTTGTTCGGCGAAGATGTTTTTCGGTTCGCCGTTTCCAGCCAGCGTGAAGGCGTCGCCGCTGTAAGCGGCGAAGGATTGCACGCTCTTGGCCGATTTCTTCCAATCCAGATAATCCGGATACGAAACTTGTGCGCCGTTCGCGCTGTTGTCAGCCTGGCTCCGCGCCTCGCCAAGATGAAACAGCTTGCCGGGTTCGCGGTAAGGCAGCGGCCGGAGCAGCGCCGAATCGACGACCGAGAAGATCGCCGTGTTGGCCCCGATGCCGAGAGCTAGCGTCAGCACGACGACTGTCGCGAACCCGGGGCTGTTCCCCAGTGTGCGAACGGCGTAGCGTAGATTTCGCAGGAAGGTGCCCATCGTCTGCCCCCAAATCCAATTGGACTGCATGGGCAAGCTGTCGGCCATCGCACGGTTCAGGTACGTTGCTGAGCAAGAACGACTTATGGGGGAACGTTGGACAAGAAGGAAGTTGCCGGTGCCCGTTAATGGGACGGAGAGTGCGGATTCGGACAGCCAACCGACGCATCAATCTCCGCAAGACGGCTACTTCGCATCGTGAAAGATAATCCCCAGCGTGTAGCGCGTGCCGCGATGGACGCGGCTGACGCCGTGCCGCAAATTCACGCGGTAGTAGCCGCGCGAGCCTTTAACAGGCCGGTATCGCGTCGTGAAAACAATCGCCTGGCCCTGGTCGGCAAGCACCACTTGCGGCTTGGACTGCGCGCGCGGTTGCTGCTCCACGAGGATGAATTCGCCGCCTTCCCAATCGCGGCCTTGCTTGCCAAGCAGGAAAACCATTTGCAAAGGAAAGCTCACCTCGCCGTAAAGATCCTGATGCAGGCAGTTGTAGCCGCCAGCTTCGTAATGAAGCATCAGCGGCGTGGGCTTGGTCTGCCCGGCTTTGTGGCAAATCTTCACGAAGGCCGCATGTTCCTGAGGATAGGGAGACGTTCGCTCACCAAAAGCTTGCGCCCAGTGATTCGCAACTACGGCGAGATGCAGGTAAGCGCTGGTCCTAAGCTCGGCGACCAATTCCGGAAGAGTGGGTTCCCAAAATACTTGTAGTCGCCAATCCCGAAACGATAGCGCTCCATGATGATGTGGCTGCGAAAACGGCTTGCATCGCTATAAAGCGCGGTGAGCTCAGCGCATTCCGCAGGCGAGAGAACCGGAGCCGTAACCGCGTAGCCGCGCTCCGAAAGAGATTGCTCCGCGCCGCTCCAGTCCAGCTCGTCGATTCGTTCGGCGATGGAACGTCTCGCGAGACTATTTCCTGCTGCTTGGGCCATGCAACCTCTAAGTTTCTCTGTGCACGACTGTCAAACTAAGAGCCTAGAGCAAAACGTCCGCGAAAATCTATCCGATCTTCGCCATCAAATTTTTCGTTGCGCGCCATCCAAAAATACAGGGGGGACGCTCGCCGGCCCGTCTGTTGCAACTGGCTCTTAAATCCACACTGGTTTCAGTGCTATAGTGACCCGTAGGGCCGATGAATTAGGCCGGCGTTTTTGCCACTACTAAAAGACGGCAGGACTTATCTCTGAAAAAGACGTGCGCGTTGAGGAGGGCGGGATGAAAACCAACGAGATTCTTTCCAATGGTTCGCGGAGGACGTTTCTCCAGTTGTCGGCTGCAGCCACCGCGGCGGCAGCGTTCCGCATCGCTACGGAGGCATCTCTCGCGGCGGAAGATCGTAAAGTATTTCATCCCGGAGCCGTAGTGATCGACGCAAACGAGAATCCTCTCGGCCCGTGCGACGCCGCGCGCAAGGCCATCGTGGACATGGCCCCGCAAGGCGGGCGCTATTCCTACTGGCTCGCGGAAGAATTCGTGAAGACTTTCACGGGAATGGAAGGCCTTAAACCGGAATACGTGCGCGTGTTTCCAGGTTCGAGCGAGCCGCTGCATTTTTCCGTGCTGGCGTTCACCTCGCCGGCGAAAAGCTACGTCACCGCCGATCCGGGATATGAAGCTGGCATGAAAGCGGCAAAAATTTCCGGAGCGCGCATCATCACAACTCCGCTGACGAAAACCTATGCACACGACGTCAAGGCCATGCTCGCGGCGACTCCGGACGCCGGGCTCTTTTATGTGTGCAGTCCGAATAATCCCACGGGCACGTTGACCTCGCACTCTGACATCGAGCAACTCTTGGCGGCGAAGCCGAAGGGCTCGGTCCTACTCGTCGATGAAGCGTACATCCATTTTTCCGACGGCGTCAGCGCCCTCGATCTCGTCAAGGCTGACCGCGACGTGATCGTGTTGCGCACCTTCTCGAAGATTTACGGCATGGCGGGCATTCGTTGCGGAATGGCTATCGGGCGTCCCGACTTGCTGGCGAAGCTGGAGAATTTCAGCGGCTGGAGCGCCATGCCCATCACCGCGCTAGCTGCAGCAACCGCCAGCCTGAAGCACGAGCATCTTGTTGCCGACCGCAAAAAGTTGAACGCCGAAATCCGCCAAAAAACGTTTGATTGGCTCGGGAGCCACGGCTATTCCTACGTTCCCTCCGAGTCTAACTGTTTCATGCTGGACACCAAGCGTCCCGCAAAAGAAGTCATCGACGCCATGGCCGCGCGCAATGTGTTCATCGGCCGAATCTGGCCCGTGTGGCCGACGTATACGCGTATCACCGTCGGCACCCAGCAAGAGATGGAAGCCTTCCAAGCCGCCTTCGACGCCGTGATGAAAGGCTCGGCCACCACGGGCTATGCCGGTCCTTCGCCGTCATTTAGAACGCGCCGCTCGTATCCCGACGGCCAGAACTGGCCCAGCGTTTGATTTTGACCCAAATTGCCTTTCCACCCGCCTACTGCGCGGCTGCTCCTACCGGAATCGCTTCAAAATATTTTGGCGTAATGATCTTTGTCTTCGGAGAAGCGGCTTTGATTTCCTCCAGGAAGGATTGCAGAGCGTCAATCGAAGGCTGCTGAGATGCGTCAAACGGCGCAGTAAAATTGTCCCAATGCGTCGGCAGTACAAGCGCTGGAAAATGCAGGCCCCGCATAAGCCGGCCGGAATAGTCGTGAATTTCCTTCCGGGAGGCTGCCGCGCCAACCAGAACGACGTCCGGTTCCAATCCCTCGATCTCTCGCTCGATGTAGTTCATCCCGCCAAACGCGAGGATTTGATGCCCGTGGAACCGGATCAAGAAAGCGAGCGTGCCTCCCTCCGGGTGCATTTGCCGCAGCGTCAGCGGCGCTTTCATGCCCTCAGGAGCTTTTTCCGAGCTGAAATAGTGCTTGCGGTCCAGCGGGCTGTGCAGGCTTGGAATCACCTTGAGAGAAAAGACGCCAAACTCGTAGTCCTCTCCGCCGTGCACCGTCAGGAGTTGTTCTTCGGGTACTTTGTAAGCCCGCAACACATTTTCGGTGCTCTCCGTCCCGATGACCGTGGCATGAGTCTTGAGCGCGATTTGAGGAACATCCAGGACGTGGTCGTAATGCGTGTGGGTGACAAGGACAAAGTCTGCTCGTGGGACATGCGCGTCAATGGCCGCTAGGTCTGGCGTTGCTACGGAATCCCACCCATACAGCGGACGCTTGTCTTCTGGTGGTTGCATGTATGGTGTTCTGCCGGGAGGTTGCGGGCCAAAGATTCGCGAAACATAGGGATCAATCAGAACAACGGTTGTCCCGTCGCTGATTTCCCACCCTGCGGTCCCCAGCCACCGGAGAACGAATTGCCCGCCCTTTTCGTTGCTCGGCGGTTTCTGTCCCGCAAGGGCGCAAGTTACGGACGCAGCCAAGGCAAGGGATGCAAGTGTAAGTTTCCGCATCGAAAGACTCCCGCGCGGTCGGATTCGCGCGAAGTCTAGCCGCCCAGAACGACAGGGTCAACGACGTTTTCGGACAAAACCATTCTTCCAAATGAAAAGGGCGGGAATAAGTCCCGCCCCGTGACCAATCATTTATTAAAGTGCGGAAGCTTCAGGCGTGTGCTTCCGGCGCATGCCTGTTCGATGGCGCGAGCGGCACCGCACCATGAAACTGCTCCGCTTCCGTTGAGCCGGCCAACGCGGTAGTGGAAGAGTTGCCGCTCGAAACCACCTGCGCAATTTCATCGAAGTAGCCGGTGCCGACAAACCGCTGGTGCGTCACGGCGCGATAGCCGAGTTCCTGCGAGGCGAATTCTTCCTGTTGAAGCTTGGAGTACGCCGTCATGCCGGCTTGCGCATAGCCGCGTGCCAGGTGGAACATGGACATATTCAGCACGTGGAATCCCGCCAGCGTCACGAACTGGAATTTGTAGCCCATCTTGCCCAGTTCTTGCTGGAAGTTCGCGATGGTCACGTCGTCGAGCTTCTTTTTCCAGTTGAACGATGGCGAACAGTTATACGCCAGCAGTTTGCCCGGGAATTTCGCATGAATGGCTTCGGCGAACTTTTTCGCTTCCGCAAGATCAGGTGTCGAAGTTTCGCACCACAGCATGTCCGCGTAGGGTGCATACGCGAGACCCCGCGCGATGGCCGCATCAATGCCCCCGCGATACTGATAAAACCCTTCGGGCGTGCGTTCCCCATAAATGAATTCGCGATCGCGCGGGTCAGCGTCGGAAAGCAAAAGACCAGCCGAGTTGGCATCCGTCCGCGCGATCAGAATCGTCGACACGCCGCAAACATCCGCGGCCAGCCGCGCCGCCACAAGTTTCTCGATGAATTCCCGCGTGGGCACCACGACTTTGCCGCCCAGATGCCCGCATTTCTTTGCCGAAGAAAGTTGATCTTCGAAGTGCACCCCCGCCGCGCCCGCTTCAATCATCGCTTTCATCAACTCGTAAGCATTCAGCGAGCCGCCAAAGCCGGCTTCCGCATCCGCGACGATTGGCGCGAACCAATATGTGCCGGACTTCTTGCCCTCGGCGGACTCGATTTGGTCCGCGCGCATTAACGCGCGATTGATCCGCTTCACCAGATTCGGCGCGGAGTCACAAGGATAGAGACTCTGGTCCGGATAGACATCGCCAGCCGTATTCCCGTCGGCGGCCACTTGCCAGCCGCTCCCGTAAATCGCTTTCAGTCCTGCCTGCACCATCTCAATCGCCTGATTGCCAGTGATGGCGCCAAGCGCCGGGACGTACGCGTCCGCACGCATCAAATTCCACAGCCGTTCCGCGCCAAGCCGTGCCAGCGTGTACTCGATCTGGATCGAGCCGCGCAGCCGCAGCACATCCGAGTACGAGTAAGGACGCGTGATGCCGGACCAGCGGGGATCGGTGCTCCAATAATTGAGTGGCTGATGTTTGCGCCCGTTCCCGTTGGCCCCATTCGTTCCGTTTGTCGACATTTTGCTATTCCTTACCTTTCCTGCGGCATCCAACCGAAACCCCCAAAATCTCTTCTTACGCCGGATTGAATTCCTCGCGCCGGATCATTTCTTCACTGATTACGCGCGCTTCGCGAAGCGTCGCCCCTATCCGCGGATCGCTATTCTCGGCAGTTTCGCCTAACAGCCGTTCAAGCTCTTCGTCAAACAGATCGCGGATAAATTCCGGCGTATGACGAACCGGCGCGCCATTCTCATCCAAAACTTCGACTTGGCTCGAATGCCTCATGCGCTGCGCAATCATCAAGCGGTAGATGCGGTCCGTGGCGAGATCCTCCATGTAGCCATCGAGCAAGCTCGCACCCTTGCCGTTGAGAACGCCGTTGCGATAGCGAATTACTGTGCGAACCGCCGCGCGCGTTCCAGCCAGTGTGCGCTTGCCGACTCCCTTCGGCAGCGGCCGAAGATCGGGATGGGTGTTGCCGTCCGCCGGGCGCGCCTGAAGCTGGTTCGGAGCAGGAAACTGGCTAACCGCGATTTGGTTTTGATCGGGATGGCCCGTCCACGCGCCGTCCATCAACGAATCGGCTTCGTTCTTTTTGTCTTCCGCAAGGATCTTCAACGCTCGCGCATTCAGCTCTGCGTCTTCGCGGCTGGGGTAAAGCGCGGTCATTCCACCGATTGCGAGCATCCCGTGTTTATGGCAAACGTCCGGCATGAGATTGCGCAAATTTTGGAAGAACGCCACATTGTGCGGAATCGTGTTGCGGTCGGGAAGAACCCACTCCGGATTTTCCAGATTGAAGTGGATCAGGCTGGCCATGTAATCCCAACGCCCGAGGTTCAATCCCAGGATGTGGTCGCGCAGATTCCAGGCAAATTCTTCCATCTGAAATGCCAGCGGATGCGATTCCACCAGCGCCATGCATTTGATGGCATTCGTTGGCCAGCCCTTCAGCCGCGCAATCATCTGGAAAAGATCGCGCCACCACAGCGCCTCGTCGGCGGACTCGGACTTCGGAATGTAAATGCACAGCGGATGCTTCAGCGCGCTGAAGTCCACCTGGTAAGCCACCATCGCGACGTCGAACAGCGATGCCGGAAGCAATTCTCCGGTCAGAATGCCTGCCTGGTGCAAGTGCAATCCGCGGGGACGCGTAAAAATGACCGTGGAGCTGGGAGTGATGCCGACGGTCTTGTCGCGCTTCCGGTCGAAATACGTTAGCTGGCCCGCCAGGGCTTCCAGAATGTTCTTGACGCCGCGCGAATTATGCTCCCAGGTATTGGCGGTCGAGTCTTCCAGGTCGAGCATCACGCCGGGGGCGCCGGAGTTGAGCATTTTCACGACAAGGTCGGCGTCATCGGCAGGCCCGGTCATCTGGTTTCGTTGATCGGCACACCAGGCGGGAAGCTCAATGCGCCAGGAATTTGTGGTGGCCACGGAGGGCGGCAGGTAATCGGGAAGTTGGCCCGCGTGAGCTTCGGCCAGGGCGAAATCGCGGCGGGCAATCAGCGCGCGTTGCCGCAGAGTAAGCGCGGCGTGTAGTGGCGCAAGGAATTCGAGGAAGCCCTCGGGCAGATCGCGGGCACCATCGAAATCCTGCGGGGCGGAGTTGACCGGAACGATGCGATTCGCAAAAGGCAGCGGTTCCAATGACGGATGCGGTTTTGTCGTTGCAGATGCCATTGATTTACCTTATCCCTTTCCCTCACGAAAGTGAGTGAGGGCCGGCCGCAGAGTGGGTAGGGCAATTGGGAGGCCAATTGCCGCAAGAGCGGTGTCTCTAAAACCAAGCTGTTCAACCACATAAGAGCCGCGCCGCGCGCCCGCCTAGCAGGCGTGGGAAATTGCCGTCAGATTGTCGAGAAATTTGCACACCAGTGGCGAGTATTTTCTCGGTCGCGGCAGGTTGTTCAACATATTGAACATCTGTTCAGGTCTCCCTAACTGTTGATACCGGAGCCCGCCGAATAGTTGCAAGTGCCTGTTCAATATCCTGAACATGTATTCTATACTGTGGACATAACCGGAACTTATAGGAGTCCGCCCTTGCCAGCCTCAGATGCCAGTCCCGCAGTCGCGGTCGAGCGTGCCCTGAATATTCTCGAAGCCGCCGCCAACCGCCGCGACGGAATGACCAATTCGGAAATCAGCCGCAAACTCGCCATTCCCAAAAGTTCCGCCAGCTACATTTTGCGCACCCTCGAAAAGCGCGGCTATTTGCGCCGCGAAGCGGAAACGGGACGCTACCGCCTCGGCCTCAAGATCCTGAGTCTCGGCGGAGACGCGCAGGCCAATCTGGATATCGCCGACGTCGCGCTGCCATTCATGAGGATGCTCGGCGAGAAGATTCGAATGACCGTGCATCTGGCGGTATTGGATCAGGGCGAAGCGGTGTACATCGAAAAAGTAGAAGCCCCCGGATTTTTCAAAGTGAATACGTGGGTGGGGCGGCGCATGTTTTTGCATTCTACGAGCGTCGGAAAATGCTTGCTGGCCTGGCTGCCTAAACAGGAAATCGAAACCATGGTGAAGCCGCAGGGCTTGAAAAAAAGGACACCGAAAACCATCACGTCCATCACGAAGCTTCTTGTCGATCTCGAACACGTGAAGCAGTCGGGTTACGCGGTGGACGACGAAGAAAACAGTTTGGGAGCGCGGTGCCTTGGCGCGCCCATTTTCGACGCCATGGGAAATGTAACGGCGGCGCTCGGCGCCAGCGGAACGCTGACGCAAATGGACGAAGACAGCATGCCGCGCATTATCGATGCGCTCAAGGAAACGGCACGGCGCATTTCGCGGCAGTTGCAGAGAAGCGGGAGCGCGGGAGCCTCGTAGCAAGCGGCTCTCGCGCACGCAAGAAACTACTTGCCTTTAGCCGGCGACGACCAAATTGTTGGTCACAGAAAAAACGTTGGGAACGGCGCTGGCGCGAATGTATGCAAGGTTTTTGTCGGCTTCTCTATCCACCACACCTTCCAGCGTGACGTGACCGCTCTTCACGATGATATGGACGGAAGGCACAGCCTGAACGGAGTAACGCGAGAGGCCGGGGTCTCCATAAATCGCGCGATATACGGTGCGGCGGATTTGGTCGTCCATCGGCGAGAGCGGAAGAACCTCGATGTTGTTCACTACTGAGGAAACTCCCTCGATGCTCTTCACGCTGGCTTCGGCGTCGGATTTCAAAGTCGGCCGGGTGACCTGGCCGTAGAGAATTACCTTGTCACCTTCCACCTTATACGCAAGATTGTCGAACACGGAGTACCACGGCAGCATGACGAGCTGGTGCCGCACTTCTTTTGCAAGTTTTTCGTGATACTTTGCTTCACTGCGCTGCTTCTTCTCTCCCTGCGGCTGAGCCGCCGGAGAGTTGGCCAAGGTGACCACGGGAACGGCGAGGAGCAGCATCACAAACAGGGACCGGAGTTCCTTCCTCATGATTTCCTCCTGGACAAATGTCCTGCTGTTCTTCGAACAGTTAGATTCAAGATGCAGGGCGGGTGGCTGCCCGCATCCGTTCCGTGGGGAGGTGCTAGCATACTCCCGACAGGAACGGCAGGAAACATGGGATCATTCCGAAGAGAGAGATTTGAGAGCGCCCGTGTTGTACTTAAATTTATGGCAGCGCTGAGAGTGGCATAGTGCTGGTGATTGCACATCGCGGAGCCTCGGGGAACGCGCCGGAAAACACGCTGGCGGCGTTCCGGAAAGCTGTCGCGCTCGGAGCCACGTTCATCGAAACGGATTTGCAGCTTTCGCGCGATGCGCGCTTCATGGCCATTCACGACGCGACCGTAAATCGCACCACGAACGGACAGGGCGCGGTGCACGACATGACGCTCGCCGATTTGCGGCGGCTGGATGCCGGATCGTGGTTCGGGAGCGAATTCGCGGGCGAGCGCATCCCCACACTGGAAGAAATCCTGGAGTTCTCCAAAAAAAACGACGTGGTGTTCTACCTGGAAATAAAACCGGGAAGCGCGTGGGGCGGAGAGCACGCATTGATTGGCGCGTTGCGTGATTCGGGGGAGATACCGCGGGCCGTGGTGATTTCGTTTGATGCCGCCATCGTGCTGAATTTGCGGAAAATCGAGCCAACGCTGATGACCGGGCTGCTGTACGACGGGCAGATTGAAAACACGCTGGACAAAGCGGTTGAAATCGGCGCACGGCAACTGGTCGTGCGCGGTGACCTGGTGACGCCGGCGCTGATCGCGCAAGCCAAGAAAAAAGATTTGCACGTGGTGTGCTGGACGGTGAATCATCCCGCGCACATGCGGATGCTGATCGCCGCCGGAGTGGACGGAATCATGAGCGATTATCCGGACCGGCTGTTGGCTGCGACAAAAAAAGACTCTCATGGCGCAGAATCCGGGACCGCGAGTAAAAGAGAATGAAGGGCGGCGAGCTGGGCGACGGGGAGTTGCTCGGCGCGGGCGTCGGGACGGAGTTTTAGCGAGCCGAGGGCTTC
>Ga0137363_10001616_pt1 | contig 13118 bp, 10 predicted proteins | sample MadtaG_FD_104800 | JGI IMG/M metagenome (GOLD analysis project Ga0137363, IMG submission 104800) | Vadose zone soil microbial communities from Angelo Coast Range Reserve, California, USA - Mad1_115_16 metaG | ecosystem: Environmental > Terrestrial > Soil > Vadose zone | place: USA: California...
ACTCAAGTACGTCCACGGCGGGCACGCAAATCGAGGCCGTTGTTTCGCAGCCGTACTACCAGGCGGATCATCAACTGCTGTATCCCGCTGGGACCAGAGTCACCGGGACGGTCCAGAAAGCCTCCTCCGCGCGGTGGATGAAGAAAAACGGAAGCATCGTGTTTGCATTCCGCTCAGTCCAGATGCCGGACGGCACGACGAGAAATATCCATTCAACTGTCGGAGGCATTCAAGCCCAGCGTTCGGAAGGTTTGGACGTCGGTAAGGAGGGCGAAATTAAAGCTACGACTTCGACTTTCGCGCGGCTTCTCGCTCCCGTTTCACTTGTGGGCCCATCGAGAGCAGTTGCGGACACGACTCTGCAGAAGACAGCATGGTCTCGGTCCGGCGAAGGCCGGAAAGGCTTCGGCTTGCTCGGTGCCGGCGCAGCGCAGGCATCAGCAGGCACGGCAATTGGGTTCGGATACTTTGGCGCCGCAAAGAGACTTTGCGATGCATTCATCACTAAAGGTTCAAACGTCGAACTGCCGGTCAATACTCCGATTTTCGTGCGATTGGATTCGATTGATCCCATGGTGTCGCTCGAAACGAGATAGCCGCCGTGCGTGTTCTTGCTGGCTCGCGCTCGGGCGGATCGAGAAGTGCGAGCCAGCACCTGAACCTATCGCCTCCGAAGATTATGTCACCTAGGATGTGGCTTGGTGTTGATGAATCCATTCGCGCCGCCGGATCCATCGACGAATTTCCCCGGAGGTAGTTCATGTCTAATGCGAAATGTCCTCCAGCGCCATGCCGCGAGTGCGAGGTCCTAGGATGCCCACAGACAACATCACGATAACCATGCTAAAGGCGATAAAGCCAAAAACGCCAATCGTTCCGAATCTCTGCAGAAAAAAACCGATCATGAAGCTGCTCAAAACCGTGGAGATCCGGCTGAAGGAGTAAACGAATCCGATTGCCTTTGCACGCACCCGCGTCGGGTACAACTCAGACTGATAGGCATGGTATCCATAGGAAAGCAGGTTGTTGGATGCCGAAATCAGTACTCCAAACGTTACGAGCATGACAGCGCTGGATTGGCGGGAGAACAGTAGCCCAAAAACCGCGATGCCGAAGGCGGCCGCAACGATCTGCCATTTCCGTTCGATCCGGTCGGCGATCAAGATGAAGAGCAGGGGACTTAAAGGATATACCGTGGCGATAATGAAAGAGTATTTCAGACTCTTGATGAAACTCGCTCCTTGAGAGGCTAGCAGTGCCGGCACCCAGTTATTGAAACCGAAAAAGCCAATGGCCTGAAAGAAGTTAAGCAACACCAGCATGATGGTGCGCCGTGCGTAGGGTTGGCGCAGAATTTCAGACAACCCCAAATGGCCGGCGTCCTCTTGGGCTACTGGGCGAGGCTCGGGGAGTTTGTTACCTAGTTCAGTCGCAACGCGAGCCTCCATCGCCGCTGTGATCGCTTCAGCCTCTTCCAGTCGGCCGCGCTGTGCCAGCCATCGAGGAGATTCTGGCACAAGTAGGCGAATCCACCATACGAAGATCGCTCCAAGCGGAGCCACTAGTGCGACCCATCGCCAGCCTGATATGCCCAGTGGATCGAGCGGCATCAACCGCCAGCTTAACAGCGCCGCAAAAGGAACCGCCGTAAACTGTATGCACTGATTAAGTGCGAATGCTCTGCCTCGAACCTCCTTTGGAACAAGTTCTGCGATGTAAGTGTCGATTGTAACGTTTTCAACCCCTAGGCCAATGCCCGCTATGAAGCGCCAAAGATCCACGCTAACAGCAGATCTCTGCATCGCCATGGCAATTGTTGCCGCCGCGTACCAAAGAAGTGAAAAGGTAAATATTGCGCGTCGGCCGAAGCGATCGGCAACCGAAGCCAAGCTTATAGTTCCAATAAATAGGCCCAAAAACGTTGCAGCAGCGAAGGTCGCTTGGTCCGTCAACCCAAACAAGCCCTTCGCGCCGCTGTGGAATACACCACTACGGATTAAACCCGGACTGATCGAGGCTGTTAGACCGATGTCGTAGATCTCAAACCAGGCACCAAGGGACAGCAACACAACCAATCGCCAAACGTATCTGGAAGCCGGGAGCCGGTCGAGGCGTGCGATGATAGTGGAGGCTTCATTTGTTAACACGCTTACTCCTGTTGGCACGCGGCATCCCGCAACGAACTGTGCATTCAGTTAGGCCCTTCTGGTAAACAAATTCATGTGCGGTGGGTAGATGGAAAATCGGGCTAAGGCACTTCGACATCCATCAGTGGCGCGAACTGCTGCCCGCCATGTAAGTCTCCGTCACCGAGGTCTCCCTGAAAGACCGGCCGGGGCATACTGAACTTGAATGCGAGCGCGTTGTCGCATTCGAAAAAGCGTACGGTTTCCGGCGCGCAATGGTAAAGCTTTGCAAACACATTGGCGTTGAGCGCGCCAGACCGCTTTACCCTGAAGTAGCGCTCTTCGTCCGGAAACATAATGTCGAAAGTCAGTGAAAAGGGCCCCGCATTCTTGCTACGGATCAGAGTTGCAAGGCTAGCAAGTCTCATGAAGGTTTAGATCCTCCAATATCGACAAATTTAGTCCGAAACATTTCTTCGCGGGTATGGGGCAACGCGACGTGGTTAAAGTTGAATCGGTAGACTGGTCCACGATCTACATGCGCTGGATTGTGCAGGCATGCGAACGTAGTTATCGAACCCTTCCATTCCGGAACAGGATGGTGCAGCAATGGTTGGCGACTGAGCATAGCAATCTTGGTGGCCATCTCCTGGGTGGGGGCTGTCGCTTCCAGCACCAAACCAACTTCGTTCGGAATCGTTGCGCGGTTTGGTTCTAGGTTGCCCATTACCGCGTCCCGGCCGTAAATGTGGAAAATGAGGTGGTACTGGTTTTTGGAGAGCGTGTTGCCAAATACCTGGGCAATAGCCTCTTCGATTCTTTCCCGGACGCCTGCCAGCCAGCCATCAAGTTTCCGGATGATAAAGGGATCGCGGATACCTCCGACGATAATGGATTGGTATCCGATCAACTCGGCGCCCTCTAGCTTGACGGTGTATGTATCGGAAGGAATTAAGGCGCTTCCTTTTATGCGCACACTAACATCGTCAACGGCTTCAAAGGTCGCTCGGCTGAGATCCAGTGTTCCGGATGATTCCCTGTGAAGATAGGGATCAGCGTTTTCATATAGGCCGTGTGCCGCGACGCTCTGAGGCGTGCACCGTAATCCGGGACCAAACGGACGAATGACGGCATGATCCCGGCGAATCTGCCCGAAAAGCACACCCTTGCCCAAGGTCTCGGTAGCCATGGTCCCGCACTCCGATACTTTTCCGGCATGCCACGCCAAACCTTCCGGAAATCCGCGCAGAATCGGCAGAGCAGCGAATAAGGCAGAATCGCTGCAACGTCCTGCAAGCACAAAGTCGGCACCCGCTTCAATCGCCCGTTGGAGCGGCTCCACTCCCATCATGCCAACTATCCGAATACTACGATCGATGACCTCCTCATCAACATGGGGCGCAGGATGGAGCGGGCAAATGCGATTTTCACGAAGTAGGCCCTTGAGATAGCCCTTGTCCTGCTCCGAGTAAATAACCGCTGCGCGGAAAGTCAACCCTTGTTCAGCAGCTACCTCACGGGCAATATCCAGTGTCCAATCAACATGGGTGTCACCACCGGCTGTACCCGCAGATCCAACGAGCACCGGAATGCCAGCCCGGCGGCCAGCTCGGAGCATGAGCGTAAGGTCGTGTTTAACCATCTCGCGAGGGAAGGCAGGTTGTCCGCCGCCGAGCGAATACGGCCCTGCATCGGTTGTTCCGGCGTCGGCTGCGATGAAATGCGGTTCATAGGTCATCGCCTCTTCGAGACTGCTGTCATGCACACCTGCACCAAGCGCCCCGGTCGCAGAAATAAATCTAATTTCCTCCATCATTAAACCTTTCCATTGCAAGCCCTGGTAACGCAACCCTGAAACCTTCTGCCACGATACGCCTAGTCGATACGCTCCACATTTTCGCGATACTGATTTCTACCAGACGATCTTGACCCCTAGCTGGATTTGTCGAGGCGGAGTTGTCGTGGAGTCGATAATCCCGGCGCTCCCGGGGTCTACGCTGTTGAATCCGGCGATTCCATTGAACTGGAGATTATCGATGGGGGCCTGAAAGTTTGTGTGATTGAGAATATTGAAGAATTCAAAGCGCAGTTGAACGGCTAAGGTCTCTGAAATTCTTGCAGCGCGGATATTTTTCAAGATCGCGAAGTCTACGTTCACAAGTTTCGGGCCGATCAGGCGGTTGCGCCCACTGTTGCCAAAGAGGTTCAGACACAAGCGCTGTCCGTTCGTATCAGGGTGCACAGCCCCCGAACTATCTACGTTGTTACAAAGCGGCGCGAGCGGCGAATTTACGGATACGGTTGGGAAGGAAAAGCAGTTTGGGTTTATGTACGCCAACCCATTGTGCTTGAAATCTGAAGCATATGGATTGCAACCGGGCACGCGATTAGCGAAGTCGAAAGGATCTGAACTACCCTGGCCCAGGGGATCTCCTGCTTGACCTAGTGTGAACGGAACTCCTGTGCTGGCTTGTATAATTCCCCCTACCTGCCAGCCGCTTGAGATCCAGTTCAAGGCTGAACGGTTTTTCGGACTTGGAAGATCATAAATATAATTTAGTGACAAGTTGTGACGTATATCGAAATCACAGAGCCCGCGCCTCCCCGCTTTATCAAAATAAATAAGCGACGAAATCGAGTTAGTGTACGCATCGCCCAGGCCTCCACCAGACCCGTCGTCCAGACACTTGCTCCATGTATAGGAAGCTTGGCCTTGAAAACCATGCAAGTTTTTCAACTGCAGCTGCGTTTGTAGACCATTGTATTTGGCACTCCCGTCGTAAAATACTGCGTAAACGGGCCCCACCGACGTATTCGCCAGCGTTCCACCAGCCTTGGGCCACACCAGAATCCCGCCGATGTTTTGCACCTGGGGAGGAGCAACCTGATTGTGGTCGCCTGCGGCGAACGAATTATGCACCGTATGTGAACCCACATAGCCGACTACGGCAGACAAGTGGGCGCTGAGTTGACGCTGTATGTTTAGATTCCAGTTCATTGCGTAAGTGCGTTTAGGATGAGGCTCCGCAAATGTGACTTGCGATTGGGCAGGATCGAAGTTGACCGCATTAACCACGTTCTTTGGAAATGGCTGTGTAACAACTTGACCGGGGTTAATGGCATCGACTACTTGGGAGAAAGGAAGTCCCAAGGTGCTCTCGCCGAGCCAATTCGTTGTATATGGCAAAACATCGAAGATTCCAAAAGCAGCGCGGACCGCGGTTTTGCCGTCTCGGAATGGGTCCCAGGAGAAGCCAACCCGAGGATCGAAGTTGTGTATCGTCGCATTCGTTACCCAATAGTTCTTACGTGGCACCGGGATACCTTGAAACAAGCTCGGTATCGAGCCGAACGGCCCATGAACCTCAGTAGGGAGGGTCAGCATTTCGTACCTTAAGCCGAGGTTAAGTGTCAGGTTGGGACGCAGGCGCCAATCGTCTTGAATATACGTTCCAGCGATACTTTCACGAACTCCGGCTTCAAAGCCTCTCTTCGAACCGTCAAAGGCGAAGAAGAAGGGATTGTTAGTGAGGAAGTCCGATAAAGTATTAAATATAAAAGTTCCGTTGATTCTCCCACGTGGTTTCTCATTACCTTGTATACGCTCGAAGGCAAAGCCGAATCTCAGAGAGTGATTACCCCTCGTCACAAAAATATCATCATCTGCCTGAAGCGAGTTCTGGGTATGAGTGAAGCCTGCAAAGCTGCCAAGCCCGCCAGCGCTCGTGATTCCATTTACGATGATGAATGCCGCCGTTTCCCCAGCAACCGTTCCAAGATTTGTGTCCGCGGCAGCGGGGTTGATGGCTCTAACCGGTTGGCTGACCTGACCCTGTGAGCGATTGAAGCCCAGCCGGGCAATATTTACTAGCGATGGGCCAAATATATGCGTCTCCGAAACGCCGACCATTTGCCGTCGCGCAAACACTTGATTTATTAAATCATTTAATGAATCGGGAATTAATTGTGGGGCGGTATCAAAGAAATAGCTGACGTTCAAGCTGTTCTTTGCAGAGAACTGGTGATCCCCTCTAACGGTAAAGTAATTTTCATTGCTGATTTTGAGTCCTGATGTGAGAAATACGCCTCTATCGCCATTGCCAAGAAGTCCGGCGTTTGGCAAGTGCCATAGAGCGAGAGCCGCCTTGATCGCGGGGTCGACGGTAGAGTCACGCGCCGTTTGAGAGGGCACAATGTTGCTGAACGAGAGACTTCTACTCTCCCGGATTCCTTCGTAATCGCCAAAGATAAATGTCCTGTCTTTAATGATGGGCGCTCCTGCCGAAGCACCGAATTGAATACGGTGAAAGGGTGGCTTTGTGGCAGGGTCAAAAAAATTCCGCGCATCGAAGATTTTGTCGCGATCAAAGAAATAGCTCGACCCATGGAAATTGTTGGTCCCTGATTTTGTCACTGAATTGATGACCGCACCGGAGCTGCGTCCATACTCCGCTGTGTAATTTGTCGTAACCACATTGAATTCCTGGATCGCGTCAACGCCCAGCGTGACACCAAGAACGCTGCCTGGCGCTCCGTTGGTATAATCGTTGATGTTGATTCCATCAACGCGGTATGCATTTTCGTAAGGTCGATGTCCACTGTCAGCAAGTTGATTTCCGAAGCCACGATTGCCGCGATTTGCGCTCTTTTCCGTTGTCGCCTGAGCTCGCACGGCGATGACACCCGGTTGCAGAGTTGCAAGTAGTGTCCAATCGCGTCCATTTAGCGGAAGATCGACGATGGTCTCCTGATCTACCGTAGCCCCCAATGTGGAAGATGACGTTTCCACTGTGGAGGCCGTGCTGATAACTTCGACATGCACATTGATCTCCCCAACCTTTAGAGTCAAGTTCAGAGCCCTTTCAGAACCGACGGTCAACGTGACATCTTTCACTACGGTTCTAGAAAAGCTCTTGGCGGCGACTTCGATCTCGTAGCTACCCGGAGACAGGTTTGGGGCCGAGTACAAGCCATCCGAATTGGATTGCACTTCTCGGATGACGCCGGTAGCCACATTCTTGATAGAGACTATCGCATTAGGAACAGCGGCGCCTGAGCTGTCCATGACGATTCCAGAGAGATTTGCTCCAGCCAATTGCGCCCGAGCAGGCAACGCCGAAATAAGGGCAAACAAAACGAATAGTGTTGCTAGGACGTTGCGAACAAGGGGCCGCTTGCTTCTAGTCACATCGGTCACATCATCCTCTAAAGTTCTCAACATTTGGACCCTCCTTGACTTCGTCAAAAGGCCCGTTTCGTCTTTTTTTGATTTCTGATCTGTGCGTACACTTAACGTACTACCCCTGCGTTCTATGTGTATACCACATGGCTTATGAGGATGCAAGTTGAATATGATATGATGACGTGCCTGCCCTGAATAGCCGTCAAGTGCTAAGGGATCGCAAGCCGGCGCGAGCGTGGAGGCACATTGCGGAACGAAAAACGGAGTAAAACTGTCGCGGATGTCCCTCGACTTCATCGCGTTGCCGCTAAAGCGAGGCCTGCAAATGACCAAGCGACCCAGCCACTAAAGAGCCAGTCTCTGTCGGATGTTGCGTATGGAAAGTTGCTGGAAATGCTCCGTTCAGGAGAACTTCGTCCCAACGATCTGATCATGGAAACCCACCTTTCCAGGCAGGTCAACGTTTCCCGGACGCCATTGCGAGAAGCAATCCGCCGATTGGAAGGTGAAAAGATACTCGAGAGGCAAAGAAGCGGGACCCTGGTGGTAAAGGCCATGTCCATTGAGGATCTTCTGCACGTTTGGCAAATTCGGCACCTACTCGAAGGAGATGCAGCGAGGCGAGCGGCAGGTCAGATCCCGGATCGGGATCTGAAAGCGCTACGGGCAAGAACCATCAATATCAAGAACAGTGGGAATCCGACGGCGGAGGACCTCCGGTCCGTGGGCCACGATTTGCATACTTTGATCGCGCACGCGTCGGGCAATCCGATACTCGCATCCATCATCGAAGATTTCAGAAAACGCACGCAGTTGTTTACCATAAGGCGAGTACCTGCACGCATCCTCAAAGTCTGTGAGGAACATCTTGCGATCATCGATGCGCTACTGGCGGGGAATGGTGAAGAGGCAAAGGCTGCAATGCAACGCCACATCGAAGGCGTTCGGGCTTACACCCTTGAAAAACTTGGAGCGCTGTGAAACAGCGATAAAAGATGCTATATTCTCTTTCCTGTAAATTTCTTGCCTCCTTATTTTTTTCCGTCGTGGTCGCGGCATCCGATTCGAGATCCCCTTTGGAAATCTGCTCTTCCAGTGATCAACTCTGCCGCATATTATTCGCTGACTGTCGGTATACAGACGTGATACACTCTTGTCCTGTCTGACTGACCCAACGATATCGGAGGCTTGAAAATGATTCGCCGGTTTTCCCTTGGTGTGCTTTTCCTAGGGCTTTCGCCAAATATTTCCGATGCCCAAACCTTCAAAATCACTGGCTCCATCCCGATCGGCGTAACTGGGCATTGGGATTATCTCTTGTCTTTCGGTATTGAAGTCGAAAACCGCGATGCATTAGTCCCGCCCTGCCACAAGAGGTAGATGGATCAGAATCATGAAGAAAATAATCAAGATAGTTGCTTATTGTGTAGCGATAACCCTGGTAATTGCCGGATCGCTTTTGATCTACCTCATCTACCCAGGAACGCCAAGCCGGTCGCATTCCATGAAATTCGACGGCTATATCGACCTGCCGAAGGGTGGAGCACTAAGCGTTCTCGACTATTTGACAATTGAAAATCGCGCTTTATTCGTCACAGAAGAGAGTTCAGGGTCCGTCTTCAAGGTCAATCTAAACCCCACTGCGCAAATGGCTGACGGCACTGTGTCCCGGCTACCCGGTACCGGATCTGTCCACGGCGTATTGCTACCGCCTGGGAAAAACATCGCTTTCGTAACGAGAAGCGAAGCAAACAGAGTTGATGTTTTCGATCCCACGAATCTACAACCACTTGGGAGCATCCCCGTCGCGGAGGATGCGGACGCCATACTCTACGACCCGTCAAACAGATTAGTATACGTTGCGAACGGCGATGCGCACTTGGCAACTCTGATCGATCCGTACAGACGCGACGTTGTGGGAACCATATCACTCCCTGGAAAACCCGAATACCCCGCATTGGAGCCGAAGACCGGGTTGCTCTATCAAAACCTGACAGACCTCAGTGCAGTTGTTGCAATCAATCTGGCTCAAAAATCGATCGTGGGACAATGGTCTTTAGCTCCGTGTGAAGGACCGACTGGAATGGCGATTGACTCTGAGCAGCGACGCCTCTTCTCGGTGTGCTCTCGTAACGCTATGTTGGTGGTGTTTGATCTGGAGCGTAATAAGGTAACAGCCTCCATGAAAATTGGCGGAGGCCCGGATTCGGTTGCATTCGACGCTGGATTACATCGAATCTACTCGGCGGGCAGAGCAGGAAAATTAACAGTAGTTCAACAAGACGGTCCGGACGCATATCGAGTGTTGGAAGTGATTCGCACCCATTACGGAGCTCACACACTGGTTCTAGATCCTCTATCACATAGGGTTTTCGTCGGTTACGCAAGCCTGTTCAATCACCCTAGGATTGCCGTATTCTCGCCAATCCTCTGACGGGATCGGGTGAATCCGGGTTGAAGAGTTACCTCGCTCGATGTTAAATCGGTGAATCAGTTTGTGGGGAAGCAAATTGAAGAAGAAATCGGTAGATTTTCTATGGTGTCGTTTTCCAGGTCAAAGAATAAAGGAAATTTCGGTCGGCATGTCTATTTCAATGACGAGATCGGGATTGAGCCTAGCGCGTGAACCACGGGGCACGAGTCTGGGGATAGGTTCCGAGTGAGCGACGATTCACCCGGGTCCACTTTCTCAGGAGCGAGGTATTCAGCTCCCCCGAGTTGTGAACTTTCATGGAGGGGAGTTCGTATGCTTATGTGTAGGGCGAAAAGTCTATTTCGGAGTTGGCCCTGCGTGGCTGTTGACATGACGCCCCACTTAAACCTGAGTTGGAGTGTCCCATGCGGGGCGTCAGATGTATATTAGCGCTCAGCCCAGTATCGAATCCTGGTTCAGATAAGGTGAGAACATGGCACACAGTGCTCCCTACCCTGTCTCAGCTCCTACCCAAAGTGCAGTATTAGATCGAGTGGCTGAGATACCGTGGTATGCCTGGTGTTCGGCGATCGCTGTAACATCCACGACAGTCGGCTTGTACTGGGACATCTCCTGGCACACCTCCATCGGGCGGGATACCTTCTGGACCCCCGCCCACCTGTGCATCCACTTTGGGGCGATTGTCGCGGGCCTTTCGAGCGTGTACCTGATTCTATCGACTACATTTGGAAAGAACCGCGGAGCGCAGGAATCCTCGGTAAGAATCTGGGGATTTTACGGGCCGCTGGGTGCCTACGCGTCGCTATGGGGTGGCCTGGCTATGCTGACGTCGGCTCCTTTTGACGATTGGTGGCACAACGCGTTCGGATTGGACGTGCAAATCATGAGCCCGCCGCATGTGCTGCTCATTCTGGGGATATTTACGCTGGGGCTGGGCGGGCTGTTCTTGATTGTTTCCGAGATGAACCGGGCCGGAGCGGCGGCCCGCGCGAAACTGAATCGCGTCTTTCTGTACGCAGGATGCATGCTCACGATTTTGCTGCTCATGCTCATTTACGAGTACACGGACTACACGTTGTCACACAGCGCGATTTATTACCGCGTGCTGGCGTTAGCGATGCCGCCGGCGCTTGTGGGCATCGCGCGGGCTTCGGGTTACTGTTGGGCAGCGACGAAAGTGGCGGGAATCTATGTCGGGCTGTGGCTGCTGGCGCTGTGGCTGGTGCCGCTGGTGCCAGCGCAGGCAAAGTTGGGGCCAGTGTACACGCGCATTACGCATCTCGTACCGTTGGAGTTTCCAGTGCTGCTGTTCGCTGGCGCGGCGGCGCTGGATTTCCTGCTGGATCGTCTGGCGGGCCGGAACAAATGGCTGCAGGCAGCGGTGGCGGGAGCGGGCTTCGTGCTGGTGATGATCGCGGTGGAATGGCCCGTAGGCAGTTTCCTGGTTTCTCCGCTTGCGGAAAACAGGATCTTTGGAACGGACTATTACTCCTACATGCTGCGGCCCAGCGACTACCACTATAATCACGAGTTTTATGCCTGGGAAAAGACGCGCGCGGAGTTTTGGCTCGGGATGGTCTTCGCGTTTGTCGCAGCGATCTTGACTACGCGCGTCGGACTAGCATGGGGCGACTGGATGCGGCGAGTGAGGCGTTGACAGAATGAAACGCGTGTTTTTCTGCGGCATCGTTGCGTCCCTCTTACTTGGGTCGGGCGCTTCGGCGCACGTCGGAAGCCCCGACGTGTATTACCAGGGCATGGCGGGGCCCTACCGGCTTTTCGTGACCGTACGGGCTCCGCAGATGATCCCTGGAATTGCGCACATCGAAGCGCAGGTCCTTGACGGACGGGTCAGCGACATCCAGATCGTGCCGTTGCGCATTGTTGGTGAGGGATCAGAAGCCGCGCCGCCTCCCGATCACATGGAACAATCCAAGTTGGACCCGCAGTTTTTCACCGGGAAGCTGTGGCTGATGGAGTCGGGCTCATTTCAGGTTCGGATGGAGATTGATGGCGCACAAGGGAAAGCGGCAATGGGCGTTCCGGTGGCCGCCTTCGCGCAGCGGACCCTTCGCATGCAAAAATCCACCGGTGCCATGCTGAGCGCTTTAATGGTTTTGCTTGTTCTGAGCTTCATTGCCATCTTTGGCGCGGCGACGCGCGAAAGCCAGTTGGAGCCGGGCCAGGCGGTGCCGCCGGGGAAGCGCCGCAGGGCGCGCATCGCGATGGGGGTGACCGCCATCGTCATTCTCGCAGTTCTGTTCTTGGGAAATATGTGGTGGACTTCGGTGGCAAACGCCAACGTCCGGGACATGGTCTATAAACCCCCACCGATGCAGGTTACGCTCACCGGGGATAATCAGCTCACATTGAAGTTGGGCTCCTCTTACTGGCACGAATTACGCAAAGCTGAGCAGCTCGACAAAATCATTCCCGATCACGGACACCTGATGCACCTCTTCCTCGTTCGAATACCGGAGATGGATCGCTTCTACCATCTGCACCCGCAGGAGACGGCCGCCGGTACCTTCGCGGAAACATTACCCGCGGCTCCGGGAGGACATTACGCGGTGTTCGCTGACATTGTGCGCGAATCGGGCTTCCCGGATACGATGACGGCGCAATTGGAGCTCCCAGAAACTTCGGCTAAGGATGCCGGCAAGCCGCTGACAGGCGATGATTCGGAAGTGACGGCACCCGCGTTTTCGAATTCGCAAGTAAATTCGACAGCGCCGCTTGGCAAGGGCGAACACGTGGACTGGCTGACGAACGGGCAGGCGCTCCAAGCGCAGAAGCCCACGCTGCTACGCTTCCGCGTCTTGACCCAGAGCGGGCAGCCGGCGGTGGATCTTGAACCTTATATGGGGATGGCCGGCCACCTGGTGATTCTACGGCGGGACCTCAGCGTCTTTGCGCACGTGCACCCGGCGGGGTCGGTGCCAATGGCCGCGCTCATGCTGCTGGAGAAGAGGGCGCCGGGAAGCGCGGATTCCATGCAGGGCATGCACTATGAGTCCGTGCCGGCCGAGATCACGTTCCCCTACGGTTTCCCTCAGGCGGGAGACTACCGGTTGTTTGTGCAAATCAAACGGAACGGCCAGGTGCAGACAGGCGTCTTCGACGCTCACGTGGAACCCTAGGTCCGTTCTCCATATAACCTGAAATCATCAGACTTGCCCATTCTCTGCCAATTCGGCAGGGTCCAATGCGCAATTGTGGTCGGATGACGGGCCACTCGGAAACAATCCACACGCCTGATTAACGCATTATAAAAGGGCGCCCCTTTGGAGTAGGTTTTGATCGTTCGCATCATCGCCTACAGAAAGGAGCACCCTCGTGAATGATGCCAAGTATATTGGGCTGGATGTTCATCAAG
>Ga0137363_10001624_pt1 | contig 13096 bp, 10 predicted proteins | sample MadtaG_FD_104800 | JGI IMG/M metagenome (GOLD analysis project Ga0137363, IMG submission 104800) | Vadose zone soil microbial communities from Angelo Coast Range Reserve, California, USA - Mad1_115_16 metaG | ecosystem: Environmental > Terrestrial > Soil > Vadose zone | place: USA: California...
AGCTTCCGTCCCAGGCCCTGAATTTCGGATTCAGCACGGCGATTGACGGCGTAGTCCAGTTCGCTGCGCACGCGATCTTTCCGGTCCTGCCGGTTCTGGCTCATCATGATGACCGGCGCTTGGATCGCCGCCAGCAGGGACAGAATGAGGTTCAACAGAATAAACGGATATGGATCCCAAGCCGCCCTCTGCAGGCCTACGTTGATCGCCGTGTAGATGCTGCTCAGGATGAGAAAACCAATAATGAAGGTCCAGGATCCGCCGAACTGCACCATGGAGTCCGCGATGCGGTCGGGAAGCGTGGATTTCTCTTCGATCACTTCGTTCGCATTGCGCGTTGCGCGAAGCCGCACCAGTTGTTGGGACGCGTGATACTGCTTCCCCAGCACCGTCAACATATCCATTCCCGCGTGCGGCTTGCGTTCCAGCAGCGTCGCGATGTCGCTTCGGCTGACTTCCACACACTGCGTTTCCTCAACTGCCGTCGCATTGGTTTGATGCGGCGTCTGCTCCAGCATGGAAGCGAAGCCGAAAAATTCACCGTGCGCCGGCTCGTCCACCACGACTTCTTGTCCGTCTTCATCCACCGTCGTGACTCGCACTTTCCCGGAGACCATCACGTACGCTTGCCTGCCCGGGTCGCCCATCTTGTAGATGCGTTGCCGCGGAACGAATTTCTTGAGCTCCACTTGCCCTGCCAGCACCGCCGTCTCGTCTTCGTCGAGCAGCGCAAACAGCGGAACGTGTTTCAACACTTCGGCATTGCAGGCCATAGACCACCTCTTCCACACAAACGGGATTCTTGCTCAGTTTTTCAAGCGCTTGAATCGAGCGCAACAGGCAACAGCCGCGCCCATAGTAAACCCGATGAATGGCACATCTTCAAGAAGCAATCGGCGCTATTGAATTATTTGAATTTCCACGTCCTGACCAGCGGCATGCTGCGTCAGCAGCGCGGACATTCTCTGGGCCCACCGTTCGAGGCCTTCTACGCCGCTAAAGGAAATGATGACTGCCAGCACCTGATTCGTCGCCGCCGTCACCATCGTCCGCTCCGAATCGCTCGTTGCGCTGCCGTGCGGCCCCGCGTCATCGCTAAACAATGGCAAGCCTTCCAGATTCAAGTCGTACTTGCCGATGCCCTTGTACGTTTCGCCAGCGCGGCCCGCGCGAAAAATTATTTCACCCACGATGTGCCCGAGGTCGTACAACCCAACCGGCAAGCGGCTCTCTAGGGAAACCAGATTGATCACGTCCACCACGGAATTAATTTCCGGCAAGCCTTTTCCAGCAACCACGCGCCGCAGCAGCGCCTCCGCCGAGCCGCGGTACCGCGACGGATCTTTTCCCAGCGCCTTGTACGCCTTGCGCGTGGTTTCCACCTGCGCCGATTCCAGCACACCGCGCGGGAACGGCAATTTCTCGATTTCGCTTTCCCGCGTCTTCATTTCCTGGAGCAACGCCTCCGGCGATGGTCTAGCTTCCACGAGCGCCGTCACGCACGCGAGCGCCGTCCGCGGACATTTCGCTTTCAGTTTGGGATCGATGCTTATTTGCATGGGGGAGTCAATCGGAAAGCGGCTTGAGCTTGGCCGAAAAGTGCCGCAGAAATTTTGCCTGCTCGGTTATTTCGTAGCCGCGAATCTGTTCTCGCTTGCGCCACACGTCGAGAATCACTTCAACGACGTATTCGATGTGGCTCTGCGTATAGGCACGGCGCGGAATCGCCAGCCGCACCAGGTCCATTTTCGCGTGCTCGCCGAACATCAGCGTTCCGATTTCCACGGAGCGAATTCCTCCTTCTAGATAAAGTTCGTTCGCCAGCGCCACTCCCGGGAATTGCGCGGCGGGAATGTGCGGCAAGAATGCACGCGCGTCAATATATATGGCATGTCCGCCCGGCGGCTGCACGATGGGCACGCCTTCGTTCGAAATATGATTGCCGAGAAACGCCGTGGAGGCGATGCGGTATTTCAAATATTCCTCATCGAGCGCTTCGTTCAATCCGACAGCGATTGCTTCGAGGTCGCGTCCCGCGAGACCACCGTAAGTCGGGAAACCCTCGGTCAGAATCAGCAAATCTTTTTGCTGTTGCGCGAGCGTATCGTCGTTGGTGCAAAGAAATCCGCCGATGTTGGCCATGCCGTCTTTTTTGGCAGACATGGTGCAACCGTCGGCATGCGAAAACATTTCGCGCGCAATTTCGCGCGGAGTCTTGTTCGCGTAGCCCGGCTCGCGCAATTTGATGAAGTAAGCATTTTCCGCGAAGCGGCACGCGTCAATGTAGAGCGGAGTTCCATGCTTTTTGCAGATCGATTTCACGGCACGGATATTTTCCATCGAGACAGGCTGCCCGCCGCCGGAATTATTCGTCACCGTCAGCATCACCAGCGGAATGTTCTTTGCGCCTTCGCGTTCGAACGTCTCCGTGAGCCGCGCGGTGTCCATGTTTCCTTTGAACGGATGAACATGCGCGGGCTCTTTCGCTTCCGGGATGGGAATATCGAGCGCCGCGGCGCCGACAAATTCGCAGTTCGCGCGAGTGGTGTCAAAATGCGTGTTGTTCGGAACGACGTCGCCTTTTTTGCACATGACGCTGAACAAAATTCGTTCCGCGGCGCGTCCCTGGTGCGTGGGAATCACGTGACGGAAACCGAAGATGGCCTGCACGGAATCGCGAAATCGTGCGAAACTCGGCGAACCGGCATAGGATTCATCGCCACGCATCATCGCCGCCCACTGCTCCGTGGACATGGCGGCAGTGCCTGAATCCGTCAGCAAATCAATCAGAATCGCATCCGACGGCACGAGAAAAAGATTGTAGCCCGCGGCCTCCATGAGTCTTTGGCGTTCTTCCCGCGTGGTACGGCGGATGGGCTCGATGCTCTTGATTCGAAACGGTTCGATGATGGTCTTGATCGGCATTTTTTTCCGCGATTCTTCCCCGGACACACTACCATACCGCCTGATTTCGCGGCCGGAGCATCGTTGGCCCGGAAGGAAATTGAAAGAAGCCCATTTTGCGTGCCCCAGCCACTGCGTTTGATACGCCACCCGTGCTAATCGCTTCTGTCGAGCCACCTTTATGCTTGCTTAAGTGAAATGGTGGCCATTCCGTGGTATGTGCGTCCAAGGGCAGTGTGTTTTGGTGCCGAATTTTTTGAACAGTGGATTGAGTGTATTTATGCTTAGAATAGTTGTAACGTCATCACTGGGTAGCTTCTTAGGAGGCATTCTGTGGGCAAAAACCGAGTACAAAGGTACAGTTTCACATGAGCTTCCCAAGAGACGAATTCAACTACGAGCATGTCCAGGCGCCGAGTGCCGTTGCGCATTATAGTTGCCGGGTCTGAGAGGCCGCAATGGAAAACGCTGGTTACAGGGCCGCATAGTCGAGGCATCTTCGTTATGCAAGCGTGGATTCGGTTGTGGACTCTTTCCTCCCTTGCTGGAGCCCTGCTTCTGGGTTGTTCCCGTGATCCCAGCGTCCGAAAACAGAAGTATTTCCAAAGCGGCGCGCAGTACCTGCGAGCCGAAAAGTATCGCGAAGCCGCCATCGAGTTCGAAAACGCCATTCAACTGGACCCACGTTACGCCGAAGCGCATTACCAACTGGCGCAATGCTACCTGCGAGAATCCATTTGGAACGGTGCGTATCAGGAGCTTCTTCGCACCGTCGATCTGCAACCGCAGAATGCTGACGCCTCGATCGCTCTTGCAAAGCTGCTGCTGGCCGGACGCAAGTTCCAGGATGCGCGTGACCGGGCGGCAGCAGCGCTTGCTGTGAGACCGGAAAGCTTCGACGCGCAGTTGCTGCTTGCCAACGCGGATGCGGCGCTCGGGAATACAGATCTCGCGGCCAAGGAAACCCAAAACGCGATTCAGACCGCTCCCGGGCGACCAGAAGGGTACGTGGCTCTCGCACTGATACAACTGAAAAAGCAGAATCTGAATGGGACGGAAGCGAGTTTCCAAAAGGCGATTTCTGCGAATTCCAGATTTTTGCTCGGGCGCCTCCTTCTAGGGGCCTTTTATCAGCAGCAGAAGCGCTGGTCGGAAGCAGAACAACAGTACGCCGCCGCCATCGCTGCGGATTTCAACAATCACGTCCCCCGTGCGGCGCTCGCACGCCTGTATCTTGCTCAGGGCCGCAAGGCAGATGCGGAGCGCGTCCTGGCGGATGCTAAGCATGAGATGATCAACGATTCACGGGCGTATCGGCTTCTTGGGGATTTCTACCTTGGACTGGGCGACTCGGAAAAGGCCCTGGCCGAATTCGCTTCGCTTTCCCAGGCGCATCCCAAAGACCTGGGCGTCAAAAGAACCTATGTTCAGCTCCTGATTCTTCAAAGCCACCTGGAAGAAGCCAATACCCTGAACGAACAGGTATTGAAAGAAAACCCCAGAGACGACGAATCTAGGATCCTACGCGGGGAAATCCTGGAGCGCAGCGGCCACCCCCACGAGGCCATCTCTGTCTTGCGGGATGCCATTAAGGATATTCCGGACAACGCACTGGCCCATTTTTACTTGGGACTCGCTTTTACGCAAACAGACGAGCTAGGGCAGGCCGAGAGTGAATGGCGAACGGCGGTTCGCCTGGCGCCGTCGCTCGTGGAGGCGCAACAGGCTCTGGCTTCGCTGGCAATACAGCGGGCAGACTGGGCCACGCTGGCCGTAGTCGCCAATCAATTGATCCTGACGCGTCCGCGCGCGCCGATCGGTTACCTCTACCTCGGGATGGAACTGGCCGCGCGTGGAGATCAGACTGAGGCGGAGACGAATTTCGGCAAAGCGATGGAACTGGCGCCCGCAGACTCTGCTGCCTACATTCAGATAGCAAACTTGCGTTTGCTGCAAAAGCGCCCGAGAGAAGCAGAAGGGTTGTTTCAACAGGCTCTGGTTCGCGCCCCGAATTCGATCGACGCGTTGAAGGGGGTCGTGTTCACGCGACTGCAACAGAAACACACGTCCAAAGCCCTAGGTGCTGTACGGGAGCAGATCGCCAAATCCCCGAATAACAGCGAGTTTTACGCGTTGCTGGGTACCTTGCTCCTAAACACGAAGGATGAAGGCGGAGCGGAAACTGCCGTGCAGACCGCGGTCAATCTCAATCCCAACAATGTGAACGCATTTCTGCTGCTGGCACAGCTTCAAGTGCGGCGTGGTGCGCTGGGCCAGGCCATCGCTGGCTATCAACAAGCCATGCAGAAGAATCCGCGCGATCTTCGCTTGCACCTCGGACTGGGAAGCTTGGAGGAAAGCCGCGGGAATTGGCAGCAAGCGCAGGCACTGTATCAGCAGGCGCTGCAGATCAAGCCGGATGATCCTGCGGTCGCGAACAACTTGGCCTACTTGCTGATCGAGCATGGCGGAGACAAAAACCTCGCCATGTCCTTGGCCCAAACCGCCCGGCGCGGTCTGCCGAATCTCGCAAACACGGCGGACACTCTCGGGTGGGTTTATTACTACCACGGCTTGTTTCCCTCGGCGGTTAGCATGCTCCAGATGGCCGTCAAGCAGTCACCGGAAAATCCTGCATATCACTATCATCTGGGCCTGGCCTATCAAAAGACCAATGATTCTGCCCGTGCCGCTGAGCAGCTTGAACGTGCACTGGAATTGCACCCAACGCCGCAGCAGGCGAGCGAAATTCGCAAGGCGCTCGGCGAGAATGCCGGCGGCTAAACGATTCCATGGCGACCAGTACAGAATGCAAACGCATTACGATTTGGTTTGCGGCCTACGCGATGGCGTGCGCCTGTGCCTTCTGGGCGCCTCTGCGCAGGCTGATGCAAGTGGCCCTTGCCTCCGAAACGTACTCGCACATCTTGATCGTTCCTTTCGTGAGCATCGGCATGGCGTGGATGGAACGAGAACGCGTGTTCCAGGCTCTGGAACGGAGCCGCTCGTCCGCTGCCGTCTTGTTCGGTGTCGGCGCTTTGCTCGGTGCGTTCGGCTGGAGGAACTCGTCCTCTTCTGGGGGAGGAGACTGGTTGGCCCTCGCCATCGTGGGTTTTTTGTGCCTGATCTGGGCTGGCTTCCTCTTATTCTATGGCGCGTCGGCTTTTAAGGCAGGGCTGTTCCCGCTCCTGTTCCTGCTCCTGATGGTGCCGCTACCCGGATTCCTTCTGGACCGGTTCATCACCTGGCTGCAGATGGGCTCCGCGGACGTAGCGGAGTGGATTTTTCATTTGAGTGGAACCCCAATTCTGCGTCAGGGAATGATTTTTGCGTTGCCTCAGGTCACAATTGAAGTGGCCAAAGAATGCAGTGGCATTCGCTCCACCCAGGCGTCGCTGATCACTTGCTTGCTGGCCGGCCATCTGTTTCTGCGAACGAATTGGCGGCGCACGGTATTGCTCGTAGCTGCCGTGCCGGTCCTAATTATCAAGAACGGCTTCCGGATCGCCACGCTCACCCTGTTGGCCGTGCACGTGGACCCAAGCTTTCTGACCGGTCATTTGCATCACCAAGGTGGATTCGTCTTTTTCACGATAGGCATACTGATCTTGCTGCCCCTGTTCTGGTGGCTCAAGAAGACGGAAGCGCCGCGCCATCCAGTTCAAAACGTGCTGACTCTTCGAGTGAAATGATCTTCTGAATCACATTCTCCAAATCTTTTGTAGCGCCAAATCGATCCGAGACACATCAGACCCGCGCGGGGATGCCTGCGGTCTATGACCGTCTGCATTTGGGGCGGGCCTTCGCGGCCATATTTCTGCCGTAAATGAGGAATACTCCGTCAAATCCCGGCGGTCACGTTGATGCTACGTCCTTTGCTATCAGCGAAATGGGACTGGCAACTGAATTGCCTTCGCTTCTTTGCTGGTTGGCGGAATGAGGCTCGCGCTGGATAGCGCCAGGGCGGTTACCGGCCCCCAGATGCGTTTCATCTCACAAAAGGGCGTCGACTTATGGGCAGTGGATTTAGGGCAACAGTAATTGCGATCGGCGTTTTGCTAACGCTTATAGTGCGGCCCGCAAAGGCAGACAGTTTCACGGCCACGGGGCAGACGAATTTTACTGACTGTGCTGCTATTGGGCAGGCATGTTCTGACATTTCCTACCGTCTAGATATAACGACGAATCCCCTCTTTAGCTATGTCGCCAACAATGGCTCGTTATCGGGGTACTACCTCGTTACAGCTATTTCCGGTGAGATAAATGGTGGCGCGGTATTATCTCTCGCGCCAGCTCAGTTTCCGACACTGCTGGCTTTTGCTCTAAATTACAACGGTCAAGACCCGATACCTGATGGTGGTATAGGTTTTATCGGAAACGACTATGGAGCTGGGATATCCGGAGGGCCAGACTCCACCGTCACCCAATTTGACCTGGCGCATACCGTACGGATTGGCATCAACCCTAACGATCCCCAACTACCTGCTTCGTCCGCGCTGGCCACTTGGAACATAGTCCGCACGCCGGAGCCGTCAACGCTGCAGTTCCTCGGTATCGGTCTGCTAGGTCTAACCGGATTGACTCTGCTCAAAAGCCGACTCAGGTAAACTCGCCTTCGAACAACTCTACGATTCTTGATTTATAGCCCTCGGAGAGTCACCGAGCGACGATAGTAAACGATGCCGACAACCGAGGCGAGGATCATGATGACCATCACAACATGGCCGATGGCGTCGCGTGACCCGGGCGATTCACTGCCCCGCTTGCTGCCAGCTACAGAATCCTGGCAATACTTGTCGCAACGGAGAGTGCAAGGCCGATATTCGGAGCGTTATGGGCCCGACCGACCGGTTGCGCTTCCACGATCTTAAGCACACGGCTGCCACGAAGCTCCTCGAGCAAGGCACACCTACCGTCGTCGTGGCTCAGATTCTCGGATGGTCTGCAAGCACAGCCCTACGCATGGTGAAGCGCTACGGGCACATCCGGCCAGAGGTGCAACGCAAAGCTCTTTCTGGGGTCGCGACCGCAGAAATCCAAGGCGGTGTGCACCAAATTGTGCACCAAGCTGGAAGTAGGGTAGAATTCAAAACACCCAACTGATTGATTCTGCGACACTAGGCCCGTAGCTCAGTTGGTTAGAGCGCTACCTTGACACGGTAGAGGTCTGGGGTTCGAGTCCCCACGGGCCTACCATATTTTCAAAATAACTTCCGCCGCTTGTCCTTCAAACACATCCTGCTTTGTGTCGTTGTTTGTGTCGCAACCTAGGCCATGGCTCTTCGTAAACCAGCTCCCTGTCGGCCTTGCTGAAAGCGTCGCCACAGCTTGCCGTCTTGCCTCGCTCCGTACATGCGAATAGCGGGCCAACATTTTTTGGCTGACATGGCCTGCGATGGCCATGAGCTGACTCTTGATGCCCTGAATCTTGGCTCCGCACCTTTTATCGGAACACTTATTTCCCGGCTGCTGTAACTTGCCACAAACTGGACATAGAATCGCTCAGGTTAAGTTGCGCCACGCTGTCCTAAAGCTCTTTGGTGGCGTGGGATCAAAGTGGCCGTGCTCACAGGAGGGAAAGACGTAATGATGATTTTCGATACCGCTGAATCCTCTGGCGCGTTCTCGAAGGCGCAAGATTACGCTGGAACGCCCTACGGCATCAGGTATACCAACCAAGACTAGAAAACACTTGATTTTGCTCCCTCCCTCGCTTCAAAGATCGGTTCCATTCTTTCAATACATTGCGGGGGGCACTCGAACGGGGTTTTTGCCACTGTGCGGAGAAAATCCCGGTAAGTCGTGCCAGGCTTACTGGACATGTAGGGTTCACAGTCCACAAGTGGTGTTCGTGGTAACCTCTTCACATTGGATTGATATTTCGTGCGCCCGGGTTCGTGTGGGCGCGATCCATTTTCGAATTGGACGTAGAGGGAGACAATCCCCATGAATGCGACCGTGCAGCGAATAGGCGCCCTTGCGGCGTGCTTCGTGGCGGGAATCATTTCTGTCGGTTGGCACATGGAACCTAGAGCCGCCGGCTCCAGAAATCCAAAGGCGATGGCCAATCGCCTCGATCAGCCTGAAACGGAGATCGCCAGCTCCTGGGACCAGAAGGCTGCCGCTGCTTACCTCGATCAAAGGGCAGCCTGGTGGATGGAATGGCCAAAGGCCGCGCGCGATCACGAAACCTTCTGCGTGTCGTGTCACACAGCGGTACCTTATGCGCTCTCGCGGCCTGCTCTTCGTAAACCGCTCGCCGAGACAGCTCCTTCCGCGAGCGAACGCAGGCTCCTGGACAATGTCACCAAGCGCGTACGCCTTTGGAAGGAAGTCGCGCCGTTCTACAGTGACGCGGATCGCGGCGTGTACAAGACTGTCGAGTCTCGCGGGACGGAATCCGTTCTCAATGCCCTGATCCTTGCCAGCAATGACGCGCAGGGCGGCCAACTCAGCAACGACACGCGCACGGCGTTGGATAACATGTGGGCCGAGCAGCAAACCACCGGAAATAAAAAGGGCGCGTGGCCGTGGCTGCGCTTCGCCAATGAGCCGTGGGAAGCGGACGATTCAGACTACTATGGAGCCACTCTTGCCGCGGTCGCGACGGGCACTCTCCCGGGGAATTATCGCGCGAGACCTGAAATCCAAAATAGCCTCAAGATGTTGCGCGAATACCTGAACCGCGAATGCGCAGCCCAGACCACCATCAATCGCGCTATCCTCTTGTGGGCTTCCGCGAAACTCCCCGGACTCCTCGAACCGGAAAAGCAAAAGGCGATCATCACTGAACTGCTGGGTAAGCAGCAGGCCGACGGTGGCTGGAGCCTATCGTCACTCTCTGGGTCCTGGAAACGAAATGATGGCACGCCGCAGGAAGCGAAGAGCGACGGATACGCCACCGGGCTGATCACGTATGCGCTACAACAGGTGGGGATCCCTCGAGACAATACTCAACTGAAGCGGGGGATCGCGTGGCTGGCCGGTAATCAAAACAAGCCGGAAGGCTTCTGGCAGTCCTACTCCCTAAATAAAAACATGGAACATCACATGACTCCAAGCACCGCGCTCTTCATGAACGACGCGGCCACGGCCTACGCCGTGCTCGCGCTTACTGAGGTCAATCGGCACTAAGACAGAACACACCGGTCGACTGGCCTCCAGATCCTCTTTGGTTGCTGGGGAATTTTTCGAGATTTCGATTCAGCGGCCGGGTAACGACGCTGGCGAGGGTAGCTTCCTAGATCGGGCCTTCGGCAAATCCTGGAACATTTCTCCGGTAAGCGCTTAATCAGCCATGTGGATTACTTCTGGGTGGCATCAACTCGGGATAAACCGCGATCACTTCCCGCAAGCCGACTCCGCATTGCTATTCGTGGGAATGGAGTCCGCTGGCCCAAATTCTCTGGAACACTTTCCTTTTCATTACGTTTACAAAGCATGAGCCTAAGGAACGTTCTCCGCTATGCTTTGCGCCAGTTCCGGCATAATCCGAGTTTCTTCCTCATTACCATCGCCGCGCTGGCTCTGGGGATTGGCGCTAACACCGCCATTTTCAGCGCCGTAGAGGCCCTTCTTCTTCGGCCTCTCCCTTACGGCGACGCAAGTCGGCTGGTGATCGTATGGGAAGATGCCTCTACCATTGGCTTCGCTCACAATACCCCTGCGCCGGCCAATTATGTGGACTGGCGCGCCCAAAACCAGGTTTTTACGGACATGGCTGCCCTTCGCTACCAGACCGCCAGCCTGACCGGTGACCAAGCCCCTGAGCAAGCTCTCGGAGGCGCCGTCACCGCTAACTTTTTCGATGTCCTGCAGGTGCAACCCTTTCTTGGCCGTCCGTGGACCCGCGAAGAAGACGCCGCGAAAAGCAAGTCCGTGGTCATCAGTTACACCTTGTGGCATCGGCGTTTTGCCGGCGATCCCAAAATCATCGGCCGCAGCATCCTCATGAATGGCCAGGGCACCATCGTTCTGGGCGTAATGCCACGCGACTTCTTCTTTCCCATCCGCGACATGGAGTATTGGAGTCCGGGCTACTTCAACCCGGAAGTGCTCGCGCAACGCGATTCTCACTATCTGACTGTGGTTGCTCGTCTGAAGCCCGGCGTGACTGTAGCACAGGCGCGGCTCGACATGAACGTCATCGCCGCGCGGCTCGTTCAGCAGTATCCGAAGTCCAACACCAATATCGGTGCGGTGGTCGTGCCTATCCAACAGGAATATGCCGGTGACACGCGCGCAGGTCTGTGGGTTCTGCAAATCGCCTCCATTTTTGTTCTTCTGATCGCGTGCTCGAATCTCGCCAACCTTCTGCTTGCTCGTGCTTCCGGCCGTCGGCGCGAGATGGCCGTGCGTATTGCGCTCGGGGCCAGCCGCAAACAAATCGTCGCGCAGCTTCTCACGGAGAGCTTGCTCCTTTCACTGGCGGGAGGCGCGCTGGGACTGTGGCTCGGCAGCATGTTGTGGCGTGTTCTCGGACGTCTGATCCCCCAGCAAGTTGCTGGTGCATCGTTTTCACTCAATCTGACGGTGCTTTTCTTTACTGCTGCGGTCTCGCTCGCGGCCGGCATTTTCTTTGGGCTTATTCCCGCGCTCAAGGCTACCCGCGTTTCTGTTCACGACGCGCTAAAGGAAGGAAGCCGCACGGGAGAATCCCGCGGTGGCATGCGTCTGCGCGACGCTCTCGTTATCGGTCAGTTCGCGCTGGCTCTAGCTCTTCTGGTCGGCGCCGGGCTGATGATTCAAACTTTGTGGAACCTTCACCAAGTGGACCTCGGGTTCCGTTCCGACCACCTGCTTGTGTCCATCCTGCCCTTGCCGCAACCCAAGTATGACACCGACGCGAAAATCCGGAGCTTCTATCACAACGTCCTCGAGCAATTGCGCAGTAAACCGGGAATTATCAGCGCAGGTTTTACTTCCGATGCGCCCTTCACCTCCGAAGGGGATACCGAGGGCTATTCCGTAGAGGGCCAGCCGCCGCCCCAACCCGGCATGTGGAATGACGCCCTTTATCGCGAGGTCACGCCGGGATACCTCCGCTCGGTTGGCGCGAGGCTTATTGAGGGACGTTTCCTTGAGAACAGCGACGTCGAAACCTCGCAACCCGTTGTCGTAGTCAATGAATTCTTGGCGAAGCGTCACTGGCCGGCACAAAGCGCACTCGGCAAACACCTTCGCGTCGGCCCGGGTCCGGAGAGTGGCCTTCCACCGGACCGCATTGCTCCCATGCGCACGGTTGTGGGTGTCGTAACGGACATTCGCGAGCGCGGCCTGCTGTTCGGCATGAAGCCCGCCGTCTATCTTTCGACTGAGCAGGTCAAGCGTCCCGGGGCCGACTATCTTGTCGTGCGCACGCAACAAAATCCGCTGGGTGCCGCGAATGCCGTGCGTAGTGCTGTTTGGGCCGTGGATTCCCAGCAGCCTCTCGCGCGGACTCGCAGTATGGACACCATCATCGAGGACAATATTGCGGATCGCGAGCGCCCCATGGTCCTTCTTGGGATTTTCGCGGGACTGGCGCTGGTGCTCGCCTGTATCGGCGTTTACGGCGTGCTCGCTTACGCCGTCGCCCAGCGCACCCGCGAAATTGGTGTGCGCATGGCGCTGGGCGCGCGGCCTCTCGACGTCACGCGTATGATCGTCACGCGCGGCCTGCGCCTCGGGCTGCTGGGCCTCGCTGCAGGCATCGGCCTCGCGCATGTTCTACCAAATTGACCGGCGTCTCGGCCTCATGGTCGAACTGCAATTATCATCTCAGATTCCTTTGGTCAAGCCATAGACCAATACCATCCCATGAGCTCAACTGTCGCGGTAGGGACGACCATCGCTGATCGCCCCCCGCACAGAACCGTACGAGCGGCACTACCGCATACGGCTCCCACCTTGGAGGATTAGCGAGCAATGCTGCTACTCGCACACCGTGCAATCTTTGGAACACTCACTGCCCCGCGCTGTGTCGGGCTAGTGTCAGATTGAACGATGTTCTCCTTGGTCCGCACCCTTTTCTCCCCAGGCTCCGCCGAAGATCGCTCTCCTTTGTTCGTCTGGTTCATCGATGTCGGGTCGGAGGAGGCGCGCTCCGCGCGCTGGCCTCCGTCCGCCGCTCAAACTGCACGTACGGTTTTCCCGTATGCAGCTTTCACGAAAACTCAGCTATGCCGAGAGACAAGCGAAGGAATTAGTCCAA
>Ga0137363_10001629_pt1 | contig 13075 bp, 9 predicted proteins | sample MadtaG_FD_104800 | JGI IMG/M metagenome (GOLD analysis project Ga0137363, IMG submission 104800) | Vadose zone soil microbial communities from Angelo Coast Range Reserve, California, USA - Mad1_115_16 metaG | ecosystem: Environmental > Terrestrial > Soil > Vadose zone | place: USA: California...
TATCCCAAGGACCGCAATCGCAAGCACGCCCGCGACCCGAGCAACTGCATTGTTGATTCCCGAGGCTGCGCCGATGCGTTCTTGGCCTGCTGAATTCATCACCACCGTAGTGAGAGGGGCTACGGTGATTGCCATCCCCAACCCCAGAACAACGACGGCAATGAAAAACCCCTTCCAGTAGCTTTCTCCAACTGACGGCACCGCAAACAGAGCGAACCCGAATGCCGCAATGAGCGGGCCGATGATCAGCGGAACTCTTGGGCCATAGCGCGCGATGAGTCCGCCGGACCAACGGGAAAGAAGGAAAATCAGCACAATCAATGGCAGGGTGGCCGCACCTGCTGCGGTTGCCGAGTATGCCTGGACTTGGATCAGGTTTAACGGGAACAAGAAGAAGAAGATTCCCATGGCGGCATAGAGGAAGACGGTGAGCAGGTTGGCGCCAGTGAAGCTACGCGATGCAAACAGCCGAAGCGGCACCATCGGCCAGGCTCGGCTGGCTTCGACGATTACGAACACAACCAGGCAGCCGAAGCCCACCATCAAACTCACGAAAACCAGAGGATGCCTCCAACCCAGGTTGACAGATTCGATGAATCCACTAACCAAGCCGCCTAAGCCGAGGGTGACGATCGTGGCACCTAACCAATCGACACGCGCAACGGTGGCGTTGCGGCTCTCCGGAATACGCCAAAGCGAAATGGATATCACTGCCGCGGCAAGAGGGAGATTGATGAAGAATGCCCAGCGCCAGGACGCATGCTCAACAAGCCAGCCGCCAAGAACCGGTCCTATGGCCGCGGTGATAGCCGTGAAACCAGACCACGTCCCGATGGCCTGTCCTCGGCTTTTCTCGTCGAACGATGTGCTAATGATCGCGAGGCTGCCGGGCACGAGCAGGGCAGCTCCCACTCCTTGAACACTCCTCGCGATTATCAATTGATGAATACTCGAAGCAGCTCCGCAACCGGCAGAAGCCACGGCGAAAATGATTACGCCCACCACGAACACCAAACGACGGCCCAACAGGTCGCCGAGCGAGCCGCCGACCAGAATCAACGCTCCCAAGAATAGTCCGTAAGACTCGACCACCCACTGCACATCGACTACCGTGGCACGAAAGCTTGCCTGGAGCGCGGGCAGAGCAACGTTGACGACTGTGCTGTCGATGAAAGCCATGCTGGAACCGAGAATTGTCGCGGCGAGTATCCACAGTCTCGCTTGTTCTGCACACGGAACTCGGACACTTCCCGATCGGATTACGGCTTCGTCGCAAGGTGGTCTCATGGCTGCTATCGACAGTTTCTATCTGCGATGAACGGTCCTGACCAATTGTGGCTGCTCAAGTCGGGCCACTACCGGTAGTTACCCATCCTAGCCGTAAAGCTCCGACGTTCAAGCCGGGGATATAAGGCTGTTTTCTGCGGTTTGTTCTGTCATCCTCGCGTCCAAAAGACCTCTCCGGCGAATGGCCCAAAAGTTAAGCCTCTTCGTTGTCCTCGCCTGAAGAAGACCAGCAGCTTGGTGGAACGCATCTTCATTCCTACCTTTTCCGCCTCTCCACGCGGGACCGGCGGGCGAAACGCGCGTCTGGGTTTCCTACCATAGCCCCGATTACTTAAAAGAGCGCCACAGTCTGCCGCAGGGGCTGCTGCAAAACGTCGCCGTCGTAGTACCCTAGGCACAAGGTCACCAAGCGACCACCCACCGACGATATTCTGAAGGATGCAGCCGCTCTTTTGCCTTCGCATGACCGCTAGCGCGGCGCGAGTAACGTTGACTAGGCCTAGAAGTTGGGGTCGACCTCGGCCTTGAATCTAGCGGAGCTCAACTGCTTGAACGGTGCCACATCGCCGTACCCCGCGTTATTCACCTCGAGGGAGCGGTGCGCACCTGATGGCCATATTTCGCCACCAGACTTTCAAGGCGGCGAGCATGTCGGGCCGTTCGGACGAGCCGATCGCCCCAATGCGAGCCCGCAGCTTCAGTGATGCTTCGGCCTAATCCATTTGCGCTGCGTCACCAACCAGACTCTAGTAGATATGAAAATCCTCCATAATTCGGCTCATCAATTCTACGGTTGTTGCTGCCAGCCTCCGCCAAGTGCCCTGTACAGTTGCACCAGACTCTGGTACTCGGTGCCACGCGCCTCCGCGAGTGTGAGTTCAGCGGAAAAAAGGGATCGTTGACCATCCAGCACTTCGAGGTATGTTGTCGTACCTCCCTTGTAACGCATGTCCGACAGGCGAACGGATTCCTGCAAGTCCTTGACGGTATCCTCCTGGCGAACCCGGACCTGATGGAATTTCTCGTAGCCGATTAGCGCGTCGGATACGTCGCCGAACGCGCGTTGAATGGTTTGCCGGTACGAAATCAAAGCCTGTTGATGTTGCGACTTGGCGACCCGCAGATTTCCCCGGAGCGCTCCGCCCGTGAAAATGGGCTGGCTCACTTGGGCGCCGTAAGACCAGGTTCCGACTTGCGAGCTCATTAGGCCGGAGAATGCGCTGCTCCGTCCAAAGGCGCCGCCGCCGGAACCCGTCAGGGAGATTTGCGGAAAGAATTGCGCCTTGGCGACTCCGATTTCGGCGTTCGCGGCCACCAGGATTTGCTCGGCCTCGCGAATATCAGGCCGGCGCTCGATCAACGAGGAAGGCAGCCCCGGCGGCACTTCGGGTGGAAGCGGCTGTTCCACGAGCGGGCGTCCGCGTGTCACGGCCTGAGGGTAGTTGCCAAGAAGAATGCTGATGGCATTTTCTTCCTGCGCGATCCGCCGCTCCAAGTCAGGGATTTGGGCGTTCGCAGAATCGAGAACTTGCTGAGCCTGCAAAACGTCAAGCTTCGTGGCCACGCCGTGCTCCACACGAAGATTGGTCAGCTTCACCGAATCTTCCTGCGTCTTTACGGTCTCGCGCGTAATTTGGAGTTGAAGGTCAAGTTGCAGCAGCGCGAAATAATCACTCCCCACGTCGCTCACGAGCGTTAAAATGACCGTCTGCCGCGCATCCAGTGTTGCCAGGAGTTGGGCGCGTGATGCCTCGGTCGCGCGGCGCAGCTTACCGAAGAAATCCAACTGGAAAGCGGCGTCAGCAGTAAGGGTAAGAAAATTTGATTTGGTTTGGAAGTTATGCTCTTTCCCTCCACTGAAATCGCTGTTGCCCTGGACCTGCGGGAATAGACTGGACCGCGTTACGGCCAGTTCCGCGCGCCCGGCGTTGATGCGTTCCGTCGCAAGTTGCAAGTCATAGTTTTGCTTTAGCGCGGTGCGGATGAGTTCTTGTAATTGCGGGTCCTGGAAGACCTGCCACCAAGGAAGATCAGCATAGGACGCTGCTTGAGCCTGGACCTGTGGGTTCTCGCTCAGATCACGGAAGGCCGCTGGAGGTTGAACCGTGGGTCGATGGTAGTTCGGGCCGACGCTGCACCCAACGACAAAACCGGATGCCATCATGATAGAGGCCATGAATCGCGCTAGTTTCTTCATAGGTTGCTCCGCCGTTTTTCTTCGCGCCGTTCTCGCGGTAGCCCATCTCAGTCCGCCTCCGCCGGGGCCGGCCTTGCTGGCAGTGCTCCCGAAACGGGCTCCTTGCCGGCGCTTGACCATTTCTCCACCAGATAGAAGATCGCAGGCACGAAGAAGATTCCGATCACGCTGGCGGCCAGCATCCCTCCGATAACCGTAGTGCCCATGATTTGGCGGGCAACCGACCCGGCACCAGTTGCCGTCCACAGCGGCACACAACCGAGAATGAATGCAAAAGACGTCATCAAAATCGGCCGCAGACGAAGCCTGGCTCCTTCGAGCGCAGCATCCGCCAGAGGCTTTCCGTTCTCGTATTGCTCCTTAGCGAACTCGACGATCAAAATCGCGTTCTTGGCGGCCAAACCGATTAACATGACCAACCCGATTTGCGAATAGATATCGTTCTCGATCTGGACCATGAAAGGCGGCAGGAAAACGCCGAGCAGCACGCGGCGCAACCACAGGATTCCAAAGGCTCCAAAGATCGCCACGGGTGTACCCAGCAGAACACTGAACGGCAGCGACCAGCTTTCATATAGCGCCGCCAAAATCAGGAAAACGAATAACAGCGAGAGTCCGAAGATCACCGAAGCGGGCACTCCCTCACGAGCTTTCTGTTCTTGAAAGGACATACCCGAATAGTCAAAGCCCATCTCGCGCGGCATCGTCTGTTTAAAAACGTCTTCGAGAGCAGCCGTGGCTTGGTCCGCACTGTAGCCCGGCGCCGCGCCGCCGTTAATCTGCGCCGAACGGTACTCGTTGAAACGCATGGTAAACTCCGGCCCGAGCCGCGGCTTTACGCTGGTTAGCGTGGATAGCGGGACATTCTCTCCTTTGCTGTTGCGAACGTAGAACTGCCCGACGTTTTCCGCCTTAGCACGGTCTTCGCCTTCCGCCTCGATATAAACCTGCCATTGACGTCCGAACCGGTTGAAATAGTTGATGAAATATCCGCCCATGAAGGCTTGGATTGTCCGGTAGACATCGTTGAGCGGCACGCCCTGCTTTAGCACTTTGTCGCGGTCTACCTCCACGAATTCCTGCGGCACGCTGGGCAGGAAGGTGGTGCTCAAGCCCGCGATCTCGGGGCGCTTGCGGGCTGCTTCCAGGAAGGTGGTCAGGTTCTTGGCCAGAAACTGCACATCATTTCCGGCGCGATCCTCAAGGACGAAAGTGAATCCACCGGAGGTGCCGACTCCCGGAATCGCCGGAGGCGAGAAACTAAAGGCAGCACCTGCGGGCAGCCTGCTCAGCCCCGCGTTCAATCGCGCTTTGATCGCTTGAAATTGTTCGGCCCGTGTGGTGCGCTCGTCCCAGGGCTTGAAGGTGACAAAAAAGAACGCGTTATAGCTGGTGCGCACGAAGCTCAGCAAACTGAAGCCGATGACGCTGGTCGTGTATTGAACGCCCGGCGTATTCGCAAGGATCTTTTCTACATCCGCCGCGGCTGCGGTCGTGCGTTCCAAGGAAGCTCCGTTGGGTAGCTGGAGATTGACGAACGCATAGCCTTGATCTTCGTCTGGAAGGAAACTCGACGGCACTCGGTTGGCAAAAAAGCCGCCCGCCAAGCCAAAGGCCACCAGCAGAACGACCACGACGGCGGTCTTGCGGATGAGTGCCGCGCTCCAACGGACATAGCCCTCGGTTGCACGCCCGAACGAGCGGTTAAACCAAGCGAAAAATTTTCGCAGCAATCCTCGGCTTGGCGCCCGTGGCCGGAGAAGTAGTGCGGCAAGCGCGGGACTGAGCGTAAGTGCGTTGAACGCCGAGAGAAGCACCGAAATCGCGACGGTGACGGCGAACTGCTGGTAGAGCCGGCCGGTGATGCCGGGGATGAAGGCTGTCGGCACAAAGACCGCTGAGAGAACCAGCGCGATGCCCACGACAGGACCGGAGAGTTCTTCCATTGATTTCAACGCCGCGTTCTTGAGTGTGAGGCCCCCCTAGATGTGCCGTTCCACGCCTTCAACCACAATAATGGCGTCGTCCACCACGAGGCCGATTGCCAGCACGAGCCCAAAGAGAGAAAGCGTATTGATGGAAAAACCGAACACCGGGAAGAGCACAAACGTGCCCACGAGCGAAACGGGCACCGCAAGGAGCGGAATAAGCGTGGCGCGCCAGCCCTGCAGGAACAGGTACACCACCAGGATCACGAGCGCCAAGGCTATCAGAAGTGTCTTAACAATCTCCTTGATGCCTTCCGTGACCGCGCGAGTCTGGTCGAGCGCTACGACATAATCTATGTCCTCCGGAAACCGCTGTTTCATCTGGGCCATTAGCTTCTTGACGTTTGCGGCTGCGTCGACGGCGTTCGAACCTGGCAACTGATATGTAGCGATAATCGCGCTCGGTTGTCCGTTGAGTCGGCCAAGAACGCTGTAGTCCTGGGAACCCAATTCGATCCGAGCAACGTCCCGGACCCGGACGGTCCCGCCGTCGGGCGTCTCCCGCACCACGATCTGTCCGAATTCTTCGGGCGAAGCAAGACGGCCTTGCGCGAGAACCGAGTAGGTAAATTCCTGGCCCTTCGGCGCCGGTTCCCCGCCCGCTTTTCCGGCTGGGTTCACCGTGTTCTGCGCCTGAATGGCACTGACGATCTCGGGAACAGTGATGCCCAGCTTCGCCAATTGGTCGGGTTTTACCCACAGACGCATCGCGTATTGGCCCGCGCCAAATACCTGAACGTTGCCGATGCCCGGTGCGCGTGTGATCGGATCGGTGATATTGATGTACGCGTAGTTCGCCAGAAAGTTGGCGTCGTAGGTTCCATGCGGCGAGTACAAGGCAACTAACATGAGAGGAGCGGTTACCGACTTTCGGACAGTAATTCCATAGTTGTTGACATCGGCGGGTAGCTGCGAAGCGGCTTGCGTCTCGCGTGCTTGGGTGAGAATCAAGTCCGTGTTCGGATCGGTTTTTACATCGAAGTTCACGATCAGTGTCGTGTTCGAGTTGCCCGTTGCATTCAGCGAGTACATATAATTCATGTTGTCCACACCGCTCATCTGCTGTTCGATGGGAGTGGCGACCGCCTGCTCGAGGGTTTGCGCGTCCGCGCCGACATAGGTGGCCAGTACTTGAATTTCTGGTGGAGCAATGTTGGGGAATTGCGCGATCGGCAGACTGAGGATGGTGATGGAGCCTACAATCACCATAACGATAGATATGACCATGGCCACGATGGGACGGTTGATAAAGAACTTTGACATCGGGTTACCTTCCCTTACTTTCCACCGTGAATGGCTTGGGGTTCACCTGCATGCCGGGACGTACCTTCTGCACTCCCTCGACGACCACGCGTTCGCCCTGCTTTAGCCCTTTCGCAACAATCCACTCCGTGCCCACACGATCGCTGACTGTTACCGTACGGATGTTCACTTTGTTCTCGCCGTCCACAACCGCCACTTGATAGCCGCCTTGCAACTCCGACACCGAGCGCTGAGGGACAAGCAGCGCGTCTTTCTGGACGCGGACAGCTGTCCGAACTTTGCCGTAGCCGCCTGGGCGCAGAATATTCCCAGGATTCGGAAACAGCGCGGCAATGCGAATCGCACCTGTGCTTTGATTCACCTGGCGGTCCGCAAAGTAGAATGTGCCTTCATGTAAATAGGGAGAGCCGTCGGCCAAAATTAGTTCGAGGCGCAGACTCTTGTCCGCCGCTTGCCGAGTCGTCTCCGTCGGGAACCGTTTGTTCCAATCGAGATACTCCCTTTCGCTCACGGTAAAATAAACCTTGATCGGGTCGAGGGTGGACACGGAGGTCACCGGCCCGCTGTTCGGATTGACCAAGGCACCCACCTGAAGCTGTGCCTGCCCGGCAATGCCGTCGATGGGCGCAATGAGGCGGGTAAAATCGAGGTTGATCTTGGCCGTTTCAACGGCAGCCTCGGCCGTCTTAATTTGAGCTTGGGCCGTGGCCACCGTGGCCTTTGCCGCCATGTTGTTCTGGACGGCGTTATCGAGATCCTGCTGGCTAGCGGCTTGCTCTTTGGCCAGAGGGGTGTAGCGGTTGACGTCCAGTTCGGTCCTGCCTTGCACTGCCTGGGCGTTGGCAAGTATGGCCTTGGCCTGCGCCAACTGCCCTTCGGCTTGGTCGAGCGCCGCCTGAAAGGGCCGCGGGTCAATCTCGAAGAGTAATTGACCCTTCTTGACGAATCCGCCTTCCTGGTAACCCTGTCGCAGTAGGTAGCCCGTGACCTGCGCCCTGACGTCGGCATTTGTGAAACCGTCGAGCGTGCCGATCCACTCGCCAAAAATAGGAACGTCCTTCTGCTCGACTTGCACGACCTCAACGTCCGGCGAAGCACCGGGCGCCCCCGATACCCGCTTTGGGCGCATTGCCCCGACAATCAGGCCGGCGACGACCAAGCAGAGCGCTCCTCCTATCCAGAGTTTGCGTTTCGTAATCGTGTTCATGGTTTGCTCCGACAGTGAGACCTTTCCCCGGAATCGAGGTTTCCTGTTTTCGACTCCCGTGGGATGGTGAGTTGATGCTCCGTCTGACCAGGAGGATACAAGCAAATCCTCCAAAACCAAAGACGGCGTTCAGACGGCATGGACCGCGGGGAAGCGCTTGGCCGCGAGCACCCCTAGGACAATGAAAATCAGCATGACCACGACCTGCGTCCCGAGAAACGGCGGTTCTGATTGGGTGGGCGCCAGGGCCTGAGCCCGGGAATCCTCACAAAAAACTGGGCCATCAAAACGAAAACGTTAAGATAGAGAGCCCGATGACATAAGTGCGGCGCCATGGACCGGCCAGATGAAAAACGTACAGGGCCGGAATCGTCACCGCCAAAACAAACAAAGAGACGATGCCGACAGCCTGGGAAGGCAAAAATCTGTGGGACGGAAATAGGAATCCGGTGACGCTCGTCAAAACCGTGGTCGCAAGAAAAAGCGCGGTCCAGCCGTCGCGTCGTTTCGCGGTCAGGAACCCGCCCACGACGACGAATCCCGAAAGGATTCCTGCCAAGCTCAACACAACGTGTACGAAGGTCAATATCCTCATATCGAACATCATGAAAGCAGGAGCGTGAGGGGAGGACTGTCTAAGTCTGACGCACATCAAATAGTGCAAGCCAATATTGAAGGGAGTTCCGCGCAAAATCGCAAAGGATGAGTGCAATGCCGAATACTCCAAGCCGTCGCTCCGGGAGATTGTCGGCGTAGTACCGGATATAAGGATTGATCTTCGCTCCCGCGCCGGACATCTGCCGAAGTGCGGCGGGCGATTCCACCTCTACCATGAAGGCGTTAATCGGGGATTTGAGTCCATTCCTAGGCGCTGAAGTGTTCATTTTAGACACGGAAAGACAGCTGCCGCGGGCAGCCGGGACCTTGTGCAGCTTCCTCAAGTCGTAACCGGAAGTGTGCTTTTCTGGACAGATCGGCTTTCGTGCGCGTGTTCTACTTCTGGACTCGCCGTGCGGGCCTGTCATTGGCGAGGGAGGAGCTAGCATGACGGTAAAAATGAAGAACAGCGAAGTAGATGGCGTGACCGTGGTGGGGCTGGAAGGTCGTATTGTGCTGGGCGAGGAGAGCAATTCTCTCCGAGAGAAACTGAAGAGCCTGATCGCCGAAGGAAAGAAAAAGATCGTTCTGAACATGGCTGAGATCAAATACATCGACAGCGCGGGGCTAGGCACTTTGGTCGCTGCGCATCTCAGCGCCAAAAATCAGGGTGCATCTGTGCGCCTCTGCCATCTGGGCAAAAAGTTCCACGACGTCATGCAAGTGACCAAGTTGCTGACCGTTTTCGATGTTTACGATACAGAAGCAGCCGCAGTCAGCAGCTTCCAAAGCTTCTTGGCCACGAGCAATTAGCTGCGAACGTCATCAAGACCCTTTAGGGGCTCGCACTATCGTCATGAGGGTCACGTGTCGGGGCAGCGAGATTTTCCGATAAATCAGTGACACTAGCGTTGCTCCTGCAAACTGGCAGAGCGACTAGGTAAGGAGCTGTTGCTCCTCTCACCCGGGTCCTTTCTCCACAGACGTACAGCGCCCTCGTTTACTTTGCCCAAGAGTAAAGGGACCAATGCAGCGGGTAAGCCTTTTGACGTGGATATTCGGTGGACCGATACCTGGATGAGGATGCCGAGCGGACAGCGGCAATATATTGCCAGCCAAGGGACGCCCGTAAAGGCGTAAGCAACCGCACAACGCTGAACCGAAGTGGCCGCCTTCTCTATGGCGGCCATTTCTTTGTCCCCACGTTCGATGCCGAAACCATTCCAAACCTATCCTCCTCACCACTCGAGTCCGATGCCGCAAGGCGGCCACGACCTCTGGTGTCAGTCTTTGATTGATGGGGAACAGGCGACCGAGCAATACCGCCCTCGCGGACTGGCCGCCAAAGCTCACCACCCACCTCTCCAGTACTACCCTGCGTTGTCCCGTCATCGTGTACCATTTCGCGTGGGTAAGCGGCACAACGAACCGACTGGAGGCTGGAGGACTTTGGTCCCAGCCAGGCTAGAACAGCTTTCGCGACATGGAGCGTCGGGGGTGAAAAAGTAGCTTCGCGTCCCGCCCTGAAAAAAGATCGTTTGACCTGTCGATTTCGAAGAGCGTCGTTCGACGTACTTGTAGGGACCAGGCTTTCCGGGTCCGGCGTTGACAGACTTCAGGAGATCGTGACTCGTTCGCAGTGCGACTCCGAACTCAAAACAAGGAGAGGACACCATGAAATTCCTGAGCATTTATAAGACGGTCGAGAGAAACGCTCCCCCCTCGCAGGAGGAAATGGCCAAAATGGGCAAACTAGTGGAGGAGGGCATGAAGGCCGGCTGGCTGCTCGCTACCGAAGGCTGCCTGCCTACCACTTTGGGGGCGCGCGTCCGCAACTCGAACGGGAAGGTAACGGTGACCGATGGGCCTTTTACAGAGGCTAAGGAAGTTGTCGGCGGGTTCGCCATCCTTCGGGCAAAATCGAAGGAAGAGGCCATCCAATTAGCGAGGGACTTCCTCGAAGTCGCTGGCGAGGGTGAGTGCGAGCTTCGGCAGATCTTTGAGGAGGACACGTGCGCGCAGAAGGCCGCGACCTCGTAGGCGGGCGCATTGCCTCCTAAAAACGGGGCGCTCGGTGTATCGATGCGCGCTTCCCATCACGCCTTTTCCGACTTTTTCTTTTGTCTTTCGCTGGCCCTTTGTTTCGCCCACGCCCCTCGGTTCGCAATCATCGTTTCTGATTCTCTGTTTGCAGCTCGGACTGAACCGTGCATTTTGTCTCGAACAGATACAGGCGCTTCAGCCTCGCCTTGTGACGAAGCAGAGCGACCCCCGTGTCGTCCACACCCGTAGCAGTCAGATTGAGCGTCTCGAGTTTGTCGAGCCGGCTGAGAAGACGCACGCCAACCGAGGTAATCGCCGTGTGCGAAAGATCGAGAGACCGCAAGTTTGAAAACGTGGAAAGTGTCTTAAGCCCCCCATCCGTGACCTTAGTGCGGGCAAGTTCGGCATCAACGATCAAACTGGCGACCGGCGCTAACTTCACGAGGGCCGCATCATCACATCGTTCCCGGGCACTGCTAGTGCGCAGAATCAAGCCTTCCGTGGGATTTTGTGATCGCGGCACGAGCCGTACGCCGAGCTCGCTTTGCAGCGCTTGAATCGTGTCTGAGCGGGGCCGGTAGTCGGCGGTTAGAGGCGGCGAAGCCGTCATTGGCAGCGCAAGCGGCGGTGCTCCGCGGACTTCCTCTGCAGCCAAACTTTGCGAGGCACCCAAAGCAATCCACAGCTCGATTACCTTGATTTCGGCTTCAGTCGGGCCCGGCTTCCCCTCAGCTGGCATGGCGTCCTTATTGTCGCGGGGCAGAGTGATTCTACGAAAAACCTCGCTGCCGCTTGGATCGCCGGGCTTCACGATCACGCCATCTTTGCCACCGCGCATGACGTTTTCGAACGTATCCAGCCGAAGCTTCCCTTTCTTCTTTTGCGGTCCGTGGCACTGAACGCATTTGTGGTGGAAGATAGGCGCAACGCGCGAAGTGAAAAAAGTGACCGAAACCCTTGCGGGCGCCGAGGCGCTAACTGGTGATATGCCTTCTTCGTTGGTCGTAGGTGTGTGCTTTTTTTCCGGCGGAGGCACACCAAGCACCGCGCGCAGTTTCGCGGGCATGAACTCGGTCAGAAAGCCCTCACCGTGAGTCAGCTTTCCACCTTGGTCGCTAGTCCATGCCATGAGACAGACCGAGGCGAAGAGCGCTGTGCCGTACAATTTCGCGTTCGATTCGCGCACAGCGCAGCAGAGGATGAGCGCGGCTGCGAGCGAAACTCCTCCCCACATGTGGCGCGTGACAAGGCGGCCTTCGTAACCACCGCTCCTGGCGAGCAGCCAGCCGAGAAAGACCGCGACCAGCGCGGTGACGGCAGCCAACGTCAGAACGAAGCCAGCGGAAGCTCGCAGGTGTTTTCCGTTGCGAAAGAAGCCTGCGCATTCGAGCGCTGCGACCAGCAAGACGAGCGCGATCGGAAGATGCACAACTAGCGGATGAAAGCGTCCCAGGAATTGACTTAATTGGCCGCGCTCAAGCCCGTCGGGCGGGGCCTTTAGCACGACGAGCGCCAGCACGATTACGAGAAATAGGCCGATACCACGCAGCGGTAAGCTCGTGCGCGAGGTCATCCGGGCAGACTCAGACGCGGCGCAACAGCGTGATGCGCCCGATTGGCAGCCACTCGGCCACCAGGATGTCGCCGCTGTGAAGGAAAATTGCCGCGTGGGGCGTGATGAACTGCCCAGCGGTGAATTCGTTACGCGACTGCTTGCGGCGTGAGCCAACTTCCCCGTTCGAAGCGCGGCCGTCTCCCAGTTGCACAACGACCTTGTACTCGCGGTCGAGAATGCAAACCTGGCTGTCGAGGTCCGGACAGACCATCCAGTCCCCTTGCGAATGGAAGTGACAAGGCATGCGGAGCCGCGACTCGTCTTTAATGGTGCGAAGATGTGAGCCGTCCAAGGAAAAAGTTTGCACGCGACGATTCCCACGATCCGCAACTAACAGGATGGGATCGGCGCCACGGGTATCCACGAAGAGGCCGTGTGGCGTGTCGAATTCGCCGTCACCGTGGCCCGGCCGCCCGACTTCTCCAAGAAATTTTCCGTCCGAAGAAAATCGCAGCAAATGGTGCGAGCCGTAGCCATCACCTACATAAAAGTCTCCGTTTAAAGCGAAGGCGACGTTGGTCGGAACAAAATCAATGGGTCGTCCGGCATAGGCAGGGTCTTCACGCGGGTAGCCGTGTGCCCAAAGCGATTCGCCGTTCAGCGTGGTCTTCACGATCTTGCACTGATTGATATCGCAGTGATAGAGAACCTCCGCGCCTTTCTCGCGGCGGACACCCAGCCCATGCGCGCCCCCACGAAATTCCTCCCCAAAGGCACGAACGAAGCGCCCGGACGAGTCGTAAACAACCACGGCCTCTCCGCGCATGCTGGATTTGTTCACTGTGTGCGCCACATATATGTTACCTTGCTCATCCTGGGCCAAACCGTGGGTGTCCCCCCAAACCAGGCCGTCGGGCGGCACCAGCCAGTCGTGAACA
>Ga0137363_10001631_pt1 | contig 13071 bp, 12 predicted proteins | sample MadtaG_FD_104800 | JGI IMG/M metagenome (GOLD analysis project Ga0137363, IMG submission 104800) | Vadose zone soil microbial communities from Angelo Coast Range Reserve, California, USA - Mad1_115_16 metaG | ecosystem: Environmental > Terrestrial > Soil > Vadose zone | place: USA: California...
CGCCCGACGGGCAGGCGTCAGAACCTTGTAGCCGGCAAGCTGCCCCAGAGGCTGGCGGCTTCCCTCGGATACGGAATCCAGCGCATACTGAAATTCATGCCGTCGAATCTGGATTCCGTGCTGTCGCGCCTGCTCCAACTCGCGGAATACCTTGCGCGCCTTCTCTATGTTCGGGCGCTCCCCTTCCAACCGCAGCCATCCATCGCGTGTCGTCACTTTCACCGCCAATTTCTCCTCGAGAGATTGTAACAGCTTCAAGTCATTGGCGTACAAATTCTGCAGCGCCCGCGCGTTGTCGAACTGAAGAGTCTCGGATTCAAACATCGAGCAGGGATTCGCAGGCATTAGCAAAACAGGTTTTCATAAAGAAGGCTGGTGAGGTCCGATAACATCGTGCTTTTTGTGATCGGCGCCTCTCTATTTGAATCCATAAACCATTGCCCAGGTGGTCCGCTCCTTCGGTGAACTCGCGACTTCCACAATAACGTAGTAAGTACCGGTTGCGGGTGCCGTAACGCGAGCCGCAGCAAATCGTCCCTTTTGCCAGGAATCGTTCTCGACCAACCTCCCTTTGCTATCATAAACATGAATCGCAACTCGGGCGTTGTCTACGTCTGTCCCCATGCAAAACCAGTAGTCGTTTCCCCTGAAAAGCGTGTGCGGAATAGCTTTCTCCTCCTTCACCCCTAGATCGCCACCCCATTGGTCGTCCCGCACCGTATACCCTTGTTTAGCGTAGGGACCGATTGCTTCAAGCGCGCGAGAAATCGCGTCATCGATGGACGCGTTCGCATGAGAGAATGCTCCAAAAACACCCAGAAAGATTAAAAATCGTCTCACAATGTTCTTTTCTTAGGCGCGCGAATCGATCGCCCTTAGCATCTGTCCTGTAATTTCATTGATTCGCTTTACCGACCCAGGGGTGATCTTCTGGTTGATAAGCGGTGAAATTTCATTCAGACCTCTCTCGATCTTGTTCACCAGTTGATTGTTTCGCATCCGCGGAGGCATGTCAGCGATCCGCTTTTGGAAGTAGATCAACAGGTCGGGTTGATTCAACAAATCAGCGCCATCATCCGAGTATCGCTTTCCGACGACCGATGTTAAGACTTCCGTTCCTCGTATCCAGCCTCCCAGGCTGACAAGATGCGCAAGCTGGGAATCCCTAAGCTCGATCATCGCATTCTTGACGTCTGTCAAAGCACCGTCCAGTTCGCGCCGGACTGCACCCCAGTCCCCGGAATCGGCCTTCGTGACAATCAAATTCGTCCGAGATAGCACGGTCTTCTCGACACCGATGGCTCTTGCCAACTCCAGAACACCTCTGCCAACTTCTTTGACCCGTTCCTTATCCGCGGCTTCAACGGCAACAAAGCCCTCGGCCACAATGGAGCCAAGCAGAAGAGCCATCTGAGCACGTTCGCCGCGAGTGCCTACAACAGGGTCTCGCAATTCACCTCGCCAATTAGGAGCCCCTAATTTGTCAAGCACATTGAAGACCTCGCTCGGCAGTGGAACGACTACGTCGTCCAGTTGAGTGGCGGGAAATTTCCGGAGATCGATCTGACTGGGCGCCGATTCACCCAGGCAATGAAAGGACGCAACACAGTTTACAGCAATCAAAAGCGTTCGATACCAATTACGATTCATTCAAAAATACTCCAATCCGATGCTGTACAGCGGACAACGAGCAAACCCCGCCTCGCAAAATCGGATCTGTTGATTTTTCAAGCTCAAGAATGCGCCCATCCTAAAAGCAATTTTTTCTTTGAGCAAACTCAGTTTGCAGTTACCGCTTGTGGAACATGAATCTAGTGCGAGTAGAAGAACTTGTTTGCAAATTTTCGAGCAAGCGCGTTCTGGTCATCGGAGATCTCATGCTTGATGAATTCGTCTGGGGGCGTGTATCTCGGATTTCGCCGGAGGCACCGGTGCCAGTCGTCGAGGTCGTCAGAGAATCGTATTACCCTGGCGGAGCCGCGAACGTCGCCAGGAATGTCCGCGAATTCACGCCCTCGGTCTCGGTGACCGGATTAGTCGGCGCAGATGCCCACGCAACGAAGCTGCGCAAGCTGCTGGCCGAAAACGGGATAGGCTTGAATGGGCTCCAAAGCGATCCCACCTTTCAAACCATCGTCAAGACACGGATCATCGCGCGACAACAACAGGTTGTTCGGGTCGATCGTGAAAGACCCCAACCCCTCTCGGAACAAGGTCGGATAGAGACCGTTCGGAAGATCCGCGAGTCGCTTCCCGACATTGATGCAATTATTTTCGAGGATTATGGAAAAGGCCTTTTGCAACAGGAATTTGTGGACGAGGTGACCGCGTTGGCGCGCGCCGGAGGCAAACTCGTTACTGCAGATCCCAATCCCCATAATCGCCTTATCTGGCGAGGTATGACTGCCGTAAAGCCAAATCGCAGCGAAGCTTTTGCGGCCGCAAATCAAACTTGGAACGAACCGGGACCCGACCCCTTGCGGGATGCCCCACTGTTGCGGGTAGGAGCCGAGTTGCTCCGGTTATGGAGTCCGGAACTCCTCCTTGTCACGCTAGGGGACCAGGGAATGATTTTATTCAACCAGCACCAACCTCCATTTCATGTGCCTTCCCTCGCTCGGGAGGTGTACGATCTTTCCGGGGCGGGCGATACGGCGATTGCGCTTTTTACCCTTGCATTGGCCTCAGGCGCCTCCCCCACTGAGGCCGCGGAAATTTCGAATCACGCAAGCAGCGTGGTTGTTGGAAAATTAGGAACAGCGACGCTTTGCCCACAGGAACTCGTTGAGAGCTTCCGGTATAGCGGTAAATGAACGAGGTTGTGGGTATAATTCCCGCGCGTTGGGGGTCTACCAGGTTCCCAGGAAAGCCCTTGCATCTCATCGCGGGCAAGCCGTTAATCCAGCATGTCTGGGAACGTTGCCGCGAGGCCGCCTGCTTTGATCGGATAATCATTGCGACGGATGACATGCGCATCGCCGAGGCCGGCTTTGCGCTGGGAGCTGAAATCGCTCTAACCTCCCCCGATCACAAGAGTGGAACGGATCGGATCGCAGAGGTGGCAAAAAAATTAAGAAAAGCATCACTGATTTTCAATATCCAGGGAGATGAGCCACTCATCGATCCATTGCTGCTGCGTCGACTGGTACGCGAGGCAAGGCAGAAAAAGGAAATCGAAATCATCACGGCAGCCACTCCCCTTTCACCCGATGGGTCCTTGAATGAGCATAATGTCAAAGTCGTCTTCGATTCCAAGGGAAATGCGCTCTACTTCTCCCGCAGCCGTATCCCATTTCGTCGCGCGGCAGGCAACGTCGATTTCTATAAGCATCTCGGCATTTACGGTTATCGCCGAAAAGCCCTTCTGAGTTTCGTCAAATGGGGGCCAAGTCTCCTGGAGAGAGCAGAACAGCTCGAACAGTTGCGTGCTTTGGAAAACGGCATGAAGATTCGCGTCATTGTTTCTGAGTCAAACTCGATCGGGGTAGATACACCCGAGGACGCAACTAAGGTCGAGCGGCTAATTATGAGCAGGAGAAACGAATGAAATACATCTTTGTAACCGGCGGCGTGGTCAGTTCGCTTGGCAAAGGCCTGGCCGCTGCAGCGCTTGGAACACTGCTCGAGCACCGCAAGCTTCGTGTGATCATGCAAAAGTTTGACCCGTATTTGAATGTCGATCCCGGAACGATGAGTCCGTTTCAACACGGAGAAGTCTACGTACTAAGCGACGGCGCCGAAACCGATCTTGATCTTGGACATTATGAGCGCTTTACGAACTGCGTGCTGTCACGCGCAAACAACGTCACAAGCGGGCAGGTTTATGAGACGGTGCTCGCAAAGGAAAGACGGGGTGACTACCTCGGAAAAACTGTGCAGGTCATTCCGCACGTGACCGACGAAATCAAAGGGCGCATCCAAAGACTTGCCAAGGAGCAGACAGGAGACGTCATCATAACGGAAATCGGCGGGACGACAGGCGATATTGAAGGTTTACCTTTTTTAGAAGCCATTCGCCAGTTTCAACTCGAGGTGGGGACCGAGAACGTGGTCATCATGCACGTCACCCTCATTCCTTATATCAAGGCGGCGGGTGAGCTGAAAACCAAACCTTCGCAGCAAAGCATTGCTAAGCTTCGCGAGATTGGACTTCAGCCTCACGTACTGCTCTGTAGAACCGAGAAGCCGCTCGATCTTGAGGTGCGCCAGAAGCTTGCGATGTTCTGCAATGTGCCTCTGCACGCCGTCGTTGAAGTACGAGATGTCGATCATACGATTTATGAGCTTCCTCTCACCCTGCAGGATGAAAAATTAGACGAGACAATATGCCGTCTGCTCCGCCTCGAAACACCATCCGCGGAAATGACGGAATGGCGCAAATTCGTCCAGCGTGTCATTTCGCCCAGAAAACACCTGAGGGTAGCCGTCGTCGGAAAGTATATTGACCTTCAGGATGCGTACAAAAGCATTTACGAATCCCTGACACACGCCGGCGCTGCTAACGATTGCGGGATCGAAATCCTGCGCATAGACGCCGAGGACATGGAGGGCATTGAACCGGCGAAATCGCTTGGCACAGTCGCAGGCATTCTGGTTCCCGGCGGATTTGGTGACCGCGGTGTAGAGGGTAAAATCGCCGCATGCAGATACGCACGCGAAAATCGTCTTCCATACCTCGGTCTTTGCCTGGGGATGCAAGTCGCGACCATCGACTTTGCCCGCAATGTGTGCAAATTGAAGGGCGCGAACAGCACCGAGTTTGAAGAACACACTCCGCATCCGGTAATCTGCCTGTTGGAAGAACAAAAAGAGGTAAGAAAAAAGGGAGCATCAATGCGGTTGGGCAGCTGGCCGACGCATCTCGTACCCGGCACGCTGGCGCAGAGAGTTTATGGCGCAAAACAGATCACCGAACGCCATCGGCACAGGTATGAGTTCAATCTGAAATATAAGGAAGCCATGGAAGAAAAGGGATTCGTAATCTCAGGGACATCGCCCGATGGCAGGCTGGTAGAAGTGGTGGAACTAAGGGATCATCCCTGGTTTATCGCATGCCAGTTTCATCCCGAATTCTCATCGAAACCGAATGCCCCTCATCCTTTATTCCGCGGGTTTATCGCGGCCTGCCTTGCGAATTCCGAATGGCGCTAGCAGGACACCGATCGTTCATCTTCCGAACGTTACTCGCTTTCCCGTAACAGAGCCGCCTTGCCGCCGGAAAAACTCGCCTAACTCGGGCGTGTAATAGCCCCAAGGTTCCGGGTTAAGCTCGAAGTAAATTTCGCCTCTCGGCGAGAGAACGTTCTTTCGCACGTCATCGAGAAAGAAATCCCACTCTTTGACTCCCCAGACGCTGTTCGAGCCGTGTGAATTAAAGCAGACGGCAAAGCCTGTCACCAAGTCAACGCGGCCTCCCAAATTCGGTAACGGCTGGAATGGCTCAATCCGCCAGATTTTGCGGGGCATTTCCAGCAACTCAAACATCTCCGCATACATCGGTGGCCAATCCAGATCCAGTCCCATTACAGAGTGGCCCAACCGCTTGCATACAAACAGAAAGTACCCGGCACCGCTTCCGATATCGAGCAACCGGAGAGGTTTGCACCGATCCAATTGGAGGAATCGCGCCTGTTTGATCGCAAGCTCCAGGCGATGCGCCGCGTCTACATATTTCGGCCACCCTTTCTGATCGTCCGGATTTGCGTATTTCGCCCGGATTTGCTCGAACCCCTTGGATTCGAGCTCGCGAACCAATTCATTGGCATTGAGAGGCCTGCGCCACCGATAATACGCGTCGATAAGACTGCCAAATGCCTCGCCCGTGCGAAGCTTTTCGATCTTCCGCGAAAATTCCACTACCTATTCCACGATCTGGAGCACCACGGACTGCCCTGACCTTGAAGCCGCGGCATTCAATAGATTTCTCATGGCGGTGATCGTGTGCCCGTTTCGGCCGATCACTTTTCCAACATCGGCTTTACGCATCTCCACCTTGAAGATCACTTTGCGGCCCTGCTCCACCTTGCGCACCAGCACTTCTTCGGGAGCGTCGACAAGCTGACGGATGACGTACTCCAGAAAACCCTCCACCGGATTTTACTGCGTCGAGACAGCGGTTGAATTTTTCTTTCGAGCTTTCAAAATCATGCTCGCAACGGTAGCACTCGGCTCAGCGCCGTTTCGCACCCAGTACTCCGCGCGATTCAGATCGAGGCTGAAATTCTCCCCAGTGTCTTCCGGGTCGTACTTTCCGATCGCCTCAATAAATTTCCCATCCCGCGGACTTCTCTTATCCGCGACGACCACGCGATAAAAAGGTCGGTTTTTGGTTCCTTCTCGCCTTAATCTAATTGAAACAGCCATATTCAATGTTTAGGACAATGTCCCGCTCATCCCCTATCTACCTTCATTCCAGCTCCCGGGACCCGGGCCAGCATTTTCTTTAGTTGTCCCGCGTTCTTCATCATCTTTTTCATCTGAACAAATCTCTGAAGAAGCGTGTTCACCTCGGTCACGGAAGTCCCGCTGCCACGAGCGATCCTCTGCCTCCTCCGCGCATTCAGGACATCCGGGTTTTTGCGTTCGCCCGGAGTCATGGACAGCACGATAGCCTCAACTCGCTTCAGCTGTTTCTCGTCGACCGAAAAGTTTTTCATATTACCCATCCCGGGCAGCATGCCAAGGATATTTTCGAGAGGACCGAGGCGGCGAAGCATTTTGAACTGGGATAGGAAATCGTTAAAATCGAAGTTCGCCGCCCGGATTTTCTTTTCGAGCTGCGCGGCTTCTTCTTCGTCAATTGCCTCGGCAGCTCGCTCAACCAGGCTGACTACGTCGCCCATGCCTAAAATCCTCCCGGCGAGCCGCTCAGGATAGAATGGTTCGAATTGGTCAACCTTTTCGCCGACCCCGGCAAACTTGATTGGACGCTGCGTTACCTCTCGCATGGAGAGCGCAGCGCCACCCCGAGCGTCACCATCAAGTTTCGTCAGAATCAAGCCCGTCAACTCGACGGCGCTCTGGAAATTTGTCGCAACGCTGACCGCCTGCTGACCGGTCGCCGCGTCACAAACAAGGAGAATTTCCTGTGGCTTCAGCAGCTCAGAAAGCCCCTTCAATTCACCGATCAAAGCCTCATCTATTTCAAGACGACCGGCCGTATCAAAAATCTGAACGTTTCCATTCTGCGTTTCCGCCCAAGCTAACGCGTCCTTTCCGGCGTTCTCCAAATTGGTTTGACCAATCTGTGGCCGGAACACAGGTACACCCACCTGCGCCCCTAACGTGGCCAACTGGTCGATGGCTGCCGGTCTCTTAAGGTCGCATGCGAAGAGTAACGGCGACTTTCCCTGCTTCTTTAGATAGAGCGCCAGCTTCGCCGCGGACGTTGTCTTACCCGCGCCGTGAAGACCAACCATCATGATCCGTGCGGGCTTGCTCAAATTCAGAGGCTCATTGCCGCCTCCGAGCAGTTGTGTCAGTTCGTCATAAAAAATCTTTACGATTTGCTGACCGGGAGTAACGGAGCGCAGAACCTCTTGTCCAAGCGCCTTGTCTTTTACCTTCGCGACAAACTCTTTTGCGACCCGATAATGAACATCGGCCTCCAATAGGGCTAAGCGAACCTCCCGAAGCGCTTCGTTGATATTTGCCTCCGAGATCGTTCCGTGACCGCGAAGGTCTTTGAATACCTTCTGGAGTTTTTCAGATAGCTGCGAGAACACAACTATGCCCCCCGAGCAGCGGCTTGTTTTGGTGCTCCGTTAGCCGACGGATCGACCGTAAAGTTCCAACGCGTTTCGACCCGTTTCCCCTTTACCTTTGCCGACAAAATGACGGTATACGTTCTGGGCACCAGATTCTGGGTGAATTCGTATGACACCAGCTTTGTTTGCGGATCATACTTTGCCGGAACGATTCCGTATCCGCTGACCCGCATTTCAACCGAGGCCGGTTCAACCTCTCCCATCGAGGCCAGGTTAGCTTTGATAACCGGTCTGCTATTCGCTATTCTCTCCTCGTTCATCGGCTGCGTCACCATCGCAGCAGCCGCGAGTTGAGTCGCTTCTGTTCCGGGTGGCACACCATCGTTTGCGCCAAAATTTAACGCCATCTTGAATACGTCCGGATGCACTGATTCCACGGCATAACGCCCAAGCTGATCCGCAGGAGCATCAATAACCATGTGCTGACCATAAACGGTGAACAATGCCTGATACCCTGCGTCCAAAGCCGTCTTTCGGACAATTTCGTTATGCGTTCCATACGGGAAAGCAAACGCAACAATCTTGATGCCGAGCTTTTGTTCAAGGATATCCTTAGACGTATAGATTTCGTTGTGCAGCCAAGTGCCATAGTCCTGACCCTTCGGCGCATGCCGCAGATCATGGTGCGACACCGTATGGCTTTCTATGTCAACTCCGGCATCGCGCATTTGTTCAAGCATTGCCCAAGTGATCGATTTGCCGCCAACGCCGACATAATTCGTGTAGATAAACATCGTAAACGGATACCCGAACTCCTTCAAAATCGGCCACGCTACGGAATATCCCGATACATAACCATCGTCGATGGTGATAACCGCGCTCTTCGGAGGTATCGATTTTTCTCCCCGGCGCCAGGCCAGAAAATCCTTCATTGAAATAACCTCAATGCCCGAGTCCTTCAGCTGTTTCATTTGAGTCCGAAATTCGGCCGGAGCAATCGCAAGCGCATCCTGCGGGCTGTCTTCGAAACGATGATAGCAAAGCACCATCACCTTGGCCGAACGATCAACCGCAGGGATGGGAGCAGGTGTGGCTGCCGGCGAAGGTGCGGCAGATGCCGGTGAATTCGCTGCTACTGCGACACTTGGAGGCGCCACGGGTGGCTTTTCTTCAAGCTTCGCGAGGGTCGAACTTTTCTTACAACCCGCCAGCAAAAGGGGCAGGACAAACAAGAGCGCGAGAATACGACGATGCATACCGATCACTAAGGGCGCAGATTATCACGTTCTGAAAAAATTATAAAGCCCGGTGACGAGTTTTTTCTCCGATTATTCGAGTGCGCCAAATTCCCGCAAACTCTCTCTTCCACATCGGCAGGCCGGCAAAAAATCAGGAACGCCAGGAGCGAGACAAAGAGATAATCATTGCAAATTTTTCTAATGTTATGGCGCTACCCATCACTCTCCTCGATGACTACAATCCCACATTCTTGAACTTCTGCTCAACGTAGCGAAAGTGTTGCTCGAGCGAGCAGAGGCCATCCAGGTCTGCAGGCGAAATCAGGGATGTAATTTCTGACACCTTTTTGACTTCGGTCAGAAAGTCCTCCTTGCTATTCCAAGCGGCCATGGCCGCGCGCTGCACCGCTTCATAAGCAATTTTTCTTTCTAAGCCGCGCCGGGTCAACTCCAGTAAAATGCTTTGGCTGAAGTAAAGACCTTTCGTAATCTCCAGATTCCTTCGCATGTTCTCCGAATAGATCTGCAGCCCCGAGACCAGCTTTGTCAGCGTTGCCAGCATGTAATCCAGCAGGATGCACGAATCCGGCAAAACAATCCGTTCCACACTGCTGTGGCTGATATCTCGCTCATGCCACAATGCAACGTTCTCGAAACCGGCAACGGCGTTTCCTCGAATCACTCGGGCAAGCCCACTCAACCGTTCCCCGGTGATTGGATTTCGCTTGTGCGGCATCGCGGAACTTCCCTTCTGGTTTGGACTAAAATACTCTTCCAGCTCCAAAACCTCAGTTCGCTGCAGATGGCGAAATTCTGTCGCCCAGCGATCGATGCTTGACGCAATAACTGCCAGATGGGCACTGAACGCAGCATGCCGATCCCGCTGAATGATTTGGGTGGACAGTCTGTCCGGCTCGAGCCCGAGTTTTTCGCAGACTGCTGCTTCGACCTTGGGATCAAGATGGGCGTGAGTTCCAACCGCTCCGCTCAGTTTTCCGACGGCAATTTCCGACCTCGCAGCACCCAGTCTTCGCTCGGCACGCCCGAACTCGTCATACATTAGCGCCATTTTCAATCCAAAAGTGATTGGCTCGGCATGGATACCATGACTTCTGCCAATCATGGGAGTGTACTTGTGTTCGCGGGCCTTAAGGGCGACCTCTCTTCTTAGATCCCCGATCCCCTCAAGCAGGACATCGGCCGCAAGACAAAGCTGCACCGCCAAGGATGTATCGAGAATATCTGACGAGGTCAGACCTTGATGCATCCATCGCGCCTCCGGACCTACCGAGGCTGAGACATTTTCCAGAAAAGCTATGACATCGTGGTGCGTTCGCTTTTCGATCTCAAGGATTTCAGAAGTCGAGAACCTTGCACGCTCCCGAATGGCCGCGGCATCGGACTTAGGGATTTGGCCGAGTTCAGCCATCGCCTCACAGACCAATGTCTCGATCTCTAACCAGATGGAAAATCTCTTCTCATCGGTCCAAATTTCCGACATGCGAGGCCGGGAATATCGTGGAATCACCCGGGGACCTTAAAATGCCATGCGGAGTACTGAAAAGTACTATTTCCGAACCCCCATCCGAGACAATTCTCTTCCGAGAGAATAGATCGAAGAAAAGAAAGACCTCTTTGAAAGGCTACCGGACTCTCGCTCGAACTTTTCGGCCATTGTTCATCAGTCGAACTTGTCCTGAAGCCAGAAGGTCGGCCACCGCGGCAACGGTCTCTTCCTGAGAATCGGAATAGGAACTGACAGCTAAAATCAGGTCTCCCAAGCACAAAGGCCCCTTAGAAGTCTTGCGTCTCTTAATCATATACTTCTCCAAAATTTCATTTTGTGCCACGGTCAACAGGGCCCGAACCACACCCTCTCCACAACGACACTTACTCTATATACGTTTCCTGATATAGACGTGGTTACCGCCCGGAACGTTTAAATTTATCTTCGGACCGGCTTTTCGATTTTGGTTGCGAACTACGCCCCTATGGTCGAGTCATTTCGGCTTACACCCTATGGAGTGGATTGCGAAACCGGTAGATATCATCCTGCATCTCAACTTGTACCTTGGCCAGTTGGCTGATGCGTACGGTCCTTGGATTTATGCCTTGCTCTTTCTGATCATCTTTTCTGAAACGGGGCTCGTGGTTACACCGTTTCTCCCAGGTGACGCGTTGCTGTTCACGGTTGGCACGCTTACAGCCGAGGGCGGACCCTTGAATTTGCCGCTCATTCTGATCCTGCTGACCGTTGCCGGCATTCTGGGGCATACGGTGAACTATTGGATCGGTTCGGCGATCGGTCACAAGCTTTTCAACAATCCGAAGAGCCGCATCTTGAATCGCAAACATTTGGACCAGACACACGCATTTTACGAACGGCACGGCGCGAAAACCATTATGCTTTCCCGATTCGTGCCCCTGATTCGTACCTTCGCACCGTTCGTGGCAGGAATGGGTTTGATGAGTTACAAGAAGTTTTTCGCCTACAATGTCATAGGCGCATTTGTCTGGGTCTTCGGCGTCGCGCTCATGGGGCATTTCTTCGGCAACATTCCGTACGTTCAGAAAAATTATTCACTGGTGATTCTCGGTATCGTCATCATTTCGATGATTCCACCGGGCATTGAGATTTTGCGCGGCTGGCTGGGGCGGAGCAAGGCTTAGCCCGCTTTTGCCTGACGTGCCGTCCCCATTCCTGACCTGTCCTTGCCTTAGGCATGCTATTTCGGGGACAGGGCACTAACTGCGCGCCTGCTCCTTTGATTGTTGGCCGCTTTACGGTTTAATTAGTGCTAGCGAGGCCGCGTCTCAAACCGGCTGTTATGAGCAAGGTCGCAAATATTCAGGCCGAGATCGAGCAACTCGGAGGGCAAATATTCGACTTGACCGACAAATACGGTAATTCTCGAAGCCTATTTGGTAAAAAGGACTTCTACGGTCGCTTGATGGAGTGGTCGATGCGAGACCCACTCTTCAAAACGCAAATGTTTCGATTCGTCGATGTTCTTCCGAACCTTCGGTCCTCAGAGGAGGTAGTAAGCCATCTCTCCGAATATCTGAATGACACGAGAACCCCTGTTTCCACTTTTCTTCAGGGTGCACTGCGCGTCGGGCGCTTCATTCCTCCGGTATCTGCAGCCATCATCCGCAAAAATATAGTTGCGATGGCAAATATTTTTATCACAGGCGCGGATTGTAAGTCCGCTCTCCGGAACCTCCGCAAAATCTGCAAAGAGGGAGCCGGATTCACCGTCGATATCCTCGGCGAGGCGGTCGTCGGCGAGCGTGAGGCGGACGAGTATGCGATACGCTATCGATCGCTCCTCGATTTTCTCGCAGAGCATACAAAACTCTGGCAGACGAGCGCTCCCATCCGCGAAAATGAACCCCCTTTCGTCAACATTTCGATAAAGATTTCGGCGCTTTGCGCCCGGATTCGCAGTTCCGATCCGGAGACAAATATTGCAGCGATTCTGTCACGACTGAAGCCCATCGCTCTCCGCGCACAAGAACTCGGAGCATTCATCAATCTTGATATGGAAAGCTACGGGCTGAAAGAGCTCACCCTGGAACTATTCAAGCGCCTTGCAGACGAACCGGGACTGAGCGACTACCCACACCTGGGCTTCGTTATTCAGGCTTATCTGCGCGATTCCTATCGGGACACCGAAAAGATATTGAAGTGGGCCCAGCAAAGAAACAGGCAATTCACGATTCGCCTCGTCAAAGGAGCTTATTGGGACTTCGAGAAAGTCTTTGCCGCGCAAAGGACCTGGGAGATTCCGGTTTATACCTCAAAAATCGAGACGGATGCCAACTACGAGCGAATCACCCGGCTAATTCTGGAAAACCGGAGATACGTCTACCCGGCGTTCGCATCGCACAACGTGCGAACCATTAGCTGCGCGGCTGCTTACGCCCGGACGCTGGGACTTACACCCGGCGATTACGAGTTCCAGATGTTGTACGGCATGGCGACATCGATCAGGCGCGCCCTCGTAGATCTTGGGTATCGGGTTCGCGAATATTGTCCCATTGGCGAGCTTGTCCCCGGCATGGCCTACCTCGTTCGCCGGTTGCTTGAAAATACGTCAAACGAAGGGTTTCTGCGGGCAAGATTC